>OJSG01000835.1_pt1 | contig 25582 bp, 19 predicted proteins | sample 1599371 | NCBI WGS metagenome assembly OJSG01 (sample SAMN04168658, study PRJEB22393) | human gut metagenome | biome: human gut microbiome; feature: stool | host: Homo sapiens | collected 2014-03-24
CCACGCAAAGTTCGAGGATGGTGTCCTGTACGTCGAGCTGCCTGCTCCTCAGCAGGCGAAGGCTTTGCCTGAGAACCCGAACCTGATCGAGATCGAGTAAAACGCCGGTCGTGTGCGCCAAGTCACACACGCACATAAAGTGGCCCCGGAGAGCTGTAACGAGCCCTCCGGGGCCATTTTTGTTTCCTGGTATCTTTTCCGCAGAGAGAAATCATGGTATACTGAGAACGACAACTCGGAATTTATGAAATCGGAGGCATTGATATTATGATGTGGAATGAACTAGGAATCAGCGGTGGAACCGCAATCGTTATTTTAATTGCGCTGTATTTTGTTATCAAGTGGGCAGTGAAAAATGGTATGAAAGAAGCATACAGTGCTATCACCGGAAAGAAAACTGATGAAGACATCAAAAACGAAAAAGAACTGAAAGAGCTTGGATTGGATTCAGAAAATCAATAACTTCTGATTTATCAGAGAAGAAAACTATAAAATGAATATCGAGGAACAGGCAGCACAGGCTGCCGCCTGAAAGATGCAAAATTTTCGCTGCCGGAGGCCATGAATCTGCTGGCAGATCTGAAGATCAAGCGGTCCTGAACGAGTCCTCTGCCACGGTAGCCGGTCACCCTCTCCATTGACGGGAAAATTCTGAATTGAGGAAAGCACTTTAACGCGGGATTTTTATAACCCCCAAAGGGAGTTCTGTTCGGACGTTCGTCCGTAACGGAACTCCCTTTTTTGAAAGACACAATTTTTTAACATCCCTTTCCGTTTACACCCCGGCGAAAGAAGTGTATAATAAAATAATGTAATTGTGCGGCTGTGCATTGCGAAATGATGTGAGAAGGGAACCGATATCGATGAACCAAAACAAGCAAGCGCCCCGGCGGCGGATGACCCGGCGGGAGTGGAGGATCCGGCGCTGCCTGCGTCTGGCACGGAACTGGGCCGTGTTTCTGGCGGCCTGCGGCGCGGCTGTTGCCCTGATGACCAGCGGCATTTTATGGCTGCTGCCCAAGGCCCACGCCCTGATCGCAGGGCCGGAGGCCTTTGTGGCCAGAAATTACGATGGCACCGAATACCAGCTGAACCCTGCCGATGCCCGGCTGGTGCTGGTGAACAGCAATCTGCCGCTGGACGCAGAGCCTGCCCCGGCCCTTGCGGTGGCGGATGATGCCACGGGCCAGCAGCTGGAAGCGGAAGCCGCAGAGCAGTACCGCGCCATGGCGGCAGCTGCGGCGGCAGACGGCATCACGCTGGAATTGGTGACGGGCTATCAGGATGTTTCCGCACGGGAAGCAGCCTTTGATGCCCGGAAGCAGGTGTATCTGGAAAAGGGGCTTTCTGAAGAGGAGGCCGCAGCCTATGCTGCCAGCGTCTGCCCTCCGGCCAATGCCAGCGAGCAGGCCACCGGCTATGCGGCAGACATCCTCAGCCCGGACTGTACCGAAAAGACCATCCGCTTTGCCGATACCCGCGCCTACGAGTGGCTGACCGCCTACGCTGCGGAGTATGGCTTTGTCCTCCGCTGGCCGGAGGAGCGGCAGGCCGCCACCGGCATGGTGTACGAGCCCTGGCACTGGCGCTATGTGGGGGTGGAAAATGCCCTCGCCATCCGCGCGTCCGGACTCTCGCTGGAGGAGTTCCTTGCGCTGGAGCGCACAAAGCTGTAACAAAAAAGGAGAACGACTGTTGAGACGAACCGAGATCGCGCCCGGGGTCCATCTTTCCTGGGACCCGGCGCAGAAATTCAACCGCTGCCGGATCAGCATCCACTTTGCGTTTCCGGCACGGCGGGAGACGGCAACCGCCCACGCTCTGCTGCCCCTGTTGATGGAGCGGGGCTATGCGGATTGCCCGGATATGACCCAGATGACCAAAAAGCTTGCCCGGCTGTACGGCGCGGATCTGACCGTGGATGCCCGCCCGCTGGGTGCAAACCACAACCTCTGCGTCAGTGTGACCGGCATCAAGGACCGCTTTGCACTGGAGGGCGAGGCCCTGACCCGGGAGTATGCCGCACTGGCACTGGGCACGGCGTTCCATCCCTATTTTGTGGGCGGCGTGTTTGACCCGGAGGCGGTTGCCATCGAAAAGCAGATGCTGAAAAAGGCGCTGGAGGATGAGATCAACGAAAAGCGCATCTACTGCCAGCGGCAGGCCAACCGGGAGTTCTTTGGGAGCAGCCCCGCCGGCATCCGGCAGGAGGGCTATCTGGACGAGGTGGACGGCCTGACCCCGGAGGCACTGACAGAGACTTACCGTGAGATGCTCCGCACCGCCAGCATCGAGCTGCTGGTGCTGGGCTGCGGGGAAGCGGAGACCGAGCAGGTGAAGCAGGCCCTGCTGGAAGAGCTTTCCCACATCGGGCGGGCCCCGCTGCCATTGTGCGAGAACCTTGCCATGCCCCGGCAGGATGCCGTGCGCAGGGTGGAGTGCTTTGACACGGTGCAGGCCAAGCTCTGCATGCTGTTCACGCTGGGCGTGCCCATGCGCCCCGACCAGATGGCGGCGGTGCGGCTTGCCATGGCGCTGTATGGCGGCAGTGTGACCAGCCGCCTGTTCCTGAACGTGCGGGAACGGGATCATTTGTGCTATTACTGCTCGTCCAGCTTCCAGAGCTTTACCGGAAGCATGGCTGTGAACAGCGGCGTGGAGCACGCCGACGCGGCCCGGGCCGAAAAAGCGATCCTGAAGGAGCTGGATGACCTGCGCAGCGGCCCCATCACGGCTGAGGAGCTTGAGGACTGCCGCCGCTCCCTGCTGAGCGGGATGGCGGGCATTGAGGATACGCTGGGCGGCATTGAGACCTGGTATTACATGGAGGTGCTGCGGGGCGGCCCGGTGCAGACCCCGGACGATGCCCGCGCGGCTCTGCAGGCTGTGACCGAGGAGGATGTCCGCACCGTCCTGCGGCAGCTGACCCTTTCAGTCAGCTATCTTCTGACCCGAGAGGAGGAGAGCGCCCATGCCTGAACAGAACACGAACCGTGCCCTGACCGAGGCCGCCGCCGATGAGTGGAAGGTGCTGCCCTCGGGCCTGACGGTGCTGGTGCGGCCCATGCCGGGCTATTCCGGCACCCATGTCATCTATGCCACCCGCTTTGGCTCCATCGACCGGGATTTCCGGGTGGACGGCAGGGAAGTGCACCTGCCCGCCGGTGTGGCACATTTTCTGGAACACAAGATGTTTGAGGATGAGGACGGCGATGCCTTTGCAAAGTTCGCCAAGACCGGTGCCAACGCCAATGCCTTTACCAGCTTTGACCGCACCTGCTACCTGTTTACCGCCACCGAGCAGCTGGACGAAAGCCTGGATGTGCTGCTGGGCATGGTGGGCCGTCCCTACTTTACTGAGCAGACCATCGCCAAGGAGCAGGGCATCATCGGGCAGGAGATCAAAATGTATGATGACAGCGCCGACTGGCGGCTTATTACCGGCCTGTGTGAGTGCCTGTATCACAGCCACCCCATCCGCAGCGACATTGCGGGCACAGTGGAAAGCATTGCAGAGATCACGCCGGAGATGCTGTACGACTGCTGCAAGGCGTTCTATGCCCCCAACAACATGGTGCTGGCCGCCGCAGGCAGCACCAGCATGGAACAGATCCTGGCGGCCTGTGCGCGCCACGGCCTGATGGAAGCGCGCCCGGTGGAGCGGGTGCAGCGGCTCTGGACAGAGGAACCCATGACGCTGGCCGCTGCCGAAAAGACCATTACAATGCCGGTGTCCAAGCCCTGCTTCGGCATCGGCTTCAAGGAGCAGCCGTTGCAGCATGATGACCTGCGCAGTGAGATCCTGTATGACCTCATCCTCTGCTGCATCTCCGGCGGCATGTCGAGGCTCTACCGGAAGCTCTATGATGAGGGTCTGACCAACCCCGGCTTTGGCGGGGAGGTGCTCCGGGTGGACGGTTGCTGCTGCATCCTGTTCACCGGCGAGAGCGATGTGCCCGACACTGTGAAGCAGCTGCTGTTGGAGGAGATCCGGCGCATCCGTGCTGAGGGCGTGGACCGAGAGATCTTTACCCTGTGCAAGAATGAAAAATACGGCCAGCTGATCGAAAATCTGGAGAACGTGGAGGACTCGGCCAGCCAGATGGCAGATTTTGCCCTCAGCGGCCAGACCGTGGCCCAGCAGATCGCCACGCTGGCGGCGCTGACGGCAGAGGATGCCGACGCAGCGCTGCAGAAGATCCTGAGCGAGGAGCGGATGGCTGTGATGTACATCCAGCCCGATGGCACGGCCGGGGAAGAGCCGGACGATGAGGAGGAGATGGAAGAATGACGAATCTGGTGCAGTTTCCGGGGCTGGGGCTGAGCTTTGAACTTGACCGCGTGGCCTTTTCCATCGGAGGCATGAACATTTACTGGTACGGTGTCTGCATTGCCGTGGGCATGTGCCTGGCGCTGGTGTTCGCCTTCCGGCACAGTGTGGAGTTCGGCGTGGATGCCGATGCCATGGTGGATGTCATCCTCATCGGCGTGGTCATGGGCATCCTGTGTGCCCGGCTCTACTATGTGGCCCTTTCGCCCTATCAGTACCACAGCCTGAAAGATGTGCTGGCCATCCGGGATGGCGGTCTTGCCATTTACGGCGGCATCATCGGAGCCTTTCTGTTCGGAGGTCTGGCCTGCAAGTGGAGGAAGGTTCCCGTGCTGCCTATGTTCGATCTGGCGGCCATGGGTTTCCTCATCGGGCAGGGCTGCGGCCGCTGGGGCAACTTTTTCAATCAGGAGGCCTTTGGCTGCAACACCACCCTGCCCTGGGGCATGTACAGCCAGGCGACCCACGATTACCTGACGAGCAGCGTGGTCACGGTGCCCAAAGGCGTGACCATCGACCCGAACCTGCCGGTGCATCCCACCTTCTTATATGAGAGCATCTGGTGCTTTGTGGGCCTGTTTCTGCTGGTGCGCTACCTCAAAAAGCGCAGGTTCGCAGGGGATATCGCCCTGCGGTACCTCATCTGGTACGGTGCGGGCCGCTTCTGGATCGAAGCCCTCCGCACCGACAGCCTGCTGCTGGTGCCCAGCATCGGCCTGCGGGTGTCCCAGCTGGTGGCAGGCGTTGCCGTTGTGGGCGGCGTGATCGCCGAGATCCTCCTGACAAGGAAGTTCAGGGACAAGCCCCTGATGGTAGAGCTGCCCCTGAACAGCGAGAACCGGGCACGGATGAAAAAGCTGGACGGCCCCACCACTTTTGCGGGGACGGACGCTGCTCTGCCGGCCTCTGCATCCCGCGCAGAGTTCGTTGAGAAAACGGCAGCGTGGAATGAAACCGTAAAGGAAGGGCTGGAGCGGCGCGAACACCCGGAAAAGAACGAAAAAAATCCGGAGTAAAGTGCAAAAAGCCCTTGCAAAGCGGACTTTTTTCTGCTATAATATTCTAGCCGCATGGTGTGGGCACCGGAAACGGCCCCGTGAGGGCCTGCCTTTACGACCAGCGAGTACAACGAAAAGGAATGAAACAAATGTACGCAATCATTGTTACCGGCGGTAAGCAGTACCGCGTGGAGCAGGGCGACATCGTCTACATCGAAAAGCTGGACGTTGAGGCCGACTCCGAAGTGAAGTTTGATCAGGTTCTCGCTATTGGCGAGGAGGGTTCTGTCAAGGTTGGCGCTCCCGTTGTTGAGGGCGCTTCCGTTTCTGCCAAGGTCATCAAGAATGGCAAGGGCAAGAAGCTGAACATCATCACCTATCGCGCAAAGAAGCACAGTGCTCGCCGCATGGGCCATCGTCAGCCCTACACCAAGGTTGAGATCACTGCGATCAACGGCTAAGGAGGTAAATTACAATGGCACATAAAAAGGGCGTAGGCAGCACCAAGAACGGCCGCGATTCCGCAGCACAGCGTCTGGGCACCAAGCGTGCAGACGGTCAGTTCGTTCTGGCCGGCAACATCCTGGTTCGTCAGCGTGGCACCCACATCATGCCGGGTGAGAACGTTGGCAAGGGCAGCGATGACACCCTGTTTGCTCTGGTTGACGGCACTGTCCGTTTTGAGCGCGTGGGCAAGAGCGGCAAGAAGTGCAGCGTGAAGCAGTAACTTCTGCCTGAAAAACTGCAACCCGAAGAGCCGGACCCTCGTGGCCCGGCTCTTTTTAGGTAACGAAAAAGCCTGTTCTGTTTAGAAATCAAACCTCTCAGTCCGTGCTCTGGCGCGGCCGGCTTCCCTGGCAGGGGAGCTGAACAGAGGGAAAAGGCTTTTTAAGAATAGGAGGGGCTGTATGGCAGCACAAACCAATTTTATCGATATCGCCACCATCTGGCTCCATGCGGGCAAGGGCGGCGATGGCGCAGTGAGCTTCCATCGTGAGAAGTTCGTGGCCGCTGGCGGCCCGGACGGCGGTGATGGCGGCCGCGGCGGTGACATCATCTTTGTGGCGGACGATCATCTTTCCACCCTGATGGACTTCCGCTACAAGCGCAAGTACACTGCCCCCGAGGGCGGCAAGGGCGGCGCAAGCCTCTGCCACGGCAAGAATGCCGAAAACCTCATCATCAAGGTGCCGCTGGGCACCGTGATCAAGGACGCGGAGAGCGGGCTGGTCATCGCGGACCTGTCCGATCACACCCCCGTCACCATCGCAAAGGGCGGCCGCGGCGGCTACGGCAACGCACATTTTGCAACGCCTACCCGCCAGATCCCCAAGTTTGCCAAGCCCGGTATGCCCGGCGAGGACATCCAGGTGAAGCTGGAGCTGAAGCTGATCGCTGACGTGGGCCTGATCGGCTTCCCCAATGTGGGCAAGTCCACCCTCATCTCTACCATCAGCGCAGCCAAGCCCAAGATTGCGAACTATCATTTCACCACGCTGGTGCCCACCCTGGGTGTCGTGTCGGTGGGTGAGGGCGCAAGCTTTGTCTGTGCCGACATCCCCGGCCTGATCGAGGGTGCCAGCGAGGGTGTCGGTCTGGGCCACGACTTCCTGCGCCATGTGGAGCGCTGCCGCCTGCTGCTGCATGTGGTGGATGTCTCCGGCAGCGAGTGCCGTGAGCCGGTGGAGGACTTTGAAAAGATCAACGAGGAGCTGGCAAAGTTCAGCCCCGAGCTGGCACAGCGCCCCCAGATCGTGGTGGGCAACAAGTGCGACCTGGCCACCAAGGAGCAGATCGAGAGCTTCCGCAGCTATGTGGAGGGCAAGGGCCTGACCTTTGTGCCCATCTCTGCCGCCACCATGCAGGGCGTGCGGGAGCTGCCGGGCCTGGTCTACAACCGCCTGAAGGATATCCCGCCGGTGCCCGTGTTCACCCCTGAGTACAAGAAGCCCGAGCCCAAGGCCAACGACCGTGCTTATACCATCCAGCGGATGGAGGCCCATGTGTGGAGCATCGACGCGCCCTGGCTGGAGTATATCCTGGCCGGCAGCAATGTGGATGACTACGAGAGCCTGCAGTATTTCCAGCGTCAGCTGGACGAGAGCGGCATCCTGACCGAACTGGTGGAAAAGGGCGTGCAGGAGAACGACACCATCCTCATTGGTGAGTATCAGTTCGATTATATCTTCTAAAGGAAAGGTTTCAGCTCTGTCCAACCTCTCCGTCATCATCGCTTCGCTCGATGCCACCTCCCCTAGTAGGGGAGGCCTTGGCATATCGTCGCATTTTCGAGTGTTGGCGCTTCGCTACTTTTGGCCCTGCTGCCGTCGTTTTTTGCCTTGCGGCAGATGATGGTTTTGGAGCCATAGGCGATGATAGCGAAAAATGAATCTTCTGCCAAAGGCTCCCCTACTAGGGGAGCTGTCACGGCGTTAGCCCGTGACTGAGAGGTTGAATGAAGAATCACCTGATCGGGAGGACAGAGACGAAGGGTATTACTACGATGAACGAATCGGAAACCATCGACCCCCGTGAGCTGAACCCGCTGGCGCTGGCCTTTGTGGGGGACAGCGTGCTGGAACTGCTGGTGCGCACCCGTCTGGCACGGTACCACCGGATGTCCGCAGGCAAGCTCAATGTGGAAAAGGTCAAGTATGTCTCGGCCCGGGCACAGTTCCGGGAGGAACAGCTGCTGGAGCCGCTCTTCACAGAGGAGGAGCTGTCCGTGTTCAAGCGGGGCCGCAACGCCAGCAAGGCCAGTGTGGCCAAGCACGCTTCCCCTGAAGAATACCGCGCTTCCACCGGCTTTGAGTGCCTGCTGGGCTGGCTTTACCTCACCGGGCAGATGGCCCGTGTGGAAGAGCTGTTCGATGCCCTGTGGCAGCAGTTTGACCCGAACCAGAAATAAAACGCGAAAGCCCGCTGCTTTCCGCACTGGAAAACAGTGCAGGGAAGGCAGCGGGCTTTCTTATGCGGTGTTACTTCTTGTTCTTGGCACCCTCGTCGTCGGCACCCTTGGTGTACTGGTTGGGGTGCTTGTGCTCGTTGGTGGTCTGATTGGTGGAGCGGTTCTGGCTTTGGTTCTTGCAGTTGTTCGTGCGGTTTTCGGTGCGATTCTCGCTGTGGTCCTTCATGGTTCGTTACTCCTTTCGTGAGGGGGCTTTCCCTCACAGCCTTAGTTTTGCCGCGAACGGCGGCTTTATTCATGGGAGGATAAGCTTTCATGCCTACGGAATATTTTGAGCGCCGGGAGCGCGCTCTGCTGGGCGACCGGTTCGATGCTCTCTATGCCGCCCCGCAGGATACTGCTGCCCGGGGCGTGACGGTCTCGGCCCTGCGTGCTGCGCCGGAGCAGTTTGCCGCGCAGGCAGATTTTCCGGTGGAGCCCTCGCCCTTCTGCAAGGCGGGCTTTGTGGTGCAGGACCCCGCCTTCAAGCCCGGGCGGCACCCCTACCACCATGCGGGCGTGTTCTACTCGCAGGAGCCTTCCGCTTCCAGTGCCGCGCCCCTGCTGGGGGTCCGGCCCGGGATGCGGGTGCTGGATACCTGCGCGGCCCCCGGCGGCAAGAGCAGCCAGCTGGCGGCAGCGCTGGGCGGGCAGGGGCTGCTGGTGAGCAACGAGTTCGTTGCTGCCCGGGCTGAGGTGCTCCGGAGCAATCTGGAGCGGATGGGCGTGCCCAACGCTGTGGTGCTGAACGAGGACACCGGCCGCATTGCCGCCGCTCTGCCGGAATTTTTTGACCGTGTTCTCGTGGATGCGCCCTGCTCCGGCGAGGGAATGTTCCGCAAGGAAGCCGTGGCTGTGACCCAGCACTGTGAAGCGCTGGTGAAGCAGTGCGCCGCACTGGGGGCACAGATCCTGGACAACGCGGCGGCCTGCCTGGCCCCCGGCGGCGAGATGATCTTCTCCACCTGCACCTTTGCCCCGGAAGAGGACGAGGGACAGGTGGCGGCGTTTTTGCAGCGCCACCCGGAGTTCACGCTGGCCGATGTGTTCGGCAATGTGGATTACAGCTTTGGCAGCCCGGGTGAGGCAAACCGCACCGGCGGCCTGCCGCTGGATGTGAGCAAGGTGCGCCGGATCTGGCCCTGTCAGGGCGGCGAGGGGCATTTTATTGCCCGGCTGGTCAAGGCTGGCACGCCGCGGGAACTGCCTGCCCCCGGAACCTATACGGCAGAGGAAGAGCTCTGGCTGGCTGCTGCCGCAGAGCAGAGCAAAAAGCAGAAGGGCGGCAAGCCTGCTAAGGCCCCGGATGCCCGCAGTGCCCGCCGGGAGAACAGCCGTGCCCTGCGGGAGGCGGTGCAGGGCCGCAGCACCCGCAGCCGGGATGCCGGGGCAGGGGAGGCCACCCCGGCCCAGAGCCTTGCTGCATGGCAGGAGTTTGCCCGGCAGTATTTCCCGGCGCTGGCGGACCGCCCTGCCGTGGTGCATGGCGGCAGCGTTCTGCTGCCCGTGCCTTTCCCGCAGACGGGACTGCATGTCCTGCGGGCGGGGGTGTTCGTGGGCAGCGTGCAGAAGGGCCGCTTCGTGCCGGAGCACCACCTGTTCACGGCGTTCGGCGCGCTCTGCACCAACCGCGAAGCACTGACCCTTGCCGACCCACGGGTAACGGAGTACCTTTCCGGCCGTGAGATCGCCGCGGACACTGCCGCCGATGGCTGGTGCTGCGTGACCGTGGATGGCTGCCCCATGGGCGGCGGCAAGGTGTCGGGCGGACGGGTCAAAAACCATTACCCCAAGGCCCTGCGGCTGCTGTAAACCGGCCTGAAAAGCCGGTTTTCCAACACAAACAGGCGAAAAACACGCCCGGAGCCCTTGAATGGGATTCGTGATTGTGCTACAATAATAGAGTTAGATTTTGTGTGCTGCCACAAGCGGGCGACCACAGCCCGTCTGCCCGCAGGCGGAGATTTCGATAAAACTTTAGGAGGTTCCCCATGTCTGGACATAGCAAATGGAACAACATTAAGCGCAAGAAGGAAAAGACCGATGGCGCAAGAGCAAAGGTCTTTACCAAGATCGGCCGCGAGATCAGCGTTGCCGTCCGTGACGGCGGCCCCAACCCGGCTTCCAACAGCAAGCTGGCAGACCTGATCGCCAAGGCAAAGCGCATGAGCGTGCCCAACGATAACATCCAGCGCATCATCAAGAAGGCTGAGGGCGGTGACAAGACCGAGTTCGAGGCCATCACCTACGAGGGCTACGGCCCCGGCGGCGTTGCTGTCATGGTCGAGACCCTGACCGACAACCGCAACCGTACCGCTGCCGACCTGCGCCACTACTTCGACAAGAACGGCGGCAACCTGGGTGCTATGGGCTGTGTGGCCTTCCTGTTCAGCCAGAAGGGTGTCATTGACATCTCTCTGGAGGATAAGGATGCCGATGAGGCCATGATGGACGCTCTGGATGCCGGTGCTGAGGACTTTGATGCAGGCGAAGAGGCTGCTGAGATCACCACCGATCCCGAGAACTACTCCGCTGTGGTCAAGGCCATGGAAGAGAAGGGCTACGAGATCCTGAGCGACGATCTGGCCATGGTCCCCATGACCACCACCCGCCTGACCGATCCCGATCAGCTCAAGGCAATGGGCAAGCTGCTGGATGCCCTGGAGGACAACGACGATGTCCAGAACGTCTGGCACAGCCTGGAGAACGAAGAGGACCTGCCGGAATAAGGTGTATCTGCGCCTGCTGACTCTGTAATAGAAAATCAAAGCGCTGCCCCCTGTGAAAAAACTCAGAGGGCGGCGCTTTTTTGCTTTGCCGATTGCGCGGCGGGGGCAAATATGGTACAATGATTTGAAACAGACCACGAAGAAACGAGGTGGCGCACATGGAAGCAAAACGCATCTGCCCATACTGCATGGGTGAGCTGGAGAGCCGGGTGTCGGTTTGCCCACACTGCGGCGGGGTACTGGCCGGGCGCAACCCGGCGGGCAGCCTGCCGGTGGGCACACTGCTGGCCGGGCGGTATACCGTGGGCGAGATGCAGAGCATCGACGGCGAGGGCATCCTGTACCGAGGCGTGGAGAACGTCGGGCGGTTCCGGGTGACCATCAAGGAGTATATGCCCCTGACGCTGTCGGCGGAGCGGGGCACGGACGCGCTGCTCCGGCCCAAGCTGGGCAGTGAGGTGTTGTTCAAGACCACCCGGATGGACTTTGCCGATCTCTACCGCTCCATCCAGCGCATCACCCCCGCAAACGGTCTGGAGGCTGTGCTGGACGTGTTCGAGGAGAACAACACCGTCTACGCTGTGATGGAAAACCCCGGCGGCATCCCGCTGCAGCAGTGGCTGGATGAGCGTCCCAGCCCGGTTTCAGCTGAGACGGCCCGCAATATGCTGCAGCCTGTGTTTGACGGCGTGGCGGCCATGCATCAGGTGGGGCTGGTGCACCGGGGCATCTGCCCGGAAAATATCCGGGTGCTGGAAAACGGCCGGGCACGCCTGACGGGCTACGCCACCGTGGGGCTGCGCACAGCGGGCAGCGGCCTGCATGAGCAGCTGTACGAGGGCTACTCGGCACCGGAGCAGTATTCCACCACCGAATTTGAGGGCCGTTACACCGACGAATACAGCCTTGCCGCCGTGGTCTACCGGATGGTCTGCGGGCAGAGCCCTGTTCCTGCGGCACAGCGTCTGGTGTCGGACTCCAACCCCCGCGCCCGCACGCTGGAACGGGCAGTGCCGGAGTATGTTTCGGATGTGCTCTGGATGGGCCTGCAGCTCAGGCCTGCCGAGCGCATCCAGACCGTGCCCCAGCTGTTCCAGGCACTGAGCAGTCAGGAGTATACCACGGAGCTTACCCAGACCCTGCAGCAGGCCGCGCCGCGCCCTCAGTCCACCGAGGAAGAGGAGCGGAAAAAGCATATCCTCAGCCTGCGCAACCTGCTGGCGGCCATCCTGATCCTGCTGGCCATCCTGACATTGCTCATCGTGTGGGGGCTGGTGAATCAGGGGCTGCACACCGCAAAGCCTGCGGAATCCACCCCGGCCTCCGAACCGGCCAGCTCGCTGGTGACAGAGCCGGTGAATCTGGCCCCTGACTTTGTGGGGATGAACTACGATTCGCAGGTGCGCAACAACAACAGCTATGCCGGGGATTACCTGTTCTATGTGACCATGGAATACAGTGATACTGTGGAAAAGGGCAAGATCATCCGTCAGACCCCCGAAGCCGGAGAGGTCATCGAAAAGGGCGGCACCATCGATCTGGTGGTCAGCCGCGGCCCGCAGATGGTGGAGATGCCCAACGTGGCAGGCTTTACCCGGGATGGCGCGGAGCAGCAGCTGGCGCAGGTGGGGCTGAATGCGAGCTTCTATCCCATTTATAACGATGGCTCCTATGTTTCGGGCTGTGTGGCCTATTGCAGCGAGGAGCCCGGTGCCATGGTGGAGGTCGGCTCGACCATCATCGTCTATATGGCGGCAGAGGTCGAGGCCGAGGTGCCCGCCACCCCGCCCGAGACCACGACCCCTTCTGCCGGTACCACACCGTCTGCCGCGCAGACGGAGCCGCCGACCGGTGGGGCCGGTACCGAAAACGATACGGATTGAACGCAAAGCGGCCTGCCGGAGAGGGCGGGCCGCTTTTTTGATGAGAACGCTTGAAGAAAATGAATGATTCTGATAGAATTATATTAGAATCATTTAGGGGGTGCGCACTATGATTATTAAGTCGTCTACGGCGCTTCGCAATGACTACGGTTCCATTTCAAATCTGGCGCACGGAGCGGGCGAGCCAATCTACATTACAAAAAATGGAGAGGGTGACCTTGTTGTGATGAGCATTGAAGCATTCGAACAGCGGGAAGAGGCGTTGAAACTCCGGGCAAAGCTGGAAGCAGCGGAACAGGGAAGGCTTGCTGGTGCTCCGGCTTACACGCTGGAGGATTCCAGAAAACGGCTGGAGGAGATCTATCGTCGTGGCTAAGATCGAAATTCTGGAGTCGGCACAGCGGGAACTGGAAGCAATCGCAGAGCTTCACATGAATCTGGTAGGGCCGAATTCTGCCCGAAAAATCACGGATCGGATCTTGGATTCTCTTTCGCGGTTGGAACGTTTCCCGCTGTCGGGTTCGCTTCCAAGAGATGCCGAACTGCTGAAAAGCGGCTATCGCTATGTGATCGCCGGGCAGTATCTCTGCGTCTATCGGCTGATTGTGGATACTGTGTTCGTCTACCATATCGTGCATGGTGCAAGTAATTACCCGGTTTTGTTCAAACGGGTGCTGCAAGAAGAATTGAAGAGAGAAGATTGACGCAAAGCGGCCTGCCGGAGAGGGCAGAGCGCTGTTGCTGTTTCTGTGTGGGTTTGTCATTTGCAAGTGGCTTGACAGATGGTTCAAGGCCGGTAAGCACTAACCCCCAGCAAAGCAGGAAGCCCCGTCGGTATAGGCACTACCGATGGGGCTTTTTGCTGCTTGGTGATACCATGGATACGCACCAATTTACATTCGCGACCTTATTATGTGCTGCACAGGTGCAAAAGTCAAGAAGAAATCACCGCCTTCCTCGGGACGAAATGCAGGCTGAAAGGCCATTTTACCGGATATTCGACAATTTGCCTTAAAACATTGCCAAATGCTCCAAAATTTGTTACAATGGTGCTGATGATTTGCCCGCCGTGGGCAAAAAAGCAACGGATGCGTCCGGCTTTCCTGCCGGGGCAGATCTGCAGAACGTATTTTTATAAGGAGGCTTTTGCAGATGAAAAAACGATTGATTAGTATGGCACTGGCAGTCAGTATGGCAGTCAGCATAATGCCTGCACCCGCTCTGGCAACAGTAGGGGGGGGGGTACAACCCTGGGAGATGATGCGATAACGCTGTCGGACGCAACGGGCGGCACTTCGAGCGGTACAGCTACATCGGTTTCAGATTTGACGGGGCTGACAGCTGCTGCTACAAACGGCGGAAATGTCCAATTGAGCGGCGATATTACGTTAACAGGCACTCTCTCTATCAATAATAAAGAACTGAGCATTGATCTGAACGGCCACACCATTACAGCGGCAAATAACCAGAGAGCGTTTAACATCAATGGCGGAACGCTGGAAATCAAGGATAGTGTGGGCAACGGTATCATTCAGGGCAATGGTACGGTAACAGGTCGCGGCGGAGCAATCTATATGGAAGGCTCCGGCAGTGCCCTGACGATCAGTGGCGGCACCATTCAGGGCTTTACCGTCAGTAAGCATGGCGGTGGTGTGTATATGAGTGGCGGTACTTTTACGATGACCGGCGGTAAAATCTACAATTGCAGCTCCAGCGGTACGGATCTTTCTGGCGGCGGCGTATTTATGGCCGAAGGAACCTTTGATATGAGCGGTGGTTCCATTGAAAATTGTACAGCACATGAGGGCGCAGGCGTAGAGGTGTACCCTGACCCTGGTAAGACTTGCACTTTTACCATGAGCGGTTCGGCTGAAATCAAAAATTGCAGCAATGATGGTGTATCGGTTACTTCGGCTGCTGGGGGCCAGAAATCTGAATTTATCATGAACGGTGGCACCATTCAGGGCACAAAAGGTCGTGGTGTGTGTGCGTTTGAGGATAACGCATCTATTACATTGAATGGTGGTACAATTAAATACACAGACCCGGAGAATTTTAATGTTGATATCCGATCTGGAGCTACACTGACAGCGAACAACGGTGTTACTGTCAGTGGAAAAGTATTCAATATGAGGGGCACGATTCAGGGAGATGGAACTGCCCAATTTACCGGTACGGTAGAAAATGCAGGTACGGGCAAGATCGAATCCGGAATATTCAATCGAATTGAAGATAGACGCCAAGGCGGCACATTTGGTAATATCCAATGTGACGAATTTGTTTACCTGATTAATAACGGTTGGCCGGAGTTCAATTCGCAACCGGGCAGTAGTTTTTCGCTGAAGTTTTTGAGCTATGTGTCTGCACCTACGATGACAAATACATTGACCATCCCCGAGGGCGTTACAGTTACTGTTGATCTGACGGGCAAGCAGGTTGCTGGAGAAAACGCCGAAAAGAAAATCATCAATTATGGTAATCTGACATTGATTGACAGTGGTACGGGTGGTACCCTGAACATTCCCATTGAAAACGACGGAACCCTGAACGCCAACGGCGGTACCGTAACTGGTGAAGTGACCAATAAGGGCACAATCACAACGACCGGAGAAAAGGCGACTCAATTCTCTGGAGGCGTGACAAACGAGAGCGATGGTAAAATTGAGAATGGTACGTTTTCCGGCGAAGTGACCAATAATGGCGCAATTAACGATGGTACGTTTTCCGGAAAGGTGACAAACAACGGAACCATTGGCAACGGCAACTTTACCGGTGCTGTGATCAATGAGAAAACCGGTGTGATCTCCGGCGGCAAGTTTGACGAAAACAAGCTGACCAACAACGGCGGCACCCTGCCCCCGAAGCCGGGCGACAACAAGCCGGATGACACCAACAAGGACAATGACAAGAAGGAAGATACCGAACCGGTTGCTCCTGTTGTCAAGCGGTACGACCTGACCGTCAAGAACGCCGAAGTGACCGTGAAGGATGCTGACGGTAAGGCAGTGGAATTTACCAAGGCCGAGGATGGCACCCTGACGGCTAAAGTTCCCGAAAATGCCGAAGTGACGGTGAAATACACCGCCCCCACCGATGCGATTGTGTTTGACCTGTGGAGCATTAACAGTGATGCGAAGCTGGATGCGAACGTCAAGGAGAACCCCCTGACCTTCAAGATGCCTCCACAGGCTGTGACCATCGAGGCCATGACGCAGGATGCCACCATTGAAAGCGAAGGTCCCGGCGTGCTGGGTACCGCTGCCATGATCGGTGTTGCCGGTGCCGGTACGGCTGTGCTGGGTTATACCGGTTACATGATCGGCACGGAACTGTACCTGAACACTGTCCTGCCTGCCGGTGCAGCTATCCCCCAGAACACCACCGAACTGGCAAAACTCCTCTGGACCGAAGCTGGCAAACCCGCCCCTGCCGCTGTGATGGCTGAGGATGCCACCGACGAGCAGAAGGCTCTGACTTGGGCTGTTGAAAGCCAGCTCATCTCCGCCGATAAGCCCGCAGACGCTTCTGTGGGCCGGTGGGAAGTGATCCGGGGGTGGAATAGGGTGAAAGAGATGAAGTGATCCTTCGTACAACCTCTCAGTCGCCTGCGGCGACAGCTCCCCCTTTGAGGGAGTTGGCAAAGCTGTTAGGCTTTGACTGAGAGGGCAAGGCAACTGCCCGGAGAGGGTTCGCCCGCTCCCCTTCACGAAGAGAGAAACCCCAAGAAAATAACGCAGAAAGCCCCATCGGTACGAAAAATACCGATGGGGCTTTCCGCTTGTTTAGGATAGGAAAGAGAATGGTTCAGTAATGGCCGGGATGCGGGCTTACAGGTTGGTGTAGCCCATGAGGTAGCGGTCTACCTCGGCGGCGCAGTCGCGGCCCTCGCGCAGGCCCCAGACGACAAGGCTCTGGCCCCGGCGCATATCGCCGCAGGCGAACACCTTGTCCACATTGGTGCGGAAGTGGTCGGTGTCCACACAGCCGCGGCCGGTCAGGCTGACACCGAAGGCATCGGCCACATAGCTCTCACAGCCCACGAAACCGGCGGCAATGAAGGCCAGTTCACAGTTGTAGGTGAACTCCTCGCCGGTGGGCACCATGTTGGTGCGGCCGGTCTCGGGGTCACGCTCGGGCTTGAGGTAGGAGATGACGGCAGCGGTCAGATTGCCTGCATCGTCCTTGAGGAATTCTTTGACCGTGGTCTGGTAGACACGAGGGTCCTTGCCGAACTTGGCTATGCACTCGGTCTGGCCGTAGTCCACCTTGAGCACCCGGGGCCACTCGGGCCAGGGGTTGCTGGCGGCACGCTCCTTGGGAGGCTGCGGCATCATTTCCAGAGCCACCAGATCAGTGCAACCCTGCCGCAGGGCCGTGCCCTGGCAGTCGTTGCCGGTGTCGCCGCCGCCGATGACCAGAACGTTCTTGCCCTTGGCATCAATGGCCCTGCCGTCGGCAAATTTGCTGTCCAGCAGGCTCTTTGTCACGCTGGTGAGGTAATCCACGGCAAAATGCACGCCATTGGCATCCCGGCCCGGAACGTTCAGGTCACGGGCCTTTTTGGCACCGCAGCAGAGCACCACGGCATCGTAGCTGTTCAGGATGCTCTCGGCATCCACGGCACCGCCCACATCCATGCTGGTGCGGAACTCCACGCCCTCGGCCTGCATGATCTTGATGCGGCGCTCGATGACGGCTTTGTCCAGCTTCATGTTGGGGATGCCGTACATCAACAGGCCGCCCACGCGGTCGGCGCGCTCAAACACGGTGACGGCGTGGCCCCGGATGTTCAGGTACTCGGCCACCGAAAGACCGGCCGGGCCGCTGCCGATGACGGCCACGCTCTTGCCGGTGCGGGCCGGGGGAGGGGCGGCGTGGAGCCAGCCCTTGGCGTAGCCCGTTTCCACGATGGCGTGCTCGTTCTCGCGCACGGTCACGCTGCTGCCGGTCACATCACCGCAGGTGCAGGCGGCCTCGCACAGGGCGGGGCAGACCCGGCTGGTGAACTCCGGGAAGCGGTTGGTGGCGCGCAGGCGGTGGAGCGCCAGCTCCCACTTGCCCTGATAGACCAGGTCGTTCCACTCGGGGATCAGGTTGTTCAGCGGGCAGCCCGATGCCATGCCGCCGATCATCATGCCGGCCTGGCAGAAGGGCACGCCGCAGTCCATGCAGCGGGCGGCCTGGGTCTGCTGCTCCTCGCGGGAGAGCCAGACGTGAAACTCGTTGAAATTTTCAATGCGCTCCAGCGGCGGGACATCCGTGCTGGTCTTGCGCGTGTAATCCATAAATCCAGTGATCTTGCCCATGATCCAGCCCTCCTTACTTTTTCTTCTGCACAGCGTAGAATGCTTCGATCTGTGCCTGTTCGCCGTCCAGGCCGCGCTCCTCCATGGAAGCGATGATCCGGAGCATCCGGTCGTAATCGTAGGGGAGGACTTTCTTGAACTTGGGCAGGTACTCGCTGAAGTTGTCCAGGATCTCCTTGCCGCGGGGGGAGCCGGTGGCTTCCACATGCTCACGGATGAGCTCCTTCAGGGCGGCAACATCGTACTTGTGCTCCACAGGCTCCAGGCTCACGGTCTCCTTGTTGACCCGCTGGTAGAAATCCCAGTTCTCGTCCAGAACGTAGGCCACGCCGCCGGTCATGCCGGCTGCGAAGTTCTTGCCGGTCTGGCCCAGGACCACGACAGTGCCGCCGGTCATGTACTCGCAACCGTGGTCGCCCACGCCCTCGACAACGGCGGTCGCGCCGCTGTTGCGGACGCAGAAGCGCTCACCGGCCACGCCGGAGACGAAGGCCTTGCCGCTGGTGGCACCGTAAAGGGCCACATTGCCGGTGATGATGTTTTCCTCGGGCTTGTAGCCGATGCCCTCAGGCGGGCGGACGATGATTTTGCCGCCGGACAGGCCCTTGCCCATGTAGTCGTTGCAGTCGCCGGTCAGGCTGAGGGTCAGGCCCTTGGGGATGAACGCGCCAAAGCTCTGGCCGCCTGCGCCGATGCACTCGGCGGTGTAGACATCGTCGGGCAGGGAGCTGCCGTACTTGCGGGTGATCTCGCTGCCAAAGATGGCACCCAGGGCGCGGTCGGTGTTGGAGACCTCCAGCCGGACACTCTGGGGTGCCTTGCTGCCCAGCTTGAACTTCTTCATCAGCACCTTCATGTCGAGGGTGTTCTCAAGGTGGAAGTCATAGGTATCGGCAGGCACAAAGTGGACGTTGCTGTTTGCAATGGCCGGGTTGTGCAGGATGCAGTCCAGATTCATCTTGGCGGCACGGCTGCCGGCAGCACTGGGCTTGACATGGAGCAGGTCGGTGCGGCCCACCAGCTCGTCGATGGTGCGCACGCCCAGCTTGGCCATGTACTCCCGCAGCTCCTGAGCAACAAAGGTCAGGTAGTTGATGATATACTCGGGCTTGCCCTTGAACCGCTTGCGCAGCTCGGGGTTCTGGGTGCAGATGCCCATGGGGCAGGTGTCCAGGTTGCAGACACGCATCATCACGCAGCCTTCGCACATCAGCAGGGAGGTGCCGAAGCCGAACTCCTCAGCGCCCAGCATACAGCTGATGGCAACATCGCGGCCGGAGAGCAGCTTGGAGTCGCTCTCAATGCGGACGCGGCTGCGCAGGCCGTTCAGGATCAGGGTCTGGTGGGTCTCGGCGATGCCCAGCTCCCAGGGCAGGCCCGCATTCTTGATGGAGGTGCGGGGGGCTGCACCGGTGCCGCCGTCGTAACCGGAGACGAGGATGACCTGCGCGCCGCCCTTGGCAACACCAGCGGCAATGGTGCCGACACCGGCCTCGCTGACCAGCTTCACGTTGATGTTGGCGTGGCGGTTGGCGTTCTTCAGGTCATAGATCAGCTCGGCCAGATCCTCGATGGAGTAGATGTCGTGGTGGGGCGGGGGAGAGATCAGGCCCACGCCGGTGGTGCTGTGGCGGGTCTTGGCGATCCAGGGGTAGACCTTGGCACCGGGCAGGTTGCCGCCCTCGCCGGGCTTTGCACCCTGTGCCAGCTTGATCTGGATCTCTTCGGCGGAGACCAGATATTTGCTGGTCACGCCGAAGCGGGCCGAGGCCACCTGCTTGATCTTGGAGTTGCTCTCGCTCTGGTAGCGCTCCTCGGGCTCACCGCCCTCGCCGGTGTTGCTCCGGCCGCCCAGACGATTCAGGGCGATGGCGATGGTCTCGTGGGCCTCGCTGCTCAGGGCACCGTAGCTCATGGCAGCGGCTTTGAACCGCTTGACGATGGAGCTGACAGGCTCCACCTCCTCAAGGGGGATGCCGCCGTTGGGGTCATAGCTGAAGTCCAGCAGGCTGCGCAGGTGCACGCCCTCGGCACCCATGTTGTCCACGGTGCGGGTGAAGTCTTTGAAGGCCTTGTAGTCGCCCGTGAAGCAGGCTTTCTGGAACAGATGGATGGTCTGCGGGGTGAAGAGGTGCTCTTCCTTGCCGCTGCGGAACTTGTGGGCACCGCCGTCGGCCAGCTCCATGTTGATGTCCAGACCCAGCGGGTCAAAGGCGGCGTTGTGGGCAGCTTCCACATCCGCCTGAATGTCCTCCAGATCGATGCCGCCCACACGGCTGACCGTGCCGGTGAAGTACTTGTCGATGACATCCTTGGAGATGCCGACCGCCTCAAAGATCTGGCTGCTCTGGTAGCTCTGGATGGTGGAGATGCCCATCTTGGAGGCGATCTTCACGATGCCGTTCAGCACAGCCTTGTTGTAGTCGTCCACGGCGGCGTAGTAATCCTTGTCCAGCAGACCCTCGTCGATGAGCTGGGCAATGGTATCGTGGGCCAGATAGGGGTTGACGGCGCAGGCACCGTAGCCCAGCAGGGTGGCAAAGTGGTGCACCTCGTGGGGCTCGGCGCTCTCAAGGATGAGGGCCATGGCCGTGCTCTTCTTGGTGCGGATGAGGTACTGGGACACGGCAGAAACGGCCAGCAGGCTGGGGATGGAAACATGGTACTCGTCGATGTCGCGGTCAGAGAGGATGATGATGTTGGCACCGTCCTTGTAGGCGCGGTCCACCTCCAGGAACACGCGGTCGATGGCCTTTTCCAGGCTGGTGTTCTTATAGTAATTGATGGACACCGTGGCGGTCTTGAAGCCGGGCACGTTCATGTGCTTGATCTTGAGCAGATCGGTGCTGGTCAGGATGGGGTTCTGTACCTTGAGCACCTTGCAGTTCTCGGGCTTGTCCTCCAGCAGGTTGCCGTGGGCACCCACATAGACGCTGGTGGAGGTGACCACCTTCTCACGGATGGCATCGATGGGCGGGTTGGTGACCTGTGCGAACCGCTGCTTGAAGTAGTTGAACAGCGGGGGGTGCTGATCGCTCAGGACAGCCAGCGGGGTGTCGGTGCCCATGGCTCCGGAAGGCTCGGCACCGGCCCGGGCCATGGGCAGGATCAGCTCCTTGATTTCCTCGTATTTGTAGCCAAAGACCTTCTGCAGGCGGGTCAGCTCCTCGCCGGTGTAGCTGGGAACCTTGATGTTGGGGATCTTCAGGTCCTTCAGCCGGACCAGATTCCGGTCGATCCACTCGCCGTAGGGCTCGCGGCTGGCGTAGTATTCCTTCAGCTTCTCGTCATCCACGACCTCGCCCTTGACGGTATCCACCAGCAGCATTTTGCCGGGGCGCAGGCGGTCTTTCATCAGGATGTTGTCGGGTGCACAGGGCAGCACGCCCACCTCGGAGGACAGGATCATCCGGCCGTCCTTGGTGATATAGTAGCGGCTGGGGCGCAGACCGTTGCGGTCCAGTACCGCGCCCACCACGTCGCCGTCGGAGAAGAGGATGGCGGCGGGGCCGTCCCAGGGCTCCAGCATGGTGGCGTAATACTGGTAGAAATCGCGCTTTTTCTGGCTGATGTTCTTGTTGTTCTCCCAGGGCTCGGGGATGGTGATCATCACCGCCAGGGGCAGGTCCATGCCGTTCATCACCATGAACTCCAGCGCGTTGTCCAGCATGGCGGAGTCCGAGCCGGAGGTGTTGATGATGGGCAGGGTCTTGTTCATGTCGTCCTGCAGGATGGGGCTCTCGATGCTCTCCTCACGGGCCAGCATGGCATCGGTGTTGCCCTTGATGGTGTTGATCTCGCCGTTGTGCAGGATGAACCGGTTGGGGTGGGCACGCATCCAGCTGGGGTTGGTGTTGGTGGAGAAGCGGCTGTGCACCATGCCGATGGCGGATTCGTAGTCCTCGTCCTGCAGGTCAAGGTAGAACAGGCGCAGATCGTGCACCAGGAACATGCCCTTGTAGACGATGGTGCGGCTGGACAGGCTGGGCACATAGGTGCCGTTGCTGGCCTGCTCGAACACCCGGCGGACGATGTAGAGCCTGCGGTCAAAATCAATGCCCTTGCTCACACGGGCAGGCTTTTTGATGAAGCACTGCCAGATGGAGGGCATGCAGTCCCGGGCCTTCTGGCCCACGGCATCGGGGTCTACCGGCACCCTGCGCCATGCCAGAAACTCAAGCCCCTCCTTGCGGGTGACCAGCTCAAACAGCTTCATGGCCTGTGCCCGCAGGTGCTCGTTCTGGGGGAAGAAGAACATGCCGACACCGTATTCCCGCTCGTTGCCCAGGCTGATGTTCAGCTCATCGGCCACCTTGGAGAAGAACTTGTGGCTGATCTGCAGCATGATGCCCACGCCGTCGCCGGTCTTGCCCTCGGCATCCTTACCGGCGCGGTGCTCCAGACGCTCCACGATGCTCAGGGCATCGCTGACCGTCTGATGGCTCTTGCGGCCCTTGATGTCCACCACAGCGCCGATGCCGCAGGCATCGTGCTCGAACTGAGGGTCATACAGGCCAAGAGGCGTGGCGTTTTCCGTAAATTGATCCATTGCCTTTCCCATCCTTATCTCTCAAAATATCCTCTGGGCCGCGGCACAATCCGCAGCCAATCTTGCACAGAAAACAAAAAAGCGCCCCAGAAGGGCAGACTTCACCCTTCTGGAACGCCTTTGTTCCGTTAGCTTTATTATAATGATTCGTGAAGATTGTTCAAGTGGGAGGTGCAACAAACTTTAGTACACCAAAGCCTGCACTTCTTGTGCGGTTTGATGATGAGATGAAACGGATTCATCCTTCGCCCAAAATCGCTTTCAGGTCCTGCTCCGGTGTCGTGACGGCCATCAGATTGTACTTTTCCTGCAAAACGCGCACCACGCCCGGCGAGAGGAAGGCGGGCAGGGTAGGGCCGAGCCGGATGTTCTGGATGCCCAGCGCCAGCAGTGCGATGAGGATGCAGACGGCCTTCTGCTCGAACCAGCAGAGCACCAGCGAGAGCGGCAGGTCGTTGACGCCGCATTGGAACGCATCGGCCAGCGCCAGCGCAATCTGAATGGCGCTGTATGCGTCGTTGCACTGGCCCACATCGAGGATGCGGGGCAGGCCCGCCACGGTGCCGAGATCCAGGTCGTTCAGGCGGAATTTGCCGCAGGCCAGCGTCAGGATCACGGTGTCGGGCGGGGTGAGTTTGGCGAACTCGGTGTAGTAGCGGCGGGAAGGCCGGGTGCCGTCACAGCCGCCCACCAGGAAGAAATGGCGGATCTGCCCGCTTTTCACGGCCGCAACGATCTCATTGGCGTGGGAGAGCACAGCGCTCCGCGCAAAGCCGGTCACGACGCTGCGCCCGCCGTTGATGCCGGGCATGGCGGTGTCTTCCGGGTAGCCCCCTAGTTCCAGTGCTTTGGCAATGACGGGGGAGAAATCCCGCTCTGGCCCGATGTGCGGGACGCCGGGATAGGACACCACCGAGGTGGTGAACACCCGGTCGGCGTAGCTCTCCCGCAGGGGCATGATGCAGTTGGTGGTGAAGAGGATCGGGGCCGGGATGTCCTCAAACTCCCGCTGCTGGTTCTGCCAGGCTGTGCCGAAGTTGCCCTTCAGATGCGGGTACTTCTGCTTCAGCTCCGGGTAGCCGTGGGCGGGGAGCATTTCCGAGTGGGTGTAGACGTGGATGCCTTTGCCCGCCGTCTGCTCCAGCAGGCACTTCATGTCGTAGAGGTCGTGGCCGGAAATGACGATGAACGGCCCTTTCTCGATGACGAGCGGCACCTCCACCGGCTCCGGCTGGCCGAAGGCCCCGGTGTTAGCGGCGTCCAGCAGCTCCATGCAGCGGTAGCTGGCCTTGCCGGTCTTCTGCACCAGTGCCCAGAGGGCGTCGATGGAGCATTCGCTGCCAACGGCCTGCAATGCTTCGCAGAAGAAGCGGTCCAGCTCCGGGTCGATGCGGCCCAGCACCCGCGCATGGTAATTGTACGCTGCCATGCCGCGCAGGCTGAACAGGACGAACGATTTCAGACTGCGGATGTCCTCGTCCGGCTCGTGCCAGAGGTTTGCCATGTCGTAGTCGAACCCGATGCCGGGGCAGGCCGCATGGATGCTCTCGGTCAGCTGGTCCACGGTCTGCGGGTCGAAGTTCACGTTGGTGATGGTGGTGAACAGCCCTTCCATCAGCAGAAGTGCCTGTTCCGGGGCGGGGGCCCGCCCCTCGCCGATGAGCTGGCTGGCGTAGGAGATGAGTGCGCCGGTCAGGCGGTCCTGCGCCGCTGCCGTGTCCGCGCTTTTGCCGCAGACACCGGCCTTACCGGTACAGGCAGTGCAGTGCGCCGCCTGCTCGCATTGAAAACAAAACATCTGTTCGTCCATTTCAGAACCCTCTCTTCGCTTGATGTGGTCAGTATGGACGGGTTGGCGGGGCTTTATACAGGCCGCACGAGGGGCGTTTTCCCGGCGAGTATCCGAGGTGGGGCCCCGCTTGCGGGGCGGGCATGGAATGTCCGTTGACCCGCCGGGAAAAGCTCCCGGAGATGCGGCCAGCGAATAGATACAAAAAGAGCCGCGCTCCTGCGAACGCAGCTCTTGAAAATGCCTTGGAACAATTAGTAGGTGATGCCCTGTGCCATCATGGCGGTAGCGACCTTCAGGAAACCGGCGCAGTTTGCACCGACCATCAGGTTGCCCTCGGAACCAGCGGCAACGGAAGCGTCATAGGAAGCGTGGAAGATGCCCTCCATGATGCCCTTCAGCTTTGCATCGACCTCTTCGAAGGTCCAGCTCAGGCGCTCGGAGTTCTGGCTCATCTCCAGGCCGGAGGTGGCCACGCCGCCGGCGTTGGCAGCCTTTGCGGGTCCGTACAGGACACCGTTGGACAGGTAGACCTCGATGGCCTCGGGCGTGCTGGGCATGTTTGCGCCCTCGCAGACAACGGTGCAGCCGTTCTTGACCAGAGCCTCAGCGGACTCCTTGTTGATCTCGTTCTGGGTCGCGCAGGGCAGGGCGATGTCGCAGGGGACAGTCCAGACCTTGGAGCAGTCGGCAACGTAGGTTACACCGGCGTGGGTCTCGGCATACTCCTTGATGCGGCCGCGGCGGACTTCCTTCAGCTCCTTGACGTAAGCCAGATCAATGCCATTGGGGTCGTAGACGTAGCCGTTGGAATCGGACATGGTAACGACCTTTGCGCCCAGAGCCTGGGCCTTCTGGCAGGCATAGATGGCAACATTGCCGGAACCGGAGATGACCACGGTCTTGCCCTCAAAGCTGTCGTTGCGCATACACTTCAGAGCCTCGGCGGTGAAGTAGCACAGGCCGTAGCCGGTGGCCTCGGTACGGGCCAGAGAGCCGCCGAAGGTCAGGCCCTTGCCGGTGAGCATACCGCCCTGGAAGCTGTTGGTCA
>OJSG01000926.1_pt1 | contig 23005 bp, 10 predicted proteins | sample 1599371 | NCBI WGS metagenome assembly OJSG01 (sample SAMN04168658, study PRJEB22393) | human gut metagenome | biome: human gut microbiome; feature: stool | host: Homo sapiens | collected 2014-03-24
ATGGAGAATCAATTAAACCTTTGGACAAACGACTAAACACGATATGCTGATATGACCTTTATATCTAATATACAATCGGTAGCAAAATATGAAAGTAAATTATTAATCAGAAGCTGGTTCTTCAGAGTATTCACGGTACTCGCTGTGACTATCATTACTTTTTTCAATTTTCAGTTGTTCGTATCGGAAGATAGCGGAGGCTTCTGGATTGCTACAGCCATTCCATCGAACATTCCTTATCTAATTTTACTGTTGCTAAATACAGGGCAGGCTGTTATTGCTATTTTTCTGGCATCCGACTTCCTGAAAAGAGATAAAAAGCTGGATACATCAGAAGTCTTTTATGTCCGTCCATTAAGTAATGCTGAATACGTCATCGGTAAGATTTGGGGAAATCTGCGCGTCTTTTTGTTGCTGAATCTCATTATTATGGCTATTACGGCTGCATTCAACCTGACATTGGGAGAAGTGGACTGGATGGCTTATTTGCTTTATTTTCTGTTGATCAGTGTACCTACGCTGATTTTTATTATTGGTCTGGCTATCTTTCTGATGCTAGTATTGAAAAATCAGGCACTGACGTTCGTTCTATTATTGGGATATATCGGCTTGACTGTTTTTTATATTGAAGATAAGTTTTATTATCTTTTCGATTATATGGCTTATAGTCTTCCTTTGGTGAAGTCCAGCATTGTCGGTTTTTCCAACTGGGAGGTGATTTTAAATCATCGTGGCATCTATTTTCTTGCCGGACTGGCGTTTGTCTTTTTTACGATTTCCTTGTTCAGGCGTCTGCCGAATTCATCGCACAGTAATTATCCGTGGCTGGTTATTTCTTTTTGTACTCTCATGTTAGCTTTTGTATGCGGTTATTGGCATATACATTCGATTTTATATCAAAGTGATATACGCGCTACCTATACGAAGATCAACAACCAATATGTTTCTACTCCGAAGATGTTCATTCATGAATATGATCTTTCTGTAGAGCAGCATCCTGAAGATTTTCTGTCGGAAGTAACTGTGAAAGGAGTGGCATTGGACTCATCTGCCGTATTCACCTTCTGTTTGAATCCGGGATTAACCATTCATTCCGTTCATTCGGCCGGACAGCAACTCAAGTTTAAACGTGACAAGCAAATAGTATTGGTGGATTTCGGCACGAAGCATGCCAAAGGCGATACAATCTCTGCAACATTCAGGTATGACGGACAGATAGATAACTCATTCTGTTATTTGGATATCCCTCCCGAAGTGCTGCAAGCTTCCAATAAAAAGTTTCTGTTCAACATAGACAAGCAGTATAGTTTTCAGACGAAAAATTATCTGATGCTTACCCCTGAAACTTATTGGTATCCCCGTGCAGGAACAAGCTATAGTGATAAAAATCCTGACTGGCAGCAGACTTATTTCAGTAATTATCGCTTGAAGGTCAAGCCTCTACCGGGGTTAGTTCCTCTTTCTCAAGGGGAAGGAAAGTGTGATGAAGAAGGAGTGTATTCGTTTAAAGGAGATTATCCGTCTCAGACACTATCGTTGGTCATAGGTGACTATCAGCAAAAAAGTGCTTATGCGGACAGCATTCTTTATAGCGTCTGGCATTTAAGGGATCATGACTATTTTACTGCTTCGTTTGATTCTATTCACGATACCATTCCTTGGCTGATACGTAATGTGAAAGAGCAACTGGCACGGCAATATAAACTGGATTACCCTTTCAAGCGATTTTCTATTGTAGAAGTTCCTGTGCAATTTGCCAGCTATGAACGTGCCTGGTCGCAAGCGCAGGAGACAGTACAACCTGAAATGGTATTGTTCCCCGAAAAAGGAGCTATATTCTGGGAACTGGATGTGAAGAGGCAGGTGAAGAATCATATCCGGTGGTCGGGAAATAATGAAATCAGTATGCAGGAAGCCCAGATGCGGACTTTTAGTAACTTTGCCTGGATGTTTTTGCGGACAGAAGGCGATTATAACTTTTCGTCGGGTAGTAGAGGACGGGGAAATCTTTCGTCTACGGCAAATCCTTATTTCCTTTTCCCGCAGATTTATAATTTCCGGTACAATATTTACTCTTCGGAATGGCCTGTTGCCAATCGGGCTATTGAGCTATATCTGCAAAAGAAGTCGGAAAATGAAGGGTGGGAACGTCAGATAAATGGGCTTAGTAACAATGAAAAGGCCAACCTGCTGCTGGAAAAGCATACGTTCAAGGAGTTGCTGGCTGATGTGGAACAGCGTAATCTGCAAAATAATATCGTAGGACTGGAGGCAAGCCGTCTTTTTGCCCGGTCAGAAATAAACATGGGCGTAGATGCTTTCCGGGATTCACTATATGCGATGTTGAAGCGTAATACATTTCTGAACATAAAGTTCGAAAATATGCTGGATACTCTGGGAGAAATGAGCCGGACGGATCTTTATTCATATTTGAAAGAATGGGAACAGTTGACGCCTCTTCCTTTTTATTCGATCGGAGAGCCCGAACTGACCAAAGTTGTCAATAAAGGAGGAGAAGAATTCTTTGTCTTGAAAGTACTGGTGAGCAATAACTCGGATTATGACGGAATCATTCAGATGAACGTTCTTCAAAATGGCTGGTGGTATCAACCGATGGAAGATCCTAGAGCCAGAAAAAAGGTAGAGATAGCTGCCCATACAAGCAAAGAATTTGTTTCTGTCTGGGAAGAACAGATACGTGATGTGGAAATCAATACGATGGTTTCCGGCAATCTTCCTTATATGATACGGCAATCCATTGGTAATGTAAAACAAGAACGGAATAAAATAGTCAAGGACACTATCTATACCTTGCCGGAATCATCCTTAGAAATGCCGGGAGAGGTTATTGTGGATAATGAAGATTCCACTCTCTTTGTACTTTCTACCCCTGCTGTCGTAGGACTTCTGCCTAAATGGCTGGATAAAGTGGAGGATACTTCCTTTAAATATTCGGGCATATCCTGGTGGCGTGCGCCTTTACAATGGACAGCTACCACCAATGCTAAATACTATGGCAAATATATCCGTTCGGCCTATGTGATTAAGAGTGGAGACGGCAGTCAGACGGCTACATGGAAAATTCCTGTGCCGGAAGCCGGTCAATATGAGCTTTATTATCATGTATTCAAGGATGATGAACTGCGATGGAATGATCGCCTTCAGGGTGAATATCATTTCAGGGTGGCATACGACAGTGAGATGGAAGATGCCTATATCAATCTGAGAAAAGCCAATGAGGGTTGGGAACAACTCGGTACTTACTATTTTAGTGCCGATACGGTTCGTGTCGTGCTGACGGATGAATGTAAGCTGCGCTCTGTGACAGCCGACGCAGTGAAAATAGTGAAACGATAATTATTAAAACAGCAAACTATATGCAAAGTGACTTACTACTATTAAAAAGAATGCTGCTGACAATCGTAACTTTTACGGGAATTGCCCTGACATCACAAGGACAAATTCCTTTAACGATTGACAAGGCAATGGAGATTGCGCAGGAGAACAGTCCTTCTCTTCGCCGTTCCTACATGAATTTGGAGAGATATAAGCAGAATCTGCTGGCGCAGAAGGCTTCATTAAAGTCTCGATTTTCATTAAATCTGAACCCGGTGGACTATAACAAGAACAGGCGTTTCGATAATCGTCTGTCACAATGGTACACGAATGAAACATTCAATACCAGCGGGACCTTTCAGGTCGATCAGCCCATTCTATGGACAGACGGTACTATTTCTTTAATCAACCGTTTCGGCTGGCAGGACAACAGTTCCATTATAGAAGGCGATAAAACTAGTAACCGGGCATTCAGCAATGACCTCTATCTGCAATTGACTCAGCCTATTTTTACATACAACAAGCGTAAAATGGAACTGAAGCAAATAGAATATGATTATGAAAATGCCAATATCAGTTATGCTTTGCAGCAACTGAATACGGAGAAAAGTATAACCGATCAGTTCTATTCTGTCTATATGGCACAGAGTAATCTGGAAATCAGTCGTGAAGAACTGGTTAATGCCCAGCAAAGTTATGATATTATCAAGAATAAGGTAGAAGCGGATTTAGCAGCGAAGGACGAACTCTTTCAAGCGGAACTGAATCTGGCTACGGCACGTTCGTCTGTAGACGAAAGTCAGGTGAATCTGGAGAATGCGAAAGACAAACTCAAACAGACTCTCGGAATGAGGCTGGATGAAGATATTCTCGTATTTGCGGAAGTGGAGATTAAACCGATTCAGGTAAATCTGGACCAGGCCATATCGCATGGATTGGGTTCGCGTCTGGAACTTCGTCAGCGTGAAATAGAGAGCAAGGAACTTGAGTTCGATATGATTAAGACAAAAGCGCTGAACGAGTTTAAAGGAGATGTATCCATCTCTTTCGGATTGATAGGAGATAATAGCCACCTGAATAAAGTCTATAATAATCCGACACAGAATCCGAGGGTTTCCATCAGCTTTGCTGTCCCTATTTTCGACTGGGGTGAAAAGAAAGCAAGGATTAAAGCACAAAAGATGGCTCAACGGATTAATGAACTCGAGTTTCAAGAGGATAAAGTGGATATCGAGCTGAATATTCGTCAGGTATGGCGTAACCTCGAAAACCTCCGGACTCAGATTAAGATCGCCGAGCAAAATGTACAGAATGCACAGTTGACCTATGATCTGAATCAGACTCGTTACCGGGAAGGTGACATAACCGGTATGGAAATGAGCCAGTTCCAGACTCAGCTTTCGAATAAGAAGATTACTTATACGCAGGCGTTGATTAATTACAGAATAGAATTACTTAATCTTAAAATCCTTTCATTGTATGATTTCGACAAGAATATCCCTCTTGTTCCTATGAAAGACATTATTGATAAAAAATAAGCAGACCATGAAACAGTATCAAATTTTTATTGCATCTTCTTTGTTAACAACCTTATTGTTAACCGGCTGTGGCAACAAACCACAAAACGCACCCAATAATATTGCAACTCCGGTATCTGTCGTGGAGCTGAAGAAAGGTTCTATCAGTAAATTAATAAATACAACAGGAACAGTGCAGCCGACTTACGGTGCATCTCAGAATGCGGAAATGAGCGGATTTTATAAACTTCAGACTAATCCGAGAACCGGAAAACCTTTCAAAATGGGAGACAGGGTAAGTAAGGGGGAACTGATAATCCGTCTGGAAGACAAGGAGTATGAAAACGGAATCGCTATTGACGCTAAAAAACTAAGTCTTGAAATTGCTGAACAGGAACAGTCAAAGCAGAAAGCTCTCTATGAAAAAGGAGGGGTGACGATGAGTGAAATGCGGAATACGGAAGTAAAAGTAACGAATGCCCGTTACGATTATGAAAACGCAAAACTCAATCTGGAGAAGATGAAAGTGAAAGCTCCGTTTGATGGTGTGATTGTTGATTTGCCTCACTATACGGCCGATACAAGAGTGGAGCAGGGAAAGGCTATGGTGAGTCTGATGGCTTATGATAAAATGTATATGGATATCAATCTGCCGGAAAGCAGCATTCGTTATGTCAAGGAAGCGCAACCGGTATATATTACTCATTATACCATCCCTGGAGATACTTTAAAAGCGAGAGTCGGTGAGCTGTCTCCTGCAATCAGTACGGAGACACGTACTTTTAAAGGAAAGATTCTGATTGATAATGACCAGTTGAAGTTGCGTCCGGGTATGTTCGCCAAAGCAGATATTATCGTTGACAGAGCTGATAGTTCTATCATTATACCTAAAGACGTAATCTTGTCCAATCGTCGCCGGAAATACGTATATATCGTCGAAAAGAATACGGCAAAGATACGCAATCTGCAAACAGGTCTGGAGGATGAATATAATATCGAAATTCTATCCGGACTTAATGTAAATGACAATTTGGTAGTGAAGGGTTTTGAAACACTGAAAGAAGACGCCAAAGTCAAAATCCAAAAGTAAATCATGGATGCGATATATGAACGCATCTTTTGAAAATAGGAAATACTTATGAAGAATATAATCAAATTTGCAGTAGGCAATCCGGTTACGATTTGTATGGTAGTATTTGCCCTCTTATTGTTGGGAAAAGTATCATACGATCAGTTGAGTGTGGATTTATTGCCCGATCTGAATAATCCCCGCCTGTTTATTGAATTAAAGGCGGGTGAACGCCCTCCCGAGGAGATCGAAAAGCAATTCGTTAAAAATATGGAGTCTATGGCGATCCGGCAGAGTGATGTTACTCAGGTCTCTTCCGTGATTAAAGCCGGGACGGCACGAATTACTGTAGAATATACCTGGACAAAGGATATGGATGAGGCTTTTCTAGATTTGCAGAAAGCCATGAATCCGTTTGCCCAGAACAAGGATATTACTGAACTGAAGATTACGCAACACGATGCGAACTTGTCTCCGGTAGTTTTGGTGGGAATGTCTCATCAGAGTATTACAGATATGGCGGAATTAAGGAAAATCGCCGAAAGCTATATCCGCAATGAGTTGATTCGTCTGGAAGGCGTGGCTGAAGTGACGCTTTCGGGAGAAGAAGTCAGTACTCTTACCATTCAGACTGATCCTTATAAACTGGATGCTTTTCAACTGAAAATAGAAGATATCGCTTCGCGCATCGAATCGAATAATCAGAGTATATCCGGTGGACGGGTCAGTGAACTGGGATTACAATATCTGGTGAAAAGTTCGAGCTTGTTTGCTTCGGAAGATGATTTTGAGAATCTGATTGTCGGATACAAAGCGATACAACAAGAGGAAGCATCCGGAAACAATGCTTCGGGAACAGCGACTGCCAACAGTAATAAAGCTCCTGTTTTTTTGAAGGAAGTGGCTACTGTGCAGTTTTTGAACGCTCGTCCGGAGAACATTGTACGGATTAACGGGAAGCGTAGTATCGGACTGTCTATTTATAAGGAGATGCGCTTTAATACTGTAAAAGTGGTGGATGAGGTAACCCGCCAATTGGCAGTGATAGAGAATGCATTGCCCGGTTATCATTTTCAGGTGATTTCCAATCAGGGTACTTTTATAAAAAGTGCGATAGGAGAAGTGAAGAGCAGTGCTGTTCTGGGTGTTATTCTCGCTATTGTAGTCTTGTTTGTATTCCTTCGCCGGATGGGGACAACACTGATTGTCAGTCTTGCTATTCCCATCTCGATTGTGGCTACTTTCAATCTGATGTTCTTCAACGGACTGTCACTGAATATTATGACATTGGGAGGACTGGCGCTCGGGGCGGGTATGCTCGTCGATAATGCCATTGTCGTCATAGAAAGTATCTTCCGAAATCAGGAGAAAGGATTGAGTATCAAAGAGGCTGCTATTAACGGGACGGCAGAAGTTGCCAATGCGGTAATAGCTTCTACTCTGACGACTATTGTCGTCTTCCTGCCGATTGTTTATCTTCACGGAGCTTCGGGCGAACTGTTTAAAGATCAGGCATGGACGGTTACTTTCTCACTGGTTTCTTCTTTGTTTGTGGCTATCCTGGTGATTCCGATGTTATATATCCAGCTTTCCGGCAAGAAGGTTAAGCTGGAAGAAGTGAAGTCCATTCGTATTACAGGATATAGCAGAGTGCTTCGCAAGCTGATTCAGCGACGTTGGCTGGTGATCGGTATGGCAGTGTTACTCCTTATCGTGACTGGATTGCTGACTCCGTTTATCGGAACTGAGTTTATGCCCCGTGCGGAAAGCAAGACGTTTACGGCTGTAATCAAAATGCCCGAAGGTACACAGATGGAACGCACTTCCGCTGCTGTAGGTAATCTGGAAGAATTGTTATATGCTATCGTTGGCGGTGATTCTTTATGTACGGTATACAGTCATATCGGAGAGGGGAGCGGTTCGGAAAATGCGATATTTGAAGGAGAAAATACAGCAATGATGAAAGTGATCCTTTCACCGGAATGTACACTTTCACCGGAAAAGGTGATTGCGTCTTTCGTGGAATCGGCCAAGAATCCTGACGGACTGGAACTGACGATTCAGCAGGATGAGAATTCTCTGAGTTCACTGTTAGGAAGCGAAGGGGCTCCTATTGTTGTGGAGGTCAAAGGAGAGGAGTTGGATGAGATTGCTCAGTTGACTGAAGAGGTGAAGGAACGGATGATTGGCGTAAATGGAATCTATGATGTTATTACCTCCGTGGAAGACGGTGCTTCGGAAGTTGTGATCTCGATTGATCGTACAATAGCCGGTATCAATAATTTGAGTGTGGCTATGGTAATCGAACAATTGAAGCAGCAACTAAGCGGTAAGGAAGTCGGTAAGATGGAATATCGCGGTGAGATGCGTGATATCGTCATAAAGGTGCCGGATATCCCGTTGAGTTCTCTTGGTGCTCTTGTCATCAAAAGTGGAACACAGGAATTTGTATTACAAGAGATTGTTACCATTACTCACGGACAAGCGCCCAAGGAGATTCTGCGCCGCAATCAAAGCCGTATCGGTAAGGTGATGGCTAATATGGATGCGAGTAAATCACTGGATAAAGTAGCAGCCGAAGTGCGTGAAACGGTGAAAGGTATTGAATTGCCTGCTAACTACAGTATTACAGTGACAGGAGAGGAAGAAAAACGGCAAGAATCAATGAACAGTCTGTTGTTTGCTCTGATGCTTTCTGTTGTACTTGTCTATATGGTGATGGCTTCCCAGTTTGAATCCTTGCTGCATCCGTTTACGATCTTGCTGACTATTCCTCTGGCTGTAGTAGGTGCTATCTTACTTTTCTTCATTACCGGAACCACTATCAATATGATGGGAGTTATCGGTATTGTCATGCTGGGAGGTATTGCCGTCAATAATTCCATCATTCTGGTAGACCGTATCAATCAGCTTAGTCAGGCAGGAATGGAGTTGACTGATGCCATTGTAGAAGCAGGGCAACAGCGTATCCGCCCGATCATCATGACTACTTTGACTACGATTCTGGCCATGCTTCCGATGACATTCAGTTTTGGTGAAGGTGCATCTTTACGTTCACCAATGGCTATAGCTGTGATCGGAGGATTGATAACTTCTACTCTGATGAGTTTGATGGTTATTCCTTGTGTCTATTATGTCTTGGAGAATATCAAAAGACGTATAAATCGCCGAACTAAAAACAGCTGAAGATGAACTTTTTACTAAATAGGAGAATAACGATTTGTATGCTGTTTATTGCACTCAGCCTGCTGGGCTATGTGTCGTATAAACAACTTCCGGTGGAGTTGCTGCCCAACGCAGAACTTCCGGTTCTGTTTGTCCAGGTGTCGTCACAGCAGGATATGGACCCTTCGTATGTAGAGTCGGAAGTGATTATTCCACTCGAAGGAGCGGTCAGTGCGATAGGTGGAGTAGACAAACTGCAATCCTACATTGACAGGAGACAGTCCAGCATACAGATTGACTTTAAAAAGAATATCAACTTCAAGATGACCAGTCTTAAACTGCAGGAGAAAGTGAATGAAATCGCAGCCTCCCTGCCGACCGGTTTTACCGTACAGGTACAGAAAGTGGATATTGCTCAGATGAATAATAACTTCATGGTGCTTCAAGTGCGTGGTACGGGAGGAACTGACCGTGTCCGGAGTCTGGTAGACGAGGATGTTCGCTCTGATCTGGAGAACATAGATGGAGTAGCTTCCGTCAATATCTACGGAGGACGGCAGAAAGCTATTGAAGTACGTCTGAATCCGGAGGCTTGCAAAGCTCTGAACCTCACAGCTTCCAAAATAAGCGGTTTGCTTTCGCAGAATACCCAGGAAAAGACATTTGTAGGCTTCGCAGATGAACCCAACAGCAAGAATTTTGTCCATGTCAATGCGATGTATACCAAAGTCTCTGATTTGGAGAATATAGTTGTCGCTCCCGGTCCTATTCTGCTGAAAGACGTGGCAACCGTCTTTTTTGACTTGAAAGATGAAACCACTTATAGTCGTGTGAATGGAAAAGAAGCCGTCTCGGTTGCTTTGATCAATGATTCACAGGCTAATCTGATTGAACTTTCACACCGTGTATCCGATGTGATTGAAAAGCTGAATGAGAAACTGGCTCCGCTCGAACTGGAAATTGTCATTCAGGAAAACAAGGCTGAAACCATGGAAAATAATATCAACCAGATTATTAATCTGGCATTGGTAGGGGGATTATTGGCTGTGTTCGTTCTTTGGCTTTTCCTGAAGAATATGCGGCTGGTGTTTTTTATCGCACTTTCCATACCGATTTCTGTCTATACGGCTTTCAACTTCTTCTACGCTTTTGGTATCACTATCAATAGTCTTACCTTGGTAGGAATAGCGTTGGCCATCGGAATGCTGCTGGATAATAGTGTCGTGGTGCTTGAGAATATTTATCGTTTGTCGGGAAACGGCTATACGCCCGAACGTTCGGTAACGCAGGGAACAAAAGAAGTGTGGCGCTCCATTGTGGCGGCTACCCTGACTACCATTACTGTATTCCTGCCGTTCGTTTTTTCTGATAATTTCCTGATAAAACTGATCGGGCACCATATCGGAGTATCCATTATATCAACTTTGACGATCTCGCTGTTTGTAGCTTTACTTTTTATACCGATGATTACTTACCTTCTTTTGAAGAGTAAGAGCGGGAACAGTGTCGTTTATGAAAAAGTATCGATCGTTCAGCGTCCGATGCAGGTCTATCTGGTCTTATTGAAGACTTGTATGCGTAATCCGGGAGTGACAGTCTTTGGAGCTGTGATCTTGCTTTTTGCAACGTTGATTTTGTCATTGACCTTGAATGTGCAACAGATGAAAGAAGTTGCTTCAGACCGGTTCAACATCAGTGTCGTGATGCCTACCGGAAGTACGCTTGAAAATACGGATAAGATTGTAAAGGTACTGGAAGAACGTCTGGAGGATTTTCCGGAAAAGAAAGATCTGATTTGCCGTATTCGGGAAAAAGAGGCGACTCTGACACTCGTTTTGCAGGAAGATTACACAAAGATCGCCAAACGGAAAATAGCCGATATAAAAGCGGATGTGCAGACTAAAGTTGCCAATATCAATGGTGCGGAAATCTATGTTTCTGATGCTATGGGAGGCGGAGGAGATAACTCGGCTCTGAGTAGTCTGGGCGGATTCATGCGTTTGTTGGGCATCGGTGACAACAGTGAACGGGTGGTGATCAGGGGATCTGATTTCGAAATGATGCAGATGGTGGCAGAGGAAGTGCGTTATTTGTTGGACGAACAGGATTTTGTACAGCATACTCATGTTTCGTATACTCCCCGTCAGGCGGAAATAAATCTGAACTTTGACCCTATTCTGCTGACTGCCTATGATATTAACCGTGGCAATATTACCACCGGATTAACTGCGCTTAATAATGAATACTCTTCCGAAGCTACTTTCAAGGTGGGAGAGGATATTTATGATATTATTATCCGTGACGAAATACCGGAAAAGGAAACTGAAGAAGAGGCACAGGAAAAAGCTCAGAAAGAGAAAACTGTGGATGACTTGCGTGCTATCCGGATAGAAAATGCCAATGGCGGTATGCACAATCTAGAAGATATATCGTCTCTGAATTATGGACGTGGGCGTTCGCGCATCATCCGTGTCAATCAAGATAAGCAGATTGAGGTATACTATGCTTTTCCGAGAGATGTTCAGTCTTCGAAAGATTTATTGGGAGGATATCGTTCCGATATCGACCAGTTGATTGCCAGTTATAATCTTCCGTCCGGAGTCGCTGTGCAGGTATTCCATGAGGAGGATGAATTCGGGGATTTCAAATTCCTTATTCTGGCAGCTTTTCTTTTGATATTTATGATCCTTGCTTCAGTCTTCGAATCTGTAGTGACGCCTTTTGTGTTGCTTTTTACCATTCCGTTGGCTGCTATCGGTTCTTTGCTGGCATTATTGCTTTCGAGCAACAGTCTGATGAATGCGAATACATTGACAGGGTTCCTTATTCTGTTGGGAGTAGTCGTCAATAACGGAATCATTCTGATAGATTACGCCAACATTTTGCGTAAACGGGGATACCGTCGGAACAGGGCGTTGATGACTGCCGGTATGTCACGTATTCGTCCCATTCTGATTACTTCCATCACCACAATTGCTGCCATGCTTCCGTTGGCTATGGGAGATACGGAGTATGCAGGGGCTATCGGTGCACCTTTTGCCATTACAGTGATAGGCGGACTTTTCTTTTCCGCCATGCTGACGCTGATTTTAATTCCGACAGTTTGTATGGGACTGGAAAATGTGCTTCAGTGGTACCGTTCGTTATCCCGTAAACTATGGACCATTCACCTGATTCTTTTTGTGTCCGGTGTAATCTGTATCTGGCTATACACTGACGGAATCCTTTGGCAGTCAATCTATCTGGTAGCACTGATTGCAGGCATACCGGGGATGACATACTTTGCGCAAACTAGTCTTCGGAGAGCTAAGGCGGAGGTTATCAATCCGGATGAAGAAATTCGTATTTCTGTCCGCAATCTGGTTAAGATCTACGATTGGCCTGGACACATCAGCCGTCAGTGGAACAGTGGTTTGCAATTACGCAAACGTCTGGGATTGAGCAATGAATACCATTCCCTGAAGGACTTTATCAATGTGCTATGGCAGTTTGGTATCTTACTGTTTGCCATTTATTTCACCTATTTCTTCATTCATAACAGGCTTTGGATATTCCTGTTCTCGTTCGCTATTTATGCAGCGATACTGTATTTGTGGAGAAAGGTACGTTCCTATTTATATTATCGATACGGAGATAATCGAGTAACAAAGATCGTAAACCGGGTGATATTCTGGAGTCTTCCTCCCCTTATTCTGTTTCAGTTATTCCGTAAACTGGATAATAACGGGCTGGTCATCATGATCGGATTGTTATGGCTTGTGGGTATTGCCATCTATGTCACTTCCCAGTATCTGTATGATCATGATGTAAATATTGAGCGTGTCACCGGACGATTTGCAGGGCTTCGCCGTTCCTATTTCCGCATGGTGAAGAGTGTTCCTATGATTGGAAAACGACGCAAACCTTTCAAAGCGTTGCGTGGAGTGTCATTCGAGATTCAGACAGGTATGTTCGGACTACTGGGACCCAATGGGGCAGGTAAATCGACCTTGATGCGTGTCATCTGTGGTATCTTTGAGCAGAGCTATGGTAGTATCTGGATCAATGGTCTGGATACACGTATCTACAGAGAAGAGCTACAGAGTCTGATAGGTTTCCTTCCACAGGAATTCGGAACTTATGAGAATATGACTTCGTGGGAGTTTCTGGATTATCAGGCTATACTGAAAGGGATTGTAGACGGTGAGTTACGAAAGGAGCGTCTGGATTATGTACTGAAAGCGGTACATATGTACGAGCGGAAAGACGAAAAGATAGGTTCTTTCTCGGGAGGTATGAAACAGCGTATTGGTATTGCGCTTATTCTGCTTCATTTACCGCGTATCCTGGTTGTGGATGAGCCTACAGCGGGACTCGACCCTCGCGAACGTATCCGTTTCCGTAATCTGCTGGTAGAGTTGAGTAAGGACCGTATCGTTATTTTCTCCACTCATATCATTGAGGATATATCCAGTTCCTGTAATCAGGTAGTGGTGATCAATAAGGGTGAACTGAAATATTTCGGTGATCCTTCGGACATGGTGGAAATGGCTAATGGGAAAGTATGGCAGTTTAATATAGATAAGACAGAATTTGAAAAAGTACTGGACAAATCGTTGGTAATACATCATATTCAGGAAGGCGATACGATTCGGGTGCGCTATCTTTCTGTCGGACAGCCTTATGAAGGGGCTGTAGAGGTAGAAGCTAATTTGGAAGACGCTTATCTCTGTCTGCTGAAGAATATGAATTAAAAAGAAAAGAAGGATATGACATTCAAACAATTGATACAACTGTTGCCTAAAGTAGTCAGGTATAACCTGAAGATTATATTTGCCGGGAAGTTTTTCTGGTTTCTGCTGGCTGCATTTGGCTTTTTTGCTCTTTTCATGTTTCAGAATGCCTGGAAACGGGAGGAGATTAACGAGGGACTCATCTATAGCATCCTGATGTTTCCGTCTATGCTGCTTATTTTCTATCCGGCTGTATTCGGCATTCAGAATGATGAAGATAGCCGGATATTGGAGATTCTCTTTGGAATCCCCGACTATAAGTATAAGGTTTGGGGCGTGCGGTTATTGATGATTTATGTGGCAATTTTTGTTATTCTGATTATCTTTTCATACATAGCCATTTTATTGCTGTATCCGGTCAATCCGCTTGAGATGGCATTACAGTTGATGTTCCCGATACTCTTTTTCGGAAATATGGCTTTTATGCTGTCTACCATTACGCGGAGTGGAAACGGAACTGCCGTATTTATGATTATTATAGGCATTGCATTGATGTTCTTAGGTAAGCCGGATTCTTTCTGGAACGTTCTGCTGAATCCTTTTCGTGTTCCCGATAATGTTCATCCGATTATTTGGGAGGGAATCCTTATCAAAAACCGCATTTTCCTTTTATCCGCCAGTTTAGTCTGGATGATGATCGGATTACTATATCTACAGAAAAGGGAAAAGTTTGTATAACAGCAGATTAGGATGCTGAATATTCTCAAGTGTTCTTGCTGCGATGAGAAAAAATTCTCACTATGATGAGAAAAAAGTCTCATCGCAGTGAGAACTTTTTCTCATCATGGTAAGTATAGTCCTATGTATGCAGGAACCGAAATAGTGACTTAGAAGTAGTATCCCAGATTCACATAACAACTTCCTTTGTCAGTCTGATTGGAATACCCGAACGTAATCTCCAACGGACCGAACATACTGTCCATACCATATCCGGCACTGATACCAAACAGTTGTTTCCCTTTTAGAATTTCGAAGAAGTGACTGTCTGTCAAGCCATAATTACCTGTCAGAGTGAGATAATGAATGCTTCCCATCCGTTGTCTGAGTTTCACGGATGCAATCATGATTGAATTGTCCATCAGTTCCATATTGGTCACACCGGCAAACGGCAGTTGCTGTGGAATGTAGAGTCCGTATACTTCGCCGCCAATGGCATTTTGCAAGGGATAGGCGATGTCTTTTCCAATCAGAACACGACCATAGATGGATGGAATGATAGAAAAACGTCGGGTTACGGGAACTACGCTGGCCCACGAACCGCTCAGTGCGGAGAACGGGGCGTGATCATTATACTGAGCCATATTATCGGTGTAGAGCGAATAGGCAGCTTTGAATTCGGTTCCTTTGGAAGGGAAATATCCTTTGTCGAATGTACTATAGTATACCTGAGCGAAATAACTCAGGAAATGTTCGGATTCTACATCCAGCCCAGTGAGTTCCGGTTTCTTGAAAAGAAAATCTTTGTATTTATAATATTCGAAACGAAGTCCGAGTCCGAAGCGGAGGTTTTTGTACCAGACATCCGAAAAGCCAAATTCAGCTAAATGATACTTGTAAGTAGTGTTATAGGCACGTTCGCCTTCATCATAGATGTTGATGTCATTATATTGAAACATATATGAGAAATTGAAATTGCGTTGCTGCATCGGTTCGAGAGTGTAATCGATGCGTGCGGCATATCGCTTTCCTAATCGGCCGGTCAGGGATAATCGGGAAGGAACATGAGTTTTGAGATCCGCTGTGGCATTAATCAGCAGGGATGCTATTTCTTCCGAGTCGAAACGGATGCCCAGATTGATTCTTTTCTCATATTTTTCTTCTAACAAGAAATTAAGGTGATACCCTTCGGGAGTGTCGGTAAGTGTGTAGCTGGCGCTTGAGTAAGAATGACTGCCACGCAACTGATACACAGCTTGTTCTATCTGCTGAGTGGTAATGTTACTGTTCTCTTTGAGATTACACTTCTTCATCAGCCATTTTTTGTCATCAGCCTCTACGCCGGAGAACGATATATCTGTGACGTATACTGTCCGTGAATTGGAAAGAGAAGAGTACGGTCCATGTTGTTTGGGGACATAATTGTCCGGTATACCGATTTCTTTTTTTAAGGCAATCAGGGAATTCCACTGTGCACGTGCGGCTTCTTCGCCCCGACGCATCAGGGAATCGATGGCTGCCGAAGTGAAGCTGGCGGAAGAAAATCCGTCTACATTTACCTTGATATAGGTATCAGTGAGTTCTACATTCTTTTCATGATTGGTCTGGCAAGTGAGATCAACAATCTGCCCCAATATGTCCGGAGCGCTGTTGAGCTTGTCGGCACTTTTCAGCGCATTCTGAACATCGACTCCGATAATAATATCGGCCCCCATTGCTTTGGCCACATCTGCCGGATAGTTATTGACAATTCCACCGTCGACCAATACCATGCTGTCTTTTCTCACCGGAGTGAATACACCGGGGATGGCCATGCTGGCACGCATCGCAGTAGAGAGTACGCCATCATGGAATACGATCTGGTCCCCATTGACTACATTGGCCGATACACAGGCGAAGGGGATCGGTAACTTATTAAAATTGATCGAGTCATGGTAGCCCACTGTCAGATCAGAGAACAGATTGGCAAGATTCTGTCCTTTGATAATTCCTCCGGACATGGCAGCTTTCGGGTTCTTTGTGAAAGGAAGCGAAACAATGTATTTTGCAGAGCGTTCGCGTTCGGTGAGCGACATGGCACTGCGTTTGATACGATCGCTCAAAAGGAAAGTCCAGTCTTGCTTGCGTACCATACTGTCCAGTTGTTCCGGAGTATAACCGATGGCGTAAAGTCCACCGACTATAGATCCCATACTGGTGCCTACTATATAATCGATCGGAATGCCTGCTTCCTCAATGACTTTCAGTGCTTTGATATGTGCCACTCCTTTGGCACCACCGCCACTGAGGACGACGCCGACCTTCTTCCGTTGTTCCTGTGAATAAACAGAAAAAGGTAATATCAGGCACATTGCAAAAACTAATGTTGAAAAGATTTGTTTTTTCATTAGACATGTTATTGTGTTGATGTACAATATAACTACAAATGTAGGGGATAAATTGTTTAGTTGATGAAACAAGAACTATAAAAAATGTTCTAAAAGTCGGAAATGTGGATAAATTCTACACTTTAAGGATGTTTTCCACACTTCCGTCTTCAAGAGGAAAAATGTAATATGTTGATAATAAACAGATAAGATAAAACAGGATATTTTGGTATGTGTATTGCATAATAGAGTGTAGAACAAACATAAGTTAAATTAAATAATAAGATTCGATATGAGATTATTCTTTTCGAAACATGAGTTGAAACTGAGGAGAAAGAGAACCATTGCTGCTGTAGTATGTATGGTAATTGTGTTGGGAGTGTATTGGATACTGACCCGACCTCAGAAGGCTGCGCCGGAAATGCCGACAGTGATTGTTGAACCGGTTATAAAAGATGATGTAGAGATATTCGGAGAATATGTGGGGCGAATCCGTGCCCAGCAATTTGTCGAAGTACGTGCCAGGGTAGAAGGCTATCTGGAAAACATGCTTTTTGCCGAAGGCACTTATGTAAATAAGAATCAGGTCTTGTTTGTGATCAATCAGGATCAGTATCGCGCGAAAGCCGACAAGGCACGGGCTCAGCTGAAAAAGGATGAAGCACAGGCATTGAAAGCTGAACGTGACTTGAAACGTATCCGTCCGTTGTACGAACAAAATGCTGCTAGTCAGCTGGATCTGGATAATGCGGAAGCAGCTTATGAAAGCGCTGTTGCGACAGTAGCGATGAGTGAAGCGGACTTGGCGCAGGCTGAACTCGAATTAGGCTATACCATCGTTCGTTCACCTCTTGCCGGACATATCAGTGAAAGAAATGTAGACTTGGGAACGCTTGTTGGTCCGGGAGGAAAGTCTCTGCTGGCTACAGTAGTAAAAAGCGATACCGTATTGGTCGATTTCAGTATGACGGCACTTGATTATCTGAAAAGTAAAGAACGTAATATTAACCTCGGACAACAGGATTCTACCCGTTCCTGGCAACCGAACATTACTATTACTTTGGCGGATAATACGGTTTACCCCTATAAAGGATATGTCGATTTTGCAGAACCGCAGGTCGATCCCCAGACAGGTACTTTCTCCGTACGTGCAGAGATGCCTAACCCGAAACAGGTATTACTTCCGGGACAGTTTACCAAAGTAAAACTACTTTTGGACGTGCGTGAAGGAGCTATCCTTGTTCCGATGAAAGCTGTTACCATTGAAAAAGGCGGAGCTTATATTTATACAATGCGTAAAGATGATACAGTAGAGAAACGTTTTATCGAGTTAGGACCCGAAGTGGGGAATAACGTCGTAGTGGAAAGAGGACTTGCTGTAGGAGAGACAATTGTTGTAGAAGGTTTCCATAAGTTGACTCCGGGCATGAAAGTACGGATCAGTCAGCCGGAAATGGAGGTGAAGGATACCACTATGGTGGCAGGTGATTCTACAACAGGAATGAAGGATAACGCAAAAGGAGAATAATCAATGAAAGTTAGTTTTTTTATAGACAGGCCGGTATTTTCGGCTGTCATTTCCATCGTGATTGTGATTGTCGGAATCATCGGGCTGACCATGCTTCCGGTGGATCAATATCCGCAGATCACGCCTCCGGTGGTAAAGATCAGTGCGTCTTATCCGGGTGCGAGTGCGCTTACCGTGTCACAGGCGGTGGCTACTCCGATTGAACAGGAAATCAATGGTACGCCCGGTATGCTTTATATGGAATCAAACAGTTCTAACTCCGGTGGCTTCTCGGCAACAGTTACCTTTGATGTATCTGCCGACCCGGATCTGGCTGCTGTGGAAATTCAGAACCGTGTGAAGCTGGCTGAATCCCGTCTTCCGGCGGAAGTGATTCAGAATGGTATTTCCGTAGAGAAACAGGCACCCAGTCAGTTAATGACACTTTGTCTGACTTCTACCGATCCTAAGTTTGACGAAATTTACCTGAGCAACTTTGCTACGATCAATGTGCTCGATGTGATTCGCCGTATTCCGGGAGTAGGACGTGTATCCAATATTGGTAGCCGTTACTATGCTATGCAGATATGGGCAGAGCCTGATAAGCTGGCTAACTTCGGATTGACTGTACAGGACTTGCAGAATGCCTTGAAAGACCAGAACCGTGAATCGGCAGCCGGTGTATTAGGTCAGCAGCCGGTACAGGGACTGGATATAACGATTCCAATCACTACTCAAGGACGTCTTTCTACAGTAGGGCAATTTGAGGATATTGTGGTACGTGCCAATGCCAATGGTTCCATCATCCGGCTGAAGGATGTGGCACGTGTATCCTTGGAGGCTTCTTCATACAATACCGAGAGTGGTATCAATGGTGAGAATGCAGCGGTACTGGGTATTTACATGTTGCCGGGTGCCAATGCGATGGAAGTAGCCAAGAATGTAAAGAAGGCGATGGAAGAAATCAGCGAGAATTTTCCGGAAGGATTGAGTTATGAGATTCCGTTTGATATGACAACGTATATCTCCGAGTCTATCCATGAGGTGTATAAAACATTGTTTGAAGCATTGGTGCTGGTTGTGTTGGTAGTGTATCTGTCTTTGCAGAGCTGGCGTGCTACATTGATTCCGGTGGTAGCAGTACCTATCTCCCTGATTGGTACTTTCGGATTCATGCTGATTTTTGGTTTCTCTATTAATATATTGACCTTACTCGGTTTGATTCTCGCCATCGGTATCGTGGTCGATGATGCGATTGTAGTGGTGGAAGGAGTAGAGCATATTATGGAAACGGAGAAGCTGAGTCCCTATGAGGCGACAAAGAAAGCGATGAACGGATTATCAAGCGCATTGATCGCTACTTCACTGGTATTGGCGGCTGTGTTTGTTCCGGTAAGTTTTCTGAGTGGAATTACCGGGCAGCTGTATCGTCAGTTTACGGTAACTATCGTGGTATCTGTACTGATTTCTACTGTGGTTGCTTTAACGCTGAGCCCTGTGATGTGTTCGCTCATTTTGAAACCGGATAGTGGCAAGAAGAAAAATATAGTATTCAGAAAGATCAATGAGTGGCTGGGTATCGGAAGCAATAAGTATGTAGCTGCCGTCACCCGTACTATCAAACATCCTCGTCGGGTTTTGAGTGCTTTTGGTATGGTATTGATTGCTATTCTGTTGATTCACCGGATTATTCCGACTAGTTTCTTGCCGGTAGAAGACCAGGGATACTTTAAGATTGAACTTGAACTGCCGGAAGGAGCTACCTTGGAGCGAACACGTGTAGTGACGGAACGCGCGATTGCTTATCTGGAGAAGAATCCATATATAGAATATGTACAAAACGTGACCGGAAGCAGCCCGCGTGTAGGGAGTAATCAGGGGCGTGCCGAGCTGACCGTTATTCTGAAACCTTGGGAAGAGAGAAAGAGCACCAGTATTGAAAAAATTATGGATACGGTAGAAAAACATTTGAGAGAATATCCCGAATGTAAAGTCTACCTGTCTACTCCTCCGGTCATACCGGGACTGGGCAGCTCCGGTGGTTTTGAAATGCAGCTGGAAGCTCGTGGAGAGGCTACTTTCGATAATTTGGTAGATGCGGCAGATACGTTGATGTATTATGCTTCCAAACGTAAGGAGCTTACCGGTTTGTCTTCTTCCTTGCAGTCTGAGATTCCCCAGCTTTATTTTGATGTGGACAGAGACAAAGTGAAAATGCTGGGAGTACCTTTGGCAGATGTGTTTTCTACGATGAAAGCGTATACAGGTTCGGTGTATGTGAATGACTTTAATATGTTCAACCGTATATATAAGGTATATATTCAGGCGGAAGCTCCTTATCGGGAACATAAAGACAATATCAACCTGTTCTTTGTGAAAGCTTCCAATGGAGCGATGGTGCCGCTGACTTCTTTGGGTAATGCTTCTTATACGACAGGACCGGGAAGTATCAAGCGTTTCAATATGTTTACTACTGCCGTTATCCGGGGTGCTGCTGCACAGGGATACAGTTCCGGTCAGGCAATGGAGATTATGGAGCAGATCGCCCGTGACCATCTTCCGGATAATATCGGACTGGAGTGGAGCGGACTTTCTTATCAGGAGAAACAGGCAGGCGGTCAGACGGGTATGGTCATGGCACTGGTGTTCTTGTTTGTCTTCCTCTTCCTTGCCGCACAATATGAAAGTTGGACAGTGCCGATTGCTGTATTGCTATCCTTGCCTGTAGCAGCATTGGGAGCCTATCTGGGAGTTTGGGTGTGCGGACTGGAGAATGATGTTTATTTCCAGATCGGATTGGTAATGCTTGTCGGGCTTGCCGCCAAGAATGCCATTTTGATTGTAGAGTTTGCCAAAGTGCAGGTAGATAGAGGTGAAGACTTGATTCAGTCGGCAATCTACGCAGCGAAATTACGTTTCCGTCCTATTCTGATGACTTCCCTTGCATTTGTACTGGGAATGCTTCCGATGGTACTGGCGAGTGGTCCGGGTTCGGCGAGCCGTCAGGCGATTGGTACGGGCGTATTCTTCGGAATGATATTCGCTATCGTATTTGGTATCATTCTCGTGCCGTTCTTCTTTGTGATGGTGTATAAAACAAAGTCGAAAATCTTAAAACATAAGAAATAATGAAACTGAATAAACTATATATTGCTATACTACTTTTTGCAGGAATACTGACTTCCTGCAAAGTAGGCAAGAGCTACGTCCGTCCTGATCTTCATTTACCCGATAGTCTGGCTCAACATCAGGATACGGTCAGCTTTGGAGATCAGGATTGGGAGGAAATCTACACAGATTCCACACTCCGCAGTCTTATAGACCGTGCGTTGGACCATAATAAAGATATGTTGATAGCGGCTGCCCGCATCAAGGAAATGGCAGCTCAGAAACGGATATCCACCGCCGCGCTGCTTCCCGATATTAAAGGTAAAGTGACTGCCGAGCGTGAACTTGAAAATCATGGGGGAGATGCTTTTAAGAAATCGGATACTTTTGAAGCGCAGTTCCTAGTTTCATGGGAACTCGATCTTTGGGGAAATCTGCGATGGGCACGTTCTGCCAGCATCGCCGAATATCTGCAGTCAGTAGAAGCGCAACGTGCGCTTCAGATGACGATTGTGGCGGAAGTGGCACAGGCATATTATGAGCTGGTTGCCTTGGATACGGAACTGGATATCGTCAAGCAGACTTTAAAAGCTCGTGAAGAAGGGGTTCGTCTGGCACGTATCCGTTTTGAAGGAGGACTTACTTCGGAGACTTCTTATCGTCAGGCGCAGGTAGAGTTGGCACGTACAGCTACTCTGGTTCCTGATCTGGAACGCAAAATATCGCTGAAAGAGAATGATATTGCTTTTCTGGCCGGAGAATACCCGAATCGCATAGCCCGTTCCCGTTTGCTTCAGGAGTTTAATTTCCCGGAAACTCTTCCGATAGGGATGCCTTCCACTTTGCTTGAACGCCGTCCCGATATACGTCAGGCAGAGCAGAAGCTGATCGCTGCCAATGCAAAAGTAGGTGTGGCTTATACGAATATGTTTCCTCGTCTGGCACTGACGGGTGGTTTCGGTAGTGAAAGCACGTCTTTGTCAGAACTTCTAAAATCGCCTTATGCCGTTATGGAAGGTGCTTTATTGACTCCTATTTTTGGCTGGGGAAAAAACCGTGCTGCGTTGAAAGGCAAAAAAGCGGCCTATGAAGCAGAAATACATAGTTATGAGAAAACAGTCCTGACGGCTTTCAAGGAGACACGTAATGCGATTGTCAACTTTAATAAGATAAAAGAGGTGTACGCGCTTCGTGCCAATCTGGAACGTTCGGCTAAGAGTTATATGGATTTGGCGCAGTTGCAATATATCAATGGAGTGATCAATTATCTGGATGTTCTCGATGCCCAGCGTGGTTATTTTGACGCACAAATTGGTCTGAGTAACGCTATTCGTGATGAACTGATCACCGTAGTACAACTGTATAAAGCACTTGGCGGTGGCTGGAAGCAATAGCCTCTGTAACTATGCAGCGAAATAAAATGAGGGCTTCTCTTTCATAATTCGAGGAAAAATGCGAAATTTGCAACGCTTTTCAAGTTTGACAAGAAACTTACTAACACCTTTAAA
>OJSG01000936.1_pt1 | contig 22768 bp, 20 predicted proteins | sample 1599371 | NCBI WGS metagenome assembly OJSG01 (sample SAMN04168658, study PRJEB22393) | human gut metagenome | biome: human gut microbiome; feature: stool | host: Homo sapiens | collected 2014-03-24
CAGCGGTATTGCCATCCATGGTTTGCTTTGCTCTAGGCATTTTTCTTCCTCCATTCAGAATTTGGTACCTTCTGCGCGGGGCAAACGTCTTTTTACCGGAGCCGGAGAACTCCTTTGAAAAACGTATTGCTCAACTGATAAGCGCCGCACTTCGCCGGAGCCGGAGAACTCCACAAAAGCACACGCTCATCGAGGGCAATAGCCCTGCCCGGGGCCGGAGAACCCCATGAAGGCACTATTGCTCATCTAATATAATAGCAAATTCCGCCGGTAAAGGCAACGCAAACCGACTGTAAAAACACAACAAAAATTCAAGAAATTTTTTAGCGCTTTTTTACAGATGTGTTCTTTGCTGCATCCATGACGGTGTTATGCTCCAAAATCCAGTATCCATGAGGCTTTTTCTTACAAAATTCTAAATTTATAATTGACATTTGTACAGATTCTGCCGTAAACTTTATCTATAGTATCATGCGCCGCACAGCGCAGGGAAGGACAGGCACAAAACGATGGATGCTGCACATTTTGAAAAGACGCTCTCGAGCGAAGTTCTCTTTGAAGGCCGGGTGGTCACGCTGACCAAAGACGTGGCTCTGCTGGAAAACGGCGAGACTTCTATCCGGGAGGTGGTCCACCACCACGGCGGGGCCTGCATCGTACCGTATTTTGAGGACGGCACCCTCTGCATGGTGCGCCAGTTCCGCTACGCCATGCAGCAGGAGCTGTGGGAGCTGCCCGCCGGCAAGCTGGAAAAGGGCGAAGACCCCTTTGAAGCCGCCAAGCGGGAGCTGGGCGAAGAGTGCGGCCTGACCGCCGACCACTACACCCCGCTGGGCGAGTTCTACCCCACGGTGGGCTATGACACCGAGATCATCTATATGTGGGTGGCCACCGGCCTGCACACCACCCAGATGCATCTGGACGACGACGAGTTCCTGACGCCCGACCGCATCCCGCTGGCAAAAGCCTACGAGATGGTCATGAGCGGCGAGATCAAGGACGGCAAGACCATCGCGGGCGTGCTCAAGCTCAAGGCACTGGTGGACGAGGGCAGGCTGTGATACTCTACGAAGATACAGCCCTCGTGGTTCTGGACAAGCCCGCCGGGCTTTCCAGCGAGGACGGCGTACCCGCCGCCCTTCGGAAGCTCTGGGGCAGGCCCGAGGCCTATGTGGGCGTCATCCACCGGCTGGACACCGGCGTGTCGGGTCTGATGGTCTATGCAAAGACTCCGCAGGCAGCCGCCGCCCTCAGCCGTCAGGTGACGCAGAGCCAGCAGGTTTATGCCGAACAGGATGGCCGGGCCGAGCCTGACGCCGGTACGCCGGACACGCCGCCTTTCGTGAAACAATACCGCGCCCTCATCGCAGGCGGGCCGGACGAAAAGCTGCCCGCCGAAGGCGTCCTGCGGGACTACTTATTCAAGGACAGCCGGAAAGGCCGTGTTTTTCCGGTGAGCCGTCCGCGCAAGGGCGTGAAGGAGGCTGTGCTGGAATATCGCATTTCTGCCTCTGCCCCGGACGGCAGCGCCAGCCTCGCGGACATCACCCTCCACACCGGGCGCACCCACCAGATCCGGGTGCAGTTCGCGTCCCGCCGCCACCCGCTCTGGGGCGACGGCAAATACGGCAGCCGCATCAAGGGAGACATTGCGCTCCAGAGCGCCCGGCTCCGCTTCATCCATCCCGACACCGGAAAGGAAATGGACTTCCGCCTCCCGGTCCCCGGGACATGGCCCGCTTGGGGCATCAGACAGGAAAACGACAATGGAACAACAGTATAAAACAGATTCTGAAATATACGCCGTCCTCGAGCGGGAGATCATCGATCTGACCCTCCGGCCCGGCTGTTCGCTGAGCGAAAACCCGCTCTGCACCCGCTTTGGCGCGCCCCGCTCCCTCATCCGGGTGGTGCTGCAGCGGCTGCAGGAGAATGGGCTGGTGAAGATCGTGCCGTACAAAGGCACCACCGTCACCCGGCTGAACCGGGACATCGTGGACGAGCTGATCTATGAGCGCATCGCGGTGGAGGCCCGGGTCCTGCGGGACTTTGCGCCCCACTGCACACCGGAGCACCGCGCCCTCATCCGCCAGCGTGCCGCCGCCTACGACGAGCTGGCCAAGGCCGAAACGCTGGACTTCAACCGCCTTTATGAGGCTGACACCCGGCTCCACGAGACGTGGTTTTCTGCTATGGGCAAGATGTATCTCTGGCGCACCCTGCAGAACGCCCACGCCGACTACAGCCGGTTCCGGATGCTGGACACCCTGACCACCGGCGGGCTCGCCGAAGTGGTGGCCGACCACCACAACCTCATCGACGCCATCGAGCGGTGCGACCTCGCGGCCTTTGAGCCGCTGGTGGAACGCCACCTTTACGGCGGCATCCGCCGTCTGGGCTCCAAGCTCACCGAGGAATACGCCGATTATTTTGAATGATGTTCCATGGGGAACAATAAATATCCCCCGGCGGAGCCGGGGGTTTTTTATAAGAAGTCTTTTACTGAACCACTCGCCTAGCGAGTGGTTTTCATGATACAAAAAAGAGGCCGCCCCGGGTGGTTCCCCAAGGCGGCCCCTGTAAGGGGTCTGTATTTTTTTAGCGCATCCGGCACTTCAGGCTCTCGGCCTGAGCTGCGCTCAGCTGCCGGCTCCCAAGGCCGTTGTGCTCCAGAGCAAACCAGCTGCCTCCCTCTGCCAGCAGGTCTGCCACCGACAGGGTGGTCGTTTTGAGGGTGGTAACAAACTGGATCTGCTCCACCCCCTGCTCCTGCAGGGTCTCCAGCGCCTGCCGGGTGCCGTGGAGCCGGGCGGACAGATTGTCGGTCGTCACCCGCAGGGTGCTGCCCTGCTGCCGGGTGTTAAAAAGCAGGGGGGCGCCCTTCAGCGTCTCCACATGGAGGTCCAGGCTCTCCCCGTCCGGGATGGGCTTGGGGAGCGCAAACTCCCACCACTCCTTCAGGATGGTGTCCGGTTCGTCGTTCCAGTTCAGGAGCGGGTTGTAGATGATGTGGTGGATGTAGCCGGTGGTCACGGCGATGATGTCCGCCTGGATCTCCTCGCCGTTGACAAGATCACCATCCTCCGTCACACTGCCGCCGTTACCGATGGTAGCACCGGTATCGGCACTGTCCCAGTCATCGCACTTGCTGGCGGTCGCCGTCACCTGAGCGGCTCCGCTCACGGTGACATTGCTGCCGCTGCTATTGACACCGCCGCCAATGCCAGCACCAGCCCAACCACTAGCGTTCACTGTGCCGCCGGTGATGGTGATGTTTTTGCCGTCGCCAAGGTAACCGCCGCCGATGCCGGCACTATTAAACCCACCGGTGGCCGTCAGGCTGCCGGCTTCTTTATTATCGTCCTTCAGGGTCAGCGTGCCTGTGGAGGTTTTTTCAAGGCCCGCACTCTGAGTGCCGCTTTTCAGCTCGTTATCGCCGTCCAGCTCGATCTCCACATTGCCCTTTCCCTGAACGCTCAGGGCAGCCTTTCCTTTTTGATCCCAATCATATTGATCTCCGGTGTCGCTCACATCGATCTTTACGTCTTTCAGGGTGAGGTTCAGCACCTTATCGGCAATGTTGTTGATCACCGTAATGGTGTTGCCCCAAAAGCCATCATCCTTTGGGTTCACCGGAGCAGAGCCTGCGGGGGCAGCAGCCGGGGCTGCCTGCTGGTCTGCACTCTCCTGCCGGTCTGCGCTTTTCGGTTCCTCAGCGCTCTCCGGCTGGTCTGCGCCTTCCGGCTTCTCAGCGTCCTCCGGCTGGGCCGGCTGGTAGTTGTCCTCTACCACAGGGCCAAAGTCGGAATCCTCTGCTGCGGGGCCTTCCAGGTCGCTCTCCAGCGTGGTGATGACCGTATTAGAGGTGGTGATGACGGTCTCCTCCCCGGCCCTGTCCGTCCATTTATCTCCGCCCTGTTCGATGGTCTGGCTGCCATCCTCATTTTTGGTGATGGTAATATCGCCGTAGTCGATGTAGTAGGTATCTGCAAAGGCCGGAGCCGCCAGAGACACCGTAATACTCAACGCTGCCATCAGAGCTGCTGCCCGGCGGAATGTGTTGTTCTTCCTCATAGTACTCTCCTTTTTTACGTTTTTTTGTGGTTTTTACACTTTTTTAAAGTTTCTGTACGAAACTCCATCATTACATCTATATCGGTCTTATGGAAATATGCGATTTTCTTCTTCGTATCCACCTAAGCTCTCCACATACAACACTTCTCAGAACACGCAACCGTGTTTCCGCACTCTGAGAGGTGGGTGGAACTGCTTCCTCCGCATTCTGTTTCAGAATCTCATGCTGCATACACAGCAGACTACATCAAAGACGCAATTGTCTTACCGGAAAACGCTTCATCCATAAATGTCTGCATCTCCTTATAGAACTTTCTGACCGGGCATGTCTCCGTTGCATGCCGCGAGCAGAAGCAATCTTCTTCCAAGCAACGGTTGATCCTGGTAGTTCCTTCCACCGCATTGAATATATCAGCCAAACTGATGTCTTCCGGTTTTCGGTTTAAACTAAAGCCTCCGCCAACGCCGCGCTTTGTCGCAATGATCCCCGCATCGCGCAGAGGCTTTGCGATCTGAGCAATCATTTGTTTCGGGATTCCCATCTGCTTGCTGATATCCTCACTCCCCATAGGCGTTCCAAGGATTGCAAGAAATAGTGTCATCCTGATTGCATAGTCAGTTGTTACATTTAACTGCATAAAACCTTCCCGTCATAAATAGATTAGTTAATCGCTCATCTCATCAATTCCGTCAAAAAAATAGTCGCAGCGGGAACAACCGATAATTTCAAAAAGTCAACCTTGTGATTTCCTTTCTTTTTTACGTTTTTTGTGGTTTTTACATTTTTTATTATACCCCCCCCCCCCTACAGTCTTGGCAATAGGGAAAAACAGCGAAATTTCGGGCTTAAAATCCTCATTTTTGCGGCAATGTGCAACAAAATATGGCAAGCTTCCTCCCTGCCCCGGCGGGTGCTTCCCTCGGGCATAAAACAGCAGCGCCTCTGCACAAATGTGCAGGGGCGCTGCTGTTTTTCTCAGCCCATGATGCCGGAAATGAAGATTTCCAGACCGATGCCGATGAGGATGACGCCGCCGAGGACGGAGGCTTTGCCGGAGAGCTTGGTGCCGAACTTTTTGCCGATGGCAAGGCCGGCTTCACAGATGAAGAAGGTGACGATCGCCACGATGAGGGAGCAGACCAGTGCCATGAACCAGCCGTACTCCGAGATGGTGAAGCCCACCGACAGCGCGTCGATGCTGGTGGCCACGCCCTGCATGAAGAGTGCGCCCGCGCTCAGCTCAGCGGCTTCCTCGGCCTCTTCGCCCTTGATGCCCTCCATGAGCATTTTACCGCCGATGTAGCCCAGCAGGATGAGGGCGATCCAGGGGATGAACTGTTCAAACGAAGAGAACAGCTCCACGATGGTGTGGACGCAGACCCAGCCCGTCATGGGCATGACAGCCTGAAAGATGGCGAAGGTGCCTGCGATCTGGGCGCCCCGGCGGCGGGACATCTGAGGGTCATGCAGACCGTTTGCCATCGAGACGGAAAACGCATCCATGGCAAGGCCCACGCCCAGCAGGGCGCTGTTGAAGAAAAACAAAAAACTCCATTCCATAACAATGCCTCCTGATTTGACCGGAATTGGCGGGCAGACAAAAGACCCGGGATCGGCGCGCATTTCGCCAATTCCGGGTCGGATTTTTACAAACTGACTCCATGTGGAATGGGCGTGGTACTCGCACCAAAGCACATGAGTCTCGCAAATGAAAGCAAGCCAGACAGCCGCCCGGGCCGTCATTGTGTTGACTTGCTGCGCCGCCTGCAAAACAGCGCCTGCTACTCCCCCATGAGGATCTTTCTTGTTGTCCGGCTATCGTACCACACAAACAGCGGATTTGTCCAGTATAACCGTGATTTTTTGCAAAAAACCTGCGGGAGAGCACCGCAGAAAGCGTGTACTCCCCCGCAGGGTCAGTTTATGTGTGGAAATGAGGTTTATTCCTCGTCGCCGGTGTCAGCCTCGGGAGCTTCGGCGGCCGATGCCTCATCGGCTGCTTCCATCTCCGCCAGCTGCTCGGCCGTGGGCTCGTCCTCGGTGTCGGCCTCGATGCTCTCGGTCTGTGCCTCGTCGTCGTGGTCGGTGCGGGCCAGCACCATCACCTTATCGTTCTCGCCCAGACGCATGACCCGGACGCCGGAGCCGTAGCGGCTCTGGACGGGGATCTCGTTGGCGTGCAGGCGGATGATGATGCCCTCCTGACTGCTCAGCAGCACATCGTCGATGTCGTCCACGATCTTGACGGCTGCCACCTTGTCCTTGGAGGCGTCGTAGTTGCGGATGCCCTTGCCGCCGCGGGCGGTGATGCGGTAGGTGTCGATGTCAGAGCGGCGGCCCTTGCCGTTTTCGGTGACGGTGAGCACCGTGCCGCCCTCGCGGCAGATGCAGACGCCGACGACCTCGTCGCCCTCGGCCAGCTTGATGGCGCGGACGCCGTGGCCGCTGCGGCCCATCGGGCGGGCATCGGCCTCGTTGAAGCGGATGGCCTGACCGTTGCGGGTAGCCACGATGAGCATATCATTGCCGGTGGTCAGGCGGGTCCATGCCAGCGCATCGCCCTCGTTGAGCGCAATGCCGATGAGGCCCGTCTTGCGGATGTTGGCGTACTGCTCCAGCGGGGTGCGCTTGATGAGGCCCTGCTTGGTGACCATGGTGACGAAGCCGCCCTTGTTGTCCTCGTCCTTGGGGTAGCAGAGCATGTTGGTGACCTTTTCGCCCTCGGCCAGCTGCAGCAGGTTGACGATGTTGCTGCCCTTGCTGGTGCGGCTGCCCTCGGCGATGGTGTAGCCCTTGATGCGGAAGAGACGGCCCTTGTCGGTAACGAACAGGACATAATCATGGGTAGAGCCCACGAACATCTCCTGCACGATGTCCTCTTCCTTCCGGGTCATGCCGGAGATGCCGCGGCCGCCGCGCTTCTGGGCCTGATAGGTGGCCTTGAGCTGGCGCTTGATATAGCCGGCCTCGGTGAGGGTGTAGACGCACTGCTCCTCGGCGATGAGGTCTTCGATGTCCACTTCACCGGTGACGGACTGGATCTCGGTGCGGCGCTCGTCGCCGAAGCGCTTTTTCATGTCCAGCAGCTCGTTCTTGACGATCTCCAGAACGCGGGCGTCGTTGGCGAGGATGTTCTCCCAATCCTTGATCTTTGCCTGTAAGCCGGACAGCTCTTCCTCGATCTTGAGGATTTCAAGACCAGCCAGACGGCCCAGCTGCAACTTCACGATAGCGTCGGCCTGCGGGTCATCGAAGCCGAACTGCTCCATGATAGCGGCCTTTGCCTCGGCCATGCCGCCCTTGCAGGCGCGGATGGTAGCAATGAGCTCATCCACGATGTCGGTGGCCTTCTTCAGACCCTCGAGGATGTGGGCGCGCTCCTTGGCCTTCTTCAAATCATACTGAGTGCGGCGGCGGACGACTTCATCCTGGAACTCGACGTACTTCTGTATCATCTGTTTCAGGGTCATGACCTTCGGCACCTTATGGTCGATGGCCAGCATGATGACGCCCACGGTATCCTGCAGCTGGGTGTACTGGTACAGCTGGTTCAGGATGACCTGCGCGTTGGCGTCCTTGCGGATGTCCACCACGATGCGCATACCCTTGCGGTTGGTCTCATCGTTCAGGCCGGTGATGCCCTCGATCCGCTTGTCCTTGACCAGCTCTGCCATGTTCTCGATGAGACGGGCCTTGTTGACCATATACGGAATTTCCGTAATGATGATCTGGGTACGGCCATTCTTGGTCTCTTCGATGGTAGCACGGCCCCGCAGGGTGATCTTGCCGCGGCCGGTGGCGTAGGCGGCGCGGATGCCGCTTCGGCCCATGATGATGCCGGCAGTGGGGAAGTCCGGTCCCTTGATGTGCTCCATCAGGCCGGGCAGGTCGATGTCGGGGTCCTCGATATAGGCCACGCAGCCGTCGATGACCTCACTGAGGTTGTGGGGCGGGATGTTGGTGGCCATACCGACGGCGATGCCCTGACTGCCGTTGACCAGCAGGTTGGGGAAGCGGCAGGGCAGGACGCTGGGCTCTTTCTTCGTCTCGTCGAAGTTGGGGTCCCAGTTGATGGTGTCCTTGTCGATGTCGGTCAGCATCTCGACCGCCATGCGGCTCATGCGGGCCTCGGTGTAACGGTAAGCAGCCGGGGGGTCGCCATCGACCGAGCCGAAGTTACCCTGACCATCCACCAGCGGGTAGCGCAGGGAGAAATCCTGTGCCAGACGGACCATGGCGTCGTAGACGGAGGCGTCGCCGTGGGGGTGGTAAGAGCCCAGCACCGCACCGACGGTATCCGCCGACTTGCGGTAGGGATGGCTGGGGTCGTTGCCGCGTTCGTGCATGGTGTAGAGGATGCGGCGGTGGACGGGCTTCAGGCCGTCACGCACATCCGGCAGGGCGCGGGCCACGATGACCGACATGGAGTAATCCAGAAACGCCGTCTCGATCTCCTTCTTGACGTCCCGGATGATCATCTTGGTACCGCTGCCCGGTATCATCACATAATCTTCTTCCATTGTTTCCTCCAATTACACGTCGAGCTTTGCGTACTGGGCGTTGGTCTCGATAAAGCGGCGGCGGGGCTCCACCTGATCGCCCATCAGGATGGTGAACGCCTCATCGGCCTTCTCGGCATCCTCGATGGTGATGCGGACGATGACGCGGTTCTCGGGGTTCATGGTGGTCTCCCAGAGCTGCTCCGGGTTCATCTCGCCAAGGCCCTTATAGCGGTTGATCTTCGCGCCGGGCATCTCCTGCGAGAGCAGGGCCATTTCGGCGTCGTTGTAGGCGTATTTGATGGTGCTGCCCTTCTGCACCTTGAACAGCGGGGGCTGTGCCACATAGACATGGCCCTGCTCGATGAGGGGGCGCATATAGCGGAAGAAGAAGGTGAGCATCAGGGTGCAGATGTGAGAACCATCGACATCGGCATCGGCCATGATGAACACTTTGTCATACCGCAGCTTGGAAATATCGAACTCGTCGCCGATGCCGCAGCCCAGTGCCAGCACGACAGGCATCAGCTTGTCGTTGCCGTAGATACGGTCGGCACGGGCCTTTTCGACGTTGAGCATCTTGCCCCACAGGGGGAGGATGGCCTGAATGGCCGAGTCACGGCCCATCTTGGCCGAGCCGCCTGCAGAATCACCCTCGACGATGAAGATCTCGGTGCGGGTGGGGTCTTTTTCGCGGCAGTCCGCCAGCTTGCCGGGCATCCGGCTGGTCTCGAGGGCGCTCTTGCGGCGCACCAGCTCACGGGCCTTCTTGGCGGCAGCGCGGGCGCGGGCGGCCTGGGTGGCCTTTTCGAAGATGGCCTTGGCCACGCCGGGGTTCTCCTCGAAGAACTCCATCAGCTTGGAGTAGACCATGTTGGAGACGAGGGTGCGAATTTCCGTATTGCCCAGCTTTGCCTTGGTCTGTCCCTCGAACTCGGCCTCCTGCAGCTTGACGGAGATAACGCAGATGAGGCCCTCACGGACGTCAGCGCCGGACAGGTTCTCGTCCTTGTCCTTCAACAGACCGTGGCTGCGGCCATAATCGTTGAAGACGCGGGTGAGGCTGCTGCGGAAGCCCTCTTCGTGGGTGCCGCCGTCGGGGGTGTTGACGTTGTTGGCGAAGCTCAGCAGCAGCTCATTGTAGCTGGAATTATACTGCAAGGCGATCTCTGCCATGCCCCGGTCGGTCTGGCCCTTGAGATAGATGACGTTGGGGTGGAGCACCTCGAGGTCGCGCTTCTCGCCCAGATAGGTGACGAAGCTCTTGATGCCGCCCTCGTAGCACATGACCTCGGTACGGTAGGTGGGCTCGCCCTCCTTGCCGTCCTCGAGAACGGGGGTGTAGAGTTCGCGCTCGTCGGTCAGGGTGATCTTGACACCGGCGTTCAGGAAGCTCTCTTCCCGCAGGCGCTTTTCCAGCGTTTCGAAGTTGTAGACGGTGGTGTCCTTGAACATCTCCGGGTCGGGCTTGAAGGTGACGCGGGTGCCGGTGACACTGGGGTCCACGGTGCCGATGCACTTCAGCGGGCCGTCCGGGTCGCCGCGGCGGAAGGTCTGCTCGTACTCGCGGCCGTCGCGGCGGACGTTGACGGTCAGCCACTCCGAGCAGGCGTTGACGACGGACGCGCCGACGCCGTGCAGGCCGCCGGCCACCTTGTAGCCGGAGTTCTCGCCGCCGAACTTGCCGCCGGCGTGGAGGATGGTATAGACGACGGTGACGGCAGGCAGACCGGTATCAGCCTGGATGTCCACGGGGATGCCGCGGCCATTGTCCGTGACCTGAATGATGTCGCCCTTCAGGATCTTGACCTCGATGTGGTCGCAGTAACCGGCCAGAGCCTCGTCGATGGCGTTGTCCACGATCTCGTACACCAGATGGTGCAGGCCGCGCTCGCCGGTGGAGCCGATATACATACCGGGGCGCTTGCGCACTGCCTCCAGACCTTTCAGGACCTGGATCTCGCTGGCGTTGTATTCATGGTCCGTCGCAGTTTCTGCGTTGGTACTGGTAATGATTTCCTCTGCCATTTCCTTTCTCCCTTTTGTTTTGTTTCGTTTTTTCGTTACTATTTGTAAAAGCGATCAATCGCTGGTTGGCTTATTCCAGTTTCATCTCCGTGCGCCGTTTGAGCGCAGCCGGCGACAGCTCCGAGAGATAGATCGTATCCACCGGCGAATCTGCCAGCACATAGCTCTGGGGCAGCTCATCGGACAGGCTCACCACCGCCCCGTTTTTCTGGGCGTAGTTCAGAAACTCCCGCCCCCGGGGTGAGATGGTCGTCGTTTCCAGATTGAAGATGCCGATGATGTCCCGGTCGTTCAGGACATAATCGCGGCCAAGGTGTACATACATTGCATCACACTTTCGTCAGCACGCCGCCGTTCATCCGGTAGACCTCGCCGTCCGTTTTGAGGAAAGCGGTGTCGTCGCAGCTGGTCACGAAGGTCTGTTTTTCCCGCATCCGGGTGAGCAGATACTGCTTGCGGCCATCGTCCAGCTCGCTGAGCACGTCGTCCAGCAGCATCACCGGGTGTTCGCCCGTGATGGAGGCAGCTGCGGCGGCTTCGGCCATTTTCAGGCTGAGCACGACGCTCCGCTGCTGTCCCTGACTCGCATACACTTTTGCAGGCTGACCATCCAGAAGAAGGTCCAGATCTTCCCGGTGAGGGCCGCAGAGGCTCTGCCCGGCCCGCAGCTCTTCGGGCATTTTCTGCCGCAGAAGCTGGGCCAGACCGCCCGGCTCGAACTGGGCCGCATACCGCAGACTCAGTGTTTCCGCCCCGCGGGAAAGCTCCTCATAGTTGGCACAGGCCAGCGGGGAGAGGGCGGCGAGATAGGCTCTGCGCCGCTGCTGGATGGCCTCGCCCTGCTGGGCAAGCTCCACATTCAGCACCTCTAACAAGGCCCGCTTTTCGGCATAAGGCCGCTCAATGCCATTGGAAGAGCGTCGAAGCAGCGCGTTTTTCTGCTGCAAGGCCCGGACATAGCGGCGGTAGAGGGTCAGGTAGCCGGGGTAGAGCTGGCAGAGGGCAGCGTCCAGAAATTTCCGCCGCCCTTCCGGCGCGCCCTTCACGAGACTCAGGTGTCCGGGGTCGAAGACCACCGCCGGAAAGCTGCCCGCAAGGCTGGCCGCCCGCTTGACTGCGCCCCCGTTCACCGAGACTGTCCGGCCCGGGCGGGGGGAATCCGGCGCGCCCACCGTCAGGCGGACGCGGTTCGGCTCTTCCTTTTCCTGCTCTTCCTGCTGTGCGCGGAGGGTGGACGCTTTGAGTACGGCGAAGGGTTCGCCCCGGCGCACCAGCTCTGCGTCCTTGCCGCCCCGGAAGCTCTTGCCGCCGGTGAGCAGCCAGATGGCTTCCAGGAGGTTCGTCTTGCCCTGGCCGTTGTTGCCGCAGATGACAGTCAGCTCCCGGCCCGGCGTCAGGCTGGCCGAGGCGATGTTCCGGTAATTTTCGACTTCGAGAGAGAGCAGCCGCATCAGCCGCCCATCCCGATCTCGATGGTCTGGCCGTCCAGCTCCACGGTATCGCCCGGGCGGCACTTCTTGCCGCGCATGGTGCAGACTTCGCCGTTGACCTTCACGGCCCCGCCCTGAACGAGCTCCTTGGCTTCGCCGCCGGTCTCGCACAGGCCCGCATATTTCAGCAGGGCGTCCAGCTTGATAAATTCGGTATGGATGAGGATCTTTTGCATTTTATTACGCCTCTCAGTCGTTTTTGAAGCGGACGGGCAGGACCAGATACAGGAAGTCATTGCCCTCCACCGGCAGCACTTTCACCGGGCTCAGCGGGCCGCTGATCTCCATCCGCACTTTCTCGGTGCGGGCATTGCGCAGCGCGTCCAACAGGTAGCGGTTGTTGAAGCCGATCTCCACCTCGTCGCCCTCGCACTCGGCGTTGAACTCATCGACGACGCGGCCCAGATTGGTCTGGCAGCGGACGACGACTTTACCCTCTGTAAAAGTGATGCGGAGGGGATTTTTTAAACGCTCTGTAATAATCAGAGAAGCGCGCTCGATGGTCTCGATGAACTCCTTGGTGTCGATGGTCACCCGGGTGCGGCTGCCTGCGGGGATGACGTTGTGATAGTTGAGGAACTCGCCCTCGATGAGGCGGCTCATGATGGTGTAGCCGGCGGTCATGAACACGACGTAGCGGCGGTTGGCACAGATGTGGACCGGCTCTTCGTCGTCGTTGGGCAGCAGATGAGACACTTCGGTCATGGTCTTGCTGGGGACGATGATCCGGATGTCCTTGACGGCAGTGACGGGCCGCTCCACGATGGCCAGACGGTAGCCGTCCAGGGCAACGATGGTCATTTTATCCGGCTCTATCTCAAAAAGTTCACCGGTATGCGCAGGTTTTTTCTCGTCCTGGCTGACAGCGTAGAGGGTGCGGTCGATCATATCGCGGAGTACGCCGGTCTTGATGGTCAGGGTCTCCTCGGCGCCGGTGTTGGGCAGCTCGGGGAAATCGGTGGCCGACATGGACTGGATCTCGAACTGCGCCACGCCGCTCTGGATGGTGGTTTTGCCATTATCGGCAGACTGGATCGTGATCTGGCCTGCCGGCATCCGGCTGATCATGCTGCTGAGGAGCTTGGCATTCAGCACGATCTCACCGGGTTCTTTGACATTGGCTTCGATGGTGGTCACGATGCCCATTTCGAGGTCGTAGCCGGTGAGGGTCAGCTGGAAGCCTTCTGCCTTCAGTAAAATGCCCTCCAGTACCGGGATGGTAGAGCGCAGAGTGACTGCTTTGGATACGCCGTCAATGGCTGCACTCAGAAGAGTTTTGTCGCAGATGATGTTCAAGTCTTCTTCTCTCCTTTTTTGCGTCAGTTTTGCTGTCGTTCCTCATGGGATCCGATGCAAAAACCTGTTTTCTTTATTGAACTTGTTGTAGTAATCGTAGTAGGGGGTGGGGAAGATGTGGAAAACTCTGCAAACCCTTGCCGGGATGCGGGGATTTGGTTTTCCACGGAGATGTTGAGGAACTGTGAATGGAATGTTGAATCGGGGAGAGCGGTGGTTCTTTCCACATCCGCTGTGAAAAACGGAAGTTGAATGTTGAAAACCATGTGGAAAGAGTGGAAAGTTTCGGCCTTTCACCACAATATCTAGGTCTATTTTCCCCTTTTTGTTCCTCTTTCTCCCCATATTTTGGGGTTTGACCCCTGAATGAGTATGACTTTTACACCGGCTCTGGTGTGTTAAGCCTTCACATTCTTGATGATGTCGCTCACCGTCTCCCGCAGGTGCTGGTCATTCTTCATGTCCCGCTCCATGGTCTTGAGGGAGTAGACGATGGTGGAATGGTCACGGCCCGAGAACTCCCGGCCGATCTCCTCCATGCTCATGCCGGTGACCTCGCGCAGGATGTAGATGGCCACACGGCGGGCGGAGGCCACATTGGCGTTCCGCTTGGTGCCGCGGATGTCGGCAGGGGAGACGTTGAAGGTGCGGGATACCTCGCCCACGATCTTCTCGATGGTGACAGGCACGGGCTGGGTCTCGTTGAGGATGTCCTTGATGGCATTCTGTGCCACGCTGATGACCGGCTGGATGCCCTCGAGCATATAGTAGGCGTTGAGCTTTTTGACCGCGCCTTCCAGCTGGCGGATGTTATTTTTCAGATGGTTGGCGATGAACTCGGCCACATCCTCGGGCAGGTCGAGGTGGAGAAGCTCCGCCTTGCGCTTGACGATGGCCACGCGGGTCTCGAAATCCGGCGGCTGGACGTCGGCGGTCAGGCCCCACTCGAAGCGGGTGCGCAGACGCTCTTCCAGGCTCTTGATCTCCTTGGCCGGGCGGTCGGACGCGATGACGATCTGCTTGTGGGCATCGTGGAGGGAGTTGAAGGTGTGGAAGAATTCTTCCTGGGTGGACTCCTTGCCCGCGATGAACTGGATGTCGTCCACCAGCAGCAGGTCGGCCACGCGGTACTTCATCCGGAAGTCCTCGGTGCTGCCGGCGCGGATGGCCGCGATCAGCTCGTTGGTGAACTGCTCACAGGTGACATACATGATGACGAAGTCGGGGTGGGTGCGCTTGATCTCGGTCTGGATGGCCGTCAGCAGATGGGTCTTGCCGAGGCCCGAGCCGCCGTAGATGAACAGCGGGTTGTAGGCACCGGAGGGGTTGGCCGCAACAGCCTGCGCCGCAGCAAACGCAAACTGGTTGGACGGGCCTTTGATGAAGTTCTCGAAGGTGAATTCATAGTTGCCCTGCGGGGAGGCGGGGTTCGCCTCGTACTGCTGGGCCAGCACCACTTCGTGGGGCGGCGTGCTGGGGACGACGAGGGTGATGTCCACGTCAAAGCCCAGCACTGTTTTGAAGGCCTCTTTGAGCAGGCCGAGATAACGGTCCGTCACGATCTTGCAGATGAAGTCGTTGCGCACCGAGAGGGTGATATGGCTGGAGTCCTCAAAGCTGATAGGCTCCAACCCGTCGATATAGAGATTATACGTCGGCTCCGCCATCTGCGCCTTGCAGTAGCTCTGGGCAGCCTCTAAAACGTCCTTGAAAGAATCCATAGTACATCCACTCCATTGAAGTTTTCAACAATGCTGCTGATACCAGGTTAGTATACCACAAAAATCCCCCTGCGTCTATATTATATAAGGTAATTTATAATACATAAAAAAGACATACCTGCGTCTGGGAAACGGCCTTGTGTCCAAGGCGGAGAAAAGCCACAAGATATTGTGGATAAAAAGTTTTCCACGGGAAATGGGTGAAAAAGTTGAAAGTTTCTCCACAGAGGTTTTTCAAAAAAGTTTGAAGGAAAGCGAAAAAAATGCTTGACAGAAGGCCATAGTGTGCGATATACTGTTGAATTGCAAGCCTGTCCCCATTTTGGGACCAGAATAGACCCCATACCGGGGACGAGTTTTTACGGAGGAAATACACCATGAAGAGAACTTTTCAGCCCAAGAAGCGTCAGCGCAAGGAAGTTCATGGCTTCCTGACCCGCATGAGCACCAAGAACGGCCGCAAGGTCATCAACGCACGCCGTGCTAAGGGCCGCAAGAGCCTGACCGTCTGATCCTGAGCAGTATGCATCAGGTCCGGCGCAGAATGGAATATGCGCAAAAAGGCCGCTGATATTGGATTGGCGGTCTTATTTTTTTACCCGGCATTCGGGAAAAAAGGCCGGAAAGCTGCGGTGAATAGTCGCATTGCCTAAAAAAACTGTCAAAGATTTGGCAGAGAAAACGCCCGGATGAGCTTTTCATGTCGGCGTTTTTTTGCTATACTGAACACTGAGCATTGCTTTTTTCCGGGCAGATGCTCCCACATCACCTGAAGGGAGGCGCACAGGATGCGCTATCGTCCCATCCGCCGCAACGGCGAGTTTGGCCGCGTGTATGCCCGCGGCAAGTCCTATGTCAACCAGGCGCTGGTGCTCTACGTGCTCAAAACGCGGAGCAAGCGCACCCGGGTGGGCCTGACGGCCACCAAAAAGATCGGCCACGCCGTGCAGCGCAACCGCGCCCGCCGCGTCATGAAGGCCGCCATCGACGAGCATCTCGACTACAACATCGGCGGCTACGACCTCGTTTTCGTGGCCCGGGGCATGACCCCCCGGCTCAAGAGCTGGCAGCTCAGCGCCATCGTGGCAAAGCTCTTTGCCCAGGCCGGCCTGCCGGATAAGGCAAAACAGCCGGGCGCAAAGCCCCCGGCCACCCTGCCGCCGGTCCGGAAGCCCGAGGCGTGAGCATCTTTCAGAAAGCCCTCTGCGGGCTCATCCGGCTCTACCAGAAGTTCATCAGCCCGGGGCTGGGGCGGAACTGCCGCTTTTCGCCCTCCTGCAGCCAGTACGGCATCGAGGCCATCCGCACCCACGGCTGCGTCAAAGGGCTGCTGCTGACGGCGTGGCGCATCGCCCGGTGCAATCCGCTGGGCCGCTGGGGCTACGACCCCGTACCGGAAAAGGGCCGCTGGAAAAATCTGGCCCGGCATCTCTCGGCCTCGGCTCTGTTTTCCACCAGACACGAAAAATAAGTGGAAAACCTCTTCGTTGATGCTCTTTGAAAGAGCACTGAAGCGGGGAAGACCTCTTTGTCAATGCCCTTTGAAAAAGGGCGGCAGAGGGGAGGAAAACCTCTCCGTCACGCCTGCGGCGTGACACCTCTCCTATCAGGAGAGGCTGAGAAGAAATGCTATTATAATGCTTCTTGTGACGTGCTGAACTGTGGGCGGCGTGTCCTACGATAAAAATAACCGTCCCGCACCACAGGCGGGGCAGAATGGACAGAGACATGAATATTTTGTACATCCTCGGTGTACCTCTCGGCTATGTGATGGAGTGGATCTACAACCTCATCCCGAACTACGGCTGGGACATCATCATCTTCACCATCGTCATCCGCCTGCTCAGCATTCCTCTGCAGCTCAACCAGCAGAAGAGCATGGCCAAGATGTCCGCTTTCCAGCCGATGATCGCCGACATCCAGAAAAAGTACAAGGACAAGCCCGAAAAGCAGCAGGAAGAGCTGATGAAGCTGCAGCAGGAGTTTGGCTATAAGCCCACCGCCGGCTGTATGCCCATGCTGGTCAACTTCCTCGTCATGTTCGGCGTCATCGAGGTCGTGTACCGCCCGCTGCAGCGCATCTTCCACATCGGTGCCGACGCCATCACCGCCGCAGGCGATGCCATGACCGCTCTGGGCATCAGCTTCACTCAGGTGACCCGCGACACCAATATCATCGCACAGGTGCTGGCCGGTGAGTCCACCGTCACCTCTGTGTTCACCGCAGACCAGCTGAACACCATCACCGAGTTCGGCCAGCACATGGACTTCTTCGGCATCGACCTGACCCGTGTGCCGCAGTACAGCCTGGCAGCAGACAACCTGCCCCTGCTGATCTTCCCCATCCTGGCTGTCGTCACCATGTTCATCTCCACCCACATCAGCATGAAGGCCTCCGGTCAGGAGATGCAGGGCAGCATGAAGCTGACCATGTATATGATGCCTCTGATGTACGTCTTCTTCTGCTTTACCGTTCCCTGCGCATTCTCTCTGTACTACGTCATTTCCAACATCGTGATGACCGTCCAGACCCAGGTCATGCGCAAGATCTATGACCCCGAGAAGATGAAGGAGCAGGTCAAGGCCGAGATCGCTTCCCGCAAGAAGGAAGAGAAGCGCGGCGTGAAGAGCACCATCATCAAGGTCAAGGACGAGAAGACCGGTGAGGTCGTGGAAAAGAACATCTCCGCCAGCGAGATGAACAAGCGCCGCCTCGAGTATGCCCGCCAGCAGGATGCTGAGCGCTACAAGGACGAGCGCACTGTCCCGCTGAGCGAGCTGCAGAACAAAAAGGAGGATTGACGGTTATGATCCGTACGCAGGAAGCGACCGGCAAGACGGTCGATGAAGCACGCACCAATGCCTGCGCTCTGCTGGGCGTGGAAAAGGACGACATCAACGTCAGCTACGAAGTGCTGGAAATGCCCCAGAAGACCGGTTTTCTGGGCCTGAAGCTCACTCCCGCCAAGGTCCGCGTCAGCGTCGAGCTGCCGGACGAGCCTGTGGCAGCTCCTGCTGCCCCCGTTGAGGAGCCCGCTCCCGTTGTGGAGGAGAAGGCTGCTCCTGCGGCGGCTGAGCCTGTCGTCGAAGAGACTGCCCCTGAAGCTCCCGCTGCTGTGGAAGAGCCTGCCGCTCCCGCTGAGGAAGCTGCCCCTGCCGAAGAGCAGGCTGCTCCCGCCGCCGAGGGCGAAGAGGTGGAAGTCCCCATCAACATCGAGGAGAACGCCAAGGTCAAGGCCGCTGTGGACTACCTGCAGGAAGTCATCGAGAAGATGGGCGTACAGGACGTCAAGTTCAGCGCTGTGCAGAAGGGTGAGGCTACCATCATCCGTCTGGACGGCGAGAAGATGGGCGCCCTCATCGGCCGCCGCGGCGAGACGATGGAGAGCCTGTCCTATCTGGCAAGCCTCGTGGCAAACCGCCTCGAGGGCGACTACATCAAGCTGGGCCTCGACGTGGCCGGCTACCGCGACAAGCGCGAGAGCGACCTGACCGCACTGGCACAGCGCATCGGTGCCAAGGTGCGCCGCACCGGCCGCAGCTTTGCCATGGAGCCCATGAACCCCTACGAGCGCCGCATCATCCACTCTGCCATCGGCAAGATGGAGGGCGTCCGCAGCGAGAGCAAGGGCGAGGGCCGTGACCGCCGTGTGGTCATCTACTCCACCGACCCCAACGCTGTGGCTGAGAGCGCAAATGCACGTCCCCGCGGACCCCGCGGCGGCCGTGACCGCAACGGCAATGGCCGCAGCGGCGGCTATCATCGCGGCGGCGAGCGCCGTGGTGACCGGAATGGCCGCGGCCCGCGCAATGGCGGCGGCCGGGGCGGCTACCGCTCCAATGTGCCTGAGCGCACCTACACCCCGCGCGATGCCGAGAATGCTGCCCCTGTGGCACCCAAGCGCACCGAGCGTGTGGATGACTTCGCGGATCTGAGCTTCGGCAAGATCGAGCTGTAAAAGCTGAAGGATAAGACCCTCTCCCGCATGGCGGAAGCCGTGCAGGGGAGGGTCTTTTTTTGTACGAGGAACACTATAAATTTACACGTCTTTTGCAGGAAGATGGTTTACGATGAAAAGCGAATCTGAAAGAATAATTTCGAAAGAAAAGTCGTTCTTATCGAAAAATTGGAGAACATGTCCAATTCCGGAAGAAATTTTTCTCCTATTTGTACATTGTAAAACAATATCGGCAAGCCTTATACTAGAGCTACAAATGCTTCGGAGTGTATACCAAGCAAAAAAGAGAGGAATTATTATGGAACAGAATAAGATCTCCCGCCGTAATTTCCTGCGCGTGGCCGGTGCATCGGCTACCGCCGCCGCAATGAGCGGTCTGGTCCCGGCTGCTTCCGCTGCCGGCATCAAAGACCTGTGGAGCATGGACCTGCAGATCCTTGCCACCAGCGATACCCACGGTAAGTTTGACCCCTGGGATTACGCCGCCAACAAGGCCGACGCCTCCGGCAGCGTGGCCCAGCAGGCAACTGCCATCAAGGAGAACCGCACCAAGACCACGCTGGTCGTGGATGCAGGCGACACGATTCAGGCAAACTCCGCTGAGCTGTTCCTGAACGACGATGTCCACCCCATGATCGCTGCTCAGAACGCCATCGGCTACGATGTCTACGTCACCGGCAACCATGAGTACAACTATGGCATGGCCACGCTGGAAAAGGTGCTCTCCCAGCAGAAGGCCAAGGTGCTGACCGGCAACGTCTACAGCCCCGAAGGCAAGCCTCTGGCGGACGGCTACACCATCATCAAAAAGGGCGGCGTCAAGATCGGCGTCATCGGTATGGTCACTCCCAACATCACCCGCTGGGACGCCAAGAACCTCGAGGGCTGGACTGTTACCAACCCGGTGGACGAGAGCCGCAAGATCATTGATAGGATCAAGAACGATGTGGATGTCATCATCGGCGTTATGCATATGGATGTTGACAATGAGTATGGCGTCTATGGCTCCGGCGTCACCGACCTGGCAAATGCCTGCCCCGAGTTCGACGTCATCGTCGCCGCTCACGGCCACAAGAGCATCCCCAACAAGATGATCAACGGTGTGCTGGTGGTCGAGAACAAGAATGCCGGTGCCACCGTCTCCGACATCCACGTCTATCTGGAGCGCGGCCTGAACGGCAAGTGGAAGGTGAAGGACCGCACCTCTGAGAACCTGACCATCAAGGACTACGCTCCCGACCCCGAGCTGACCGCTCTGCTGGCAGAGTACGACCAGCGCGCCAAGGACGACGCCGTGACCCCCATCGGCCAGCTGGTCGGCGGTGATCTGGCCCCCGAAAACGAGATCGACTGCCTGCCGCAGGCCATGGTGCAGGATACTGCTCTGCTGGACTTCATCAACGAGGTACAGATGTACTACACCGACGCTCAGGTGGCCGCAACGGCTCTGACCTCCATGACCTCCCAGATGCGCGAGGGTACCATCCGCAAGTGCGACATGGCAAGCATCTACACCTACCAGAACACCCTGTACAAGCTGCAGATGAACGGCTGGCAGCTGCGTCAGTTCATGGAGTGGTCTGCTGCCTTCTTCAAGACCTGGGAGCCGGGCGATGTGACCATCGCATTCGACTCTTCCGTCCGCTACTACCTGTACGATGCCTTTGCAGGCGTCAAGTATGACCTCGACATCTCCAAGCAGCCCGGCAACCGCATCCAGAACCTGACCTGGATGGATGGCCGTCCGGTGCAGGACGATGACAGCTTCGTGGTGGCCGTCAACAACTACCGTGCCACCACCCAGCTGCTGGCTTATGCTGACATCTTCAAGGAGGGCGACGAGCTGCCCAAGCTGCTGGAGATCGACGTGCGCGGCGATGTGGGCGGCGTCCGCGAACTGCTGGGCGAGTACATCCGCACCGTCAAGGGCGGCACCATCGAGCCGCACGTGGACAACAACTGGAAGCTCGTGGGCGACAACTGGAACGCTGCTGACCACGAGAAGGCCGTCAAGCTGCTGCGCGAGGGCAAGCTGGCTCTGTCGGAGAACGCCGACAGCCGCACCCTGCCCGGCAAGGCCATCACTACGGCCGATATTGCCGCGTTCTGATTTTTCTTTCACACGCAACGGGGTGTGCAGTCTCTTAGGGGCTGCACACCCTTTTTTGCGCAGCATATTTCTTTTTTTGGCGGTTCGTGGTAGAATATACTGTATTCATCTGCGCATAAGGAGGGGAGAAGATGCAGCATTCGACCATTGCGGCCATTGCTACCGCTCCGGGTGCGGGCGGCATCGCCATCGTGCGGCTGTCCGGCCCGGAAAGCTATGAAGTGGCGGCGAAGGTGTTCCGTCCGGCCAACCCGGCCAAAAAAGTCGCGGACGCCAAAGGCTATACGGCCATGTTCGGTGCGTTCGTGGAAGGGGAAGAGGCTTTCGACGAGGGCGTGGCGCTGTTTTTCCGCGCGCCCCACAGCTACACCGGCGAGGATGTGGTGGAGCTTTCCTGCCACGGCGGCAGTGCAGTCGCCCGGCGGCTGGTGGAAGCCTGCATTGCGGCGGGCGCATCGCCTGCCGCTCCCGGCGAGTACACCCGCCGCGCTTTCCTGAACGGCAAGCTCAGTCTGACCCAGGCCGAAGCCGTCATGGACATCATCTCCGCCGATGGCCGACAGGGGGCCGCGCTGGCAAATGCCTCCCTGAACGGTGCGCTGGCCCGGAAGATAGCGGCCCAGAAAGATGCTCTGACGGCCTTGCAGGCCCATCTGGCCGCCTGGGTGGATTTCCCTGAGGAAGATGTCCCGGAACTGAGCCAAAGCCATCTCTGCGACGTTTTAGGCGGGGTAGAGCAGGAGCTGGACGCCCTCATCCAGAGCTACGATGCAGGCGCTGTCCTCCGCGAGGGCGTGGACTGTGCCATCGTGGGCAAGCCCAATGCGGGCAAATCCACCCTGCTCAACCTGCTGGCCGGGTTCGACCGGGCCATTGTCACGCCGGTGGCCGGAACCACCCGCGATGTGGTGGAGCAGGCTGTTCAGCTGGGCGACGTCCGGCTGAATCTCTTCGATACCGCCGGTCTGCGTCAGACGGAAGACGAGATCGAAGCCGAAGGCATCCGCCGCAGCTGGAAGAAGCTGGACGAGGCGGGGCTTATCCTCGCCGTCTTCGACGGCTCGGAGCGCCCGACCCGGGAGGACCTGGAGCTGGCTCAGCGCTGCGCGGGTCGTCCGGCCATCGCGCTGGTCAATAAAGAGGACAAGCCCACCCGGTTCGACGCCGAGCTCATCGCACCCTATTTTGCGATGGTGCTGCCGGTCTGTTGTCAGGAAGAAGGGGCGCGGAAGGTCATCGCGGCGGCGGTAGCCCGCCTGCTGGGGACCAGCCAAATCGACCCTCACGCCGCCAGCCTTTCGGGACAGCGGCAGCTTTCTGCCGCCACCCGCGCCCGGGATGCCGTAGCCGGAGCGCTGGACGCCGCGCAGGGGCTCGGGCTGGACGCTGTGTCGGTCTGCGTGGACGACGCGCTGGATGCACTTTGCGAGCTGACAGGGGAGAACGCCTCGGAGGCGGTCATTAACGAAGTATTTGAAAAATTCTGCGTGGGGAAATAAAAAACCATTTTACACAGGGCTAAGTTCTCTTTTGCGCACCAAAAGAGAACCAGAAAAGTGCCCGCTACTTTCGAGGCGCGGGAGGCACGAA
>OJSG01000973.1_pt1 | contig 22038 bp, 18 predicted proteins | sample 1599371 | NCBI WGS metagenome assembly OJSG01 (sample SAMN04168658, study PRJEB22393) | human gut metagenome | biome: human gut microbiome; feature: stool | host: Homo sapiens | collected 2014-03-24
TAGACTATGTCTATTTTTTATGAAATTGAATTTGCGAAATATATTTTACCTTATCGAGTCTGTCGCGGCGGAACGCCGCATCTGAATCCGAGGAAAAAGCCGTGGTAGTTCGTGATTCGTGGCTCGTAAAAGCTCGCCATTATACTAGAATAGGCTATGGCTAACTCTTTCTAGCGGGCTCGCCACGTGCGAGCCCCTACGAATACGGCCACGGGCCGTATGTGTTTATGCGGCTACCTGCGTCTTTTCCATTTTTGTGCAAAAAAAGACCACCCATTTCTGAGTGGTCTTTGTAATCTTCCTGTGAAAGGAGAGATTAGAATACGAATACGAACTGAGCACGTGTTTCTTCGCCCGGATCAGCATCGCCTTTCTTAGCGCTGGTTGCGAAGGACTGCATTACCTGGAACTGAGCGTTCTTAGCAAAGGTGTAGTCGACGCCAACGCCCCAAGATTTAACGTTGCTGGTCAAGCTGTCATTTCTCCAACCATTGGTGGAACCGATGAAGGTGCCATCAAGATCGAACTGGTCAGCATTGAGGTATTCAACCCAAGCGTCCCAGGATTTCGGCGTAGCGAAGTTAGCAGCACCGTAGGTGAGTTTGCCAACCCAAACATCAGCATTGTCTTTGGAACCGTTGCCATTGTCGATAACGTCACGATAGGTTTCATAGTTAGCTAAAGCGTTCCATTTACCGAAGTTGACGCTGGCATATGCACCCCAAACATCAATGTTATCAAGTGCAATGTCATTGCCCAACAATTCAGCTTTCGGCATGATGTTGTTATAGTAAACGCCAACAGCAGAACCAGCCATGCGGCCGCCGCCGAAGAAGCCTTCTAATTCACCATATGCCGTTTTAGCACTGGCATAGTTGTTATCGTCAACAGTCCAATAACCACCGATGGGGCCTTCTTTGAATTTACCATAGCCAGCGGTAGCGGCGAATTTGTCGTTCTGGTACTTCAACTGAGCGCCGTCGAAGGTATCGCCATAGAAGAAGCCATAAGCACGCGGGCCACCCATGATGTATTCATAGCGGCCTACGAGGAGGTCCCAGTTGTTGCCGCCGAAGTTGTAATCGACGTTAGCCAAGTCCGTGTAAATATTGTTATTATCGCTATTGCTAGCCGTACTGTTATCAGCAAAGCTGATGCTATTGGTGCTGATACCGTAGGTTACTTTCGTGCGGTCGTTAACCTGAGCATTGGCACGAACACGAACACGATAATCCCAAGAATTGTCATTTGTCTGTTTTTCATTAACAACCTGGTCAGTACCTTTGATTTTATCGCCTTCACTCTGGTAACGATAACGGATACGAGCGTCACCCGTCAATTTAACGTTGCCAACGCGGTTTTCCAAAGCGCTTACGCGAACGCCGAGGTTGTTGAGTTCGTCAGCATATTCATCAGCCAATTTGTTGATGAGGGCGCGCTGTTCGACAGAAGCTTTGTCCATATGAGCCATAGCTTTGGCGACCATTTCAGCGGCTTCGTAACGGGTAATGTTACGGTTGCCCTGGAAGTACTGGCCGTCAACACCCTGGATGATGCCGGCGTCAGCCAATTCTACGACGGATTTGTAAGCCCAGCTGTCGGACGGTACGTCGACGAACGGGTTAGCTGCGAAAGCACAGGTTGCGCCAACAGCCATAGTTGCTGCGAGAGCTGCTAATACTTTTGTTTTCATGAGGATTACCTCTTTTCCAATAAAAATAAGTTTCCTAAAGTCTTACTCCGTTACAAGCGAGAGACAGAAACATATTTTCTGAGGGTTCATTGGCGAGTTGTCCTAGTTTCCTCTCTTTTACTGTCTCAGACTGTCTGTTTCTTCGTACCTCTTTTCACTAGTATACCTGCAATGCACTACACTAGTTCTTTTTCACTATACCGTATTTTGTAACTTTTGTCAAAATTTCGTAAATACAAGTTCATTAAAAAAGGCTACTAAACTGCTTAAATAAGCCATCTTTCACTAATTATGCCAATTTAGCATATGCAAAAAAAGCTATACCATTTATATTCGCTCTATCGGGGTTGTCCATATCGATTTCACATGTCGTTAAACATTTCATAGAAAATTGGCATTGCCCTTTATTCATCCATAAAAAAAGACCACCCATTTCTGAGTGGTCTTTTGCAATCTTCCTGAAAAAAGGAGAGATTAGAATACGAATACGAACTGAGCACGTGTTTCTTCGCCCGGATCGTTGTTGTCTTCTTTCGCTTCAGATGCGAAGGACTGCATGACCTGGAACTGAGCGTTCTTAGCGAAGGTGTAGTCAGCACCGACACCCCAAGATTTAACGTTGTTCAAGAGGTTACCATTTCTCCAGCTCTGCGTAGAACCAATGAAGTCGTGAGTAGCATCACCAAAACCATTATCAGCATTGAGGTATTCAACCCAAGCGTCCCAGGACTTCGGCGTAGCAAAGTTAGCTTTATTGTAAGTAATCTTACCAACCCACACTTCCGGATCATCTGCTTTGCTGTTTTCACTATTGTATTTTTCGTAGTTAGCCAAAGCATTCCATTTACCGAGGTTCAAGCTGCCATAAGCACCCCAAGCATCGTCAAAATTGAAGGACTTGTTACCACTGAAATCATTGTAGTAAACGCCGATAGCCGAACCAGCTGCACGACCGCCGCCGAAGAAGCCTTCTAATTCGCCATAGCCAGTTTTTGTAGCTTCATGGGAACCTACTACGCCATTGTCACCACCCATGACGCCTTCTTTAAATTTACCATAGCCAGCCGTAGCAGCGAATTTATCGTTGCTGTATTTCAACTGCGCACCGTCAAAGTTATCGCCATAGAGGAAGCCATAAGCACGGCCGCCGCCCATGTCATATTCATCACGGCCAACTTTCAAATCCCAGTTGTTGCCGCCGAAGTTGTAGTCAACATAAGCGCGATCCGTGAAGATGTTGTTTTTATCGCTATTGTCAGCCGTGCTGTTATCAGCGAAGCTTACATTGTTGGTGCTGACACCATAAACAACTTTCGTACGGTCGTTGACCTGAGCATTAGCACGAACGCGGACACGGTAAGACCAAGAATTATCATTCTTAACTTCACCTTTGCCCTGGTCATCGCTGTCCTGGTGGATGTAACGAACACGAGCATCACCGGTCAATTTAACGTTACCGACGCGGTTTTCCAGAGCGCTTACGCGAACGCCGAGGTTATTGAGTTCGTCAGCATATTCGTCAGCGAGTTTGTTGATGAGGGCGCGCTGTTCGACAGAAGCTTTGTCCATGTGAGCCATAGCTTTTGCGACCATTTCAGCAGCTTCGTAACGAGTGATGTTACGGTTGCCCTGGAAGTACTGGCCGTCAACGCCCTGGATGATGCCGGCGTCAGCCAATTCTACGACGGATTTGTAAGCCCAGCTGTCAGACGGTACGTCGACGAACGGGTTAGCTGCAAAAGCGCACGTTGCGCCAATAGCCATGGTTGCTGCGAGAGCTGCTACTACTTTGGATTTCATGAGAATTACCCCTTTCCAATAAAAAATAAGTTTCGTAAAGTCTTACACCGTTACTAGCGAGCGCCGAAACGTATTTTTTCCAAGGGTTCATTGGCGAGTTGTCCTAGTTTCCTCTCTTTTACTGCCTTGAAAAAGGTACTGTTTTTTTGCTCTTTCCGCAGGTGTTGCCTGCATCCGCACCACACCTGTTGCGATTATTATACAACTTTTCCTGAAGCTTGTCAAAACTCCATATCTGTAACTCAGTTTTAGCAAAATAAAGATTGGCTTAACAGCGCCATTCAGCTTCCATTTTTTAGTCTTATTTTTTGATTTCCTAAAGCTTATTTTTGCATAAAAATTTTGTAAATGGTTATTTATACATTTCTTGTCGTTTTATATGTCGTTATCGTTATAAACGTTATTGACTCTCATTCTTTTATTCTGTAACCATTGTGACCATGACTGGCTCCATCCCTGTTTTGCCTGGTCCTGCACATACTGATAAAATAAGGACACCATTTCGTGTTTTTCATGATAATACAGTCCTTTCCAATCGCCTCGTTTGGGACGGGATACGTCATGTGGCGTGTAGTTGCCGCCGATTTCATACTGGCGATAGACGATATCCCGATAAGGTACGTCGGGATTCTTTATCATATCGTACATGACCATATAAGCCGTCGTCCGGCCGGCTCCGGCTTGGCAATGAAAATGGAGCCAGGCATCGTCTGGCAAAGTGCGGACGAAAACCAGAAAGGCGTCGATTTCGCCCGGCGTCGGCCAGAGATGGTCCGTATTGACCAGGCGGACGTAGTGGACGCCTTTGCTTTCTGCCAATTCCTGTTCCGTCTGGACGCGTCGTACGGTCATAATCTGAGGATGAACGGGCAAATCGCCTTTCCCCTGGTCGTAGACCGTGACGTCTGTCCCCAAAGCGGCCTGCAAGCGCTGCTGTTCATCGATGAGAACCTCGGCTTGGGATTTTCCTATATTTCCCCAATCATGACGGCCATACCAGCTGACGGCCGTACCGTCAAAAAAGCCGTGTGACTCCTGGCGCAAGTCGACGTCATAAATAGGACCCTTAGTCTTTTTCCGCAGCTCATGGACGAGGGCGTCGAACTGGCGGGCCGAAAACTGGCCGGATCCGGAAATACGCAAATCATCCAGTCCTTTTCGCGACGGAATATACGACGCATCGACTTCCGATGCATATTTATGTTCTACCGCATGAAAAGGCGATTGACACGTGCGGAAATTCCGAGGCAAGCCCCCATTATTTTCCGCATCGACACGCCAGAAATGCCCTTCATAAGCGGCCGGCGCCAAAGCCGGCAAAGGCGTGCGTCCACCTTGAGAAAAAGCGATATTATCGCCATTTCCCTGACCTTGAACAACCATACCCATGGCCGAAAAAACAGCCAGGATGACTGCGATTTTTTTATACCCAATCATAAAATTACCTCCTGTAGTAATTATTTATTTTCATGCATTATGTGTGTTTAGTAAAACGTGTTAGGGAATATATATAAGGGGCCTGACGGCCCCGCTGGCCGTGTATTTTTTTGCGGCCTGCACTCATTCCCATCGCCTGTATGCGATTCCGTGGGGCTCGCACGTGGCGAGCCCGCCGTGAATCCTGGGAAGAGCAAAAAGAAAACCTCTCCCTATTGGGAGAGGCCTTCTTTCAAGGCCTCGATTTCTTCGGCCAGTCGTTTTTCTTCTTCCTCGTTGCGTTCGATGGTGATAGTGAAGGCCATGCCTTCATCGGCGCCGTCTGGCAAGAGTTCCAGTGGGAACTGGAGTTCGTGTTCATCGTCGTTGAGGATGATGTAGGCTGTCTGTTCGGTTATGCGGTCGATGCTGCCGACGAGTTCTTTTTTCATATCAATGCTCCTTTTCAATGCTGTATGACGAGCCGTCGGTGGTAATGGTGATGACGCCGTTGCGGTCGGTACGATAGACTTCGACGTTGTATTTCTGCAAGGTCTTCAGCGTCGGTTCGTGCGGGAACTTGTACTGGTTGCCGGCGGCGCAGGAAATGGTCGCTGCTTTCGGGGCTATGGCTTTGACGAAGGCGTCGGACGACGAGGTCTTGCTGCCGTGATGGCCGACTTTGAGGACGTCTGCTTTGAGGTCAGCTGGTTTATAGTCCTTGAGGATCTTTTCTTCGACTTCTTTCTGGGCATCGCCAGTAAACATCATGGAGAACTGGCCATAGGTCATCTTGCAGACGATGGAATTGTCATTGGTCAGGCCGCTTTCAGAAACGCTCTGGGTATTTTCTTTAGTGAAAGGCGTGCCCGGCGACAGGACGGTAAAGGTGACGTCATCGCCCAGGGTGAAGGTATCGCCCTTCTTCAAGGTCTTATAGGCAATGTTCTTGGCCTTGATGTTTTTCAGGTAATTGCGGTACATGGCCGTATTGGCACTCTGGCCATTGTCATAGATCTGCTTGATTTTGAAGTCCTTGAACAGTTCCGCCATGCCGCCCAGGTGGTCGCCGTGAGGATGGGTGATGACGATGATGTCGATGTCCTTGACCTTGCGTTCTTTGAGCTGTTTGACCAAATCGGCCCGGCTGTCGACTTCGCCTGTATCGATGAGCATATTCTTGCCTTTATACTGGATGAGCGTCGCATCGGCCTGACCGACGTTGAGGACGGATATGCGCAGGTCCTTGTCAGAGGCACTCAGGGACTGGACGGCCTTGGCCCCGCCAGACGAGCTGGACGACGCGCTGTTGCCACAGCCGGCCAGGACGAGCATGAAGCTCATGACCAGGGCCAGGGCGGCGGTAAAGAGTTTTCTTTTTTTCAATTTATTTTCCTCCAATCAAGGGCTGCTGCAAAATGGGCAGGGCCAAATCTTCTTCTAAAGAAGCCAGGACGCCGGGAAGGGCATCGGCTGTTTCCATGGGCGTAAAGCCATAGGGGCCGCGGGCTTTGCGGCAGGCATCGCCGGCTGATCCGTGGAGATAGACGCCGGCACAGGCGGCACTGCACAAATCGCTCATGCCCTGATGGGCCGTCATGGCGGCGATCATGCCGGTCAGGACGTCCCCCATGCCGCCGCAGGCCATACCGGGATTGCCCGTGGAGTTGATGTAGACGTTCCCCGTCCGGGCCGAAACGATGAGCGTCGGCGCCCCTTTGAGGACGAGGTTGACTTTCCATTCCGAGGCAAAATGACGGGCTGCCGCGATGGGGTCCGCTTTGATTTCCGTCATGGACAGGCCGCTGAGGCGAGAAAATTCGGCCAAGTGCGGCGTCATGATAATCCGGCTGCCCCGCGAAGCGATGAGGGCCTTTTCTCCGGCCAGCAGGTTGAGGGCATCGGCATCGAGGACGACAGGGCAATCCACAGCGGCCAGGACTTTCAGGAGAAATTCTTTCGTCCCGGCGTCGCGGCCCATGCCGGGGCCCATGGCCAGGACGGACCAGGTCTTGCTTTCAGCAATGATTTCATCGGCATCAGCAGCGGTGAAGTGGTCGCCAGTACCGACGCCGCGGACCATGATTTCCGGCTGGGCGCCGATGCAGTACGGCGCCGTCGCACCGGGCACGCGGAGGAAGACCTTGCCGGCCCCGCTGCGGACGGCTCCATGCGCAGCCATGAGGGCGGCTCCGGCCATTTGGCTGCTGCCGGTGACGATAGCGATGGTACCGTGAGTTCCTTTATGGCTGTCCGGGCTGCGGGGCACGACGATTTCAGCGATATCCGATTCCTGCAGCAAATAAGCCGGGTCTTCTTCGAGCTGCATGAGCAGCGGACCAGGCATGCCGATGGGGTCGACTTCAACGTGGCCGGCACAAGCCCGGCCGGGATAGAGGACCAGGCCCCGTTTGAGGGCACCAAAGGTGACGGTCATATCGGCAAAGAGCGGACCGTCTTCATCGTCGTCACCGTTGCTGACAGCCCCCGTATCGGAGTTGACGCCAGTCGGCATATCGACGGCGATGACCGTGACGGCACCGGCGGCGGCAGCGGCGTTGACTTCCGCTACGATAGAGGCAATGGGCTGGCGCAGGCTGCCGTGGAAGCCCGTCCCCAACATGGCGTCGATGACGACAGAAGAGGCGAGGAGCCGTTCTTGCAGGACCTGCCAGTCAGCTTCCGACTGCGGCGCCGGCAAGAGCAGGCACGTTTCATCGTCGGCCAGCTGCTGCAGCGTATGCAAGTGCTGACGCGCTTCATCGCTATAGTCGGCTTCTTCCCCGAGGACATAGACATAGGCCCTGGCCCCGGCGGCTAAGATATGGCGGGCAATGACGAAGCCGTCGCCGCCGTTATTGCCTTTGCCGCAAAAGAGGACGACATCCTTGCCATTCCAGCCTTCCAGCCAGGCACCGGCCCGTTCGGCAACGGCATGGCCGGCATTTTCCATGAGGACAGCCGGCGCAATGGCATATATGCCATGCATAGCTATCCGATCCATATTCCGCATCTGAGCGGCAGTAGTAACTTTTTGCATAGTAATTCTCTCCTATTTTTATTGAAAAGGGCGCGTGTAATGGGGCCTGACGGCCCCGCCATCTCAGGCCGCCATGGACTCAAATGCCGTGCCGCTGCGCGGCGTCAAACTCAAAGGGACGACATCGCCTCGGGAAACCATTGGCTCGTAAAATTGCCCCATCCGGGGCCACCGTAGGGGCCGGCCTGTAAAGGCGGCCCGCTACGCGCTGAGGGCTTCCCGAAGCGTCGTTGTCAGTTTGAGTCTGTCGCGGCAACGCCGCATCTGAGTCCGAGGAAAGGCCGTGGCTCGTGGTTCTTGGTTCGTAAAATCCCGCCATTAGACAAGAATGGGCTGTGGTTAAACCTCACAGCGGCACTATCTGACAGCCAATCAACCTCTCAGTCAGCTTCGCTGACAGCTCCCCTATTAGGGGAGCCATGGCGGACTGCCATCTGCGGCCTGCGGACTGCGTTTTTTTTACCCTAACACGGTGAAGGCGATGGCGTAATCGCCGTCGTGGGCGATGGACAGGGACGGCAGCTGGCCATCCTGGCCCACGGCCTGGGCGTAATAGCCATGGAGCTGATAATACGGGGCTCCCAACGAGTCATGGCAGACTTCGACGTCCGTCCATTTTCCCTGGCGGAAACCGGTCCCCAAGGCCTTGAACAAAGCCTCTTTGGCAGCAAAGATGCCGGCCAGCGATTCGGCCCGCCAGGTACCATCGTTCCGCTGGCAATAAGCCAGTTCCTGTTCCGTAAAAAAGCGGCCCAAGGAACGGCCGTGACGGGCGGCCATGTCCGCTATACGGCTGATTTGTACGATATCGGTTCCGCAATGCATCGCGTTTCCCCTCCTTTTTGGTCTGACGGCCCCTACGCATGCCTCTCAACCTCTCAGTCAGCTTTGCTGACAGCTCCCCTATCAGGGGAGCCATTGCGGCCTGCCATCTGCGGCCTGCGAACGGCGTTTCCCCTCCTTCACCACAAAAAGGAGGCTGCCGCATTGGCGACAACCCCCTCTGTATTTCACTACCACTTCTGCATTCGGATACAAACGCCCAATCCTTCCAGGATGACCCGGAAAGTCATAAAGGATACGGTCATATCGTCATGAAGGCCGTGGGCTACTTTATAGGAAATGGTGACGGTCTGATGTTGATAGTCGTAACGGAAGCCGTGCAGATTGGTCTCAAAGGTGTATTTGGGAGCCGGAATGGCAAACTGCGGCGGCTTTTCTACTTCCAGGCCATGGGTCAGGCGTTCGAGGATGACCCGTTTGGGCAGTTCAGACTGCAACATCTCTTCTGTAAAGCTATCCAATACAGACATGTATCCCCCTCAGTCTTCGTCGAAGAAGTGCGCGTGGATAGCTTTGACGGCTTTGTCGATGACATCTTCTGCAATCAGGCAGGTGATGCTGATTTCCGAAGTGGAAATGATTTCGATATTGATGCCGTTATCGCCAAGGACACCGAACATGCCGGCAGCGATGCCCGGATGACCAGCCATGCCAGCACCAACGACAGAAACTTTAGCCATCTTATCATCGATGAGGATATCTTCGACAGGCATTTCCTTGCGCAGATTGGCAAAGACAGCTTTGGCCTGTTCCAGGTCCGTACGGGCAATGGTAAAGGTAATATCCGTTACGCCTTCGTTGGCAATGCGGACACTCTGGACGATCATGTCGACGTCGACGTGTTTTTCTGCCAATTCAGCGAAAACGCGATAAGCGAAGCCCGGTTTATTGGGAATCCCTAAAACGGTGATTTTTGCAACATTTTTATCCGAAGCGACGCCGCGGATGAGATACTGTTTGACTTCCATAGAGCAATCCTCCTGTATCATAGTTCCTTCATCTTCAGAAAAAGTCGAGCGTACATGGATGGGGACGCCGAAGCGGCTGCCCATTTCGACGGCACGGGGCTGCATGACACCGGCGCCGAGTTTCGCCATTTCCAGCATTTCGCCGTATGTAATCTGTTCGATTTTCCTTGCATTGGGAACGACACGGGGATCGGACGTGTATACGCCGTCAACGTCGGTATAGATTTCACAAACATCAGCATGGATGGCACCGGCAATGGCAACGGCTGTCGTATCGGAACCGCCGCGGCCCAGCGTCGTGATATCGCCATGGCCCGTAATGCCCTGGAAACCAGCGACGACGACGATATTGCCCTGATCCAGCGCTTTCATGATGCGGCCCGGTTTCAATGCCAGGATACGGCCTTTGTTAAAGGAATCGCTGGTCTTGATGCCGGCCTGAGCACCGGTAAAGGAAATAGCCTTCTGGCCGGCTTCCTGGAAAGCCATAGCCATGAGGGCGATGGAGACCTGTTCGCCCGTCGTCAGGAGCATATCCATTTCACGGCCGTAAGTCTTAGAGGTAATCTGCTTTGCTAATGTCACTAAATCGTCGGTAGTATCCCCCATTGCCGAAACAACGATGACGATTTTGTCTTCAGGCTTTTTGCCTTTTAAGACTCGTTGTACAATAGCCCGCATTTTGTCCGGTGTCGCAACGGAGCTGCCGCCGAACTTCTTAACGATTAATGCCAACTTAAATCCCTCGCTTTTGTTTGTTTAAGTATTCATTATCATGGTAATTCATTATTATGGTTTATTACCATCTGAAACCACTTATTGAAATGATATCATGGACAAGGGGAAATGTAAAGGGCTTGTAGGGCCTAAAGGCCCGCAGGCCGCAGTTCGCCGGTCGCAGGCCGCCGTTCCGTTCATCGTAGATCGTTCATCGTTCATCGTGATGAAATGGCCGTTTTCAAACATAAAAAAAGGACTGTCCACGATGGCCTATGCCTTCGTGTAACAGTCCTTTTAGATTCACAAGGTGATGAGTAATCAGTAAGCCGAGTTTTGTTCTGCTTGCGCAGCAGCAATCATCTATCTAGACATACCGTTGCCGGCATGTTCAAGCGACACAACCCGGAAGATCAGCGGGCCGCTTCATCCCTCCCCTATTCGGTCTTGCTCCAGATGGGGTTTACCTAGCCGATGCATTACTGCACCGCTGGTGCGCTCTTACCGCACCGTTCCACCCTTACCACTTGCGTGGCGGTACACATTTCTGTGGCACTATCCCTAAAGTCACCTTCGCCGGCCGTTAGCCGGCATCTTGCCCTACGGAGCTCGGACTTTCCTCTAATGCAAAAGCACTAGCGATTGCTTTTCATACTCATCATTCGTATAGGATACCATATTTGATGATGAGAGTCAAGGGCCTGACGGGCCCGCAGGCCGATTCCGTTCATCGAATCAGGGGCCTGATGGCCCCGCAGGTCGCAGGCCGCCATGGACTCAGATGCCGCTGCGCGGCGACAAGCTCAAATTGACGACATCGCCTCGGGAACCCCTCGGCTCATGGAAAAAGCCGTGGCTCGTTGTTCGTGGCTCGTAAACCCCCGCCATTGGACAAGAATGGGCTGTGGTTGAACCTCACAGCGGCACTATCTGACAGGAAATCAACCTCTCAGTCAGCTTCGCTGACAGCTCCCCTATCAGGGGAGCCATTGCGGACGGCGGTCTGCGAACTGCGACCGGCGCTATAAGTTCTATTCGCTTATAGCTAACGCAAGGTCCAGCGGATTTTTTCTACGGCGCCTTTGATGTCTTTTTGGCCTACGATGGCGGAAATCATGGCAAAGGAACGGAAGCCTTCGTCGTAGAGGCTGCGGATGTTAGCCAGGCTGATGCCGCCGATGGTGACGACGGGCAGGTCGAATTTAAGGGCATATTCCTTGGCTTCAGGCGTTACGACTTCGTCGGCGTCTTTCTTGGACTGTGTCGGGAACATGGGACCGAAGCCGACGTAATCGGCTCCGTCAGCCAGGGCCTGTTTCATTTCATCGACGGTATTGGTCGATACGCCGATGAAGACGTCCGGGCCGGCGAGCTGACGGACGATCTGGGCCGGTGCATCATCCTGGCCGACGTGGATGCCGTCGGCGCCGCAGGCGATGGCCAGGTCTGTCGAGTCGTTCATGATAAAGGTCACGTCGTGGTCGTGGCAGAGCTGGGCAATGGCTTTGGCTTCTTCGTACTTGGCGCGCCATTTCTTATGTTTTTCGCGGTACTGGATAATCGTGACGCCAGCCGCGATCAATTCCTTGGCGACGTCCATATTGCTACGGCCCAGGCAGAGTTCCTCGTTGCCCATAATGGCATATACCGGGTCTTCTAATAAATGTCTTACATGTTCTTCTTTAGTCATGATACGTTTCCTTTCTATGGGAATTAATGGGGCCTGACGGCCCCGCAGTTCGCTGGTCGCCTTGGAAGGCCGTGGCTCGTGGTTCGTGGCTCGTAAAAACCCGCCATTGGACAAGAATGGGCTGTGGTTGAATTTCACAGCGGCACTATCTGACAGGAAATCAACCTCTCAGTCAGCTTCGCTGACAGCTCCCCTATCAGGGGAGCCATTGCGGCCTGCGACCTGCGAACGGCGCGCCATAAGGCGCTTTACATATAATGCAGCATGTCCTTACTGGTCGGGTCATTTTCGCAGGTGATGTGCCATTGCTGTTCTTCGGCAGCTTGTTCCAAGCGTCGGCAGAGGTCGGCGACGACAGGCGATTCGGTGCCGAAGTGGCCGCCGTCGGCGACGACGATGCCCTGTCGGATGGCTTCCTGGGCGTCGTGGTATTTGACATCACCTGTGAGGTAAAGCTGGGCACCGGCGTCTTTCGCCAGTTTGATGAAGCCAGCTCCGCCACCTCCGAGAAGGGCGACGCGGCGGACGATGACGTCCGTATCGCCGGCATAGGACAAGGCATCGCGATGAAGGAGGCCTTTGATTTTCTTCAAGACGTCCATAGCCGGTTCCGGTGTCGGCCAGGTCCCGACGCGGCCCATCATGAAGGGATGACCGGCATTTTTCAGCGGATACAGGTCATACGCCGGTTCTTCATAGGGATGAGCGGCCAGCATGGCCTGTACGGTCTGACGGAGCTTGCTTTCGGGGACTATGGTTTCGACCCGTTCTTCTGCCGTTTTTTCGACTTGCCCGATTTCACCGATAAAGGGATGCGTCCCTTCATGGGCTTTGAAACGGCCTTCGCCTTTGGCCGTAAAGGAACAGTCGCTGTAGTTGCCGATATAGCCGGCACCGGCGTCGGCCAAGGCCTGGCGGACGGCGTCACCATAGCTTTCCGGGACGTAGACGGCGATTTTATAGAGTTTATCTTCGGCGACGGGGACGAGGCCCTTCAAATCCGTCAAGCCCAGGAGGCGGGCCAGGACGTCGTTGACGCCGCCGTCGGCACTATCCAGGTTGGTATGGGCGCTGTAGACGGAAATGTGGTGGGCCAGGAGTTTTTGGTACATGCGGCCGCTGTATGTGTCGGTCCGCAGGGATTTCAAGCCATCGAAAATGACCGGGTGATGGCTGACGATCATCTGGATGCCGTGTTCGATGGCATAATCGACGGTCCCCATCATGACGTCCAGGGTGACCATGAGTTTATCGACCGGTTCGTCAGGGCTGCCGATGAGCAGGCCCGGATTATCCCACGATTCTTTGAGCGACAACGGCGCCCAAGCTTTCAATACTTTGACGATTTCACCTACTGTAGTTGCCATTTCAATTCCCTCCAGAAGCGCAATTCGCTTTCTATTTTTTCCATCCGTTCGTGCACATCTTTGCGGCTCTTCTTCAGGCCTTCCAAGATGTGCCCTTTTGTTTCCATGAGAATGTCTATCTTGCGGCTGAGCAGCGGGTCGCGGCGCTGCCAGTTCACGGGGCCGATGTCATAGATCCAGTCCGGCAGGGCCCCGGCCTGTCCCGGCACGGCCCGCATCAGTTCGTAAAGGCGGCCGTCGTCGATGACCAGCCGTTCGTCTTCGATGTGCCAGCCATGCTCATACAGGTAGCGGCGCAAGGCACCGGCATCGCTCTGGGGCTGCAAGACGACAAATTTCAAAGACTGCCAGACCGCATAGGAAGTCTGGAGTATCCGCACCATCAGCGGGCCGCCCATGCCACAGATGACAGCGCCATCGACTTCCCCTGCTTTGACGCAGGTCAGGCCGTCACCCAGGCGGCAGTCGATGCGGTCGGTCAAGCCGGCACCGCGGACGTGGGCCACGGCCGCTGCCAGCGGTCCCGGGACGATATCGGCGGCAATGGCCGACGGACAGTGGCCGCTCTCACAGACGGAGACCGGGATATAGGCGTGGTCGGTCCCGATGTCGGCAATGACGGCCCCCTGTGGAATGAGGGATACAGCCGCAGCCAGGCGGTCCGTTAATTTCATGATATAAACACTTCCTTTATAAACAGAATCTAATTGCACTCCCTATTATAACAGACGGGACGAGAATTGAAAGGGGCTAGTGGTTCGTAGCTAGCGAATGGTTTTAAATTTAAAACCATCTTTTCCAAACTACAAACTCCGTACTACAAACTTTAAAGAGCAACCTCTCAGTCAGCTTCGCTGACAGCTCTCCTATAAGGAGAGCCATGAACCACTAGCCACTATTATTCCCACTCACTTCGTCAAGGCGATGATGGTGGCGACGGCGGCCACGCCGATGGCGATGTTGGCCTTACGGTTGGCTTTGTCGACATCTTTCTGGGTCGATGTCTTATGGTTCTTTTCCCAATCTTTCCGTTCTTTTTCCCAGTTGCGGTCATCATGACGATAGTCGCGGTCATCGTGCTGTTCCCAGCGCTGTGGATAATCTCTGGGGCCTGCGGCCTGGGCCGTCAGGGCGGCGCCGCTGAAGGTCATGAAGGTAACGACCAAAACCAGCATCATGCGTACTATATAGTTGAACTTCTTCATAAGTATCACTCTCCTTATTTAGGTTACTCATAGTATACTCATGAGCCGTTACAATTCAGTCACAAGGCCATTTCAGGAGGGCTACAAATCGGCTTCTTTTTGGTATATGGCCCAAACGCCTTTCTGGGTGCGCCATTTCCAGTTCCCCGGTACTTCCTGGAGGAAGTGGGCTTCATCGCGGTCGCGGACGACGGCCAGGACTTTAGGATGGTTCGGCAGGTCTTCGATAGCCATGAAGGGCATGACGTTCTTGGCATTCCAGCTGATACCGCCAGGCAGTTTATTGGCAATGTCATCAGCCTGTTCCAGGCGATAAGCCGGATGATTGGAATAATAGGTCAGGGATACGGGGTAGCGGCCGCCATAGGTGACGACGGCCGTTTCATTATCGGCCAGGCCGCTGACGACCTGGGCGGCATCATAAGCCGAAGCCTGCTGGCACTGAGGCACGATGACCGTACACGTAGCGGCTACGTAAATGGCCAGGACGATGCCGGCCATGTTGAGGACCAGGCGGTCATATTTCTTCAAATACGACGCAAAGCCGATGGCCAGGGGAATCATATACGGGAAGGTATAGGTCATGTATTTCGTCGCCATGAGCTGATAGGTCACGAAAATCGTAGCCGCCCAGACGATGAGGAACTGGGTCTTCATGGACAAGGCAGGCAGGCGCAGTCGTTTTTCCCGCCAGGCCGCCGCGATTTTCCGGGTCAGGCCATAGTCGCGCCAGGCCAGGGGCAGAGTGAAGACCCAGGGGATGAAGCCGGCCAGGAAGATGGCGCTGTAATAATACCAGACATTGAACTGAGGATGTTCGGAAACGGTAGCCCGCAGGACGTTATGGACGCCGATGAACTGACTGACGAAGTCGCTGCCATGCATGGCGTACATCGGACCATACCAGATGAGGGTGATGGCCAGGAACAGGATCAGGCCGGAAAAGAGCTTGATGTGCAGCAGGGCCTTGAGATCCCGGCGCCATACGAGGAAAAGCAGGATGATCAGCCCGGGCTGGAAGAAGCCGATAGGCCCTTTGGTCAGGACGGCCAGGCCGGCAAAGGCGTAGGCCAGGTAATACCAGCGCGGCTTGCCTTCGCTGTAGGCGATGTAAAAGGCCATGAGGCAGGCCGAATAAAAGACGAAGAGGGTCATATCCGTAATGATGGCCTTGGAGAGGTAAAAATATTCTACCGTCGTCAGCAAGATGAGGCCGGTCAGGAATCCCGTCTTCTTATCGTAGAGGCGGGCCGTGAAGCCATAGGCCAGGAGGATGCCGGCCATACCGAATAGGGCCGGGAAAAAGCGGGCCGAGAAATTACTGATGCCGAAGAGCTTGAAGGCGGCAATGAGTTCCCAATAGAAGAAAATCGGTTTATCGTACCAGTAATTGCCGAAGATGCGCGGTGAGAAGTAGTCGCCAGAAGCGAGCATTTCCTTAGCCGTCAGAACATAGTTCGATTCGACAGGGTCCGTGACGACCAGCAGGTGGTTGGCCACAAAACAGAGGATGGCTGCCAGGACCAGGAGGATGGCAGCCGGCGAAGCCATGATTTTCTGCCACAGGCGCTGCCATACCGACAGGGCCACGTCTTCCTGTTTTGCACGAAATTCATACATAATAAAAACTCCCCTTCCTATTCGTTACCGTTTTGATGGTATCAGTATAGGAAGGGAAGTTAAATAAAAGATAAACAGAGCGATAACAAAACGAGAAAGGACCGTAAAAAATTCCGTCAGGCTAACCCCGGAAGCGGTAGCCGGCGCCCCAGACCGTTTCGATGTAGCGGGGGTTGGCCGTATCCTCTTCGATTTTTTCGCGGATGCGGTTGACGTGGACCGACACGGTCGCCGTTTCCCCCAGGGCTTCGCTGCCCCAGACGCGGTCGAAGAGGGTCTCCTTGCTGAAGACGATGCCCGGATTCTTGGCAAAGAACAAGAGGAGCTCGAATTCCTTATTGGGCAGGGTCACTTCTTTCCCCTTGACGAAGACGCGGTGGCCGCTCTCATCGATTTCCAAGTCGCCGTAGTGCAGGACGTCGCGATGGACTTCGCGGGACGTGAGCTGTTCATACCGGGCCAGGTGACCTTTGACGCGGGCTACGAGCTCATTGGGACTGAAGGGCTTGACGATGTAGTCATCGGCGCCCAGGCCGAGGCCGCGGATCTTGTCGATGTCTTCCTGCCGGGCCGATACCATGAGGATCGGGATGTCCTTGGTTTCGCGGATAGTCCGGCAAATCTGGAAGCCATCGCGGCCGGGCAGCATGATGTCCAGCAGGATGAGGTCATAGGCGTCTTCCAGGGCTTTCTTTTCCCCTGTCTTGCCATCGACCGCGATGTCGGCACTGAAGCCATTGGCTTCCAAGTAGTCCCTTTCCAATTCGGCAATGCCCTGGTCGTCTTCAATAATCAAGATACGTTTCATGTATGTGATTCCCCTTTCGGTAACGAAATGCAAATGGTCAATCCCTTAGGCACTGTCGCCTGGGCCCAGATTTTTCCCTTCATGGCATGGACAATCTGCTGGATCACGGCCAGGCCCAAGCCGCTTCCCTTGGCCACATTGGTCCGGGCCTTGTCGGTGCGGTAGAAACTTTCAAAGAGCTTCGGCAGTTCCTTCTCTTCGACGCCGCAGCCGTCATCGGCAAAAGAAAGGAGGTATGCCCCTTCCCCGCCATCGGTCAGGATAATGGCCAGATGGCCGACGGCCTGGTCTTTATATTTCAAGCTGTTGCCCAGGATATTTTCAATGACCCGCTGGAACTGCTGACGGTCCATAGAAATGACGGCCTTGTCCAGGGAGGACTGGAAGGTCACGTCCAGCCCTTGCTGGTGGAAATGGTCCGTCTGTTCGCCAATATAATCCTTTAAATAGGCCGCCACGTCGACGTCTTCCCAATGGAAGGGCACCTGGCCCAGGTCGAGCTTGGAAAAGAGGAAGAGCGTCCGGACCAGGCCGGCTATGTGGCGCGACGTATCGACGATCATGCCCAGGTAGTGCCGTTCTTTTTCCGGCGTATTGGCGATGCCGTCGAGGATGCCGCTGGCATAGCCTTCGATTTTCGTCAAAGGCGTCGACAAATCATGGGAAATGCCGGCCAGGAGTTCCTTGCGGTTCTTGTCGTATTTTTCCCGCGTATCCCGGGCAGCCCGCAGCTGGAGGCGCATCTTTTCAAAAGCCTGGCAGGTATCGCCGATTTCGTCACGCGACAAAATCGGGACGGGATGGTCCAAATCGCCCTGGCTGATGGCATCGGCCATATTGCGCAGCCTTTCGACGGGACCGACGATCTGGCCGGCCATCCAGCGCGACAGTTTCAGGCCGACGAGGATGGTCAGCAAGATAGTCAGAATAGCCAGGACGTAAAAGGCGACCTTCAAGATGTCCTTCGATGACAAGTCGATGTACTCGTTTTCGGAATAACTCGGCACGGCACCGGCGACGGCCAAATGGATGTCCGTATGAGGCGAGACGTAGTAAAAGCGCAGGCCTTCGCCAGTCCAGGTAAAGTCGGCATGGCCCTGACGATGACCGGCCATGACTTGCTGGCGCAGGTACACCTTGTCGATGCCATCCGTATCGTAGAGGTCTTCCTTATCGCGCCAAATGGATACATTGAGGCCCTGGTCCTCCAAATGATCGGCGGCCTGGAGGAGACGGTCCATGTTGCCATTATACTGATCGGCCCGGACACGGAGGCGGCTCAGCTCGAACTGGATGGACATGTTCTGACCGCTCTCAGGCCAGATAAAGGAAATGATACTGGCCCGGTTGATGTTGCCGAATTGCAGGGCCAAAAAGATGGCGATGCTGACGACGACCGTAAACAGGACGGGAATGAAAATCATGATAAAGTTGGAAAAAAGGAGGCGCTTGCGCAGCCGCCAGTCCCGGAGTTGCATAGTCCTCACCTGGTTTCTCTAAATTTTCTTCTAGTATACATATATACATACTAAGGTTAAACAAAAATATAACAAAAAGCAAATTTTCTGGTGAATCTTTTGCCCTCTTTAAAAAAGTCTGTTATAATAGGGTACAAATCTAGTATAGTTTTCGATTAAATAAGGGGTGTTTATGAAATGACTCAAATCACAAAAGAAACAAAGGAAGAAATCAGCCGCCGCTTCCCGCAGTTCGTCGAAGCGACGCAGGCTTTTTACGCTAAGGAACTGCCGCCGGCCAAATATAAGGGGACGTCGGGCAAGTTCGGCTGCTATGGCGAACGGGGGGCCCATAGCACCATGCTGCGCCTGCGCTTTTCCGGCGGTGCCATCGAACCGGCACACATCGCTTTCCTGAAGGACGTCCTCGACCGCTACGACATCGACCTCGTCCACTTCACGACAGGTGAGGCCCTGCAGCTCCATCATTTGGGCGAAAAAGAAGTCCTCGCCCTCTATCAGGAATGTTTCGACCACGGCGTCTACTGCGTCGGCGCCGGCAGCGACAATCCGCGTAACATCACGGCCAGCCCGCTCCATGGCGTCGCTCCGGGCGAATACTTCGACATGACGCCGTACATCAAGGCAGCAGCCAACTTCGTCATCAACTGCATTCCCAAATTCAACTTGCCGCGTAAATATAAAATCAGCTTCTCCAGCGGCCTGGACAACGAAGGCCATGCGACCTTCAAGGACCTGGGCTTCGTGGCCCGGCCGGACCACAAATTCGACGTCTATGCCGGCGGCGGCTTCGGACTCAACGGCTCGCGCTTCGGCATCCTCATCGACGAAGGCGTCGATCCGCAGGATATTTCCTATTACATCCTGGGCTATGGCCGGGACGTCTACATGAAATACGGCGACTATGAACACCGCGGCCAGAACCGTTCGCGTTTCATCCTCACCAAGCTCGGCGACGATGCCTTCCGCCAGGCCGTCCGCGATGCCGTCGCCAAAGCCAAGGCCGAAGGCGATTACCGCCTGACCATCGAAGAAGAAACGCCGTTAGCTAAGAGCGGCGCCGATGACAGCGTCCTCGAAGACGGCCGCATTGGCAAACAGAAACAGGCCGGCCTCTATTACGTCGAATACAAGCCTTTAGGCGGCACGCCGAAACTCTCCGTCTTCCACGACCTGCTCAAGGCCCTCCAGACCATGGAAGGCGCAGAAATCCGCCTCAATGCCGACGAAACGGCTTACATCATCAACCTCACGGCAGACGAAGCCCGTAAAGTCGCTGCCCTCACGGCGGACGACACGGCGACGACGGCCTTTGAACATTCCGTCAGCTGCATCGGCGCTACGGTCTGCCAGCAGGGCCTGCGCGATTCTCACGGCACCTTCGTCAAACTGGCCCAGCTCTTCAAAGACCGCGGCATCGACAGCCACTTCCTGCCGAAATGCCACTTCTCTGGCTGTCCGTCGAACTGCACGGTCCAGCAGCTGGCTCCTCTGGGCCTGCGCGGCGCCAGCAAAAAAATCGGCGACAAAATGGAACCGGCCTTCAACATCTACGCCGGAGGCAACTACGCCATCGGTAAAGGCGTCATGGGCGAACAAATCGGGGTCATCACCATCGAGCACCTGCCCGACTTCTTCCTGGCCCTCAACCAGACCCTTTTCGATGCCAACCAGTCCTACAACGAATGGTATCCCCAGCATAAAGAAAGACTCATAGAATTAGTCAATCAGTTTGAATAGAAAAAAAGCGCTGTCCTCGCGGACGGCGCTTTTTCTGTAGAGGCGCCACGCGGGGCGCCCGCTTTGTAATATGTACGTTTTCCCAATCAGCTTGCTAAAAAAATGCTTCATACTCCTAACGAAGTCATATTGTTTTCTTTCTCTGTATTCATAGACTGTCCCCTTCCCTTTTTAACAGCCGTTGGCCTTCATGGTGTGCATGACCCAGAAATAGGAACCACCTGTAAATAGGCAGGCCAGGACCCAGCAAATAGGGCTGGCACAGCAGATGCCGAAGTAGCCCCACATGGCGGCCAGAACCAGGGCCGATACGCTGCGGCCGCCCAGTTCCAGGATGCTGCTGATGAGGGGCACGCTGGAAATGCCCATGCCCTGCAATGCGTTGCGGTAGACGAAGATCTGGCCCAGGAAGAGATAGAACGGGACGGACATCTTCAGATAGAGGAAAGCCTGTTCCATGAGGACTTCGTCGTGGTCCGTCGTGAAGACGCTGATGAGTTCCCGGCCATAGCTGTACATGGCCACGGCTGCGGCCAGGCAGAATACCAGGGACACGAGGGAGCACTGACGGACGCCCTGGCGGATGCGGCCATACTGGCTGGCGCCGTAGTTCTGTGCCGAATAGACAGCCATGGCGATGCCGAAGGAAATCATGGGCTGCAAGGCCAGCTGTTCGATTTTCGTCGCCGATACGAAGCCGGCAATCGTTTCAGGGCCAAAGGTATTGCAGACCGACTGCAGGACCAGGATGCCCATGGAAATGATAAGGAACTGGACGGCCATGGGCAGGCCCAGGCGCAAATGCTGCCAGGCAAAGGGCCAGTCAAAGTTCCAGTCGGCTCGGGTCAGGCGCAGCATGGGAAAGCGGCGGCGCATGAAACACAGGCAGAGCACGGCCGATACGGCCTGGGCGATGACCAGGGCGATGGCCGAGCCGGGGACGCCCCAGCCAAAGGCGACGATGAACAACAGGGCCAGGGCGATATTCAAGAGAGACGACACGATGAGGAAATAAAGTGGCGTCCGGCTGTCGCCGAGGGCCCGGCAGATGCAGGACAGGAGATTATAGCTCATCATGGCTACCAGGCCGAGGACGACGATGAGCATGTAATGATAGGCGTCGTCGTAGAGGACATCTGAAATGTTCATGAGCCGCATGATGAGCGGCATGGCCAGGCTCACGCAGGCCGTCAGCATCAGGGTGATGACCAGGGCCAGCATGGCAGACGTCGCCACAGACCGGCGCACGCCGTCCATGTCTTCGGCACCGAAGCGCTGACCCGTGATGACGGAAAAACCGGAAGACAAACCGATCGTCAGGCCGAAGACGGCCATGAAGACGGGTGCCACGGCGCCGACAGCGGCCAGGGCATTGACGCCGATAGTGCGGCCGACGATGATGATGTCGGCGATATTATAAAATTGCTGGAAAACATTGCCGATTAAAAGGGGCACCGTAAAAGCCAGGATGAGGCGGATGGGATTGCCCGAAGTCATACTGCGAACCATGGAATCGTCCTTTCTCTAATAACAAGGAGTGAAATAGTTTTATTATAGCATGATAGGGCACAAAAACAAGTTTTAATCATTTTTTAATCAAGGTCCGTTGTAAAATGAACTTGAACAGTTAATCAAAAAACAAAAATCCATAGT
>OJSG01001011.1_pt1 | contig 21237 bp, 15 predicted proteins | sample 1599371 | NCBI WGS metagenome assembly OJSG01 (sample SAMN04168658, study PRJEB22393) | human gut metagenome | biome: human gut microbiome; feature: stool | host: Homo sapiens | collected 2014-03-24
AGAAGTTAATTTATTGTTAAACGGAATAAGAGATTAGGATATTAGCATAGAATACGTGGGAATCTCTCACCTTCGTCCGTTCCATGTTCAAGGCCTTCGCAATGCCAATTATCGGGAACGAACAACGCAGAAAGCCCACGCCGATATGTACAACACCCGTAGCCCCCCTTTGTTTATCAAAGTGAGGCACGGATGTATATAAATACACATCAGGAGGACGTCTTTGTTGCTGTTAGTCATTCCGATAGGTCAAAGTTTGCGAAGTTTTGAACATAAATGACAAACGCTTGTAAACGTCTTCTCAATATAAACATCTCTCCCTCGCCACCCGGAGGCTTTCTGCGGAAGAGACCGTTGCAAATGTATAAAAAAATACGGATGGAAAAGGTAATGTGAATCAGAAACTTTTTGAATACTGGTTATTTTGCCCTCTTTTTTCCTTTGCCGGGCGAAATGCGCTTGTACTGACATCTTATAAGAAAGAGGAGTGATCTCCCAATTTCGGGCACGAAACAGGCCTTAAACTACAAAAGCCGGGGCGTAAGACCTCGGCTTATATTTTTATCTTCTTATCAGGAAGCTTGGCTCATTGGAGACTTTTTTCAAAAATCTCTGTTTTTTTCGAAGTTTCTGTTTTCTCAAAGGTTGTTATTATAACACCTTGAACTCATACCCTTCCTCTTTCAGGAATTCAATGGCACGAGGAAGTGCATATTGCAGGTTACCATTATTCCAGGACTTCAGCGAATCATGGAAAGTGATGATGGAACCGTTGCGTGCATAGCGCTTCACATTGTTCAATACCTGTTCCGGGCGCATCCGTTTACTATAATCACGAGTTACGAGATCCCACATGATAATGCGGTAATGATAGCGCAAGGTATAATACTGCCGGAACCCCATGTGTCCGTGTGGCGGGCGGAAGAGATCGGAATGAATAATTTCGTCTACCTTTCTGGCGTTTGCGAGGTAATCCGGATTAGAATATTCAAATCCACGGATGTGGTTGAAGGTATGGTTACCGATGCGGTGTCCGTGTTCTACCACCATCCGGTATTCATCCGGGTGCTTGCGTATATTGTCGCCTACCATAAAGAAGGTAGCTTTAATATGATGCTTTTCCAATACTTCCAGTACCCAGGGAGTTACTTCAGGGATGGGACCGTCGTCAAAAGTCAGATAGACTGCCCGTTCATTCGGATCCATCCGGAAGATAGCTTGTGGATACAACGCCCGGAAAAGCCAAGGTGGTTGTTCTATAAACATGAGAGTCTGTGTTAAACAAGTATTAAGTAATAAGTATTAAGTATTATCCATGCGGAAAACATATCGGAAGCTATGGTAATACTTAATACCTGATACTTAATACTTACTATTTATTTCCCTTTCATTCTTGTCACGTACTCGTTATAAAGTTGGTCGAGCTGCGTGGAGTAATGTTTCGCGAGTTCTTCTGATTTGTATTTTTCCATTAAGCGGACTTCGGCGTCAAGCAAGCTGGCGTTGTACACGAAGTTTTCGCCGGCGATGGCAAGCTGGTTATCGTTCAGGCTAAGATACCAGATCATGTATTCGAGCGATTTGTTGGCAAGCTCGTCGATGATCTTGTTGGCTTTCTCGTTCTGTCCCAGTTGGTAATAAGATTCTGCCATTTGGAAGGCGCCGTTTGCCCAGTCGTACGGTACGTTGTATGACGGAATCATCTTTTCGGCGTAGTCGAGTGCGGCGAGTGCCTTATCCTTCTTGCCTTCTTTGATAAGCTGGCCTACGAGTTGCGTGAAGATACGGCGGTGCGTGTAGCACATACGCATCACGTTCTCGTCGATATAGATACCCGGTTTGTCGATACCGCCGAACTTGAACTTGTTCATCAGGTTGTCGTACATCTTTTCGCTGTCAATCTTGCTGTCCAGTTTGTCCGTATCGAACGGTGTGAAACGATAGGCAAGACCTTCCTGCATAAAGTGGTTGCCCATGCCCAGATGGTTTTCGCTTCCTACGGTGATTGCCATATAGATAGGACGTTCCCAGTTGGCATTGGCAAGCATTTCGAGCATCATTAGTTCACTCTTGTAGAGGGCGCGTTTCGGGTTGCCGTTGGCGTCTCTAAGGGTGATTGTCATGTATTCGGGGATAGAGTCGCCCAGAGCTTCCGGTATCTTCATGCCGGAGCGGCGTACGGCTTCTTTGTCCACCTTCATTACGATGCTGTCCGTAGGGATAAGCGGCAGTTGGATATCTTTTCCAGTCTTTTTGAGAAGCTCTTTCAACTGGTCGTTCTTACCGAGCATCCAGCGGTTGATGATTTCCTTCAATTCGTATGGATTCTCACCGAAAATGGAGTGAACGAGTGATAATATGGTAGTGTCTCCCTGTGCAGCCAGTTCGTTTGCCTGTTTGAAATAGCTGTCGATGAAAGCCTTCATTTCCGTACGGATAGGGATATATTCATTTTGTCCTTCCACATATTCCACACGGTCCCAAGTGATAGGAAGCGACGGGGAATCGTAGGCCGGACGTTTCATTTGGTCGATATACCAATCTGTTTGCAGATAACTTAGGTTACAGGTGCGGGCATCTGTACGGAAGCCTTCCGTTTCCTGGTTGTACCACAATGGGAAAGTATCGTTATCACCATTGGTATAGATAATCGGATTTCCTTTTTCCTGTAAGGTCATCAGGTAGTTCTGTCCGAAGTCGCGGGCAACGAAGCGTCCGCTACGGTCGTGGTCATCCCAAGTCTGTCCCGCCATCTGGATGGGGACGAACAAACAGAGCACTGAAGCCAGTACGGCTGCCGGAAGTTCCTGCATCTTGCAGTATTCTCGCAGCATACGGATGATACCTGCCACTCCCATACCTACCCAGATGGCAAAGGCGTAGAACGAACCGGCATACGCGTAATCTCGTTCACGGGGTTGTGCAGGGGTTTGGTTGAGGTAGAGCACGATAGCGATACCTGTCATGAAGAACAGGAAGAAGACCACCCAGAATTGCTGGATACCCCGCTGGCTATGATAAGCCTGCCAGAAGAGTCCGATTAAGCCGAGAATCAGCGGCAGACAGTAGAATACATTGTGTCCTTTATTGTTTTTGAGATCCTGCGGAAGCAGTTCCTGATTACCTACCAGCAAGTTGTCGATAAACGGAATACCGGTGATCCAGTTGCCGTGTTCAATTTCTCCGCTACCCTGTATGTCGTTCTGCCGTCCGGCAAAGTTCCACATGAAATAACGCCAGTACATGAAGTTCAACTGGTAGGAGAAGAAGAATTTGATATTTTCCCATTGGTTAGGCATGTTCACCATTACCATTTCTCCACACTGGTCGTAAGGAACGTCGTGTCCTTTGATGTCTACCCATTGCTTGTAGAGTGGTGCGTGTGACGAGCTGTACATACGCGGGAAAAACATATTCTGTGCATATTCGTATTCCACACGTCCGGGAAGTTCGATATAAGAGTCTTTTTCGTCGGGAGAAGTCTTTTCCTTGCGGACAAACTTGCTTCCTGCTTCCGACTGGCGCGGAATACAATAGCCGTCTTTTACGTCGAGTGCCACTTTCGAAGAGAAAGCAGGGCCGTAGAAGAGCGGACGGGTTCCGTATTGTTCACGGCCGAGGTATTCGCCCAGGGTGAATATATCCTCCGGTGAGTTTTGGTCCATCGGAGTGTTGGCAGTAGAACGGATAACGATCAGTGCGTAAGAAGAATACCCGATTACGATCATCATGGTGCACAGCAATGCTGTGTTCATGGTGCGGGCGGTGATACGCCATCTCTCTTTGATTTTAGCCTGTACACTCGGAGCAAGATAAAGTCCCAGTGCGGCAATAACCAAAATACCGATGATGATACTGCTGGCTCCGTGTCCGTAGAATGGGATACCCAGCAAAGCGATCGTCAGGATAAAGGAGATAGCCATGCGCGCTTTGTTCTTTTCGGTGTAACTTTCGTATACACCCCAAATCAGAGCGGCCGCAAGCAGAATGATATAAACCACTACGCCCGAATTGAATGACATTCCGAGTCCGTTGACGAACAACAGTTCAAACCAGCCACCTACTTTCACGATACCCGGTACGATGCCGTAAAGCACGGCTGCAACGAGCACCATTGAACCTAATAGCGCTATTAACGAACCTTTGGCGGTAGCATTCGGCGTTTTTTTGTAGTAGTATACCAATACGATGGCAGGCAGACAAAGCAAGTTCAATAAGTGCACACCGATACTCAATCCGGTCAGATAGGCGATGAGGATAATCCAACGGTCGCTGTGCGGCTGGTCGGCTACGTCTTCCCATTTCAGAATCAACCAGAAAACAACAGCGGTAAAGAGGGAGGAGAAGGCATATACTTCACCTTCCACGGCCGAGAACCAGAATGTGTCACTGAATGTATAAACCAGTGCACCGATCAGTCCGCTACCCATCACTGTGATAAGCTGTCCTTTGGTGATATTGTTTTCGTCAGTGATAACCAGTTTGCGTACCAGGTGGGTGATGCTCCAGAAAAGGAACAGGATACAGGCGCCACTCATGAGGGCACTCATGTAATTCACCATTTTAGCAACAGTTGTTACGTCGGAAGCAAATTGAGAAAACAGATTCGCCACTAGCATGAAGAAAGGCGCGCCGGGCGGGTGTCCGACTTCCAGTTTATAGCCGGTGGTTATGAACTCCGGGCAATCCCAGAAACTTGCGGTCGGTTCTATTGTCAGGCAGTAGACGGTTGCCGCAATGATGAATGTAAGCCAACCCATAAGGTTGTTTACGGTTCTGTACTGTTTCATTAGCACTATCGTAGTTTATTCGTTAAAAACAAATTATGAGGTCGCAAAGATAGTGATTTGTAAGGATAATGAGGAAGAAAGTAAGAAATATTAAGTAACGGAGGGCTGATTTACTATCTCTTTCACTCTTCCGGAAGGCGGGAACTTGTGTGTTGGCAAGTAAGGAAATTATTTTTAGTCCTTTAATAAATAAGCTCTGGTGTATTAGAGATAAACTTCCTTTATCCTGTTAGTGAACTTCTTTTGCCTTAATAACAAACTTCCTTTTCATTAGTCATAAACTATAATTGCAAGTTTTGTTTTTATAAATGAAACTTGCAATTATAAAAACAAAGCTTTCAATTTTATAAACGTAACTTGCGTTTATAGATTATCCTTAGTCAATCATAACTTTCCTGTTAGAGAAGAACAAGTTTACTATTAATACAACGGAAGTTTACTATTAATAGCTTGGACGTTAGGTGTTAACACTTGTAATATCAGCTGTTAATGGTTGAGATTTCAGGTATTAATACTTGGGTTGCTGTATATATATGTTTGGGATATTGAATATGTGTATCCTTTAATGATGGTGATGATGTTCCCCTAAAACCCGATGAGGCAGTGTGCCGTGTCCCAATAGCTCGATGGGGCAGTTGAAGTTTCTTTCCAGCCATTCGGTAGTGACGCCCGTGTCCGGATGGTAATCCAGCGTTTCGTTGACGCAGGCGATGGATTTTACCTGTTGCAATACAGTGCCGATGTCGTGACTGACAAGGATAATGGCACATTCTTTATTGATTTCAGCCAATAACTCATAAAGGCGTGCTTCGAAACGCTTGTCGATATACGTGCTGGGCTCATCGAGAATCAACACTGCAGGATCCGAGATGATGGCACGTCCTAACAGGGCACGTTGCAGTTGTCCACCGCTTAATTGTCCGATAGAGCGGCTTTCAAGCCCTTCAAGCCCCATGCGGGCGATAATCTGTTTGCCTTTCTCTCTCTGTTCGGGAGTGAACCGGGAGGTAAGCGACTTCTGTATGCTCAAGCCGGACAGGATCACTTCTTCCACGGAAATAGGGAACTTCCGGTCTATGGTGCTGTATTGCGGTAGGTAACCGAGGAAAAGCTGGGATTTCGCGGAAGAACTTTGGTGGGAGTTTTTGGCAGATGTTTCTGTCGAAGTTCCTTCCGTAGATGTTCTTATGGGAGCCTTCTCGGGAGTATGGAATATAATTTCCCCTCCGGTTGGTTTCAACAAACCGAGGATGCACTTTATAAGCGTTGTTTTGCCGCCTCCGTTCGGACCTATAATACCTAGAAAATCCCGTTCGTAGATGCTTAGATTAACATCGTGGAGAACAGTGCGACCGTCATATCCGGCGGAAAGATTCTTTATTTCGATTATTGGTTTCATTATTGGAAAGGGCTTGATTGGTTCTTTCTTTATACGTTTATTTGGTGGTAGCTTGCGGCGCAAGGGCTTTGGCTACATTCAGCATCTCTTCCTCCCAGTCATAACTTAACGGGTTGATAGGGACTACTTTCGTTCCGGTTTGCTGCGCGATGGTTTCCGCATTGCGTTTGTCAAACTCCGGTTGAACGAAGATAACGCCTACATTTTCCGCCTGACAGACGTCTATCAGGTCTTTCAGATGAGCGGGAGAGGGTTCTTTGCCTCCTTCTTCGATCGAAATTTGATGCAATCCGTAGTCGCGGGCGAAGTAGGAGAGGGCCGGATGATAAATCATGAAGGCTTTGGCTGCTTCGGGGACAGAGAGTTGTCGGCGAATCAGGCTGTCGGTGTGCTGGATGCGCTGACAGAGAGAATCGTAACGGTTTCTATAATATGGTTCGTTTGCTTTATCCAGTTGGCTAAGGGCCTTGTAGGTGTTTCCGGCGATGATTAAAGCATTACCGGTAGAATTCCATACGTGTGGCTCTACGGCGTGGATATGGCCGTCGTGACTGTTGTGGCCGTGGGCATGGCCATGGTCATCATTATTGAGTATGAGGTCGATTCCTTTCGAGGTGTCGAACACTTGGATATGGGGAGTATTGTTCATCAGGCGGTCCATCCAGGTTTGTTCGAAGCCGATGTACCCGATGCGGAAATAGGCTTTGCTGTCTCCTAAAGAAACAAGTTGCTGGGGGATAGGATCGTATGTCTCCGGGCTGGAACCTTTGGGCACCATGCTGACTACTTTGAATTTATCTCCGGCAATAGCTTCGGTGAAATAACGTTGCGGTTCCAGTGTGACGGTTATCACCGGCTTTGTCTCGTCACCGTTACTTGCTTGGGAGGAACGTCCTGTGCAGGCTGCCATCAGGAGGCAAGCACCAAGAAGGAAAAGTGTTCTCATATCTTTTAGTTGTTGTTTCATGATTTTTTCTGTTTCGGGGTTTCAATCTTATCTTGTTTCTACTCTTGTTTCCGGGCCCGTAATATTTCCCGTTTACCACCCGGAGGTCCGGGGAGACGTTCTACTGTGAATCCGGCTGTCTGTAACATTCGGCGTACTACACCTTTGGCACAGTAGGTAGTCAGAATTCCGTCTTTATCTAATAAAACATAGAGGCGGTTGAATAGTTCTTGCGACCACATTTCCGGTTGCTTTTCCGGGGCGAAGGCGTCGAAATAGACTAGATTAAATGGAGAGTTGAGAGTTGAGAGTTGAGAGTCGGCTACGCTGTCATTGCTATTGTTCACTCTCAACTCTCCATTCTCAACTCTCAACTTATTCACGTCCGTTTCTATTTTTCGTAAGGTGAAGTGTGGCGTAAGCTGCACGTCTTTTTCCCAGGGCGATGTATGAAGCTGCTTAAACAATTCGATAGCCGATTGTTGTTCTTCTTCATTCGGGGTAAATTGCTCGTCGGTTGCTGTTTGTATTCGATGTATGGTAAGCTGCTCATCGCTGGAGATATATCCTAGCTGTTCTACTGTTTGCCAGTCTAGCGGATAGAGTTCCAACCCTGTATAGTGTATATTTCGTCTGCTTCTTTCCGCTTCTTCAAGGGTGAGCCAAGCGTTTAGCCCTGTCCCGAAGCCGATTTCAAGAACACGTGGAGTAGCGGCAGGAGAGGCTTTCAACCCCATATCGATGAAAATATGTTGAGACTCCGTGCGTGCCCCTTTCGTCGAATGATAATGTTCATTCAATTCCGGAACAAACAGAGTAGCGCTCCCGTCATCGGTTCTCTCAATTATTCTTTCCATCACTCAATCTTTAATACTTAATACCTAATACTTAATACTTAATACTTAAAAAAGACCTCTACCCCGCCATAGCATCCCAGGCACTTTCGAGCACATACAGGAGAAGGATATAACGTATCAGTTTGCCGACAAACATGGAAACAATAGTAAGCCATGTGTTGCTTCGCATAAATCCCAGTGCAATGGCGATCACCTCGCCAATGGCAGGAAGAAAGGTGAAGAATGCCATCAATGCCCCTTTCCCTTGCAGGAATTTCACCATTTTGTCTACCTTTTCTTTCTTTACCTTGAAGTATTTCTCAATCCAGCTAACTTTACCCAGACGTCCCATGTAGTAACAAGTCATTCCGCCCACTGTATTGCCCAGAGTGGCGGCTATCAGACAGGCTATCGGGGGCAAGCCGAGCTTCACCAATGCCACCAGTACCAGTTCGGAACTGAAAGGCACGATGCTCCCAGCCAATAAAGCCGAGATGAATAATCCCGGAAGTCCCCATTCTATGAGGAGTTGTATCGTTGAATCTACAAAAGCGTCCATATATTAAAAGCGAATAAGAGGATGAGGCCGACCAATGAAATGATAAAGAACACATTCGAACTTTTACTATTGGTCAGTACAAAGAAATGCCCGATCAGGATGCTGTTGCTTATGATAAGCAAAGGCAGCAGGGCACTGCAATATATCGGTTGCAAGGCAATCAGCAGGAACAGGAAGAGCGTCAGGTCTATCAAGAACTGGAGATAGGCACGTGTGCGTATCTTATCCTCAAATCCGGCAGCGATGCAATGGACAGCACTGACGATAAACATCACGAGCAGATAGCCCAGTATAGCCAATTCCCAGGGTTGAAGGATTTGTAAGTTAAAGATTTCTCCGAAAGCTAATAGCTGGTTGAAAGGGCGGTAGAACAACTCCATCTCATTATAGAAGAAGGCGTGTCCGAACAGCATCCAGTAGGGCAGCATCCATCCGAGCAGCGCGCCGCAAAAACTACGCGGAGTGAGCGACTGGAAACGGTAGGCTTCGAGCAACCAAAGCACCGAGAGGATGGTGAGCTGTGGGAAAAGAATACTTCCCGCTCCGATAAAGAAGAAGGAATAGAATAGATAGCCCGCAGCTTGAGCTTGCTGATAGCTTTTAAACAGAAAATAAATGGAAATAAGAGAACCTAGGGCGACAATGTCTCCTATGTATAGTAAATGCATTCCCGGACAGACGGTGACCAGCAGGAAATAAATAGCTGTCTGCATGGAAGCCCTCATGCGGATAATACTGAACTGGTTGTTCAGCTCTATCAGAAAGTAGCCGATGATTGCGTAAACCAGAAAGCTGACAATTCGTTCTGCCCATCCCGGAAGCAGTAAATCGCGGGTGGATTGCAAGAAAGAAGAGCTGTCCTTGGGTGTTGTTGAGGCTATGGAGTCGGGAAATAAAAAGTAAGTCAACACCCAGCATAGGGCGCAGATAAAGATAACGGCAGGCAGGGTCCACCGTCCTGCCGTCACTTGACTTTGTAGTCTTTTATTTCTCATTTGTCTGTCAGTTCTTTTGCCGCCCGGCGGGCATATATCATCGCTTTGTAGGATCTATATGCCGTGCAAATAGGGGATTTATGCCTGCCGTGGCGTATCATTACAGGTTGTTTCTTACAAATCGAATCCGATGTCGCGGCGGAAATACTTCTTGTCGAAGTCGATCATGTCTGCCACTTTGTAGCTCTGTGCCAGTGCTTCTTCTTTCGTTGCACCGTAAGAGCAAACGGCAATCACACGTCCGCCGTTCGTCACCACTTGTCCGTCTTTCATGGCTGTTCCGGCATGGAAGATGATGCTGTCGGTGGCGGCAGCCTGTTCCAGTCCGCTGATAGGGAATCCTTTTTCGTAGGCTTCGGGGTAACCGCCGCTGACAAGAATGACGCAGCCGGCCGAACGTGGGTCCATCACTAGTGTTTTCTCGTTCAGGTTGCCTGCCGCTGTGCCTTCAAGCAACTCTACGAAGTCGCTTTGGATGCGCAACATCACGCTTTCTGTTTCCGGGTCGCCCATGCGGACGTTGTATTCGATAACCATCGGTTCACCTTTCACCTTGATAAGACCGAGGAAGATGAAACCTTTGTAGGTGATCTTTTCTTCTTTCAAACCATTGATGGTCGGTTCGATGATACGTGTGCGTACTTTCTCCATATATACTTCGTCGGCAAACGGAACCGGAGTTACGCTACCCATGCCGCCTGTATTCAATCCTTTGTCACCTTCACCGATACGTTTGTAGTCTTTTGCTACAGGGAGGACTTTGTAGTTGTCTCCGTCTGTCAGTACGAATACAGAGCACTCGATACCGCTCAAGAACTCTTCAATCACAACGGTTGCCGATGCGGAACCGAACATGCCGCCGAGCATTTCTTTCAGTTCTTTCTTCGCTTCATCCAGCGTAGGAAGGATGAGAACTCCTTTCCCGGCACAAAGGCCATCAGCCTTCAGTACGTAGGGAGCTTCCAACGTTTCGAGGAAAGCGAGGCCCTCTTCGAGGTTTTTGGAAGTGATGCTTTTGTAGCGGGCTGTCGGGATGTTGTGGCGCATCATGAAGCCTTTGGCAAATTCCTTGCTGCCTTCCAGTTGCGCTCCTTGAGCCGAGGGACCGATCACGGCAATATGCTTTAGCTCCGGACGGTTTTGGAAGTAATCGTAGATTCCTTTTACCAACGGATCTTCGGGACCTACTACTATCATTTGGATGTTCTCTTTTAGAGCAAAAGCACTGATTGCTTCAAAATCGGTTGCTTTGATGTTGACATTCTCGCCTACGGCAGTTGTTCCGGCATTTCCCGGAGCAATGTATAGTTTTTCAACTTTCGGACTTTGGGCAATTTTCCATGCCAGTGCATGTTCGCGGCCGCCCGAGCCTAGTAATAATATCTTCATCTTTGTATTGTTATGGATTTATACTGTTATCTATGATTTGTATGGATACGGTGGTGTCTTTGTCAGTTTTATAAGTTCTGCTCAAAGTACCGGGTGATTTTCTCATGCAGATGTACACGGTCGCGTCCTGCTACGTTGTGCTTGTGGCACGGGTAGATAAACAGGTCGGGATAAGTGCGGGCATCTACACAGGCTTTCATGAACGACAGGGTGTGCTGTGGCACGCAGGTGTCGTCGTGGTCGTCGTGAATAATCAATAGGTGACCTTTCAGTTGGTCGGCAAGGTTTTTCAGATTACATTCTTTGTAGCCTTCCGGATTGCTTTCCGGTGTGTCCATATAGCGTTCGCCGTACATTATTTCATAGTAACCCCAGTCGATTACCGGACCTCCGGCAACGCCTACTTTGAATATCTCCGGGTAACGGAGCATCAGGGCGGTAGTCATGTGACCTCCAAAGCTCCATCCATGTACGCCGATGCGCTCGCTGTCTACGTAGGGGAGGGATTTCAGGAATTCAACGCCTTTCACCTGATCTTTGCCTTCTTCGATACCGAGACGGCGGAAGGTGGCATTTTCAAATGTTAGTCCGCGGTTGCTGCTACCGCGATTGTCGATGGTGAACATGATATAGCCTTTGCTTGCCATGTATGTGTCCCATCCGCGTGCGCCGTTCTGCCATCCTCCGGTGACGCATTGCGCGTGAGGGCCTCCGTAGACATATACGATTACGGGATATTTCTTAGCCGGATCGAAGTTTGCCGGCTTCATCAGGCGGTAATGCAGGTCGGTAGTGCCGTCTGCCGCTTTGATTGTTCCGGTTTCGATGCTTGGCATCTGGTATCCGTCGTAAGGATTTTCGGCTGTCAGCAAGTTGGCTGTTTCTTTGAAGTTTTTGGTGTCTACCAGGTTGATGACGCGGGGTTGGTCTTTGGTGGAATAACGGTCGATAAGGTATGTGCCAGAGGCGCTAAGTGTTCCGCTATGTTCGCTTTCCTTGCAGTTCTCAAACGGCTGGCTTATCTTTCCATTACTTACGTTTACTGCAAAATGGCCGCTTCTCAAGCCTTCTACGGCAGTGAAGATGACCTCTTTACGCTTTGTGTTGAATCCTAGGATTTCGCTGACCAGCCAGTTGCCTTTGGTTAGCTGTTTTACTTTACCGGCCTGGAAATAACTACCGCCGTTGGCACTATTATAGGTTTCACCTTTCATGTTTGCTGCATTTGTCTCAAAGAGATAAAGGTGATTGTAGCCGTCACGCTGACTTTGATAGATGAACTTGGTAGGGTCCCACGGCAAAAATACGATGGGGTTTTGCGGTTCAACGTATTTAGGGTGCATTTCTTCATAGAGAACTCCCATGGGTTCTCCTGTCTCTGCGTTGTACTGGCAGAGTTTGGCATGATTCTGGTCGCGGTTTACTTCGATCAGGTAGAGGCTCTTTTCATCCGGTGCCCAGCTGATGTTAGTGAAATAACGGTCTGTCGGATCGCCTGCATTCAGATAAATGCTTTTACCGGTAGCAGGGTTGTAAATGCCTACTTTTACCTGATGGCTCGTCATTCCTGCCATCGGATAGCGTACGTTATTTACTTCGCCTACACGTGCAGTGATGTCTACAAGCGGGTATTGTGTCACCATGCTTTCATCCATACGGTAGAAAGCGAGCAGGTTGCCTTTCGGACTCCAGAAAGTTCCTTTGTTGATACCGAATTCATTGCGGTGCACTGTTTGTCCGCAAACGATGCCTTCGGGTTCATTGGTTACTGCTTTCTCATTCACATATAGATTGTTATCTATCGTGTAAGCCACATTTCCACTGGCTGCGCAATAGTCTTCATTATTTGCCCCGTCCTTTGGTTTGAAAGTGCTGACAACCTGATTGTTCTTGAAATTATATACAATGAACTTTCCTGCTATCGTGAATAGCATTTGTGCCTTGTCTGTCCATGGAAAACGGACGGAATACAGGTGTGATAATTTTCCTGCCTTGTTTTCTTCAAGCACTTTGTTGATTTGCTCGCGAGTGATAACCATTGTTTCTTTCCCGGTTTTGGGTTGAATTGAATAAAGGGTATCTACTCCTGGCTTGATACATTCGTCGCCCCACCATTGCAGCCCGTACAGGTTTTCTGCATAGAGGTAACTCTCGCCGCCCGGAATCAGTTCTTCCAGCGTCGGCTTTTTGGTTTCTTGTGCCATAACATTGAATCCGATTGGTAGTGCCAACAATAAAAGCATGGCTCTTTTTCCAATTTTACTCATTGCTCTTTTCTTTATTATTTGTTTTTAAATCCTTCTATTTTTACTCTGTCCAAAGGAGTCTGTCTTGATTGGATAATTGCACTTATTTTAGCAAAGGCATTAAATAGGTCGTCAAATTGTTTTTCGTAACTTTCCCTATCAGAAGTAATATCTTCTTCGAGATATTCGATGCGTTGTTTTAATTCTTCCAACTCCTTTTTAGGTATATTGGATAGAAGATATTGGCGCATACGTACAAAAGCACGGATAATATTGATATTTACTTCCACAGCGGTCTTGGACTTGAGGACGCTGGATAACATAACTATACCATATTCAGTAAATGCAAACGGAAGATATTTGATGTTATATCCTTGTCCTGTTTTCAAGGTCGCAATTTGCGACCTTGAAATTGCAACTTCTTCTTTTGTTAGCTCGAACATGAATTCAGCAGGAAAGCGTTCAATATTACGACGTACTTGTTCCTTGAGGCGTTTAGTTTCAACTCCATACATTTCTGCCAAATCAAAGTCAAGCATAACTTTTTGCCCTCTGATTTCGTATATTTTGTTTTCTATAATAGCTATATCATCCATTTTTTTGTTTAGACAGGTTCCAATTTGTGACTGAACATTAGAACTATGATGTAAACTTGAAGTTCCAATTTGGAACTTCAAGTTTTTAATTAATTATTAACTAGTGAATTACAGGGTGAATAAGTTGTTGGGATTATAACCGTTTATTCCTCTTCCTTCTTCGGAATCCTCGGCTCCCGGTTTCCCCTAAATTCTCTTGGCCCTCTTGAATCTCTTCCTCCGCGGAATTCTCCCCGTGGCTTTCTATCTCTGTCATCACCTTTGAACTCATCACCTTCTCTGCGCGGCTTGTATTCTCCCTCTCTGCGAGGTCTGGATTCACCATCCCGACGCGGTTTGAACTCACCCTCGCGGCGTGGCTTAAATTCTTTTCTCTCTCTGAATCTTGGAGCCTGCTCTCCTTCAGCCTCTTTCTTTTCTTCTCCCTCTTCCTGGCTCTTGAATTCTTTGTATTTTCCGTCAAAAATCTCATATTTGCGGAACTCACACTCCAACGGTCCATTGAACAAAGGAACCTTCTGACTTGCTTTCAAACCAATCTGGTCGAAACACTCTTCCCGATAAGAAAGCACCCATGCTTCGTTTCCTACAAACGCATGTTTCAGACGTTCGCCGATCATTTGATAGAGGCCGAGCAAATCATTTGTAGAAATACGTTCTCCATAAGGAGGATTGGTAATGATGATTGATTTCTCTTTTGGCTGTTCAAACTGCTGGAACGGTTGGAGTTTCAGCACGACGTCTTTCGACACACCGGCAGCTTTTATATTGTGAGTCGCAATCTCATTCGCTTTCGGATTGTTATCATACCCATAAATCTTATGAGTAAACTCACGCTCCTGGCTGTCGTCATTGTAAATCTCATCGAACATATCCGCATCGAAATCCACCCATTTCTCGAAAGCAAATCCTTTACGGAATACTCCCGGTGCAATATTTTTTGCAATCAGTGCCGCTTCGATAGGAATAGTGCCCGAACCGCACATCGGGTCAATCAGGTCGCATTCTCCACGCCATCCGGTCATCAGAATCATGCCGGCAGCCAATACCTCATTTAACGGGGCTTCTACCGCTTCCTGGCGATAACCGCGACGGTGCAGTGATTCTCCTGAAGAGTCCAAAGACAAAGTGCAAGTAGTCTGTGCAATGTGAATATTCAGCAGTACGTCCGGATTGTTGATGCGGACAGACGGGCGTTTCCCGGTTTTCTCGCGGAAGTAATCCACAATCGCATCCTTTACCTTATATGAAACGAACTTTGAATGGCGGAATTCTTCGCTGAACACTACCGCATCAATGGCAAATGTCTTGTTTACATCAAGATATTCTTCCCATGGAATGGTTTGTATCTGATTATAAACCTCGTCTGCATCTTTAGCAGTGAAGTTTTTAATTGGTTTCAGAATGCGGATAGCAGTACGAAGGCAGAAATTGGCTTTATACATCATACGTTTATCTCCACTGAATGAAACCATTCGACGGCCTATTTGAATGTCGTTGGCTCCTAATGTTGTCAGTTCCTCTGCAAGTATCTCTTCCAGTCCTTGGAAGGTCTTGGCTATCATTTCGAATTGTTCGCTCATATATATTATTTGATATTATTTTTTTGCTTTGGTTTGTACGATTCTTGCTCCGGCAGGCACGTTCTCCGTTACCCAGATGTTACCTCCTACAGTTGCATCGTGCCCGATAGTGATTCTTCCCAAAATAGTGGCGTTGGAATAAACAATAACATTGTCCTCCAGAATAGGGTGGCGGGGAATCCCCTTGATAGGCTTTCCGTCAGCATCCAACGGGAAACTTTTGGCCCCCAAAGTAACACCTTGGTATAGTTTGACATTATTACCGATAATACTGGTTGCACCGATTACGACACCCGTACCGTGGTCGATAGTGAAGTAACTGCCTATTTTAGCTGCCGGATGGATATCAATCCCCGTTTCGCTATGCGCCATTTCTGTGATGATACGGGGAATTAAGGGCACTCCGAGTTCCAGCAATTCGTGTGCTATCCGATAATTGCTGATAGCTTTAATAGCTGGATAGCAGAAGATTACCTCTCCATAGCTTTCAGCGGCAGGGTCACCGTTATAGGCGGCTTCCACATCTGTTGCCAGTATTTTCCTCATGGTGGGCAGTTTGCTGATAAACTTAGCGGCAAGGCGGGCTGCTTCTTCCCGTTTGGAATCGGAGCAGGCGTTGCATTTTCCCTCTATGGAAGTACTGAAACACAATCCGGCCAGAATTTGCTCTGCGAGCAGATCAAATAGTTTTTCAACGTTTACACCAATGTGATAATTGATAGTCCGGCTGTTAATGGTCGAATTTCCGTAATAACCGGGAAATAGAATAGAGCGTGAGAGCTCGATAATTTCATACAAGACTTTAGCAGAAGGCAGTGGTTCGCCATCTTTGTGTTGATGAAACAGTCCTTTGTAAGATTCGCTTTCCGATAGCTCATCGACTGCCTGTGTCAGAATGTGGGTGAAGTTCAGTGGACTCATTAGGTCAGTTACTCATATTTATATGGGTACAAAGGTATTAAAAAAATAATAAGATTGATTGGGATTCAGGATAAATAATGTATTTTCACGTGGAACATCCGATTATATAATGTGAAATGCCACTTCTTCACCAGAAGCGGCATTCCTTGCTATTAGAATATTAGAATGAGAGAGAGTTTTGTTACATATTTGTATTATCCATCGTAACGGTCATTTCGGGAACCAATACGTAGGCTTGCTTTTTAGTGTTCCATTTATAGTAATTGGTAGTGACGGTTTTACCTTCGTAAATATAGTTGATTCGTAAATCTTTTTGCCATTCATCCTTGTCACTGTCCCATCTCAAAGCTTCACTTTCAACCATCCGTTTGCTATCATCGTACTTATAATTGTACTTCATGTAGTTAGCAAGGGTACTTCCGTCCATTTTGTAAACGGTTTGTCCTATTGTCATACCATTTTCTTCTACCGGATTGTAGATCAGTTGACCATCATTGCTGCGCGCAGAAGTGGCAATTGATGCAACCAGAAGAACTGCTGATACAACGAACATCTTTAAAAATACTTTGGCTTTCATGGCTATTTAAGTTTTTGAGTTATTCTTTCATTTTTCTATAACTGCATCTGTTTTACGCTGCGAAATTACATATTAATTTGGTATTTATGCAATATTGAAGATGAAATATTATCAAAATGTCAGATTTGTGCGTTAGTATTGACTTGCTTTTTGGCAATATTGGTGACAAAAAAATATCCGGCAGTCAATCTGCCGGATATAGGATGAATCACTTCGTTGAAAAAGTGTTCCTTTTTCTTGCTTTCTGGTTGTCAGGTTAAATAATGTTATTACTTAATCCTTTTGAAATTTTGCCGGTATGCACTGTGGCGATGCAAGATGCATTATCGGTTTTAATGTGCTTCGAGCCAGTTCTTTCCCCATCCGCAATCCGCTTTTAAGGGAACGTGCATACGGTATGCTTTTTCCATTTCTTCGATAACGATTTCTTCTACCCGTTCTTTCTCATCAATGGGGACACTGAAATTTAATTCGTCATGTACTTGCAGAATCATTTTGGCTTTTATTCCTTCTGCCCGGAACCGTTGGTAAATACGTGCCATAGCCACCTTGATAATATCGGCCGCGCTTCCCTGAATAGGAGCATTGATGGCGTTTCGTTCCGCATATCCGCGTACGACTGCATTCCGGGAGTTGATATCCGGCAAGAAACGTTTCCGGTGGAAAATCGTTTCCACATATCCTTTCTCTTGAGCCACCCGGATACTCTGATCCATGTAGGCTTTCACTCCGGGATAGGTTTCAAAATAACCGTCGATTAATTCTTTAGCTTCTTTTCGTTCTACATTCATCCGTTCGGCAAGTCCGAAAACGGATATACCATATATAATACCGAAATTGGCGGTTTTTGCTTTGCGGCGCATATCAGAGTCTACCTCTTTCAGTCCGATCTTATAAATCTTTGCGGCTGTTGCAGCGTGGATATCATGATTGCTGAGGAAAGCGTCAATCATATTCTTATCTTCACTGAGATGTGCCATAATCCGTAATTCGATCTGTGAATAGTCGGCGGAAAAGAAAAGACAGCCTTCATCCGGAATAAATGCTTTACGGATTTCTTTCCCGTTTTCGTCGCGTATGGGGATATTCTGTAAGTTCGGATTGCTTGAGCTGAGACGTCCTGTAGCGGTGACAGTCTGATTGAAAGAGGTATGTACCCTTCCCGTACGTGGATTGATAAGTTGGGGGAGTGCGTCGATATACGTTCCCAGTAACTTCTTCAGTCCGCGGTGTTCCAGAATTTTCTCCACCACCGGATGTTTGTGGCGAAGACTTTCGAGAACCTCTTCCGAAGTGACATATTGCCCTGTCTTTGTCTTTTTGGCTTTTTCTACAATCTTCAGCTTATCGAACAGAACTTCACCGACCTGTTTCGGCGAAGCGATATTGAAAGTCTCGCCTGCCAGATCATAAATCTCTTTTTCGATGCGTTCCATCTGTTCTGTAAAATGAGCGGACGACTGTTTCAACGCTTCCGTATCCAATAACACTCCGTTTCTTTCTATATTGACCAATACCGGGACGAGAGGCATTTCGATATCATAGAACAAACGTTCGGCGCCATTCTCTTTCAATTCTTTCTCCAGTACGTTTTTCAGTTTCAGCGTTACGTCTGCATCTTCGCAAGCGTAGCGGTAAACATCCTTCGGAGCAAGGTCGCGCATATTCTTCTGGTTTTTACCTTTTGGCCCTATCAACTCATCGATATGAATCGTCTGATAATGCAAATAGATTTCTGCCAGATAATCCATCCCGTGGCGAAGTTCCGGTTGAAGAACATAGTGAGCAATCATTGTGTCGAAGAGCGGGCCTTTTACTTCCACTCCATAATTTTGGAGAACAATCATATCGTACTTGATATTTTGCCCCACTTTCAGGGAACTTTTGTTTTCGAATACCGGTCGAAACTCATTGACGATTTTTAACGTTTCTTCTTGGTTTGCGGGAACCGGGACATAAAATGCTTCATTTTCGGCAATGGAGAAACTCATTCCGACCAATTCTGCATCCATCGGTTCCGTTCCGGTGGTTTCCGTATCTAACGAGAGAATTTTAGATGTAAGTAACTTTTGAATAATTTCCTTTCTTTTCTCTTCTGTATCAATGAGTTGATAGTCACAACAGAGCGATTCTAACGTCTCTAGATTCGATTTTTTGGCTTCACTCGGCTCATTGCCCGTGAAATTTGCAAATAAATCGCCTTGTATCCCTTCACTTTTTTCGGGAAAGAGTGGGAGAGGAGCGGAAGTCTCTTTTTTAAGTACCCGGTCGATAAGTGTTCTAAATTCCAGTTCCTCGAAGATGGAACGAAGCGCCTCTTCGTCCGGTTGCTCGCGAACGAGCGCATCCATCTCAAGTTGGATAGGTACATCGATTTTGATAGTTGCCAGGAATTTAGAGAATGTTATCATCTCCCGGTTCGTTTCCACTTTTGTCTTTAATGCTCCTTTCAGTTGGTCGGTATGCTCCAATAGGTTCTCGATACTCCCGAATTCGGCAATCAGTTTCTGAGCGGTCTTTTCGCCTATGCCGGGACAGCCGGGGATATTATCCGAAGAGTCGCCCATCAGACCGAGCATATCAATCACTTGTGCCGGAGACTTAATATCGAACTTGGCTTTCACTTCTTCCACTCCCATTACCTCAAAGCCTCCCGTATGTTTGGGACGGTACATGAATACCTTGTCACTTACCAATTGTCCGTAATCCTTATCAGGTGTCATCATATAAGTAGTGATGCCTTGACGACCGGCTTCGGTAGCAAGTGTTCCTATCACGTCATCGGCTTCGTAACCGGAAACCTCCAGAATAGGAATGCGATAAGCACGGATAATATCCTTTATAATAGGTACGGATAACCGGATTGCTTCCGGAGTTTCTTCGCGTTGTGCTTTATATTGTTCGAAAGCTTCGTGGCGGAAGGTAGGCCCCGAAGGGTCGAAAGCCACTCCTATATGCGTCGGGTTCTCTTTTTTCAGCACCTCTTCGAGGGTATTCACAAAGCCTAGTATGGCTGAAGTATTGAATCCTTTGGAGTTGATTCTGGGGTTTTTGATAAAGGCGTAGTATGCACGGTATATCAGTGCATAAGCGTCTAAAAGAAATAATTTATTATCTGAATCCATAGATTTAATTAATTTTTCATGGTAAAAGTACAAAAAAATACCGTATTAAGCGTTTTATTATTACTTTTGTGCTCAAATTGTGTAGTAAATGGACAGTATATCACTTATCAGAACTCCGATTGAAGCGGAACTGGAGGCTTTCAAGAAACTTTTTGATAGTTCTCTTTCCAGTTCGAATGCATTGCTCGACAGTGTCGTATCCCATATACGGCAGAGGAATGGTAAGATGATGCGTCCTATTCTTGTCTTGTTGGTGGCACGTCTTTACGATGCCGTCCGTCCTTCTACCCTTCATGCGGCTGTTTCGCTGGAACTGCTTCATACGGCCAGTTTGGTGCATGACGATGTAGTGGATGAGAGCACCGAACGTCGTGGTCAACTATCCGTAAATGCCATCTTTAATAATAAGGTAGCCGTGTTGACGGGAGATTATTTGCTTGCCACTAGTCTGGTTCACGCCGAGCAAACGAAAAGCCATCTTATCATTCGACTGGTTTCTTTGCTGGGGCAGGACCTTGCCGACGGTGAATTGCTTCAACTTTCGAATGTAAGTAATCATAGCTTCTCGGAATCCGTTTATTTTGACGTAATCCGTAAGAAAACCGCTGCTCTTTTCGCTGCCTGCACGAAGGCTGCGGCTCTCTCGGTAGATGCAAATGAGGGAGAAGCCGAATTCGCCCGTTTACTAGGGGAGTATATTGGTATTTGCTTCCAGATTAAAGATGATATTTTTGACTACTTTAATAGTAAGGAGATTGGTAAGCCGACAGGTAATGATATGCTCGAAGGCAAGTTGACCTTACCGGCTCTCTATGTGCTGAACAATACGAAGGACGATACTGCTCGGGAGATTGCGATCAAGGTGAAAGACGGTACGGCTACCCCTGACGAAATAGCCCGTTTGATCGCGTTTATCAAAGAAAACGGAGGTATCGAATATGCAATTCAAACCATGAACCTGTATAAAGAGAAAGCTCTTGGATTATTGGCCTCTTTGCCGGATTCGGATGTATGTACAGCTCTCCGGGCCTATCTGAATTACGTGGTGGACCGCGAAAAATGATTACTTTCGATATTTATCCAAGCGGGAATAACAAGACAAGAATCGATCCCAATCTTCTATCTTTTCTGATTTCATAGCTTTGCCTATTAGGAAGCTTTTATCTATTTCTTCCGGTGTATGGAGTACATCAGCGCATAATGTATTGGCCTGTTCTATGGTAAGTATTCGATAAACTCCCCCTTTCATTCTAAAAATGTGATGTTACTTTTGTA
>OJSG01001031.1_pt1 | contig 20858 bp, 14 predicted proteins | sample 1599371 | NCBI WGS metagenome assembly OJSG01 (sample SAMN04168658, study PRJEB22393) | human gut metagenome | biome: human gut microbiome; feature: stool | host: Homo sapiens | collected 2014-03-24
GGAAAATACAGTCAAACCTGCTGCCAGATATCTCCGATTCTTTCTTCTTATATTCACACCTCCATTTCTTTTCCTACTGCTGTCAGACAACTGTCGGCGGAGCGCGAATGCCATCATTCTCCTCCATCTGCTCCCTCCTTTCGGGTACAAAAATAAAACAGACGTTTCGTCTATCTCTCCTGTATACTTCTTGCTATAACTGGAATACATTTTACTGATGTGATGAAAACCATCACTTCTGAATCATATAAAACGATGAATCTGTACTTCAGATTCCATGAATTTTTAGAACTCAGAAACCAGATCTGTCTCTAAGTGATATGGATTATAACACCTGTTCTGAAAAAAAGCAAGCAGAATACACAAAATGAGCAGACGAATACTGCCGCCTGCTCATTTCACATATTTGCTTGCTTTAGAGATTATTTTTGTATGATTTGTAATATCGTTTATACAATTCCCTGCGCGGTCATTGCTTCTACAACCTTCTCAAATCCTGCGATATTGGCACCAACTACATAGTTTCCTTTCGCGCCATATTTCTCAGCAGCATCTGCCATATTGTGGCAGATATTTACCATAATCTGCTGTAATTTTCCGTCTACCTCTTCGAATGTCCAGCTTAAACGCTCGCTGTTCTGAGACATCTCCAGAGCAGATGTCGCAACACCACCGGCATTCGCTGCTTTACCAGGTGCAAACAGAACTCCGTTTTTCTGCAGGTATTCTGTAGCTTCCAGTGTGGTCGGCATATTTGCACCCTCTGCAACCGCAATACATCCGTTTGCAACCAGTGCTTTTGCGTCTTCCAGATGAAGTTCATTCTGTGTTGCACACGGAAGTGCGATGTCCACTTTTACGCTCCATACGCCTCTTCCTTCATGGTACTCTGCGTTTGGACGATAATTTTTATATTCTGTAAGTCTTGCACGTTTTACTTCTTTGATCTCTTTGAGTGCTGCCAGATCGATACCTTCCGGATCATATACCCATCCTGTAGAATCGCTGACTGTCACAACCTTTGCTCCGAGCTGCTGTGCTTTTTCTGTAGCATAGATCGCAACATTTCCGGAACCGGAAACTGCAACTGTTTTTCCTGCCAGTTCGATTCCGTTTAATTTCAGCATCTCCTGTGTCAGATAGAGAAGTCCGTATCCTGTTGCCTCTGTACGTGCCAGAGATCCTCCGTAAGTAAGCCCTTTTCCTGTCAGGACTCCTTCAAATACTCCGCGGATTCTCTTATACTGACCGAACATGTATCCGATTTCTCTTGCTCCTGTACCGATATCTCCTGCCGGAACATCTGTATCAGCGCCGATATATTTGCATAACTCTGTCATAAAGCTCTGGCAGAATGCCATGATCTCTCTGTCTGATTTTCCTTTCGGATCAAAATCAGAACCACCTTTTCCTCCACCGATCGGAAGTCCTGTCAGAGAGTTCTTGAAAATCTGCTCAAATCCAAGGAATTTGATGATTCCGAGGTTTACAGAAGGATGAAGTCTCAGACCTCCTTTGTAAGGTCCGATCGCACTGTTGAACTGTACACGGTATCCTGTGTTAACATGTACCTGTCCGTTGTCGTCAACCCATGGCACACGGAATTTGAACTGTCTTTCCGGCTCAACAAGTCTTTCCAGAAGTGCATCTTTACGGAACTTCTCCTCATTTGCTTCTACTACTACTCGCAGGGATTCCAGTACTTCTTTGACTGCCTGGTGAAATTCCGGCTCTGCAGGATTTTTCTTTACAACTAAATCAATTACTTCATCAACGTATGACATCATTATTACCTCCTGAAAATAGAAATACCCAAATAGATAAATTGCATCCGGGTTTTACGAGACATCTTGTCCTTTTTCTATATTATAGTGATATTTCCCGATTGTCAAGAATTTCTTGCATCAAATTTCATTGTTTTAATACTTTGTCTTGATAAAGTTTTTGAAATTTTAGATTTGAAATCCTGCATTTTCCTTCTTTATTGCATAATTCGTATACTCATAATCTCCCTTGCATGAACAACTGCCTCTGCAATCTTTAATTCACATTAAAAATAGAGTGTCTTACGACACTCTATTTATCTGCACATATTAGTTATATTTACGTTTTCTAGCAGCTTCAGATTTTTTCTTACGTCTTACGCTTGGTTTTTCGTAATGTTCTCTTTTACGAATCTCCTGCTGGATTCCAGCTTTTGCGCAATTTCTTTTAAATCTGCGTAAAGCGCTGTCTAACGTCTCGTTTTCTTTTACGATTACATTTGACATAGTCTCACACCTAACCTCCCCTCCAGCCTGGTATTGTGCATCATACGACTGTTCGGGTATTTTTATTGCACTACAAAGAATTATAACACATTTTTCGGAAACGTCAACTGATTTTTTCCATTTTTTTAAGAAAGTTGTCCTTCCAGTGCTTCTGCTGCTTTTTTCAGTGCTTCCTGGATTCCTGCCGGGTTCTTTCCACCAGCCTGCGCCATATTCGGGCGACCGCCGCCGCCACCGCCAACAAGACCTGCAATGGCTTTTACAAGGTTGCCTGCATGAGCGCCCTGTTTCATTGCCGCATCTGTCGCAGTTACCATCAGGCTGACTTTTCCATCATTTCCGGAAGCCAGAACAACAACACCTTCTCCGAGTTTTTCTTTGAGCTGATCTCCAAGATCACGAAGCCCGTTCATATCGACTCCATCCACCTCTGCTGCGAGAAGTTTCACACCTTTGATCTCCTGTACCTGATCCATGACATCTCCCATGGCATCCTGTGCCAGTTTGCTCTTCAAGCTTTCCACTTCACTGTGCAGCGCCTTGTTTTCTGCTGTCAGATGCGCAATCTTCTCAGCCAGATTATCTGGTGTCGCTTTCAGTACTTTTGCAGCTTCATTCAGTTTCTTTTCCAGATTGTCATAGTAACGGATCAATCCCTTGGATGTCAGTGCCTCGATTCTTCTCACACCGGCAGCAACTCCCGATTCAGAAAGAATCTTGAACGCCATGATCTCATTTGTATTCTTTACGTGAGTTCCTCCACAGAATTCAATAGAGTAGTCTCCCATATTGACAACTCGTACCACATCTCCGTATTTTTCACCAAACAGGGCCTGTGCTCCTGTCTTTCTTGCCTCTTCGATCGGCATGTTTTCTACTTTTACAGGAAGTCCTGCCACAATCTGCTCATTCACGATTTCTTCCACTTTCTGCAGTTCTTCCGCTGTCATGGCAGAGAAATGAGAAAAGTCGAAGCGAAGTCTGTCTTCGTTCACGCTGGATCCTGCCTGCTCTACGTGTGTTCCAAGAACGGTTCTCAACGCTTTCTGAAGCAGGTGTGTCGCACTGTGGTTTCTTGCAGACAATGCACGTTTTTCAGCATTTACACACAATTCTGCCTGATCCCCTGTTTTGATCATTCCTTTGATGACCACTCCTACATGACCGATCTTTCCACCTAAAAGTTTTACTGTATCTTCTACTTTGAATTCACCTTCTGCTGTACGGATGATTCCTGTGTCTGCCTCCTGTCCACCGCTTGTCGCATAGAACGGAGTCTCTTCTGCAAATACAGTACCTCTCTGTCCGTCAGAAAGCGCTTCTACGATTTCTGTGTCAGAAGTCAGAACCGTAATCGGAGACTTCCATGCCAGATTGTCATAGCCTACAAATGTACTTGTGATACTTGGATCAATGGATTCGTAAACCGTCACGTCCGCTCCCATATAGTTCGTCTCTCCGCGGGCTGCACGGGCAGTCTTTCTCTGAACTTCCATGGATGCGTGGAATCCCTCTTCATCCACCTGCATTCCTTTTTCTTCCAGGATCTCTTTTGTCAGATCGATCGGGAATCCATATGTGTCATACAGCTTGAACGCATCTGCGCCAGACAGAGTTGTTGTCTGCTCTGCTTCCATTTTCGCTGTCATTTCCGCAAGAATACCAAGTCCCTGATCGATCGTCTTGTTAAACTGATCTTCCTCTTTTGCAATCATTTTTAAAATAAAGTCTTTCTTTTCTTCCAGTTCCGGATATCCGTCTTTTGATCCTTCGATGACGGTCTGTGCCAGTTCCGGAATAAAGCTTCCCTCGATTCCAAGCAGTCTTCCGTGGCGGCATGCACGTCTTAACAAACGGCGGAGCACATATCCTCTTCCTTCATTGGACGGCATAATTCCATCAGAAATCATAAAGGTCACAGAACGTGTATGGTCTGTGATGACACGGATGGAAATATCAGCCTGTGCATCTTTTCCATACTCTGTATCAGCAAGACGGCAAATGTGATCACGCAGTGCCTTGAGTGTATCCACATCAAAGATCGAATCTACATCCTGTACAACAGATGCCAGACGTTCCAGTCCCATTCCGGTATCAATATTTTTCTGCTCCAGTTCGGAATAATGTCCATGTCCGTCATTATCAAACTGTGTAAATACGTTGTTCCAGATTTCCATGTAACGGTCGCATTCACAACCTACCGTACAATCCGGGCTGCCGCATCCGTATTTTTCCCCTCTGTCATAATAAATCTCGGAACAAGGACCGCATGGGCCGGAACCATGCTCCCAGAAATTGTCTGCTTTTCCAAAACGGAAAATACGCTCTGCCGGGATCCCCATTTTCTTATTCCAGATTTCGAATGCCTCTTCATCTTCTTCGTATATGGACGGATACAATCTGTCTGGATCCAGACCTACTACCTCTGTCAAAAATTCCCAGGACCATTCGATTGCTTCATTCTTAAAGTAATCTCCAAACGAGAAGTTTCCAAGCATCTCAAAGAATGTACCATGACGTGCTGTCTTTCCTACATTCTCGATATCTCCTGTACGGATACATTTCTGACAGGTTGTCACTCTGCGTCTCGGCGGGATCTCCTGTCCTGTAAAATATGGTTTTAACGGAGCCATCCCCGAGTTGATCAGAAGAAGACTCTTATCATTGTGTGGCACCAAAGAAAAACTCTTCATTGCCAGATGTCCCTTGCTTTCAAAGAACTCCAAAAACATTTTTCTTAATTGGTTTACTCCATATGGCTGCATACCTTATCCTCCGGTTTCATTCGCTAATCTCACAAAAAGGGGCTGCCGCAAGACATTCGTTTTGCAGCAGACCCACGTCTAATTTATCATACCACAGCTTATTTTTTTTGTAAATCCTATTCTAGCTCAATTTCTTCCAGCTCTTTCGGCGGAATCGGCGTAGTTGAATTCTTTACATAAGCTGCCAGATCCTTTTTCGCCTTCAATACCGGAATATTCGTTCCTGCTCCTGCAATACATCCTCCGGGACATCCCATCCCCTCAATCAGGCAGCCGTTAAGTCTTCCGGCTTTGGCAAGCGTCAGTGTCTTTTTGCACTCGGCAAGCCCTTCTGCATGCTCAATGCTGACTTCCACATCCGGATAGTATTCATTGATACACTTTTCAATCGCTTCTGCTACTCCGCCTGCACAGGCATATCCTCTTCCGGCACCTGTCGCATCGTGGAAAGAGGACTCTGCTTCATACTGGGAAAGATCAATCTCTTTGGCATCAAACATCGCCTGCAGTTCTTCAAAAGTAACTACAAAATCCACATCACTTCGAACACTTCTTCTGGAAGCCTCCAGCTTTTTCGCCGCACATGGTCCGATAAAGACTACTTTGGCATTCGGATGCTCTTTTTTGATACTTCTCGCTGTTGCCACCATTGGTGTCAGTTCCTGTGAAATCTGATCGATCAGATCCGGGAAGAATTTCTTCGCCAGCATTGCCCAGGAAGGACAGCAGGAAGTCAGAAGGAACGGCAGCTCTCCGGTCACGACTTTTTCTACATAATGATGCGCCTCGGCAACTGCACCGATATCTGCTCCCAGCGCCACCTCATGCACGCCTTTGAATCCCAATTCAATCAATGCCGCCTTGATATTTCTTGGATTAATATTCTCTCCAAACTGCCCGACAAATGCCGGTGCAATCTCCGCAATGATCTCGCTTCCCTCTTCCTGTAGTGCTCTTGTGAGCTGGAAAATCTGGGACTTATCCGAAATCGCTCCAAACGGACAACTCACCATACACATTCCGCAGGACACACATTTTTCTGTGTCAATATAGGCACGGCCGTATTTGTCAGAAACAATCGCTCCCACACCACAGGCATTTTTACATGGGCGCTCTTTTTTCGCGATCGCATCATACGGACAGACTGCCTTACATTTTCCGCATTTGATGCATTTTTCCTGATCAATATAGGATTTTCCGTTGACCATGGAAATGGCACCCTTCGGACAGACCTCACTGCACGGATGTGCAAGACACCCCTTGCACATATTGCTGACTTCATATTTGTTCTCCTCACAGCTTTCACAGGCAGACGGAATCACCTGCATCAGCGGCGGCTCATAATATTTTTCGGAAATATTACTTTCCTGCACTCCCGCCGTCAGATGTACCGGCTTGTCTTCCGGACGCAGGGAAAGTCCCATCGCAAGACGAAGTCGCTCCCGAACGATCGCACGGGAACGATACGTACTCTCTCTGTACTTTACCGTATCATCATTGACAATCTCATACGGAATGGCTTCCATATCTTCCAGCAGGGTCTCTGAATTTGCTTCAAATCCAAGCTTTGCCACTTCCTTGAACACACGTCTGCGAATTGCTCTCACCTGGGTATCCAGGCCTCTCATATTGGACATTTTGATTTCCTCCTTTGTCTGTGACTTTTTATTGCTGCAGCAGTCCTTGTGCGTAATACACGGACTGCATTGCATCTTTTCCATAAAAATCTGCACCGATCATATCTGCATATTCCTGATTTAGTACAGCGCCTCCTACCATTACTTTGCACCACGGTGCTTTTTCTCTGAGCTGGCGGATCGTCTCCTCCATACTGACAACAGTCGTGGTCATCAGCGCACTCAATCCCACAAGCCGAATCTGCTGTGCAACAACAGTATCTACAATGGTCTCCGGCGGCACATCTTTTCCAAGATCCACTACCTCAAAACTGTAATTCTCCAGAAGAACTTTTACAATATTCTTGCCAATATCGTGAATATCGCCTTTGACTGTCGCAAGCACGATTTTTTCTTTTTTCTCCTGCACGTCTCCACTGTTCTCCAGCCCTTCTTTTAAAACTGCAAATGCTGTTTTTGCAGCCTCTGCGCTCATCAGAAGCTGAGGCAAAAAGACCGTTCCTTTTTCAAATCCCTTTCCCACGGTATCCAGCGCGGGAATCAAGTGTTCATTGATGATATCCAACGGCTTTTTCTCCTGCATCAGCACATTTGTAATCTGATGTGCTTCCTCTTTTAAGCCTTTTTCAATCGCAGCCTGCAGTGTCATCATCCCCCCTGCTGTCCGCCCTGCGCCGGTTGTAATACTTCCGGGCGCAGAAGCGAACTCTACATTAGCACTTCCGTAGCGTCCAATGTAATTTTCACAGTTCGGATCCAGATTCATCAGTACATGATACGCATAATAGGAACGCATCATATCTTCCGATGCAGGATTGATGATGCCGGCGCTTAATCCCTGGAACATGGCCATCGTATAAAAATTCGCATTGATGATCGGTCTTCCCGGCAGTCCAAATGAAATATTGGAAACACCAAGAACCGTATTCACACCAAGATCATACCGGACTCTGTGCAGTGCTTCCAGAGTAATCTTTGCCCCTTCCGGTTCTGAGCTGACGGTCATGGCAAGTACATCGATCACAAGATCTTTCTTGTCAATGCCATACTTTGCCGCCTCACGGATGATCTTCTCTGCGATTGCCACACGGCCGTCTGCCGTTTCTGGAATCCCGTCTTCATCCAGCGTCAGACCGATCACTACACCGCCGTATTTTTGGATCAGCGGGAATACCGCATCCATGGATTCCTGTTTTCCACTGACTGAATTCACCATCGGTTTTCCGTTGTAGATCCGCATTGCCTGTTCCATCGCCTGAATATCCACGGTATCGATCTGCAGCGGAAGACTGGTCACACTCTGAAGCTCTGTAATGACTTCTTTCATCATCGATACTTCATCAATATCCGGCAATCCTACATTCACATCCAGAATATGCGCTCCATTATCCTGCTGCATGATCCCTTCTTTGAGGATATAATCCAGATCATGATCTTTGAGCGCCTGTTTGAACTTCTTCTTTCCCGTCGGATTGATCCGTTCTCCGATGATCCTGGATCCCGTACCAAGCATCACTGCCTGTCCGTAAGAAGATACGATCGTATGAACTTTTTTCTCCGGTGTTTTGATCAAAAGATCCTTACACTGTGCGATCATTGCCCGGATGTGATCCGGTGTCGTACCACAGCATCCGCCGATCACACAGGCTCCTGTTTCTACGATCATTTCCATCGTCTTTGCAAACTGCTCCGGCTCTACATCATAATAAGTCTCACCATCTCGCTGTTTCGGAAGTCCTGCATTTGGCTTGACAATCACCGGAAGAGACGTATATTCCAAAATCTCATGCAGGATCGGCATCATCTGCTCAGGTCCCATCCCGCAGTTGATCCCCAGTGCATCCACGCGCAGTCCTTCCAGAAGTGCAACTACAGAAGGTACATCCGCTCCGGTGAGCAGCTTTCCTCTCTCATCAAAAATAGTCGTCACAAACACCGGAAGGGTTGTATTCTCTTTCGCTGCAAGTACCGCTGCCTTCAATTCATAGGTGTCACTCATCGTCTCGATATGGATCAGATCTGCTCCGGCCTGTTCTCCATAGATCATCACTTCCTTGAAAGCTTCATAAGCGGTCTCAAATTCCAGATCCCCCATGGGCTTTAACAGCTTTCCGGTAGGGCCGATATCCAACGCGGTATACACTTCCCGGTTGTCTCTCACCCCCTGTTTCGCCGCTTCCTTCACATGAGAAACCGCAGAGAAAATAATCTCTTTTAAGGAACAGCTCTCATCGTGAAACTTCAACGCATTTGCTCCGAATGTATTGGTCAGGACAATATCACTTCCGGCTTCAAAATAACTGCGGTGAATCTGACGCACTGCCTCTGCATGCGTCAGATTCCAAGTCTCCGGCAATTCTCCGGGAAGAAGCCCCTTTGCCTGAAGCAAGGTTCCCATCCCACCGTCAAAAAATAAAAGTTCTTTTCCCAAGCGTTCTAAAATCATATCGTATCCCTTCTATATTCACAGTCCTTTTTTTCACAAATCTCGCAGCCCTGTATCGGACACCGCTCTTTGATACGGCTCATTCCGATCACTGCTGTCACCGATTTTGTCGGAGTCATCATAAAACTGTCCGTCATGGTCAGTCCGATCGTTTTTGCGCAGTCTAACATCTGCATCAATGGCTTCTGATACTGAATATCAAAATCTCCATATCCCGGACTGAACCTCGGACGCAGATACCAGCCTTCTTTTTCCTGCTGCTTCGCAATTTCTCTCTGACACGCATCACAGTATTCCTCCAGCATGGCCGCTGCGCAGGCCTGAAGCACCACTGCTTTTGCCATGTCTGTCAGAGATGCCCGCGTAATCAGCCGGTCTGCTCCTGTTCCCAGTGTCGCTCCAAAGAGAATCAGCTTCTCACATTGTTTTAAATTTCTGCCCAGACTTCTGCTCTTCATCCGGATATTTCCAATCTGAAAGCACTCCTCGCTCTGATGCTGTAAATCAAAAATACGGCAGATGGATTTTGGACTTACTGCAGATCTCAGACCCTCAAAAGAGTCTTTGATCAAAGCAAGTGTCTGTTCATCTACCGCATTCCTTCCATAGCCCAGATAACGGATAGCTTCTTTTGTCATTCTATCCATTACTCCGTCTCCTAACACTGAATGATTTCTGAAATATTATGCATGATAGCTGCTGCCACTTCCGGTCTGTTCATCGAATAAATGTGGATATTCTTCACTCCGTTTGCCAGCAGGTCAATGATCTGGTCGGTAGCGTATGCAATTCCTGCCTGTTCCATCGCCTTCGGCGAATCCCCGAACCGATCCAGGATTGCCTGAAATCTCCTTGGAAATACGGTTCCGGACAACTCACAGCTTCGTTTCATCTGTCTTGCGCTTGTGATCGGCATGATCCCCGGCAATACCGGAACAGTGATTCCTGCTTCACGAATACGGTACAGGAAATTATAGTGGATATCATTGTCAAAAAACATCTGTGTTGTCAGAAAATCCACACCACTGTCTACCTTTTGTTTCAGATACTTGATATCATCTTCTTTATGCTCATTCTCCACATGCCCTTCCGGATAACACGCAGCTCCGATACAGAAATCTCCATGTCTGCGGATCTCTTCTACGAGTTGATAGGCATAATGAAAACGATCCTCGCTCGGAAATACCATATCTTCTGAAATATCACCCCGCAATGCCAGAATGTTCTCAATCCCCTGTTCTTTCAGGCTGGCAATAACGCTGCGCACCTCATCTTTTGTGGAAGAAGCACACGTCAGATGTGCCAGGCTTTCTACGTGCAGATCATGTTTGATATAGGATGCGATCTTTGCTGTGTTTTTGCTGGTACCGCCGCCTGCCCCGTAAGTCACACTGATAAATTCCGGCTTTAAGCCTGCCATTTCTTCTGCTGCCCGAATTACTTTGTCATATCCCGCATCTGTCTTTGGCGGAAAAATCTCAAAGGAAATATGTATCCCGTCTTCTCTGAGTCTGTCAATAATCTTCATGCATTTTTCTCCTGTGTATATTTTGTCTATTCTCCAATAAGCTCTTTGTACAATGTCTCGTACTGTTTTGCAGAATTCTTCCATGAGAAATCCTGTTCCATCGCACGCTCTACAATCTTATTCCAGTCCCGCTTTTTGTCATAATAAATATGCTCTGCATACCGGATCGTGCCAAGCATCTCATGCGCGTTGTAATTGGAAAAGCTGAATCCCGTACCTGTCTTCTCGAACTCATTGTAAGGCTCTACCGTATCCTTGAGCCCGCCTGTCTCCCGCACGATCGGAAGCGTGCCGTAACGCAGACTCATCAGCTGGCTCAATCCACATGGTTCAAACAGAGACGGCATCAGAAATGCATCTGCAGATGCATAGATCTTATGCGACATATCCTCTGAATAGAAAATATTGGCCGATACTTTATTCGAATATTTCCATGCAAAATGGCGGAACATATTCTCATATTTTGCTTCCCCGGTTCCCAGTACTACAATCTGTACTGCATCCTGGCAGAGCTCATCCATCACATAATCAATCAGATCAAATCCCTTCTGATCGGTCAGTCTGGACACAATACCGAGCATCATCACCTTCGGATCCTTGTCCAGTCCAAGCTCCTCCTGCAGAGACAGCTTGTTGGAAACCTTGTTCTTGCGGAATGTATCGACCGTAAAACGTTTTGCGATCCGTGTATCCTTAAATGGACAGTACTCATCATAATCCAGTCCATTTACAATTCCACAAAGGTCATTGGATCTTGCACTCATCAGACCATCGAGACCTTCTCCAAAAAACGGTGTCTTGATCTCCTGCGCGTATGTCTGACTTACCGTTGTCACTTTATCCGCATAGACGATACCGCCTTTTAACAGATTGGCATCCCGGTATGCCTCCAGCTTATCCGGAGCAAAGTAATACTCCGGAAGCCCTGTGATCTGACGTACAGTGCTGGTGTCCCACACGCCCTGGAATTTCAGATTGTGGATCGTCATGACACTCTTGATTCCTCTGTAATATTCACCCAGAAATCTAAAATTGTCCAGATAAACCGGAATCAAGCCTGTCTGCCAGTCGTGACAATGGATCAGCTCCGGACGGAAGTCGATCACCGGCAGGATACTCAGCACAGCCTTTGAGAAAAAGGCGAATTTCTCGATATTCCATCTCGGATCTCCGTCATACGGTGCAAATCCATTAAAATAATACTCGTTATCAATAAAATAAAATGTGATCCCGTCCTGCACATATTTCAGAATTCCTACATAACGGTCTTCTCCCGCCAGATTCATATAAAAATGATCCATATATTCCAGCTGGTCCTTCCATTTCTGGTTCATACAGGAATACTTCGGAAGTACCACCCGCACATCGTATTTCTTTTTGTCAAAATATTTTGGAAGTGAACCGACAACATCTGCCAGTCCTCCTGTTTTGATAAATGGCACACATTCTGAAGCTGCAAATAAAATGTTCTTCATAGCTTTCCCTCCCATTTCCCTCCGTTTTACTAAGCCAGTATTTTTCTACATTATACTCCATTTCCCGAAGATTGCAAAGGTTTCTGTGTGGTTTATCTGTGTTTGTATTCCAACTGGATCGTATCTGCGATCAATGCCACGAATTCTGAGTTGGTCGGTTTCCCCTTTCCGGTACTGACCGTATAACCGAACAGCTCATCCAGTGTATCCAGTTTTCCACGATTCCATGCTACCTCGATCGCATGACGGATTGCCCGCTCCACACGGCTGGATGTCGTCTGATACCGTTTTGCTACGGTTGGATACAACACCTTTGTGATCGCATTTAACACATCCATATCCTGCACTGCCATGATGATCGAATCCCGCAGATAATGATACCCCTTAATATGTGCCGGAATTCCGATCTCATGGAGCAGGTTTGTCACTCTGTTCTCCAAATCCCCTTCTCTGATGTATGGAACCTGTGATGACAGTTCATCATTCCTCTTTTCGCAGCTTCTCACTGGTCTTCTGACTGTTTTTATCCGATTTAACAGCATTTCGTTGTTAAACGGCTTCATGATATAGTAATTTGCGCCTCGATTGAATGCATCTTCTGTAATCCGCTCCTGGCCGACTGCTGTCACTACGATAAAGTCCGGACGCTTCTGTACATTTTTATCCTGATTGATCTTCTCCATCACAGTCAGACCATCCATTTTCGGCATGATCAGGTCCAATAATACGACATCCGGCTGCTTATTTCGGATGATCTGACACATTTCTTCCCCATTTTTTGCTTTTCCTACAACATGAAGTTCTTTGTCCATGTTGATGATTTCCTCCAGAAGATCCAAAATCCGCTCATTATCGTCAGCAATCGCCACGTTTACCTGTTCCATAGTTCCTCTCCCTCTGTTCACTGCCTGAACTTTTAAACGCCACGCTTTTCATTATATCTGCCCTATCTGCCAAAATGCAAGAAAATCAGGGAGACCTTATTCGACAAAACTAGGCAGAAAGATTCGACAACATATTCTCAATAAAAATACCGTAGCCTTTTGCCGAATCCTGTACAAACACATGCGTAACCGCTCCGATCAGCTTTCCGTTCTGTAAAATCGGGCTTCCGCTCATCCCCTGTATGATGCCGCCGGTCGCATCAAGCAGTCTCTGATCTGTGATCTCGATCACCAGCCCTTTGTTGATTTCCTGTCCGGAATCGTCGATATCTGTCACCAAAATGTCGTAATTTTCTACTTCTCCGTTAACATAACAGCGAATCACAGCTTTTCCTTTTTGTATTTCTCCCCGCTCTGCCACCGGAACCATCTCCTGCTGCAAAAACAGTTTTTCTGCGGATTCAATCGTCCCGTAAATCCCCGCCTCCGTATTTTTATCTATGGTTCCAAGACGATTATAATGACTGTACACGATCATTCCTTCCATACTCCCTGGAATTCCGTTCTGTCCCTTTTGAATCGAATGAATACTGGTCTTATAAAGAGTCCCCTGCCGAATCGACAAAAGCGCGCTTGTATCCATATCATGAATCCCATGCCCCAGCGCTCCAAAAGCTCCGTCTCTGGTCATAAAGGTAATCGTCCCAAGTCCCTGCACATTGTCTCTCACCCAGATTCCCAGCTTATATTCGTCTGGTTTCGTTTCTACGGGTTTGACCGCAACTGTCAGCTCCTGCTGCCCTCTTCGCAGTGTCAGCGCCACCTGATCTTCGTCCAGATCGGATAATTTCTGGAACAGTTCTTTTTTATTTTCAATCTTTTCATCATTCCATGCCACAATGTAATCTCCCGGCCGCACCAGATTCTCTGCAGGCTGATACTGTTTTCCGTCTGCGCCGGTGATCTGGTCTGTACCAAGTACCATAACACCATCCGTCTCCATGTAAATCCCGACCGGCATGCCGCCTGGTATGACGCCTTCCTCCATGACTGCCTGGGTACTGGCTTCTCTGACCTTTTGTGTCTCCTTTTTGGGAGACATCGCACAGCCGGAGAGACACACAAGGAACATAAGAACAGCTGCCAGTTGCCTATACTTTCTTTTCATCTTTGTCACATCCTCTCTGCCAAACGTAAAAAACGGACACCAAAAGGTATCCGTTTTAGTATGTGACATTTTTTTATTTTCACACTGGAATTCTATACTCTCTTTGCCATTTCTTTCATTTCTTTTGCACTGTCCAGAATATTTTTCGTTACCTGGGCGCCGCCAAGCAGACGCGCCAGCTCGCCCACAGAAGCATCCTCATCCAACGGAAAAATGCCTGTTTTTGTCGTTGTCTGATCCGTCTGCTTTTGAATCAGATAGTGAGCATCGGCAGCTGCCGCAATCTGCGGAAGATGGGTGATACAGATCACCTGACGCTTCTGTCCGATGATATGCAGTTTTTCCGCCACCTTTCCAGCTGTGATTCCACTGATGCCGGAGTCGATCTCATCAAAAATCAGTGTTGGCGTATCTTCTTTATCTGCCAGCACAGTCTTGATCGCCAGAAGGATTCTTGAGAGTTCACCTCCTGAAACCGTAGTTCCAAGCGGCTTTGGCGGCTCTCCCGGATTTACAGAAATAAAAAATTCCGCGTCATCCATTCCCAGAGCAGACATTTTTGCCTCTTGTAAGAAACGCATTTCCAGCTGTACATCCAGAAAATTAAGATCCTCAAGCCCTGCTTTGATCTCTTTTGTAAAGGAAATAGCTGCTTTTTTTCGAATCTTACTCAACTTTTCGGCACAGCTTTGCATTTCCTTTTGCGCCGCTTCGGTTTGAGACCGCAGATTTTCAATATAAGTCTCATAATGCTCCAGTTCATTTAGTCTCTGCCGTTTTTCCTCTGCGTATTCCAGAATTTCATTGACTGTATTCCCATATTTTGCCTTTAATCGATTAATCTCATTGAGGCGGTTCTCTGTCTCATAAAACTCTTCTTCTGAAAATTCAAAGCTTTTGGCATACTCCGAGAGTTCCCGGTTAAAATCATTGAGCAGACTGTCAATCTCCACCAGCTGTCCATACAGTGCATTTCCTTTTTCATCGAAATTTTCCACTTCCTGAAGGGAACGGATTGCACGGCTTAAGAGGTCGCTGGCGTTGTTTCGGTCATCTTCACTGGTGTACTGGTATGTCTGGGCCACCGCACTGGTCAGGTCTTTACTCTGCGTCATCCTCTGATAGAGACTTTCCAGATCTTCGTCTTCCCCCATGCGTAAATGCGCTCTTTCAATCTCATGCAGTTCATACTCCGTCAGATCAATCTCTTTGCGCCGCTCCTTCTCTTCCATTCCAGATGCTTCCAGCCTGCGACTGTACTCCTGATATGCCCGGTAAGCCAGGGCCATCTTCTGTTTTGGCTTTTCCACCTGCTCTTTGGCATATACATCCAGAAACGTCAGGTGATTGCGCTTATTTAACAAACGCTGATGTTCATGCTGCTCGTGAATATCAATCAGGAGACTTGCCACATCCCGCAGTACTCCCATCGTCACCGTCTCTCCATTGATCTTGCTGACACTTCTGCCTTCCATCAATTTCCGGCTTAAGATCAGCATCCCGTCTTCCGGAAAGATATCCATTTCTTCCAGCTGACGGATCAACTCCTGATTTTCAATTGAAAACATCAGTTCCACAAGTCCGAACCTGGCGCCCTTTCGGAGCATATCCGCATTGTATCTTCCGCCGAGTGCCAGATTCACGGAACCTAAGATAATGGATTTACCGGCTCCTGTCTCTCCTGTGAGAATATTGAGTCCCGGTCCAAAATCCACCTCCACCTCATCGATCAGCGCCAGATTTTTTACATGTAAATTTTGAAGCATATTTTTTTCCTATATCCCTTTTGACACAATCTTTCGAATCTTATCCATCACATGTTCCGTATCCTGTACGCTTCTGATCGCGCACATGATCGTATCATCCCCTGCGATACACCCTACTACTTCTTTCCATTTCATGGCATCTACTGCGGCCGCTACCGCCATTGCCATTCCGGAAACGGTCTTGATCACCAGAATATTCTGCGCCATATCCATGGAAATATATCCGTCTCTGAGCACACGGATATATTTTTCATTCATCTCATCCTTTTCGGGTGCCAGTACCACATATTTCTGTCTGGAGCCGTCCACTGCCACTTTTGTAAGCCGCAGATCGCGGATATCTCTGGATACGGTAGCCTGAGTTACCTTAAATCCCTCTCTGTTCAAATATTCTGCCAGTTCTTCCTGTGTTTCAATGTCATGTTGTGCGATCAGTTCAATAATTTTTGCATGACGGCTTACTTTCATTGTATTAGTTTCCTTTCATCTTTTTTCTCATTGTCTTCATAAAACTCTCTTCACTGAGTTTTGCAAGTCTTGTCACATGATCTGATCTTTTGATCGTGACACGGTCTCCGGTACCAAGCCGGAGCATATCTGCCCCGTCAAACGTCACCAGTGCCTGCTCGTCTTTTCCATATCGTCCCTGGCTGATCACAATCTCGATCGTATCTTCCGCCGAAAGCACGATACTGCTGGTATTCAGCGCATGGGAACAGATCGGCGTAATCACAAACATACTGGCTGTCGGTTCTACAACCGGTCCGCCTGCTGACAGATTATAGCCTGTCGTTCCTGTCGGAGTGGAGATGATCACACCGTCAGCCATATAGCTATTGAGCAACGTTCCGTTTACATAAACATCAAAGTGAACGATCCGAAGACTTCCATCTCTGGTGATCACGATGTCGTTGACTGCTACATTCTGATAACTGCTGTTGCCGGAAACCTCACCGGAAAGCATCATCCGCTCCTCAAATCCCACTTGATTTTTAAACAATCGCTCCAGCGCATATGAAAAATCCGACCGTTCCACTTCTGCCAGAAATCCAAGCGTCCCCAGATTGATCCCGATCAGCGGAAATTCATATTCTGCAAGCTCTCTTGCCGCACGGATCAGTGTTCCGTCACCGCCCAGCACGATCCCGCAGTCCACATTTTCCGGCACAGTTCCGGGAAAAATAAATCCCTGCTCATCTTCTTTTGCCAGAATACACTCTCTGCCATGCTGTTCTATATATTTCTGAATCTCCTTTGTAATCCCATAATCCGGATCTTTCATCAGATTTGTAATAATATAAAAACGCTCCATACCACACCTCTTATTTTGCAAGTGTCTCAAATGCCCTATCCACAACCAGACTCAAATCTTCCAAGAGTGCATCCTCCACCGGATGCGGCCATTTTTTCAGATGAATCAGATATTCAATATTTCCCTCCGGCCCTTTGATCGGTGAAAAATCAATATTCAAAATCTTAAATCCGATGGACTGCGCATACAGCGCTACTTTCTCAATCACTTCATGGTGGGTACTCTTCTCGCGGACTACCCCTTTTTTGCCGACTTTTTCTCTGCCCGCCTCAAACTGCGGCTTGATCAGACATACGATCTCACCCTCATCTGTAAGGAGATTTCTTACAGGAAGCAGTACTTTTGTAAGAGAAATAAAGGACACATCAATTGATGAAAAATCTGCCGGTTCTCCCAAATCCTCCGGTACCACATAGCGGATATTGGTTTTCTCCATACAGACTACACGCGGATCGTTACGAAGCTTCCAGTCAAGCTGTCCATATCCTACATCAATGGAATAAACTTTTACTGCCCCGTTCTGTAACATACAATCTGTAAACCCTCCGGTGGACGCACCTACATCCATACAGACCTTACTATCCAATGTGACATCAAAGTTTTTCATAGCTTTTTCAAGTTTCAGCCCACCGCGGCTTACATACGGAAGAGTGTTTCCTCTGACCTCAATCTTTACAGTCTCCGGGAACATGGTTCCCGCCTTATCTTCTTTCTGACCATCAACATATACATCGCCTGCCATGATGAATGCCTTTGCTTTCTCGCGGGATGGTGCAAGGGCACGTTCCATCATAAGCATATCCAAACGTTTCTTCATTGCTCTCTTAATTCCTCACTATCTTCTATTGCCTGTCTGATGTCTTCCACTCCAAGTCCAATCCGGCTGCGCAGGCTTTCTACATTTCCCTGGGGTACGAAACGATCCCAGACAGCTGCCGACAACACTCTTATTTCCGGATGACAGGCTTCCATATAAGCAGACACATGCTCTCCGTATCCGCCGCTTTTCACATTCTCTTCTACTGTCACAAACAGACTGTGATCCTTTGCCAGTTCATCAAGAAGATCCACATCCAGTGGTTTCACAAATCTGGCATTTACAAAAGTAGGATCATAGCCGTCATCTTTCAGTCCTTTACAGATTTCCATGCAGGACGGGATCATACTTCCCACTCCCAGCACAGCGATTTTTTTTCCTTTGCGGATAATCTCACTTCTGCCATATTCCACAGGTGCCTGATATTCCCGAAGCCCCTGATGCGCACTGCCTCTCGGATAGCGGATTGCAATCGGTCCGTCAAAGCTTACCGCAAATGCAAGCATCTCTTCCAGTTCTCTGTCATTCTTCGGTGCCAGAACAGTCATATTCGGCATCATGGACAAATAAGACAGATCAAAGCAGCCCTGATGCGTCTCCCCGTCTGCGCCTACAAGCCCTGCCCTGTCAACAGCAAAAATCACATGAAGCTTCTGCATACATACATCATGCAGGATCTGATCTACAGCACGCTGCAGAAAAGATGAATAGATGGCAACAACAGGAACCAGGCCGCCAAGAGCCAGACCCGCCGCAAAACTCACCGCATGTTCCTCTGCGATTCCCACATCAAAAAATCTGTCCGGAAATTTCCTGGAGAATTCCACAAGTCCGGTTCCATCCGGCATGGCTGCGGTAATAGCTGTCAGTTTTTTATTTTTCTCACCAAGAGAAACCAGTGCTTTGGAAAAAACATCTGTATAACCCGGCACTGTTTTCTTCTGAAGTACCCGGCCTGTTTTAATATCAAAAGGACCTGTTCCATGAAACCTGTCCGGATGGGCACTTGCAGGTTCGTATCCTCTGCCTTTCTTTGTCAGGACATGAACAACTACCGGTCCCTCTACCCGTTTTGCTTCATTAAAGAGTTTCATCATCTGACGCATATTATGACCGTCAACAGGTCCCAGATATGTCAGCCCCATATTTTCAAACAGCATTCCCGGAATAAAAAGCTGCTTGACACTGCTTTTGGTTTTTCTCATAGTATCTACCAGAGCAGTCCCTACCTTCGGAACCTTCTTCAGTGCCTTTGTCACACCCATCTTCATTCCTGTATAAGCTTCTGCAGTTCTCAGTGCACTCAGATAAGTGGACATGCCTCCTACATTTCTGGAAATGGACATATTATTGTCATTTATGATAATAATAAAATTTGTCTTTAACTCTGCAGCATTATTTAATGCCTCATACGCCATTCCTCCGGTGAGAGCACCATCTCCGATCACAGAAACCACATGATGCTTCTGTCCCAGAATATCTCTGGCATGCACATATCCCAGTCCTGCCGAAATTGAATTGGAACTGTGTCCTGCATCATATGCATCACAGGGGCTCTCACTTCTCTTAGGAAAACCGCTTAATCCACCTTCCTGTCGCAGATTCTTAAATTCATCTTTTCTTCCGGTAAGAATCTTATGTGTATATGCCTGATGTCCTACATCCCAGATTAGTTTGTCTTCCGGAAAATCCAGCACATTATGAAGAGCCAGAGTCAGTTCCACTACTCCCAGATTTGAAGCAAGATGTCCGCCTGTCCGACTTACTGACCGGATTAAAAAGTCCCTGATCTCCGCTGCCAGAGGCTCGAAATCTTCCAATGGTATCTTATGGATATCATTGGGTTTCTTAATCTTTTCCAGAATCATTTGTATCCTTCCTTTATTTTCTGCGGTTTATTAATTTTTCAATTAACAAATACAGAAACTCGTTATTTTTATTCAGACTCTTCAGCAGATCGATTGCCTTTTCTGAGAGTTCTTCCACCTGTTCAGCAGCCTTCTCTGTTCCAAAAAGAGTCACATAAGTAACTTTATTATTCTTCTCATCACTGTGTACAGGTTTTCCCAGTTCTTCTGCAGTGCTGGTCACATCCAGAATATCATCCTGAATCTGGAAAGCCAGTCCTATATTTCCGGCAGCTTTCTCCACTGCAGATACTTCCTGCTCATTTGCTCCTGCAAGAATTGCGCCTGTCATCATGGAGGCTTCGATCAATGCTGACGTCTTATTTCTGTAAATATAGTCAAGCATCTCTTTTTCAAGGGGCTTTCCGTCATTTTCCACATCAACACTTTGTCCTCCAAGCATTCCATGAATGCCTGTTTTCTGTGAGACCACTCTCAACGCATGGATTACCCGATCCTGCTCTTTTGTCAGGGCAAATGCCTGAAACATGGTTTCGTATGCGTAATTAAGCAGCGCAACACCGCTTAACACCCCCATGGCTTCCCCATATACCTTATGTGTAGTCAGTCTGCCGCGCCTGTAATCATCATCATCAAGTGCAGGAAGATCGTCATGAATCAGGGAATGAGTATGGATCATCTCCATTCCTGCCATAAACGGTTTTACAACTTCTTCCTTACCATCAAACAGGCGATATGTCTCCCGGATCAACATTGGCCGAAGGCGCTTGCCTCCTGCCAGCATACTGTAATTCATAGCCTGAGCCATTGTTCCGGCGAATCCCGCCTCTGCAGGCAGAAAGCTTCTGATCACTTTCTCTGTTTCTTCCGTTCTCTTTGCTAATTCATCTTGAAAATTCACTAAATGTACCATCCTCATTAA
>OJSG01001141.1_pt1 | contig 18622 bp, 10 predicted proteins | sample 1599371 | NCBI WGS metagenome assembly OJSG01 (sample SAMN04168658, study PRJEB22393) | human gut metagenome | biome: human gut microbiome; feature: stool | host: Homo sapiens | collected 2014-03-24
TCTATATCGGTATGATAGCCGGTGTGGGAAAGTCATATCGTATGCTTCAGGAGGCGCATGAACTGCTGGAGAACGGTGTGAACGTGCAAATCGGCTATATCGAAACTCATGGACGCGCCGGGACGGAAGCATTGCTGCAAGGGCTCCCTGTCATTCCGCGTCGCAAAATCTTCTATAAGGGGAAAGAATTGGAAGAAATGGATCTGGATACGATTATCCGTGTCCATCCGGAAATTGTAATTGTGGATGAACTGGCTCATACCAATGTAGAAGGTAGCTTGAATGAGAAACGTTGGCAGGATGTGATAACTTTGCTGGATGAGGGAATCAATGTGATTTCGGCAATCAATATTCAGCACATTGAAAGCGTGAATGAAGAAGTGCAGGAGATTACGGGTATTGAAGTGAAAGAACGGGTGCCCGACAGTGTTCTTCAGGAAGCGGATGAGGTGGTGAATATTGACTTGACGGCAGAGGAGCTGATTGCACGTTTGAAAGCGGGTAAGATATATCGTCCGGAAAAGATTCAGACGGCATTGGATAATTTCTTTCGGACAGAGAATATTCTTCAGTTACGTGAGTTGGCTTTGAAGGAAGTAGCGTTGCGGGTAGAAAAAAAGGTGGAGAATGAGGTGGTGATGGGAGTAGCCGTCGGACTTCGGCATGAGAAGTTTATGGCTTGTATCAGTAGTCACGAGAAAACACCCCGACGGATTATCAGAAAGGCGGCAAAGTTGGCAACCCGGTATAATACTACTTTTATAGCCCTGTATGTTCAGACTCCGAAAGAGAGTATGGATAGAGTTGATCTAGCCAGTCAACGGTATCTGTTGAACCATTTTAAGCTTGTGGCGGAACTTGGGGGAGAGGTGGTGCAGGTGCAGTCGAAGGATATTTTGGGGAGCATCGTCAAGGTTTGTAAAGAGAAACAGATATCGACTGTTTGCATGGGAACTCCTAATTTAAGGTTGCCATACGCTATTTGTTCTATACTGGGATATAGAAAGTTTTTAAATAATTTGTCGCAAGCTAATGTAGATTTGATTATACTTGCATAATATTAATCGTATGAACGTTATGAATATTAAAACGAAACTGATTCTCGGTATCGGAATGCTGGCCGGAATGATTATTTTGCTGGTAACACTTTCAGTTGTGAATCTTCAAATTCTGACAGCGACAGAACCTGATAGTCCTGCTGCTACGCCCGGATTGGAACGTGCTTTGTTATGGATTTCCGTAACGGGAGGAATCTGTATCTTGACCGGACTGGCGTTATTGTACTGGCTTCCCCGCTCAATCAGCAAACCGATAAAAGAACTGAAAGAAGGTATTCTTGAAATAGCCAATCATAACTATGAGAAGCGTCTGGATATGAGTGGAAACGAGGAATTCAGGGAAGTGGCGGATAGTTTTAACCGGATGGCAGAACGGTTGACGGAATATCGTGCAAGTACTTTGTCGGATATTCTTTCTGCGAAAAAGTTCATAGAAGCGATTGTGAATAGTATAGATGATCCGGTGATCGGCTTGAATATGGAACGCGAAATTCTGTTTATCAATGAGGAAGCGCTGAATGTTCTGAACCTGAAACGTGAATCCGTGATTCGTAAATCGGCAGAAGAGCTTGCTTTGAAAAACGATCTTCTCCGCCGGTTGGTTCGCGAATTGGTGACACCGAGTGAGCAGAAGGAACCTCTGAAGATTTATGCTGATAATAAAGAGAGCTATTTTAAAGCGTCTTATGTTTCAATCATCAATACAGAAGCCGGGAAAGGAGAACCTCATAAACTGGGGGATGTGATATTGCTGAAAAATATCACGGAATTTAAAGAATTGGATTCTGCCAAGACTACATTTATCTCGACAATTTCTCATGAACTGAAGACTCCGATTGCGGCTATTATGATGAGCTTGCAACTGCTGGAAGATAAGCGGGTTGGTGAGTTGAACGATGAACAGGAGCAACTGTCGAAGAGCATCAAGGAGAATAGTGAGCGTTTGTTAAGTATTACGGGAGAGTTGCTTAACATGACACAAGTGGAAGCCGGAAAACTTCAGATGATGCCGAAAATAACGAAACCGATTGAATTGATAGAATATGCAATTAAGGCAAATCAGGTGCAGGCGGATAAGTTCAACATTCAGATAGAAGTGGAATATCCGGAAGAGAAAATCGGCAAACTATTTGTAGATAGCGAGAAGATCGCTTGGGTGCTGACTAATTTATTGAGCAATGCAATCCGTTATTCGAAAGAAAACGGTCATGTTGTGATCGGAGCCAGGCAAGAGGATAATATGATCGAACTATATGTTCAGGATTTTGGTAAAGGTATCGACCCGCGTTATCATAAAAGTATTTTCGACCGCTACTTCCGTGTTCCCGGAACGAAAGTGCAGGGTAGCGGACTCGGATTGTCTATTTCCCGTGATTTTGTGGAAGCGCACGGCGGTACGCTGACCGTAGAGAGTGAATTGGGAAAAGGTAGTCGGTTTGTGATAAGGCTGAAAGCATAAAAATAAATGTCTTTTTGGCGAATCAATATATTGTAGCGTCTTTTAAAATATTTATATTTGCAGGTGAATTGAAACTAAGGTCAAACTATTGGCTATATAAAAACTTAAAAGAACCAGAATCAGATGAAACAGGACATGATTGTTATCCTTGACTTGGGTAGTCACGAGAATACGGTATTGGCTCGCGCCATCCGTGCATTAGGAGTTTATAGTGAGATTTATCCTCACGACATCACCGTAGAAGAACTGAAAGCATTGCCCAACGTAAAGGGTATTATTATCAATGGCGGACCGAATAATGTGATTGATGGCGTTGCCATTGACGTAAATCCGGCTATTTATACAATGGGACTTCCTGTTATGGCTGCCGGTCATGATAAAGCGATTTGCACTGTGAAATTGCCGGAATTTACAGATGATATCGAGGCTATTAAGGAGGCTGTAAAGTCTTTCGTATTTGATACCTGCAAAGCGGAAGCTAACTGGAATATGACAAACTTTGTGAACGACCAGATAGAACTGATTAAGCGTCAGGTTGGCGATAAAAAGGTATTGTTGGCTTTGTCAGGTGGTGTTGACAGCTCTGTGGTTGCTGCTTTGCTTCTGAAAGCAATTGGTGATAACTTGGTGTGCGTGCATGTCAATCATGGTTTGATGCGTAAAGGGGAATCTGAGGATGTGGTTGAAGTTTTCAGCAATCAGTTAAAGGCAAATCTTATTTATGTGGATGCTACAGACCGTTTCCTGAATAAATTAGCAGGAGTGGCGGACCCTGAACAAAAACGTAAAATCATCGGTGGTGAATTTATTCGTGTGTTCGAGGAAGAAGCACGTAAGTTGGACGGTATCGATTTCTTGGGGCAGGGTACTATTTACCCGGATATTGTGGAAAGTGGAACGAAGACTGCCAAAATAGTGAAGTCGCACCATAATGTAGGTGGTTTGCCGGAGGACCTCAAGTTTGAATTGGTAGAACCGTTGCGTCAATTGTTCAAGGATGAAGTTCGTGCTTGTGGACTGGAGTTGGGCTTACCGTACGAAATGGTTTATCGTCAGCCTTTCCCGGGACCAGGTTTGGGAGTGCGTTGTTTGGGAGCTATTACACGTGACCGTCTGGAGGCTGTGCGTGAATCTGACGCTATTCTGCGTGAAGAATTCCGAATTGCAGGATTGGACAAGAAAGTATGGCAATACTTTACAGTAGTTCCTGATTTCAAATCCGTGGGTGTGCGTGATAATGCTCGCTCTTTTGATTGGCCGGTAATTATTCGTGCAGTCAATACGGTAGATGCTATGACAGCTACCATCGAACCGATAGATTGGCCTATTCTAATGAAAATTACAGACCGAATTCTGAAAGAAGTGAAGAATGTAAATCGTGTCTGCTATGATATGTCACCGAAACCCAATTCGACCATAGAATGGGAATAAGAAAGAAATTAATTCAATGAGGCTGAGTCAGATTTTTTTTTTGAGACAGCCTCATTGAGTTCTGTTTATTAATCCCCTGCATAAATATGAATTATGAGGAGGGTTTTTCATTGATGCTTTTATAACACTCTTTCAATCATCGTTATTAAATAATCACATTTTCCACGTTCGATATCGTCACGTGCTAATGAACGTGCTTGCATCAAGTGGCGGCGTGCACTTTTTAATTTGTCATAACAAACAGCTTCAATATCTGTACCTGAGTAGAAATTTATACTATTTGTCGGTTCCATACCGGCATATACTTTCGAATATGTGACATCATAACTAGAGGTTGTTGGCAATTCTAGCATATGTAATTTATGGTTGTTTCGCTCATTTACAGTTAGGGAGGTGACTCCTTTGGATACAGCTTTGTCTATTGCCTTTAATGTCGGGCACATTCCTTTCAAAGAATTGATATATACGGAAATTTGTGAAATCATAGGAGAACTTAACGGTTTTCCATTTAAAGATTCTTTGAATAGTTGCTTCTCTATATCATTCAAGTAAGCTTCTTGTGTATAAGGCTTGGCTGATTTTTCTACACTCAATCCCATACGCATCAAACGGAACATTAATGACATCATCGGATAACCGTTATTATAAATCCATGTCGATATTTCGGGATTAGCACCTCCTAGACGTAAGAAATCAGTATTGGAGTCCAGCCATTTTAAATCATAGAATGTACTGAATATCTTTTGTAAGACTTTCCTTTGCATATCTACTGGTACGGATTTGTAGGATGGTATGCTACTTTTTTCATTTGCTTCATTGATATAGATACCTCCGATGTACGAGGAAACAGGTGACAGTGTTTTGTTGATTAATTCAATAATTACAAAGTCTGGGAATAGTTCCCGGTAATCATTGGGAATATTGTCATCGTGAAACCAGTCCGGACTGTTTTTAACTATATATTTCACATGAGAGATTTGCGCATCTAAAGCAGCTATCGGATCATTGCCTAAATCGTAGTTTTGGCAACGTGGGTCTGTTGCATAAGCTGGCGAACGTTTTCCATAGAAATATCGTGGATCTCCATCGTGTTCCATAGTCCATTTTTTCAAAATGTCTGATTCATTTTCACCGATGGTGGCATATAAGTATTTGAGTGTAAATGCGTCACATACTCCCGGTTTATTGACAATCAATACTACTCCTTTTTCTTTATCACCGGGCTGTGCCAGATAATTGTATAATACGTTGTCCATGACTGAAGCTGTGATACCATATTTTTGAGTAAATTCAGGAGAACGCAGTTCCTCAGGGGAGTATGCTGCAGAACCAGCCAAATTAGTTGCCAATCCCAAACTAAGACCAAATGCTTTTAGCATACGTGCTGTCAGATTCTCACAGATCACCTCATCGGCAATGTAATAAGTCCGGAAGCGCGGATCGACCTCTGCCATTTGGTATACTCCATTACGACGAACACTGAATGCTAAGTCGCGTGGTACACCTATTTTCGTACTAAGTATTTCTCCCGTACGTAAGTCTGTAACGTTATATGCAGTGACTTCCGAATTATTATTGTTCAGGAAAGCAATGGTGTTTATCATTGGATTGTTGGCACGGAAAGTCGAATCTTTTTCATACGGTTTTATTAAGATCGGTTCTCCCATTCCTAATTCATTGAATACCTTGTTCCATTCGTCTGCACTTTTTCGGATAGCCTGAGACCAACTATCTTGAATCAGGGTATCAAGATAGAATATAACAGGTTGTTGTGAGGTTATGTTACGGCGGGTTACGTAGTATCCTTTTTTAAAACGTTTTTCATTGCGATAATCTGTATATGAGATAAAACCTGTACCTACACGTGGATTGGCCTCGCGGGTAGACATTTTATCTTCTGCTAACAGAGCTAATGTCGTTTGTACGGACATCGTTAATTCCGGTTGTTCTTTGGATACAAATCCCATGATACTGATACTTAATTTTGCTGTACAGTTTTGGGTAACACTAACACAATTGTCAAATGCATCCGCCGAATCAATGAAAGAAGTTTTACTTTGAGGAGAAGCACTTATAATTGTAAGCATCCCTCCATAACTACGTCCGGCAAGATTGAGTACATCTTTGTTGGAGCAGGCAAAATAGGAGGTTGCATTGAAAACGACTGATGTCGAATCACTGGTATAACCTTCTATTGGGAATGTCTTGTAAATGGCATTACTGCGTGATAAGCCGAAAGCTTCTTTCTGATTATCATCTTCTTCGTTGAGGCGTATGTTGTACTTCGGATCTCGGAATAGGACTAAAGAATCTGTTTTGTCAATAATCAGATATCTGCTTTGGGCAGCTTTTGTTCCTGTCAATGATATATCGCTGGAACCTGTGATGGCAGAATGGACAAGGAAGTCACGTCCCATTAATTTAACCGGTATTTCCAAGTAAATCTTTGCATCATATTGATGGATGGTGATGGTTCCTTCACTAACAGTGTGTTTCTTTTTGTCTTTAAAGAGTTTATCGTATACACTCTTTTTCTTTTTTTGTACACTGTCTGCCTGTTGTTCAGTTTTGGCTTTTCCTTTTTTCTTCTTGGAGCGGGCATTGGCTTCATTTGTTGATCCGATAATCAGCAAACCCGCCATTAACCATAAAAATAGTTTTTTCATCTTTTGTCCCTCCCTTATTTTAAGTTGATGTCGAGCATCTTTAATAATAATTCATAGTGAGCTTTCGTCTTCCCTGATGCACTGGCTGCCTTTTGTTTCATCAGTTGTTTGGCTTTAGCTATATATGCGTATACATCTGCTTGTGTAACTTTGGCTGTCATAGAAAAACGGTTCAATGGTTTCCATTCAAAACCTGCTACAGGGTTGTGCATTGCATTTTCTTTGAGAGCATGTCCCTGACAACAAGTATATCCGAATTGGCGGTGATTGATGTCAAGTAGTTTTTCTCCGGCTAATGCCTTTCCGGCTCCTTTGATTGTGAACCCGGCAGTCTGCATCATCATGTATATATATTGTTTCTGAAGATTCATCTGGGATTCTGTTAATGTACGTCCGGAAATAGTCGGTTTCCAAACAAAATTGTATATCATGTTGAAAGCCTCGACGGCAGTAAATGAATCTTTTTCTAATCCTTCGTATTGTGATACCTGAAAAGGTACAGGCAGTATATATCTCAACATGAAGTTTTGAATAGTTTGTTTAGGGGAACCGGAAACCGGGAATTTAGTTAACAAGTTTTTGTTGTCAAGCCAATCCAGATCGTTATAAATCTCGAATAGGTAATTCAGGGCTTCTTTTTGTTGTGCCTTCGGAATCTGTGCAAAACGTGGCATTGTGTCTCCTTCCTTAACTTCGTTGACAAAATAACCGCCTACATTGCCTGCTACATGGGTAACATACATTGCAAGTTGTTCTACGATACCAATAAATAAATCTTCACGGTATTCGTATGTATCGTCATCTTCGGAAATCCAATTTTCCAAATTATTCATGATATACTTAAGGTTCTTGATACCATATCGAGTTGCTTTCATAGAGTTGTCACCAATATCTTCCGTTTGTGAACGGGGGTCAACAACTCCATATACTTGTTGTTTTCCATATCGGTACACAGGGTTTTCTTTAATGGCATCAGTGATCCATTTGCCTGTTATAACTGCTTCTTCGTCTACAGTATTAACATTGAATACCGGAGTATATGTCCATTTAATGAGGTATTTGTCGTATTCACCAAAGCGGGGAGGAGTCAATTTTACACCACGCTCTTTATCACCGGGTTGTGCTACATAGTTGAAGCGGGCGTAATCCATAATGGAAGGAGTAGTGCCATACTTCTGCGTGAATTCCGGTGAACGTAAAGAATCTACCGGGAAAGTGGAAGAAGCTCCCATATTATGCATAAATCCTAAACAGTGACCGATTTCGTGTGAAAGTACATAGCGCAATGCGTCTCCAACCATTTCATCCGGAATATTGACAGTACGTACATCCTTATCGGCTTGTGCTGTTTGCACGAACAACCAGTTACTGATAAGCTTGATGACGTTATGATATAAATATACGGAGGCATTCAAGATTTCTCCGCTTCGTGGGTCTACCCATGATGGTCCCATAGCATTCTCAATGCTTGATGGAGCATAGCGAACACATGAATATTTGATGTTGTCCGGATCGAATTCCGGATCATCAGTCGGGAAATCTTTAGCTACTACAACATCTTTGAATCCAATCTGCTCGAATAATTCATTCCATTGGGTGACTCCTTCCCGCAGATATGGTTTCCATTTTTCCGGGAAAGTGTTATCGATGTAGAAAACAATCTGTTTAGTGGGTTTCACTTTTTCACCACGTAGGTAGGCGGCCGTATCAGATGGTTGGATATCCCATCGGTTGGCATAGTAAACGGGTGCGGTCGTTTTAGCTCCTTCGCCTAGTTGTTCGCGTCCGGTAAAGAATACACCGATACGGTAATCTGCCATACGTGGACGGTAAGGCTTTTCTTTTAACAGCATGATGGAACGTGTCATTTCTGCGGTGAACGGGCGGTCTTTTATGAGTGATGTTCCTTGCGAATTGCTGACAGAGAATGTATATGACAGACAGCTTTTAATAGAAACATTATCTTTGAAAGCCTTGATTTGTGAAATGTACGAGCAGTCGGATTGATAATTCTCTGTGCGATTGTACATTCCATAAATAGAATTTTTGTCGAAGGGACTCATCTTTTTATTGTCGCCCAGGAAGACGCTGCTCATATCAAAAACGATAGCAGTAGAGTCATTATTGTATGCTTGAATCTTTTGGTTGCTTAAAATTGCTCCCAGTGTACTTTTGCGTAAAGCTTCATCAATTTGTGTGTTACCGGTAATATAGTCAGTGTTTACCTGACGTAACTGTACATGTGTTTTATTGCGTGTAAACATAACATGGAGCAGATCGGTCGGTTTAGAACCGACTACTGCATTGCCATTATCGGAAATACTAGTAACGGTGGAGCCAATGAGCATATCTTTATTGATTAAATCTACAGGAAGCTCAAAATATACTTTTCCGTCTAGCAAGTGTAGTGTAATTAGCCCTTTTGCTGTTTCATGTTTCTTTTTAAATAGTTTGTCGTATTCACTTTCTTTTTTTGCCGGAGTAGTCTGTTCCGTTTTTGTTTTCTTCTTTTTCCAAAAGAATGGAAATTTACGTTGTGCATCGATAGTGGTAGCCGAGGCTACCACTAATACTGCGAGTAAGAGGATTTTTTTTCTCATATCAGTCTCTGTTATTTATATTTTTAATAAGATGCGAAATTAGAAACTAATTGTTATTACATCATTGATTTTGTTGAAACCATCATACTTGAGAGCTTTGGAATTGTCTAAATTACCTGTTCCAACTTGTGATGTCATAGGAATAACATATAGCTTTCCTTCCGAATTGCTATTTTGTGTTGCTACGATGACTGCCTTATTATTCCAAGGAAGTTCAGGCATACTGGCATTGTTCCCGACAACATTATGAAGGTTTCTGGTGTAGTAACCTTGCTGGAAAAGTTTAGCTAAAGTAATGTTTTCGTCTGCTTCAGGGTTGAATTTGGCAACAGAATTAACTGTAGCTGTATTTCCCATACCATAAGTAATTGCATAAAGACCTTGTTGGGTAGCAACATATAGTACGTTTTCTTTTTTAGCAAAGAATACAGATACGGCTTGGTCGAGTAATATTTTCCCTTCATTAGGTATAGTGTATTTGCTTTGAGCTGTGGCTTCTATTGCGGGAGATATTTCAATAGTTTCTCCTAATTCTTCATTCCATTCTGTAACAGCAGCTACATAGTTGTTTAAGGTATAGATTGCGTATGTACCCGTATCATCTTGTTTTAAACAGAATGCAGTTTGTTTGCCGTTTTCTGTAGTAATTGCTGCAATTGCTGATTGATTACCCATATCATTGGGATTGAATGCATTATTTTCTTTGTATCCTTTACAAGCATATTGATTAAATCCGGGGCTGGTGTAAGCTAAAAAAGAACCTTTTTCTTTGTCTAACCATACAAGGTAGTAACTAGCATTATTTTCATCAGTATTATTGGCATATATATTGTTGTTAATGTTACACCCAGCGACTGTGCCATCAGGAACAGCGAATATATTGGCAGCTTGTGGCATGAAACTATACATACCATTATTGGTATTAGCAAAGAAGCGTTGATGAGCTTTGAAAAAAGAAATAAATTTAAATCCTTCCGGTTTGAAAGGAAGTAGACTCTCAGAGTCCGAGTTGCCATTCTCGGAGAAATCTTGGCAATTAAAACGACTACAATAACCTTCGGAGGTAATTGCCCAGACTTGATTAGTTTTATTACTAAAATTATTGAAAGCCATGGAGGTTATAATACCGGGATAAGGCATACTATTGGCCGTTTCCAAAATTTGGCGATATATTTTCTCTTCTTTGTCATATAGTTCGGAAACTGTCTGATTTTTGATATAAGTAAAATCGGAAGTTTCTCCCTTAGAATCTGCGACAAGTAGGCCGCTGGTAAAAGTTCCTTGTACATATACTGTCCATATACAAGTGTTTTGCAGTTCTCCATTTTCTGTATCAGTTACAGTCAGTAATAAGTAATAAGGTTGGGCTGAAACTGGTCGATTCATAATGTAATGGAGTTCTTTTTCAGTACTGATAACTTCTAGTTCACCCGCTGAATTGGGTATGTCGGTCAATGCCCATTGGTACTGAAGTCCAGGTTTTTCAAGTTGAATTTTTGGAGTAATATCCAGTTGTTCCTGATAACCTACATATTGTAATTTTGATATTCCAGTTGTGTCAATAGTGACATATTCTATAGAATTATTGGCAAAGGTGCTTTTATCATCATAACATCCTGATAAACTAAATATGTTTAATAGGAATAAAATGAGCATATAATTGATGTTACTTTTCATGATTTTTCTTTTTTAATGAAATCTACTTTGAATAGGTTTACCGATATTTTTTCCTCCATCGTGTACTAATGGATCATTAGGGTGTTCTATGTTATATTGTTTTATATATTCTCCTACCTTTGCAGAGTAAGCTTGATATGAGTTGTCGCTGTATATAAAAGAATATTTAGGCAAATATTTATAGCCGTCAGTATTATGCAATCCATTATGGGCGCTAGCGTCATCCCAGTTAGTCCAGCCTAATGCGTCTACAATTACCCGTAATGCTCTATTACTATAACTGTTATTGCTTGTTGATAAAAAGTTGTTTTCACCTGCTATTATCATATTGTATGTTCGAGTATATACAGTGTTAGGAGGAGACGGGATTTGATTATTCCAACTAAGTTGTGATGTTATATACTCTTTAGGGCCTGCAGATAATTCATCGGAGTTAGTTAGTAAAAATGTCAATATATAAGTGGTGTTCTCTAATTCGTCTGTATTATATAACTTTATACGAATATGGCCTGTATATTTATTGGCGGGAATAACCGCTTCTATGATTTCATAGCTTTCTTTTGGAGCCGTAGAAATCTTTGAGTCAATAATGTAATTAATGTTTCTTGCATTACTACTGACATTCCCTATTAGTGTGACTGGAATATCGTAAATAATTGACCCTTCATCGCTAGTACCCGCATCTAAAAAGGAATAAGAAATATAAAAGGTTTCATCTAATTCATTATATCCTAGTATATTGTCGGGAAAACTGGTGTTGTGGACAGGAAACCTGACAGCAGCACTTTCTTCATTATAATAAGAAATATCACTTTTCTCACAGCTTGTAATGCAAATAGCAAATAGTACGTAAAGTACGGCTGATAATAAATATTTTATTTTCATAAGAGTATAATTAAATTATTGAACGCGACCTGATTGTAATTCAAAATCTGGATAAGGAAGTAGGTATTCAGTATCACTCATCTCTTTACTAAAGTTGGGTATAGTGGTTGCATTAGTTCTTTTATAATAATAGAACATAATCCCTTCAGATAGGAATTCCTTATGGTATTCTTTCCCTATTTCTGTAAGAATATCAATAGGCTCTAGATTTTCCAAATCATTATAGATACCTCTGTTTTGTCGAATTGTATTTAAATATTTCAAAGCTTTTGTTGTGTTTGGAATTGTAGCACTGGCACAACATTCCGATGCGATGTAATATACTTCCGGCAGACGTATTAATGAAAGTTTGTCTTTATTGTACTCTGACAGCGATGAGCTTTGATATACTTTTAGGGGAGTATATCCGGCAGTAGTGGCAGAGTTGCTTTGAGTTAATAGTTGAGTGAAACGAACGTCAGTAGATATATTTTCATACAGATCTAATGCTGCATCCTTCTGTAGATACATTGCTTGTACATTTTGATCTTGATAATTGGGGAGTATATAAGATGCGAGCTTGTCTGTTAATTGAGGAACCGATAGAGCAAAAAGTTGTTCATTAGCTAAAGATGTATTGCTCGCATTGATTTCCCCTGCTTTCAGTAAATTGACGTAGGTATTTAAAGTTTTGCTATTAAAGCCTCCTTTATCAATAAAGGATATAACTTCTTCTGCAGCTTCCAGTGCTTTCGCTTTGCTTTCCTGGCTACCTTCCCATAAATAGGCACGGGCTTGTAATGCCTTTACTGCGTAGTAATTTAGACGAAGCGTACGATTCTTGTAAAAACCTTCTGTGTTTATTCCTGCATAAAAATCCTCACCATGCTTTTTAGTGATAGGATCATACTCTCGGAGCAAGTCGGCCGCTTCTTTTAAATCGTTTTGTATATAAGTTAATGTTTCGGCTCCTGTTGCTTGAGGGGTAATATCTTTAGATACAGTAGTGACGTAGGGAATTGTTAATTTGTCGTTTAGTTGGGTACTCCTGTTCGCCCAATTTCCATATCCGTAGAGTCTGAGCAGATCTAAATGTATATAGGCTCGTATAGCTAAGAGCTCTCCTTTGATGACATGATAATTAGTGTCGTCAAAAATATCTCTTTTTTCGTCTATATTTTTGAGTGCTTCATTTGTATTAACTATAACATTATAGCTTTTAGCCCAAATATCTTCAATAATAGTATTTATATAGACACCTTTATATAAATAGGATTGGAGTTGGTGTTCTACTTGAGTACTGCTCGTTTCATTAACCAGAGTGAATTGGTGAGCTAATATTTCCAATGCATGCCATGACAGAGTCTTCCCATATAAAGCATCATCTGCCATGCCAATATAGCAACCTATTAAAGATTGTTGAAATCCCGTTTCTGTGCTATAGTGATCTTTTTCTCTAATTTCAGAGTTGGAAGTAACATCAAACCAGTCGCTGCACGAGGTCAATGTTACAATTGCTGTTAATATTGGCAATAAATATTTTTTCATAACTGTATTTCCTTTTTTAGAATGTGGCGTTTAATGAGAAAGACATTGTTCTTGCGAATGGATAGTTTAGTCCTCTTTCTACTTTGATGGAAGAGAATGTGGCAATATCGTTTATATAAAATGAGAGACGTAAACGTTCCATATATAATTTCTGATAAATAGAACTCGGAAACTCATAGTATGCGCTGATAGAGGATAAATTGAGCTCTTTACGATCCTGTACAAAACGCGTAGTTGCGCGGGTTCTTGTTGAAGAATTGAATTTCTTATATTGCGTTTGTTGTCCTGGAGTAGTCCAACGCCCCTGCAGTAAACGACGGTCTACGTTATAGGTAATATCAGCATTTTCCACACGGTCGACTAATGTTGAATTATACATTTGACATCCGGCGAGATAACTCACTGTTGCACTCAGGCCAAAACCGTTGTATTCAGCTGTGAATCCTGCTGTTCCACGATATTTGGGAGTTGCATCTCCTGCAGCGACCATATCGTTGGCAGAATATTTGTAGGTATAAGAACCATCTTTCTTTATATAGATTTCATTTCCACTTTGCGGATCAATGCCTGCAGAAGGTACTGCCCATATCGTATTCATTGAAAGTCCGTCTTGATACATTAACACAGGGGCAGATTGATCTGCTTTTTCTGCCATTTTCATCATTTTCTCATTGTAGGCTCTCATACTTTCAGATAGACGTATAATTTTATTCTTAGTATATGTAAATGTTCCATATACATTGAAAAATCCTTTTTTATTTTGCCACACAGTATAGTTCGCTTTGGTTTCTACTCCAGAATTGCGTACTAAGCCTAAGTTGTCTTTCACTATAGCGAAGCCGGTAGAAGTGGGTATAGATACATTGGTCAACATGTTTTTCGTATCTGCGGAATAATAATCGAAAGTTAAAGATAATTTTGCAATACGCATATCAAATCCTATATTGTAATCTTTCTTTTGCTCCCATTTGAGTTTAGGATTAGGCATATTGCTTAGGTATGCTCCGGTAAATCCTCCATAACTTATTCCTGTGTAATACTTATAGGTTGCAAGTGCTGCATTGGTATCGAAGTTCTGATTACCAGTAAGTCCTACGGAAGCGCGGAGCTTAAATTGTTTAAGCCAAGCAAGATTTTTTATAAAAGCTTCGTTATGTAGATTCCAACCTACGCCAAAAGACCAACTGTTAGCCCAACGATTGTCTGAACCATATAAAGAGGAAGCACTTTCTCTAATAGTTGCATCCGCTAAGTAACGATTGTCATAATCGTAAGATGCAGCTAATAGAAAACTGGCCTGTCGGTTTATACTGGAATATCCAATAGGAGTAACTCCTTCTGCATATTGTCGTGCGAAGGTTATATCTGCAATTTGGTTATTACCGAATCCTTCTGCTGTATGTTGATAAGCTGAAGATTTGTCTTCTGAAATGAAGAAACCCGCATTAGCAAAGATAGTATGCTTTCCGATTAGTTTATTATAATTAATATTAAGGTCACTTGAGATTGAATTGCTTTCTCCATTTTCTAGAATGTATTTTCCGCGTTTAATCAATGTCTCTTCAGCCGTATAATCTTTGAACATAGAATGGTTGGCTGGATAAAAATCATCTGCTTTATCTCTTTGTTGTGATATGCCTAAGCGTACTGTAGCCTTCCACGTTGGAGTAATATACCATTCCGCATAGAAATTATTGGTGAATCTTAAATAATTGGAAGTAAAGCTGGTACCTATGGTTGCGTTATATAGTGGATTGGCTACACGAGTCTGAATATTATCTGGAAATTCTACCCAACGCAATAGATTACCATTTTTATCCGTAGCTGCCCAGTATGGATTCATTCTACTATATTCACTATAGCTACCATAGGGTGAATCATTACTTTTATTGACTAAAATAGATAGAATATTTTTAAATATGAGATTCTTGCGTCTATATGAGATGTTGAAATCTCCTGATATATTACGGCGATCAGAACCTTTCATAACACCTGTTACTTGATTATAAGTGACATCTATAATTGCTCGAAGATTTTGTGAATCTCCTAATTCTATATTTAAATTATGCTTATGCCCAATTCCTGTACGTAAAGGTTTGGACAGCCAGTAGGTATCCAATCCTTCCATTACATTTTTTTTACGTTCGTTATATAGCCTTGTCAGTCCTTCTTGTATAACATTGTCGTCACTGTGATATACTCCATCCAAACGCTCTGCTTCCAGCTTCTCCCAGGCATTACATAAGTCGTAGCTTGTTAGATCCGGTATTTCTAATGAAATACTTCCATTGTAGGTGACTCGTTGTTGATTACCAGTTAAGCGTTTTGTTTCAATGACAATAACTCCATTAGCGGCTTTTGAACCATATAATGCTTTTGCAGATGCATCCTTTAAAATAGTAATGCTCTCAATGCGGTTCATATCCATATCCATAACAGTTTCCGCTGTTGTCTCAAATCCATCTAAAATAAATAGTGGCTGATTAGGTTGATTTTGATAGTTGCTTTTTAATGAGTTGGTTTCAGTCGTAGGAAAACTAGATGTACCACGCATCGACATGTTTGGAGTCGTATTCGGGTCAGAACCCATATTAAAGTTATCTGCAATATATAATGTAGGATCAAGATTCTTTAAACTTTGGAACACGTTTTGATTACCTACTCGCATCAAGTCTTTATTAGAAATAGTTGTTGCTGATCCTGTAAAGCTTTCTGCTTTACGGGTATAAATACCGGTAACAACTACTTCATCCAGCTTGGTGTCACTTTTTAAAGTAATATTTCTTCGTACATCATTCCGTCCACTGTTAATCATTATTTGTTGAGTAGACATTCCAATGTAAGAAAAGGTGATAGTACAGGCTGTGTTGAATGGTATCTCTATGTTATATTTACCGTTGTTGTCAGTTATGGCAAAACGTTGCAGATCACTAATAATAACATTAACACCAGGTAGAGGTTGCCCTTCTTCGTCCGAAACGATACCTGTTGCTATACGCTTATTACTTTGCTGTTCTGTTTTGGAAATAGTAACAATATCCCTTTCCATACTGTAGGTAAGTCCAGTGCCATTAAGAACTGTGCGTAGTACATTATCCACTGTTTCATCTTTTACATGAATAGTGATCGGTTTTAGTGTTTTTGTCTGCTCTGTATTGTAGACAAAGCTCAATCCTGTTTGCTGCCTTAAAGCATCAAAAAACTCTTTGACAGTAACAGACTCCAGATTTAAAGTTACTTTTTTGCCACTTTCCGGGATGGCAAACATCATAGTCGGTAATAGTACTAGGGCTATTACCAGAGAAAGTATTCTAATCCTTTCTCTACATTTTGCTCTTCTCATTCTTTCTTCTTGTTTAATTAGTAATTAATTGTCTGTGATTAATATCTCTCTGTCTTTGATATTTATTTGCAGATTTGTAGTACGTGCAATAGCTTTTAATATGGGAGTGATTGTGGCATAACGATCCATGTTTCCTGTGAATCGAAGTTGTTTTAGTTCGGGGGTACCAAAGGAAATATTAACATTATACCAATGTTCTAGAATCTCAACTATATTTTCCAAAGTGCGATTTTCAAAAATGAGTCGACCTTCATTCCATGCTACATAGGGAGTGAGGTCTACATCGTATATGGAGACATTATTTCCATTTTGTTCAATGTGTACCAGTTGTCCTGGTTTAATAAACTGTTCTTGTGCACTTTCTTTGGAGACAATGCTGATGCTTCCCTTTACTAATGCAACCTCTGTTCGTTTAGGTATAAATGTATTGACATTAAATTCTGTACCATATTGTTTGATTGTTCCTTGGTCGGTGATAACATAAAAAGGACGGCTATCTTTAGCTATTTTAAAATAGGCTTCTCCTTTTAGATAAACTATACGTTTGGTCTTACTGAATTTTACAGGATACCGTATTTCTGTATTATAATTGAGATGTACAGTTGTTCCATCTTCAAAGGTTACCCTAAATTCATTTCCTTGTTCGGTTGTTAATGTATTGTTTTCTATAGTTTCGTTTTGTTTTGTATGGAGGGTGTCGTTTATATTAGGGGTTGTAGGATAGATAAGTGTACCATTTTGAGCTATGGCAGTTGTAGAATGATTCACTTTGACCGGTATTGGATATGTGGGGGTAAGTGATTGTTTATTGTTTTCCGCTAATATCAGTGTGGCTTTAGGAATTCCCGGTTGTATGGCATCTCCCAAAGTAAAATTATTCAAAGTTTCCACCTGCGGGGAAGTAGAAAAATACCATCCCCCTGTCATTATTAATATAGGTATTACTAAAATAGCAGCATATTTTAGGTAAGTTGAAATGATTGAGGGGCAATATTTCTTTTTGAACCGTTTCCAGGCAAGATGAGAATTGATATGTGAATAAGCTTTGTAGCGTTCACGAAAAGCAATATTTGTGCATAGACGATTGAAAAACTCTTTTCGTTCTGGTGAACTTTTTGTCCAATCCTCAAGTTGTTTTCTTTCGGGAGCTGTAATATCGCCAAGGAGATATTTAGCGACTAATTTTTCTACATTTAATTTACCCTTCATATACTTTTGCTGTCTTATTATTTGTTAATAAGACAACTTGGATATTGAAAAGAGGTACAAACTTTATAAAAAAGATTATTTTGATTAAGAAAAAAACTTGGAACAATACAAAATGTCACATAAAGGAAGCAAAAAATAGCATGTACCCATCTGTTCTTTGATAAATTGTATAGCTCTTTTCTTTTGCGTTTTTACTGTTTCGATTGAAATTCCTAGTAGTGTGGCTATCTCTTCGTTCTTTTTTCCATCTATGTGTAATAGGAATACTTCCCGGCAACGCGTGGGCAATTTATCAATTGCCCGAAAGAGTAAACGATAAACTTCTTCTTCGTTAGTGTCTTCTTCTTCTAATATTTCCCGGTAGGTATTTGCCAGATGTTCGAGATAAAGAGATTCAACATTCTGATGTTTTAAATAATTTAGAGAGGCGTTTCGTACAGAATTATAAAGATAGGTACGAAATGAAGGCAGGGATAGAAATTTCATCTTCTTTTCCCACATTGTAGCGAAAAGCTCCTGTACGATATCTTCTGCTGCCTGTTGAGAGGAGAGAAAATTTATAGCGTACAATACTAATACTTTATAATATTCATCATAAAGTTGGTGATAAGCACTTGTTTGTTGCTTATTCAGGTTTTCTATAAAAGGAGTTTTCTCTTCGTTCATTGTGGGTGATATTGATACTCACGTGACAAATATAAGAATTATCTATTAAAAGAAAAAGGCACCCAAGAGTGGAAGCCTCTCAAATGCCTTATTCTTATCAA
>OJSG01001219.1_pt1 | contig 17399 bp, 22 predicted proteins | sample 1599371 | NCBI WGS metagenome assembly OJSG01 (sample SAMN04168658, study PRJEB22393) | human gut metagenome | biome: human gut microbiome; feature: stool | host: Homo sapiens | collected 2014-03-24
TTCGCAGATAGTGGAAGGGAGACTACGAGAAGATGGCAAAACGAGTCTTGGCGGACTTTGATCTGTTCGCCCACACCTGCCCCTATTTCTACAACGGAGCCCCTGTCAACAACGGGTACGGGTGCAGGCACCCGGAATGCGGGGAGGACGAGGAGGACGATGCCGGACAGCCCTGCGGCTGCTGCCACCGTTACACCTGCCCGATCTGCTGCCCCTTCGGGGAAGAGGACCTGGACGATCCAGAGCTTGACCTGGACGGCCGGGGCCGGCAGGAACTTTTTGACCGAGACGGCGGATTTGCAGACGGCGGGGAGCTCGTCACCGTTGCATCAGGCGATGAAGCGGGTGAAGAGGAACGCGCCGCGCTGCTTGCCTATAACCGCTACCTTCACCGCTATGACAAGGAATGGCTGGAAAAGCACCCCCGGCAGGAGCCACAGTCTCCGGCGCGATAAAACGAAAAGAAGGGTGATAGTATGAGCAGTATGCAGAAAAACCGGTATCAGGAGATGCGGGAGCGCCATCAGGCGGAGGTGAACGACTTCCCCCTGATGTTCGCCTTTGATGCCCGGCAGTTCGCGGAAGGGCTGCGCAGGCTCGGCCTTCGGTCCTCCGACAAAGACAAGGTGTGCGCCCTGCCCGGCACCGGAGGTTTCTGCCGAAAGAGCGATTTACCGGCGCTGAAAGGCATGTTTGCCCGGCACCATAGAGAGCTTCAGGAGGCCATTGGCGCAGACCCTACCGGCCGGGGATTCATCTACGAGATGTTCCGCACGGAACTTTCCAACCACGAATATGCCTACACACAGGACGTGTCGGAGACGCTGGACTGCCTCGGCATCACACAGCAGATGCTGGAAGCTGTACCGCAGCTCCAAACCGGCCTGGCGCTGGCGTGCAGATCGCTTTTGAAGCATGCCTGAAGGGCCCGGGCCGCGTCCGCGGCGCGGGACAGGGCGCGAAACAGCCGGAGAGATATGGCCGGACCGAAGCACAGGGGGGAATTTGATGCAAAAAAACAGATTCCAATATTACATCAAGGGATACAGGTACGCTCCGGAGAGCTTTCACGCATTCAAGGGGCTTTCCGGGCATAGGCCGGTAGAGATCCCTCTCTCAGACAGCCAGAGGCAGCAGATGGGCTATCTGTGCGTGACGCAGAGTGGAAAGGCCGCCATAGATTATGTGAAACGCATCGAACGGGCCAGAGCCAGAAAGCCGAAGTCCTTCGTGACCTATGGCTTCCAGGTCAGAGAAGATCCCCGTAGATACGTCTATGCCCCCAGCCTGCGCTGCCGGCCGGACGCGCCGCTCACAGAGCGGCTTGGCATTCTGCGTGAATTGAGAGCGCAGTTTGCCCTGGACGGCGGACGAGTGGAGCAGCTGACCGAATGCAAGCTGGACGGGCGCTTTCGCCCCGCCAATGTACGGCGGCGCTATGTGACCGCCGACCTGAACAGACCTGTTGTGGTCCACCTGCGGGCAGCTTAACCAGGAAGAAAACTGAATTTCATAAGGAAGACATCGCCATGAATCAAACTTATTTCCATGGCTTTTCCAGCGACATGGACAGCCCGGAGGATATCTGGAGTATTCCAGACACTATGACTCCATTCATGGGCCGGAGGAATCCCCAGAGCCGAACGATCCGGAGAAAGCGTGAGCGGAAAAGGGCCTTGAAGCCGCAGTCCCGCACGCGGGGCCGCGCCGCCGCTCATCCGCTGGAGATCCTTTTACCAAACGGAGGCGTAAAGCCCCTGGCTTTAGCCATGGGGAGTGTCAAACAAATATCATGGAGGAATGGAACATGAAACAGCTCGGAAATCTGTCCATCGTATGCGCCAAACGCCCCGACGTGCTGATGCAGGTCTATGGCGGCCGGGTGAGCGTCCATGTGGGCGAAGGACCGGAGCGCGCCAGGATGGACGCCGCATGGGACGATGATAAGATGATCCAGTTGATCATCCGCGAATTGAATTTTGGCCGCTATGCCGCTCCCAGCCGTGGGAAAGCGGCCTGATGGGAGGAACGCGGCCATGACTGACTTTCAGAACGATATGTACCGCCGGTATCTCGCATCCGGGCAGGCAGAGAAGGCGGAGGCGTTCCGCCAAGCCGGCGCGGACCAGCGCGGCGCCGAGCTGGCGCAGACAGAAGCCGAGGTGCGGGAGGCGGTGGAACTGCACGTCTACTGCGATATGTGCCTGAGCGATATTCAATCTACCTGCCGCTGAAGAGGGATCAAGCTCGGGAAGAGCCGGAGCCGGATGGAGGCGGCCCTAATCGAGGCCCTCGTGAAAGAGCGCATGGAAAAACTGTAAAACTGCTTCCCGCGGAGCCGCCCTGCTGGGCAGGGCGGTCCCCGGGAAGCGGGACGGCGGCGCGGGCGGCGGAGACCCGCCTGGGCCTTCTGGCCGACAGCCGTATGCGCAAGGGAAAAATCATGTGCCACGCTCTGTTTGACGCGCTGTGGAGGGGCAAGCCGAAGGCGCGCCGGAAGCGGGACGCCCTCTATGAATGGCTGGCCGGACAGATGGGGCTCCCCCTTGCGGACTGCCATTTTGGGTACTTTGACCTTCAGCAGCTGCGTCAGGCGTACCGGCTGCTCTCAGATGTCCAGGGGCTTCCCATGCGGTATGATAACCGTGGGCGCATTTTCTTTGAAGAGCGCCGCTCAGCCTGACAGACAAAGGCATAGCAATGGTTCCGACCGGTCACTCCGCTGAAGCCGGAAGGCCAGGGAATATCCTGGAAAGGGTATGCGGCCGCTTGCTAAATCCCTGAAAATCCGGTACACTGACTATAGTGAAAGAACGGAAACTGGACCTGTGCGCCGGGAAAGCGGTTTTGGTCCCGAGGCCGGAGCTGTATGTGGTCTATACCAATCGGCGGGAAACGCCTGATACACTACCGCTGTCCGGGCTCTTTGAAAGTGCTCCAGAGGATGGCAGGGTGCAGCACATGGAGCTGGCCGTCCAGATCCTGCGGGACGATGGAAGCGGCGGCGGCATCGATCAATACGTTCGTTTCTGCCAGATTTCCGACGAGATGCGTGGAAGGCATGGTGCGACGCTGAAGGCTGTTCAGGAAACCCTGCGTGAGTGTGTCCGCCAAAACATACTGGCGCCATTTCTGCTGACGCGGGAAAAGGAGGTTTCTGACATTATGATCTCGCTCTTTAACCAGGAAGAAATTCAAGCCATCCACGACTACAATGTTGCCAAACAGGCGCAGGAAACCGCTCTGAAGCAGACTGTACTGCTCATGCGGGATCTTGGCGTGGCCAGAGAGGAAGCCGTGCGCCAGCTCGCGAAGCGGTATGACCTTCTCCAGAACGATGCGGAGACGGCGGTACGCCAGTATTGGACTATCTGAAGCTGGGCCGCATATGTTCCAACCGACTCTTGAGGGGAGGGGAGAGATAGGCAGCCCGTTTCCTTCGCCGGTCAAAATCTGCGGTGAGTGTTAATGCGCCGCAGAGCCGGTTATTCCATCATAAACAAAAAAGGATGTGAGAGTGACTGCTCTCACATCCTTTTTTGCTGCCTGCGGCGCAGGGACTATTCCCAGTTCAGAGGGGGGACTGGGGGCGCTACGCCGCCCTTAGAAGAGAGATACGTTCCCCCGCACTTTCACAAGGATTACTCACGCGGAGGCTCATGGCGCCATTCCGTTCACAAAGGTTACTTCGGCGAGCCAGGTACCACACAGGTGTATCAATCCTGAACGGCTCCTTAAAAGACAGATCACGTCCCTCATACGGAGGGAAGTACGTCCCCCGGACTCCATCGCCCGGGTGAGCTTTACCAGCTCTTTTATAAGATACCATAATAGTTTGTGGGCGTCAATATTATCCCGCTTTTCCTGTGCTATGGGAAAGAGGGACAAAAACCGTGAAAAACCAGCAGCACGGCATCGGATGCCGCGAAATTTTGTCCCGGCGCTTGTGAGGGACAGACGCCGATGGTATAATAAAATCAAGAAAATAGGGCATGTGGTGCGAAAGGAGTGACGGATTATGAAACCAAAGCTGTTGGCGGTATCGGCTACGGATACGGTGCCCGCTATCCTGTGCGTTGCGGCAACTGGCTCCGATCCAGCGCAGGGCTCAGATACCAGCGTTGCGGCGGCGATGCTTTCAAGCAAATTGTTTTTCGACGGTGCGGGCACACATCGTCCACTTCCTGAAAGAAAAGCCGGGCACATCTCTGTGCTGTCCGGGGGCAGCAGCGCAGACGGCGCAGGAGTGGCCGGGACCGTGGACTATCGTAACGGTCAAGCATGGAAGAAGTTCCGCCTCTCTGGCGGCATCGCCTCTTTCGCCAGACAATGGAGTACGGGAATACAGCTCAGGCGTCGGCCGAAGCGCTGCAGAGCAGCGCAATGTGAAGGTCGGCAGGGAGCCATGGTATGCCTGCGCCCGAAGCGCCGGGGACTGCTTCATCCGCTGTCGGTCCAGGGCGTCCATGCGTATGGCCGGCCTATGGCTCTATAAAAGTTCCCCAGTTTTATATGCTCAATCTATGAAAAGATGTGGGCCCGTTTTGCGGGTCTACATCTTTTGCTTTGTCTGCTTTTATGCCTATCATCTAAAATAAGTAAGATACCAGATAACGGCCCCGGAGCCTGCGGACTCTCTGCCCAAAGTACCATGTCTTGCGCGGTCATGGCTTTTCCCATGCAGCCAAAAGCCAGGCTGGTATCCACCGCTTGGAAATCAGGATTCCGCCTTCGGTACAGAAAGCGCCAACATTGGTGAATACTGCTTCCGGCACCTCCTCAGGAATGAGCTGGCGGTAAATGTAATCGCACACAGCGTTCTCAAGGAAGAGCACCTCAAGCCCGGTCTCCGGGATCAGGCGGTAGCTGCGCCGCTGTCCCACATGGCAACTGTGTACGCTGTAAAGAAGCAGTTTTTCTCCAGAGCGTTTGAGCCGCCCCAGCGTCTCCATTGCCAGCAGGCCAAAGGGACTATATGGGTCTGCCACATACTCCGTAAAACCGCGCTGTTTCCCCCAGTGGTAGTTCCGCAGGATCGCTCTCCGGTACCACCAGGCGTTCAGAAAATTGCAGCGTCTCCTGCGCCCTGAAATAAACAGCATGGTCCTCCTGGGCTCCAGAGCTGGCTTCTGTTCTTTCTGCTCCTCTTCATCCATGAAAATGATGTCCTCAATCAGTTTGACTTCAGCACCGCTCACAGATTCCTCCGGTACGAGTGACTGCTCAAATTCCTCTATCTGCTTGTCCGCGCAGAGCTTCCATTTCAGGTCTTTGAAAAAGCAGGCAATATAAAACTTTAACCGTTGATACTGATTCATTGTTCCCCCATTCAGATGCAGGGAGACGCCGCATACCGGGCGCTGTGCCAGGCTGAGCCAATCCCCTGATGAGATCCGCCGCAGTTGTGTAGCTGCAGAGTGTGTAAGCCGCCGGGCGTGGCGCGGCCGCCATATTGACCGGGGTGGCCGGGATATTGACCTACCAATTCCTGCCGAGTTCCGCTATTCTTATCAATCGGAGGTGATTTTTGTGGAACTGTCGAAAAAGCTGTCGAAGAACATGAAAACGCTCCGTGGGAGTAAATCACAAGCCGCGTTTTCCAAAGAGATCGGCATCGCAAAGGCGACCGTCAATTCCATCGAAACTCAGCGCGCCTCCATACGTCTTGATACGTTGGAAGTTATCTGCCTCCACCTCGGCATTCCCCCTCAGAGCCTCCTGTCCGATGAGATGGATTGCATGGAGAGCGGTATGCTGGAGTACCTGCTCGGGCGGACCGAGTGGTATTTGAAGCTCTCTCCGGAGGACCAACAGGCATACATACAGTGGCTCCGGCATACCGCCGACCTGTTTGAACGTCTCATTGGACAAAATAAGGAACGGAAGGAATGATCGTTATGGACTACCACGCCATTTTGCTCCAGCTTGGGATTACACCAAATTATAAGGGCTACCACCAGATGCTCACCGCCCTTGAGATCGTCGAGGCCAACCCGGAGGCGCTGACGATGGTGACTAAGTGGCTCTACCCGGCCGTAGCGAAACGGCACCAGACAAATTGGAAACAAGTAGAACGAAATTTAAGAATAGCTGTTAGAACTGCTTGGGGTACTAATCGGGATTTCTTGCAGAAGCTTTCTCCACTTCCGGTGAAAAAGCGGCCGACAGTATCTCAATTCATATCGATCCTGTGGAAAACAGATACTTAACAGGATTGACCCTATACGGAATTATCTTAACCGTGCTAAAACGATTCTTTAACAAAAAACCGACAGTTTAGGGGTGCCTTTTTTATATATTACTGTGACTATGAAATTTTTATCCCCTATATAACATTCTATCATGTCTTTTAGCTTTACTAATCCCAATTCAGCAGACTCTTTTCGTGCATATAATCTTAAAGGAGGTTTTGTGATAAAGTCACCGTCATTAAAGAGTTCGCGGGAAAATTGTACAATATAACCTTGCAGAGTATCTAAAACAGTATTTTCTGACAATGGCATTCTTATAATTTCTGCTAGTTTTGAAATTGAATGTTTGATTTTGCCTTCACAGATCAATTTATCTAATTCACACTTTACTTCTGAAAAAGTCCTCACTTTTTCAGCATCCCAAAAACCGCAATGTGCATTCACAAAAATATTGGATGGAATTGAAATGGTAACCTGAAAAGAAAATGTGACTTCCCCCATCAAAATGGCTTGAATATATTTCAAGTCATCTTCGGTGCTAGGATATATATCTTCTGCATCATTTTCCTCTATGTGGAACTTTGACACTGTTTTCAAAAACGGATATAAAACAATTTTTTTATTCTCTATATATCCGCCTTTCAGTAGATCATAAAAAGCTTTTTCACCCCACATCCCTAGTTCGTTTTTAGTCAGTTCACCACGAAAATACTTATTTAGCTGGTCTGAAAATTCAAATAAACCAAATTCCATTTTTGTGATTCTCCTTATCCAAATCCCAAATATGATAATCATTGTTTCACCATAAGATCAATGGGGATAAAATACTTCAATACCTTCACCATGATAAAAATAGTTTGTTCCGTCTGTCCAGTAATTTCTTTGATAAATTGTTCCATCAGGCGAAGCCCATTTTTCCACAACTTTTACCCACTTTTTGGGGTTAAATCCATTCTCACGCAAAAATTCAATGAAGGATTTGCTTTTAACTGGTAACTCTTCAGGCGCCTCAACTTCAATCCAGTCATCAGGGACTTCCTGTAATCCCTCTTTATAGTAATTCTCCTTCTCTCCTTCATCTGCGAAATGTCCTGACCCTGGGTTCGAGTTCCCCGATGCTGCTTGGATTATTCCCTTCAAAATCTCGTTGGCTGCGACACCGGTAATTAAAATCCCGCCACCTTCAAGAATTGTTTGCCCGGATATTGCTGCACCGCCCAGTACCCCGAGCCCTCCAGATGCTCCTGCCAGCCCGGGCAGCAAGGGGGGGACCATGAAAGTGCTAGCAGCAAAATCTGCAATGGCGCCACCAATAGTTTGAAGGCCAGCAGGTATATATGGTATCGTCGCCACGGCAGCACCAACTACTGCACCAGTTAGAATTGTTTTTGCCGCCTCAAATCCATCTCTAACATTCCCGGAATTATTGTCGGCCACAGAAATGGCCACCGTTGCAACAGCAGCACCAATTGCTGCGCCAATAAAAATCGGTGCAACAGCCGGGAAAGCAATCGCTGTAGCTACACAAGCAACGACAACAAGCGCCCCAAAAAGCATATTGCCGATCCAGCCACCCATATCGAACTCATTCGGCTCATCGTTAAAGGGGGGATAGGTGTGAAATTCTGTACCCCACAAAACCTCGGATGATCCTTTCAGATTAAACTGATTTTCAATGTTCACGATGGATGAATCGCCACCCGTAGGCGGATTCCCACTTGCTGTTCCTTTAGATACAATTAACGCCAATTTAGCTACTGCATCGGTAGAACGAATAATACTGACCGTTTGTGGTGTCTGGAGTTTAACTGTTGGCGCTACAATTCGTATGCGCCCTCTGGAAGTCATTTGGAGTGCCTTTGCGCTTTCAAACAGGAGTTGGTGGAGTTGATCTAGATTAACCTGATTAGGAGCATCTGGAGCCCCGGCTACGATCCCCATGCTTTCTGGGTAAAGAAAAAGCTGCTTGCCATGCTCTGTTGTGAAACAGCGCATACTTGGATCACCCATTGCCGCACAGCTATCACCGTTTTCTCGCGGGCTGTTCAGAACAACTGCATGGCCGCCATCTCCGTCCTGAAGGAATAGAGATGCGCGAGTACCAACCTTTGGCATACAATACATTATATTACCACTCTCAGGACGCCAAGGGAAGGGGTATCCTCCGGTATCCTTCCCATTATCAATATCCAGTGCCAGTACAACCCTTTCCTGTGAGGTACTTTTCACTGTTCCAACAAGAGAAAGCCCTACCATTTTTCGGTTTTGATATGTTTTTTCAGCGACTAGTCCTTTCCGGCCGAGTATATATGTGAAAATGAGCTCGCCATCAACGAATTCTCCAGATACTTCGCAAATATAGATGGGCGCCCCTTCCCATAACACAGAACTCCCTATGCTGAGGTTTTTAGTCTCTTTCACTTGATAGCATAGAAAATCAGGCTTATACAATCCGGCCTGTTCTCCGCCCAATCTGTAAAACTGCCGATCTACTTTCTGAATATATTCTGAATTTGTGAAATCAAGATCCGTGGTGCGGCCCTCAAGGCCAACCGTAATTTGTGGTACAGGAGCTTCCCGTGCTGGAAATACCTTCATGTTCAACTTGCTGGCCATTCGCTTGATAAATTCCCAGTCGGTTTCCTTATATTGAAATATGGGGCGACCAATCGTGATGCCTTCACCAGCCGAGCATATCGCCGCAGCGTTAGGAGTATCCTGTAATACGGTGCGGATGAGCTCGGCATAGGTCATATCAGGATTTTGGAAAGAACGGCTTTTTTTCTTCTCGTCAAGTTTGGCGGAAAGCGTCACAACATGTGCCTCTGCCAGATACTGGCGGTTTATTTGATGCACAAATAACCGCTTAATAACCCCGATAAAAATAGGGATCACGCCAACCATCGTTGAATAAATCCCAAATGGCTGGCCTTCAAGGTCTTTGTAGACCGCTGAACTGCCACTATCCTCATCTAAAAAACCAGTAACAACGAGGTGACCATGTTCATTGCCTTTGATTGAGAACGAGAGCTTGGATACAGATTTGAATTGAATTGGCCCTTGGAGAAGAAGGCTGTCCAGACATATGGTACCCACAATTCCACCTCCACTATTATTCTGCAACATACTGAATCCATTTTACGATGCCCGGGCCACTGTTTGATAAAAAACCACTTTGAAAAATCTGCTCAACTGTAAACTCATCAGCAAAGCCATCCCATGGATCAAAGAGTTTAAGTCCTTTTTCTGTTCTGCTCAGTACCACTGAATGATAAGACCCATTTAATTTCTGATAGTTCCCAATGACACAACCGGAGCAATCCAAGAGATCAAAAAGAGATTGTCCATAAATCTGATAAAGGGAATGTTTATCATCATATTTTCCGAGCGTCCTTATCACAGGTGTTTCACTGTCTGGATCACCGGCGATTACATATTTAAGTGCTCGCTCCTTGCCAACGTCTCCCTCTGGTTTGTCACCAGATGGATTAAAAATTGGACTCCTTGCTGCTTTTACAATGTCATATTGCCAAGCATCTGCAAAAATATGTTCGCAAGACTTCCTAACGTAATCCCAACGAAAACCGACCATGCTCTCTACAATAATGCCCTGCTCCGGTTTAATAGGGATACTTTTTCCCGTAGACATAAGAAAATGGAAGCCTACAATTTTGGCTGCGGTAGCCCAACACCAGCTCACATGGTTTTGTATATAGGGAGCGGGCCTTTCTCTCATAGCATCAGTCATAGATTCAATCCAACGGCTCGTCTGGGTCATACTGCTGCCCAGAATTGTAGGGCTCGATCAAGCCGCCATACTTACAAATTAGGAAAGAAAGCGTAGTTGTAGTCGGAATTCCTTGAGGAGACGCTAAAGCCTCGGCCTGCTCTTCGTCTGTAAGTTCTGAAAAATTCTCCGGCATAGGTTTGACTCTTGCACGGTCAGCGGGATCTAAGTCCCCATTATCTACAATAGGAGTCTGTTCATAGGCATCCATCCAGACAGCGCCTACGATTTCGGGCTGGCATTTGTGCCCGCTTTCGTGTCCCCCTGGCGCATCCCCAGTGCGGTCTCCCGTCTGAGGGTTTCTAGGCACATCTTTTGTGAGATGCACGACTTCCGTGGGAGGCGGAGACGGAGCTTTACATATTCCATACCAAGTGATATTTTCCTCTTCCCCCACAAGGCAGTTACGTGCATGAATGCATGGATGACCGTGCACATATATACCATGGCATTTTTTCAAGTTGAGTTGTCTTGCATGGGTACCGTAACGGCAGCGAAGCAATGCACCCCGGACCAAATATTCCTGCTTTCCACTCTCTGTATGTTCTTTCAAGAAATTAGCAATATCTTCTTCTGTTTTGAAATCATGTTCTGCAAGGAATTTGTCTATATCTGATTGTCCAGTCAATAAGTATTCAGTAAGGTCAGAGTTTGCAATCGCCGTCAATAACGAAGTCCCAATATTTCTCCTTGCTGCTGGAATGGACAGCAATGCCAGGACTGCGTATGTCTTCGGATTGGTTGTCACTTTCCCCAACAGAGACAATGTGTTGTCTATCAGTATGTCCATGCTCGTTTCTGTTCCACCAACAGGCGGATCGCCACTGTAAAACTCCTGAAGAAGCGCCATGATGCCCAAACATATGTTTGCGCGCATTTCTGGGTCATCAATCGACATTATTGCATTGGATAGATCCCCTACTGCTTTGGCTAAAGGCCCCTCAATTGTCTGCCGCTGTAAGTGCCCATCATCCGTTAATAACGCAGTTATATAATGATTCACGAGCAGCGATTCCATCTCATCCGTTGGAATCGTCCCAATATCAGGAGTATATAGATAGACCGTGTTTTCAGGCAATGTGATTGTCTGGCCTAATCCATGCACATAGTCGTTGTCGGCATGGATAGAGTATAGCTTTTTCAGCCCTTCTTCCCAGCCAGGTAAATCCTTAAGCTGCTCTACCACGTCTGGAGGAAACCCTTGGCCGTCAAAATTATATGCCGCATTGATCTTGTCAGCAAAAACTAAAGCTGCTAGCTGCGTCTCATTTCCACCCTTGGAATGTCCGCTGATATTGATTACCTTTCCCTCATTCTTATCAACAATGCTCTGCATATACTCCAACGCATTATGCTGCATAGGTGAGACTCCAAGATTTGAAACTCCCTGCTCTGCATTTTCATAGGGGATCAGATAGTCTCCACCGGCCATTCCATAACCATTGTCAATCCATGCACCATCAGGAGTACCGCGAAAGCACACATTGATTTCTCCATTAAACTCGAAAGCACATGCTTGGAAACCTTTAATATTAAATTGTGTTCCCTCAGTATCCCAACTCTTATCTACAATTTTTGCATCTCCCAAATCTTTGTAGGAACCATTCTCTCCAATAATAGATTCGAGTGCTTCAATATATACGATTTCATCCTCTTTGGGTTTGTCCTTAGCTGCTACCAATATTTTAGATAGTGTATCAGCTTTTTTATATTTTGGGTCATCCAGCCGCAAATATTGTACCGCTTGAAATGCAATTTGCTCTAAAACTTCTTCCTCTGCCATTTCAGGCACACCATAAATTAAGCTCATCCTTCACCCTCCTCCCATCCACCAAAACGCCATTTAGTGGTGTCAGGCAAAATGATTACGCTACAGCTATATTTATAAAATCCACTATCTAATGTTTCTAAATTTTGGTGGTTATCTGAATTTATATTGTTATAATTAGCTTCTGATAGATATTCTACATTTACACAAATTGAGTAACCACTATTTTGAATAGCAATTATAAATTTTTGCATATCATTATTCTTTTGCTTGGGATCTTTGACTGTAAAAATATCAACCTGAACTACTGGCGCATATTCTTCGGAAACACCTAATAGTTCAATAGCTGTTGTTTCTTTCCCAAAATCTGGAGGGCAAACAGAATAACCATAAGCAAAGAGCTTACATTCACCAAAAACGTCATTGGCAACCGGGGTCAAAATTTCTTCTAAATCATGCTGGCGCAAATAGACAATATAATTATCTTGATATGTCTGATTTTCTTCTGACCATTCTAAATATACTTGAAAGTTTGGAAATCTTGTCGAAATTACATCACCAGTATCTGTTAATACAAACTCTTCTCCATATTTTTCAACACAGTACTCCAATTTAGGTAACGCACGCGAATTAAACATATATTCGGCAATTTGTTCGTGTAGCGGTTTTTTATCCTTACTCATCAATATCCCTCCAGTAATCAATAAAGCAATCACAAAAAGCATGATTACTGATATTTTCAGAAATTTATTCATAGCACATTCCTCTATGAAACCGATATATGCTGATATGGATTTGCAATTATACAGCGTTCCAAGCCAATACCACGGCCACCACGCCTCAATAGGCTCTCCACTAAATCTAGCCGCGCCACAGCATAGAGCTTAGAAAATCCGCCTAAATAGAAAATACTCCGGTCCTCAATTTTTTCAGGGTCAAGTACAGCGGTTATCAGGGTATCCCGCCCGCGGGAGAGTTCACTTTCCGGTGCCAGGCAATCGCAGTGCTCTAAAAGGGGAATGTAGTAAATTTCGCTTGTCGCATTTTTACGATCCAGTAAAATAATCTCCTTAAATTGTGTTGTAGGCTCATACATTTTAATGACATCTCGGACCATCTTCGTTCCAAGGAAAAAGGGGAAATCAATAATGTCCGTAAAAATGGTATCAGGGTTTGACTGTATAAACAGCAGCTCGCGCTTTGGCAATTTGTGTCCTGTTTCCTTGCGGATTAAGCGCACATCTATTTTCGGGTACCAATTTTCAATCACGGGGGACGTGTTATACTTTGGGTCGGTTTTCAGGAGAAAGTATCTCATGTTCATCCCCCTTTCTGAACAACGCAAACTGAATTGTTTGATCCATGTAACCGCCGAACGAAAATCTCACTTCATCACAGCAGTCTAGCCTTGCGATTCCGCCTAAGACAGCAGCATCCAAAGATTCCTCACCAAAGAAGAAGCCGGCCAGCTGATACAAGTTATTGATATAGGCCCGGCGGATTTCTTCCAACTCATATGGGCGAATTCGTATCCACATTTGTCTGGCATCTTTTTCAAAGAAACTCAAGTCTTCCTCGACTGCCTGAAATAGACGTTGTGGGCACCAAAAACACAACAGCCCGTTCTGATCCAGGCAATATCGCTCATTGGTCAAAGAGAGCGCAAAATCATAGCTCTGTGTTACGGCGCTGCTCTGTAGATAGAATATAGAAAAGTAGTGAATCTGTCCAAGCGTCCCAGCAGCCTGCCTCTTTTGTGCTGTCTGGAGCAGATCAGAAACAATTCTATGATATTCCCGTTTCATTTCCAGATATGCGGCGCAGTCTTTCCGGAGCAAATTTGCCCGTTCGGAAATGTATGGAGTAAGCTTTTCCCTGGCATATTGGAACATTTCTTCTTTTCGGCCCATTTGTACTCACGCCCTTTCAGTCTATCCGAACTTGCGCACCTCCAAAATGTAGCTTTTCTTCAAGACTCATCTGCGTATTGCCCTGTTGGAATATAATACGCTGTGGCGCACTGATACTGAGGGAACTTGTCGCGCTTGAAATGTCAACAGCTTCCTGCGACTGCACAACGATTGCCTTGTCGCTGATAATCTTAATTCCCTCTGCATCAGACAGTTCGATGGACATCCCGGCATTATTGGTAAGCAGCAAGCTCCCAGGGGTGAAAAGGATTTCCTTCTTCTGCTTGTTCATGATGGATTTGAAGTCAGGGTTTATGCGCTCGTCGCCTGCGGAGGATTGGAGATGGACGGAGCTTGCCACATATGCATCCGCGTCCTTTTCACATGGAAAGTACAGCCTGACAGCATCCCCAATTTCAGGCATACAATACCAGCCGGTCCCATCCGGAGTGGAGTACACTGTAGCGTACGGGAAGACGCGGGTGCCGCAGCCTGCTTGGTTTTCATCACATCCAATCAAAACCTGGACAGTATCTCGCTCCACGGAAGTTACCTGCGCATCAAGAGAGAGCCCAATGAGATTTTCATTGAAAACTTCCTCAGTTTCAAATCCGCTCTCGCTGGTCAAATAGTATGTATGGTACAGCTCGCTGCCTTCCATTTTGGTTTTAATGGAGTACACACGCAGCGGGACCCCGTTCAATGTCACGCAGTCTCCAAGGCGGTAGATTTCCCTTGAGTTCAGCACATAAAAGAAAGTATCCGCTCTTGGCATCCGCTGATCTTCGCTCTCAATGATTTGGCCCGCGTTTTTTGCAATCGAAAATATGTTTGTTTCAACAGCATAATGAACTCCATCTTCGGGAAGCCCAAAGGTATATGCGATATGGTCGCGTTGTGAATCAGGTATCACAACAGTATGAAAGCGGCTTGCCATTCTCTTTATAAATGCCCAGTCGGTTTCATCATACTGCATAACAAGCCCAGGAATATTTGAGCCCGCTCCCTTTGCCATGATGAAAATGGAATCGGTATAGCCATTATTCACAGTCGTCAATAGATTTTGATATTGTAGTCTGTCTGCTTGGAACGAACGCTTATGCGGAATCAAATCCAGCAAGTAGGTATTCGTCCTTAATACCCCAGTTAAATATCTAACATCGTTTTGAGCCTGAATCTCAAAGTCAACCAGCACTCCTTGGAATAGTATCTTTTCCTCACCGCTATCGCTGCAAACATTGACTGAAACCAGAGGATTCTTCTTTAACGCCCAGGAGATATACTCGCTCTCTTTTTCTCCGCGCATCAGTCCTGAGAAAACCAATTCTCCATGTTCATTTACCTGTTGTACGCCTTCCAGCTCAGTAATCTTGAGATCATCGAAAGGAATTGCCTTTATCAATACTTCCCGCATAGCGAACACCTCCTAAGTATCCATTACTTTGACGGATTGAATGACTTGAATTGCCGCTCGGTTCCACTCGTTCATCGAGTCAAATCTACAACTGAATGTTCCATGCAGAATTTTTCCTTTTTCTGCTGCCAGCAAATACATAATCGTATAAATCTGGTCATCAATCGCATAGCTTTTATAGTTAAACCAGCACAAAGCACGGTTTTCTGCAACTTCCGCTTGGAGATCATAGAAAATATTGGCTGGATTAACTTTTTTGAGCATGGCTTTCATCTGCTCCGCGACACGCTTCACCTGATCCAAAGGAACATCCTGTGGATACACGCTGAAGGTAAAATTCACAGTCGTGTCCAAACTTGTGAATATCATCTGCGGACGTGTTTCGGAGGGATATTTTATTTTAGCAATGGAAAGCGGCATCCGCACAAATGTTTTCGGCAAGGAGGCGTTGATATTCAACTCTGGAATATCCCGCGGCTCAAATTCGACCAATTCATCCTTGATATAAATACCAGTTTCCAATGTGCTGTATTTAGCGTATTTTTCCCGCCTTTTTAGCTTCAAAAAATCTTCATCCAGATAGGACATCTCAATCGCCATCCTTCCGTTTAATAATACTCAAGGCCCGCCCATGCTGTCAGCATAGGCGGGCCTTGGCTTGGTCTACGCTGGAAAGCGCATCGGTACATGATTCAGTTTTGATTGTTTTCACATTACATAATGGCTTGTTCGCAGATACGGTCGCCGATACCATTGTAAATGTATATACTTAATATACTTCAACTTAGACTTTACTCACAATTTTTAACCTTGATTCCATGATCTCTCAATCTCGTCCATCAGTTCAAAATCTTCTTCGGTGGCATATCCATAAACTTTCTCGGTATCCACAATCAATCCAAACGCACATGCAAAGAATGAAATTAAACTGTCGGCTTCAATGCCTATGCCATCAGAGTTTTCACTGTCCCAAAAATAAATCTTTTCGTTGTTTCCAAGATATAATTCATAGGTCCAAGCTCCAACTGGTTTATAGTTGGGATTTTCCCAGCCATCTATCTGTTGCCCTGACAAAGAGAAACCATTATAGTTTAACATATATCCAATCGGGGTAACATCATCGTGGAATTTTAAGCCGAGGCATTTTGATGTAATAAACAAATCCTTCCATCCACTCTCTGGATACTTAAACCTTAAAACACCGCCATAAATATCTTCAACAGTTCCCAAACTCCTTGTCTTTTTCATGGGTAAAGATAAGCCATATATTTGATGAATAAATTCCTTTACCTCCGAGGTAAATGTTAATCTAAAATTATTTATTTGAGAAATCACCAACTTCCCTTCATCTCTTGGGAGGCCATCCCATCCCCAGTGCTGAAGAATAAATTTCACTTTACTTTCTAACGTACACGGAAGTTTTGAGACTTCTTGGTATAGTCTGCCTGGCCTATTTTTGATTTCCAAATAGTTTACTTTTTGGCAAATAGAGTTGTATTCCTCCTGACCCAACGGAATCCAATCCATTATGGACACCCCGCTTTCGGATTTACATATTGTCGTTTCTGCTCAATATTTGTTAGTTGCTTCCCATATATAATTTCATCGATTTTTTGATTATTTGTGCTAGACACTGCACAAATATCACATGCATCAGAAATTTCGTTTGGGTTGCTACGCAACACTGAAAAATGTTTATAATCATCTTCTGTCAGTGCTACGCCAAAATCCATTCTAAAGAATTCAGCATAATCTTGGGGGCAAAATTTTGGGCAACGTACCCAGATGGATCAACATAAAACACAGGGTTGTTCGCACAGTACGTATATAGATTCAGCCCGTCACTCCGGTAAGTGTCCTCCTGAGTAAAGCGGCCAATAACCGGGTTGTAGAACCGGGTCCGCAGGTAATACTGCTGGGTGATGGGATCGATCTGCTGGCCGTAGTAGGTGAAGCGGTTGGGAACGGCCTCCTCCTTGACCTCAATTTTTCCCCAGGCGTCGTAGGCATAGCGGTTTTGGACATTGCCACTTTCATCAACGATATGGGTGGTTGACCCCATCTCGTCGCTGGCATAATGGTAGTATGTCCGGGCGCTCTCGCTGTCGCCGCTGCGGGCAATCAGCTCCGAGCCACGGATCAGGCGGATCACATTGCTGTTTTCCTCCTGCTCCGCCACGGCCTCCCCCTTGTGGAAGATGAAGCGCACCAGCCGCCCGTTCTCCTCCATCTCGTGGCGCAGGCCCTCCGCGTCGTAGTGGTTCACCTGTATGCTGCCGTCAAAGGTCTCCACCTTCACCGTCCGGTTGAAGGCGTCGTAGCTGTACCG
>OJSG01001234.1_pt1 | contig 17281 bp, 17 predicted proteins | sample 1599371 | NCBI WGS metagenome assembly OJSG01 (sample SAMN04168658, study PRJEB22393) | human gut metagenome | biome: human gut microbiome; feature: stool | host: Homo sapiens | collected 2014-03-24
AGGTAATCCTAACCAACCAGGTGGATCCTTCCATTTTGGGCGGCGTGATTATCCGGATGCAGGACGACCAGGTCGACGCATCGGTCAAGACCCGCCTGGAAGACCTGAAACAGCACATTTCTGCAATTATTGCGTAAAGGAAAGTTGGTGAGACCATGCAGTTGCGCCCTGAAGAAATCAGCGCGATTATCAAGGAGCAGATAAAGAACTATCACTCCCAAATAGAGCTCAACGATGTCGGCACCGTTGTGGAAATCGGCGACGGTATCGCAACCATACATGGACTGGAAAAATGTATGGCCAACGAGCTGCTGGAATTTGAAGGCGGCATTTATGCGATGGCACTCAACCTGGAAGAAGACAGCGTCGGCGCGGTTATGCTTGGCTCTGATGAAGACATCAAAGAAGGCGATACCGTTAAGAGAACTGGGAAGATTGTATCCGTCCCGGTCGGCGAGGAACTTCTTGGCAGAGTTGTAAATGCACTGGGCCAGCCCATTGACGGCCTCGGCCCCATCGAGACCAACGAGACCCGCCCCATTGAGCACGAGGCCAGCGGCGTGGTCAGCCGCGAGCCGGTCAATGTACCCCTCCAGACCGGCATCCTGGCCATCGACGCCATGGTGCCCATCGGCCGGGGACAGCGTGAGCTGATCATCGGGGACCGCCAGACCGGCAAGACCGCCATCGCGGTGGACACCATCCTGAACCAGAAGGGACAGGACGTCATCTGCATCTATGTGGCCATCGGCCAGAAGGCGTCCACCGTGGCGCGTATTCAGGACACACTGAAGAAGCACGGGGCTATGGACTACTCCATCATCGTGTCCTCCACCGCCAGCGAGTCCGCCCCACTCCAGTACATCGCCCCCTACTCCGGTGCGGCCATGGGCGAGTATTTCATGGGCAAGGGGAAGGACGTGCTCATCGTCTATGACGATCTGAGCAAGCACGCGGTGGCCTACCGTACCCTGTCCCTGCTGCTCAAGCGCTCCCCCGGACGGGAGGCCTACCCCGGCGACGTGTTCTATCTCCACTCCCGCCTGCTGGAGCGGGCCTGCCGCCTGACGAAGGAGTACGGCGGCGGCTCCATGACCGCCCTGCCCATCATCGAGACCCAGGCCGGAGACGTGTCGGCCTACATCCCCACCAATGTTATCTCCATCACCGACGGCCAGATCTACTTGGAAACCGACCTGTTCTTCGCCGGACAGCGGCCCGCCGTCAACGTGGGCCTGTCCGTGTCCCGCGTGGGCGGCGCAGCCCAGACCCGGGCCATCAAGAAGACCGCCGGCACCCTGCGCATCGACCTGGCCCGGTTCCGGGAGTTGGAGGTCTTCACCCAGTTCGCCTCCGATCTGGACCCAGCTACCCAGCAGGCCCTGGACCACGGCCGCCGGCTGCTGGAGCTGCTCAAGCAGCCCCTCTACCACCCCATGCCGGTAAGCCGCCAGGCCATCCTCCTGTATGTGGCCACCAGCGGCCTGGTGGACGACGTGCCTCTGGAGCACGTGCGCCCCTTCGTGCTTGGATTTGCCGACGAGATGGAGGCCGAGCACCCCGACATGGTGGCGGAGATTGAGTCTACCGGCACCCTGAGCGGCCCGGCAGTGGAGTGCATCCGGGCGGCTCTGGCCGACGCCAAGAAGCGGGGGAGCGCCACATGGCAAGCATAAAGGAGATCCGTACCCACATCAAGAGCGTGGAGCAGACGCTGAAGATCACCAACGCCATGTATCTCATCTCTTCCTTCAACCTGCGCAAGGCACGCAGGCAGCTCACCGATGTGGAGCCCTATTTCAGCAAGATCGAGGCCACCATCTCCGATATCCTCCACCACTCCCCGGAGATCGACCACCGCTTTTTCGATAAGCGCCCCGGTATCCCGCCCGACAAACGGAAGACGGGCTTCATCGTCATCACCGGCGACAAAGGGCTGGCGGGGGCCTACAACCACAACATTCTCAAGCTGGCTGAGGAGAAAATGTCCAGGGCCGCCAATCCCAGCCTCTTTGTGGTGGGGCAGGTGGGCCGCTCCTACTTCCTGGAGCACGGCATCCCCATCGACGTGGAGTTTCTCTACACGGCCCAGGACCCCAACATGGGCCGGGCCCGGGATATGGCCGAGCTGATGCTGGACCTCTATCTGGATGGCCAGTTGGACGAGGTGTATGTCCTCTTTACCAAAATGGTGAGCTCCTTCCAGATGGAGCCCACCGCCCACAAGCTGCTGCCCCTGGACCCCGATGTGTTTCCTGAATATGAGAAGAACCGGGACAGCTATAACCGGGACGTGGTGTATGTGCCCTCGGTGAAGGCGGTCATGGACCGGCTGGTGCCCGGCTATGTAAAGGGAGACCTGTTCGGCGCACTGGTGGAGTCCTATTGCTCCGAGCAGAATGCCCGCATGACGGCCATGAAGTCGTCCAGCGACAACGCCCGGGCTATGCTCCAGCGTCTGAACCTGTCCTTCAACCGGGCCCGTCAGGCGGCCATCACCCAGGAAATCACGGAGGTTGTAGGCGGGGCCCAGGCGGCCCTGTAACATCCCACGGAGAGGGGATATACAGAACATACCAACGCCCGAAAGGGGATTTTGCCATTATGAGTGAGAAGCAAGGAACCATTGTACAGGTCATGGGCCCCGTGGTGGACGTGGCCTTTGACGGCGGCGCTCTGCCGGAGCTGAAGGAGGCCCTGGAGGTGGAGCTGGACGGCCGCCGGGAGGTCATGGAGGTGGCCCAGCATGTGGGCGGCGACACGGTGCGCTGCATCATGCTCTCCCCCAGTGAGGGCCTGGGCCGCGGCATGGCCGTCACCGCCACCGGCGCGCCCATCTCCGTCCCCGTGGGCGAGGGCGTGCTGGGCCGCATGTTCAACGTCCTGGGCGACGCCATCGACGAGAAGGGGCCGGTGCAGACCAGCGAGAAGTGGTCGATTCACCGCCAGCCCCCCGCGTTCGAGAACCAGCGCCCCGTGGTGGACATCTTCGAGACCGGTATCAAGGTCATCGACCTGCTGGCCCCCTACGCCAAAGGCGGAAAGATCGGCCTGTTCGGCGGCGCCGGCGTGGGCAAGACGGTGCTCATCCAGGAGCTGATCCACAACATCGCCACCGAGCACGGCGGCTACTCCATCTTCACCGGCGTGGGGGAGCGCACCCGCGAGGGCAACGACCTCTGGCGGGAGATGACCGAGTCGGGGGTCATTGAAAAGACGGCCCTGGTCTTCGGCCAGATGAACGAGCCGCCCGGAGCCCGCATGCGGGTGGCCCTGACGGGCCTGACCATGGCCGAGTACTTCCGCGACCGGGAGAAGCAGAACGTACTGCTCTTCATCGACAACATCTTCCGCTATGTCCAGGCGGGCAGCGAGGTCTCCGCCCTGATGGGCCGGATGCCCTCCGCCGTGGGCTATCAGCCCACCCTGGCCAACGAGGTGGGCGCCCTTCAGGAGCGCATCACCTCCACCAAGGACGGGGCCATTACCTCCGTCCAGGCCGTCTACGTCCCCGCCGACGACCTGACCGACCCCGCCCCCGCTACCACGTTTGCACATCTGGACGCAACCACCGTCCTGAGCCGTAAGATCGTCGAGCAGGGCATCTATCCCGCTGTGGACCCGCTGGCTTCCACCTCCCGCATTCTGGAAGCCGACATCGTGGGCGAGGAGCACTACCGCGTGGCCCGCAAGGTGCAGGCAACGCTGCAGCGCTATCAGGAACTGCAGGACATCATCGCCATTCTGGGCATGGACGAGCTGGGCGAGGAAGACAAGCTCACCGTCACCCGTGCGCGTAAGCTGCAGAAGTTCCTGTCCCAGCCCTTCTCGGTGGCTGAGAACTTCACCGGCCTGCCCGGCAAATATGTGCCGCTGGCCGAGACGGTCAAGGGCTTTGCCGCCATCGTGGACGGCAAGTGCGACGACCTGCCCGAGTGGGCCTTCTTCAACGTAGGCACCCTCGACGACGCCCGCAAGAAGGCAGCGGACAAGCTGGCGGAGGAAAAAGGCGGTGAGGCCTGATGAACAGCTTCATCCTCAACATCACGGCTTCCAGCGGTGAGTTCTATCAGGGCAGTTGCGAGAGCATGGTGCTGCCCGTGAAGGACGGCGTCTACGGTGTTCAGGCCGGCCACAGCCCGGTGCTGGTGGCTATCCACATGGGGATGCTCAAGTTCACTGTGGACGGCGAGACCCGCGAGATTCTGGTGGGCGACGGCATCGCTGAGGTGACGCCCACCTTCGTGCTTCTGCTGGTGGACAGCGCCGAGCGCCCCGAGGACATCGACAAGAACCGTGCCGAGGCCGCCCGCATCCGCGCCGAAGAGCGCCTGCAGCATAAGCAGAGCATGCACGAGTATTACCAGACCAAGATCGCTCTGGACCGCGCCATGCAGCGTCTGCAGACTGCCGCGAAGTATAAGCGTTAAAACTTCCTTTCTATAGCAGTTTGCGTTTTTAATGCACAAGCAACATCCGCAAACTGCATATCGCAAATATGCCGTTTCGATAGGCACTATTTTTGAAAATTGCGATAAACGATATTTCTCCATTTTTCTCCATAAACAAAGGGCCTGCCTGTCCATTTTACGGATGGGCGGGTTCTTTTTTGCGTCCCTCTCTTGACAGTGGTGCGGCAAAGTGATATGATTTTGGTATCAGAAAGAAACACTTCCGACCCCATAAGGAGGGAATTGTTATGGAAGAAAAAGCTCTCACCGCCAAAAAAAGCGGCTTCTCGATGCTGCCGCTCTGCTTCATCGTTTTTGCGTCGGGCGCAGCGCTCTTCGTGTACGCCATCGGTCATCTGGAACGCGGGGAAAACGCCCTCGGCGGCTTCCTGCTCGTCGTCGCCATCCTCGGCTACATTGCGGGCATTATCGCCCTCCCGGGCTTCAAGGTGCTCAAGCCGCAGGAAGCGCTGGTGCTCACCCTCTTCGGCCACTATGCAGGCACCCTGCGGGAGCCGGGCTTCTACTGGGTCTGCCCCTTCTGCACTGCCGTCAACCCGGCGGCAGGCACCAAACTGAGCCAGAGCGGCGACGTGGACGGCGGCGCAAAGGCCGTCTCCCAGAGCGACGGCATGGGCAAGAAAATTTCTCTTAAAATGATGACCCTCAACAACTCCCGGCAGAAGATCAACGACTGTCTGGGCAACCCGGTGGAGATCGGCATCGCCGTCATCTGGCGGGTCACCGACACTGCCAAGGCGGTGTTCAATGTAGACAACTACAAGGAATACCTCTCCCTCCAGTGTGACAGCGCCCTGCGGAACGTGGTGCGGGTGTACCCCTACGATGTGGCCCCCAACGTGGACACCACCGGAGACGGCGTGGCCGACGAGGGCAGCCTGCGGGGCTCCTCGGAGGTGGTGGCGGCCCGCATCCGGGACGAGATCCAGAAAAACGTGGCTGAGGCAGGCATCGAGGTGGTGGAGGCCCGGATCACCTATCTGGCCTATGCGCCGGAGATCGCCGCAGTGATGCTCCAGCGCCAGCAGGCCAGCGCCATCATCGACGCCCGCAAGATGATCGTGGACGGCGCCGTGGGCATGGTGGAGATGGCACTGGACCGGCTGAGCGAAAACAAAGTGGTGGAGTTGGATGACGAACGTAAAGCGGCCATGGTCTCCAACCTGCTGGTGGTGCTCTGCGGCAACCGGGACGCACAGCCCATCGTGAACAGCGGCAGCCTGTACTGATGCCAGAGCCCAAAAAGCAGATCCCCCTGCGCCTGAACGCAAAGCTCTACGAGGCCCTTGCCGCATGGGCTGAGGACGATTTCCGCTCGGTGAACGGGCAGATCGAGTATCTCCTCACCGAGTGTGTGCGTCAGCGCAAAAAGAACGGCCGGTACGTCTCCGATCAGATCGACCTGCCGCCGGAGCTGGATATTGAATGACCCTGCTCCCCTCCGGGGGGCAGGCCTTGCAAAAACGCCGATGGTATATCGGCAGGGAGGATGACTATGACAGTAGGTATGGTACCCGGGGCAAGCATCGCAGGCATGGTGTTTTCCCTTATCGTCTCCTTCGCACTTCCCATAGGCCTCTTTGTTTACGCAAAGAAGAAGCTGGGTGCGAAGACTGCACCGTTCTTTATCGGGTGCGGCGTTTTCTTCGTGATGGTGCTGATGCTGGAAGCTGCCATCCATCGCATCGTGTTCCAGCTGGCCGGAGAAGCGCTGACCGGAAGCGTGATCCTATACGCAGTCTATGGCGGCCTGATGGCAGCTCTTTTTGAAGAGACCGGTCGTTACATCGCCATGAGGTTTCTGGTGAAGCCGATGGATTTTTCGAATGCCTTTATGTATGGTGCCGGACACGGCGGCGTGGAGGCAATGCTTCTGTGCGGCGTGGCATCTATCAACAACATCGTAAGTGCCGTGATGATAAATTCCGGCACCATGTCTGCACAGCTGGCGACTCTTGACGCAGAGAAGGCGGCAGACACGGCAGCGGCTCTTTCGGCGCTGTGGACGACACCGAGCTTGACGTTTTTTGCAGGCGGCGTAGAGCGGATCATTGCGGTGGTACTCCATCTGAGCCTGTCGATTCTGGTGTTCCAGGCGGTGCGCAAAAAGGCCCCCATGGAGCTGGTGCGGGCCTACCTGTTCCACTTTGTCATCGACTCGCTGTCTGTTCTGCTCAGTGCAGTGGCATCTGTCTGGGTGGTGGAGCTTGTCGCCGCACTCTTGACCGGCGGGGCTGTCCTGATGGCAAGGTATGCCTGCATGGAAGAGTGAACGCGCGGAAATCCTTGATATATAGGATATAAAAGTCCCCTCTTCGTCATTGGAGCAAGAACCGTGACGAAGAGGGGACTTTCGCTTTCTGTTACTTTTTCTCGTGGTCGGCCCATCCGCTGGACTGGATGACTTCGCCGTCCGGGGTACACCAGAGGGCCTCCACGCCGTCGAGGGATTCGATGAGCTTCTGGCCATCCTCAAGGGACATACAGAACAGGCCGGTGGTGAGACAGTCGGCTGCGCCGGAGTCGGGGGAGAGGACGCTCACGCTGTCGAAATAACGGGCGGGCCAGAGGGTATCCGGGTCGATGAGGTGGTGGTAGCGCACGCCGTCCACGACGTAGTAGCGCTGGTAGTTGCCGCTGGTGACGAGAGCCATGTCGCTCATGTTGACACCGGAGACGTAGGAAGAGCTGGCAGTGTAGACGTCCGAGGCGTTCCACGGGTTCTCCACGCCGCCCGACCACTGGGAGCCGTCGGGCTTTGTGCCGATGGCGCGGAGGTTGCCGCCCACGCTGATGAGGGCGCTTTTCAGGCCCCGGGCCTCAGCGGCCTGTGCCGCCATCTCCACGGCGTAGCCTTTGCCCACGCTGCCCACATCGAGGGACATATCCGGGTCGGAGAGATAGACGGTCCTGGCGTTTTCGTCGATGACGAGGTTGGAGATGTCGCAGTGCCGGGCGGCGGCATCCAGCGCCTCCTGTTCGGGCAGCTTGTTGTCCGCCTCGTTCGTGTTGGCTTCGGCGGCCTCGCGGTAGTCGTGCCAGATGCGGAGGACGCTGCCCATGGCGATGTTCAGCTTGCCGTTTGTGGTGTCGTACATCTGCCGGGCCAGTTCCAGCATTCCGAGGATCTTATCATCCACCTGAACGGGGGCGACGCCGGCGTTGTCGTTGATGGTCTTGACATTCACCACGCCGTCATAATCGTTGTAGATGTCGTAGAGACGGTGGTATTCCAGCAAGTCGGCGTGGAGAGCGTCCATCTGACGGGAGAACTCCTCCTCGCTGTCGCAGTAGGCGATGACCTGCGTGACAGTGTCGAAGGCATCGTAGAAGATGGTGCTGTACCGCTGGGCGTCGGCGCTCACGCCCGAAGAGGCAGGCTTCTGGGTCGAGCCGCAGGCGGTGAGGACGCCGAGGCAGAGCGCCCCGGTCAGCAGAGCGGAAACGAAACGCTTGATGCTCATGCCTGCTCCTTTGCCGCAGCGGTGAAGGAGGCATGCTCTTCCGACAGGTGGGCCAGCAGGTCGCCGAAGACCCAGTTCTTGTTGGACGGGGTGACCACGGCCTTGAGGGGGATGTTCACCTGTGCCTGCTTCATGAGGTCCAGCAGGGTGTCGAGGTCTTTCTCCTTGAAGTTCGCCAGCACCAGCGCGGGAGGGTAAGCACCCGGTTCCAGCACGAGGGTGCGGGAGGCTTTCATCTCCACCTCGCCCAGCAGCTGGGCGACGGTCTTGCCCGCGTCGGCAGGGGAGACGGGCAGCAGCTTCATGCCAAAGGCGGGAGCCATCCCCTCGAGGATGCCCCGGTCGGCGGCGGACAGGTTCCAGCCCAGCGCCAGCGGGACGCCGGCGTTCTGGTTGCGTGCGATATGTGCTTTCATAGTGTGAACCTCTTTCTTTCAGAGTGAAGTTTTTTGTAAATACACTATAGTATAGCACAGATAACAGGAAAAGAAAACGACTGCCGACCCTTTTTGCAAAGCGGGCAGCAGTCGAACAAGAAAGACGCTATTGTATTTTGTCAAAAGTTGTGATATTCTGAAACTGCCGTCAGAAAAGGCGGCAGGCACTGTCTGCAAATGCAGGTGGTCACGCTCCTCCGGCGAAGCGCCAGTGGAGACGAAAATCTTTTTGCTTCCCCTGACGCGAGAGCGAAAGGGGGGATGTTCCATGACGTTTGAACAGGTCGTATTGTTGCTTACGCTTCTCGGCGGGGCGATCTACATTACCTTTGAGATCAGCTGGACCATTTTTAACAACAAAAAGAAATGACCGCCTCTGCCTCCGAAAGCAAGCGGTCATTCTTTTTGACTTAACGCCGGAAGAGCGCTGACCATTTGCTGGACAGTGCCTTCTTTATTTGTAGTATAATCGTTTCAGCGTGAATTGTCAACGCTGAAAGCGTAACTTAGTTCATCTTCTTGCCGAAGAACTCCACTTCCTTACGGATGAAGCCCATCAGCTCATCGAACTGGTCGGGGGTCAGGCTCTGCGCGCCGTCGCACTTGGCCTTGGCGGGGTCGTTGTGGACTTCGATCATCAGGCCGTCGGCACCGGCGGCGACAGCGGCCTTGGCCAGCTGAGGCACCATCCATGCGTGGCCGCAGGCGTGGCTGGGGTCTACGATGACGGGCAGGTGGGTCATCTTATGAAGCATGACCACGCCGGCGAGGTCGAGAGTGTTGCGCATACTGGTCTCAAAGGTGCGGATGCCGCGCTCGCAGAGGATGACGTTCTCATTGCCCTCGGCCATGATGTACTCAGCGCTCATGACGAACTCCTCGAGGGTGTTGGCGAGGCCGCGCTTGAGCAGGACAGGTTTTTTCTGACGGCCTACAGCCTTGAGCAGTTCGAAGTTCTGCATATTGCGGGCACCCACCTGGATGAGGTCTACGTTCTCAAAGAGGGGCAGATGTTCGGTGTTCATGATCTCGGTGACGATGGGAGAGCCGGTGGCACGGCGGGCCAGCTTGAGCAGGTCGAGACCCTCACTGCGCATCCCCTGGAAGGAGTAGGGGGAAGTGCGGGGCTTGAACGCACCGCCCCGCAGCAGGGAAGCGCCGGCTGCCTTGACGCGCTGGGCGCAGTAGGTGATCTGCTCCTCGCTCTCGATGCTGCAGGGGCCGGCGATGACGGCAAAGCTGCCGCCGCCGATCTTCACGCCTTCCACGTCGATGACGCTGTCGTCCGGGTGGAACTTGCGGTTGGCCTTCTTGTAAGGCTCCGACACGCGGCGGCAAGTCTCGACCACCGGGTTTGCCAGCACCCAGCTCTCCGCGATGGCCTTGGTGTCGCCGATGAGGCCGAGGATGTGGGTGTCGCTGCCCTTGGAGTCGTTGATCTGCAGGCCCATGCCTTCCAGCTCGGTGCAGAATTCATGGACTTTCTCTTTGGGGGCGTCCTGTTTGAGTACGATGATCATGGCGGGTTCTCCTTTTCCTGTTCTGGTACGGCAGGGGAGATGAGGCCGCCTTGCCGTTGATGTTTCCGTATTGCAAACTTCAGTATCGTGAAGTGATTGAGCATGGACATAGCATAGCACTTCAGTTTCATGAAGTCAATAGCCTTTCTGAAATTTTTTGAATTTTGGGAGAAAAAGTGGTAGAATAGGGCAGCCCTCTCAGTCTGCTTCGCAGACAGCTCTCCCAAAGGGAGAGCCTTTGAGAAAGCGGCAAAACACACAATAACGAAGTAAGAAGGTCTTACATATGGGCAAAGAAACAAAAACCAACGCCATGCGCATTCTGGAGCGGGCCAAAGTGGCCTACACCGCGCATGAATATCCCCACGAAGAGGGTGTGGCCGTGGACGGCGTGACTGTCGCCGCCAGCATCGGCGAAGACCCTGCCTGCGTCTACAAGACGCTGGTGACGCAGGGAAACAGCAAGAACTACTTCGTCTTCGTCATCCCGGTGGCGGCAGAGCTGGATCTGAAAGCCGCCGCCCGCAGCGTGGGCGAAAAGAGCGTGGCGATGATACACGTCGCTGACATCAACAAAGTCACCGGCTATGTCCGGGGCGGCTGCAGCCCGGTGGGCATGAAAAAGCAGTACACCACCGTCTTCGATGAGAGCGTACTGAGCCAGCCGAAGGTCTATGTTTCCGGCGGGCGCATCGGTACGCAGGTCTGCTGTGTGCCGGCTGACCTCATCAAGGCCGCACGGGCGACTACGGCAAAGATCATCTTCTGAAAGCCTGGTACGATAAACTCACCGCGCAGCGATAAACAGACTTTTGGTCAGAGAGATATGAGCGCTGTGCAGAGGCTTTGTTTTTCGCATCCCTGCCCTCTCAGGCGCTTCGCGCCAGCTCTCCCAAGGGGAGAGCCTTTAAGAGGATATTTATTATAAAAAGATTTTCTGATAAGTCGTACTTAAAAAGAAAAACAGTGTCGAAACTGCACAAAATTTTTGAAAGTTTTTTGACAGCAGGGAACACAAGGGAAAATTTGTCCGAACGCTCTTTGCAAAGGCGTTTTTTTGCCGTATACTGTAGTCAGACGGCGGACGAAAGAGCGCATGAACTCTTTTTCAGCCGGAGAAGAACAGCGTGGACAACGAGGTTTGCGGAGGATGAGCAGAATGCGAAATGAGCTGCTGGGTACCATGTGCCGTCCCGGTACGGGAATGCATCAGGGGCTCCGTGTAACCTGCTGCGGGTCCAGTCTGTCCAGAATGAAATAAAAGGCCGTGGTGTAAGTGCATCACAGCCTTTTTTGTTTTTCGTCGCGGGAGATAGAGAAAGAGAGGTTGGATACAGATGATTCGTAAAGTGGCAGTCATTATGGGTTCGGACAGCGACTGGCCGGTGGTGAAAGGTGCCTGCGCCCAGCTCAAGGCGCTGGACATCCCCTTTGAGGCACATATCCTGTCGGCCCACCGCACCCCTGCCGAGGCAGCGGAGTTTGCAAAGAATGCCAGGGCCAACGGCTTCGGCGTCATCCTCTGCGCAGCAGGCATGGCGGCCCATCTGGCCGGTGCTTTTGCCGCAAACACCACCCTGCCGGTCATCGGCATCCCGATGAAGGGCGGCGCAATGGACGGCCTGGACGCTCTGCTGGCCACCGTCCAGATGCCCAGCGGCATCCCGGTGGCCACAGTGGCCCTGAACGGCGCGAAGAACGCCGCCTGGCTGGCTGCTGAGATCCTGGCCCTCGGCGATGAGGCACTGGCTGCGAAGCTGGATGCGGAGCGCGCCGCCATGGCCCGGCAGATCGCCGCCAAGGAAGAAAAACTGCAGAAAGAGATCGAGGAACTGTAATGTCTGATTTTGCATACCCGCTTCACGAAGAGTGCGGCGTTTTCGGCATCTATGACCGTGCCGGCACCGAGGACGTGGCCGCTGCCGCCTACTCGGCCCTGTACGCGCTGCAGCATCGCGGACAGGAGAGCTGCGGCATCGCCGTGAACGACGACGGTGTCATCAACGGCCACCGGGACCTCGGCCTTGTCAATGAGGTGTTCACCCCGGCGGTGCTGGGCTCGCTGGCAAAGCCCACGGCCCACATGGCCACCGGCCATGTCCGCTACGCCACCTCCGGCAGCCGCGTCCGGGCCAACGCCCAGCCCATGATCGTCCGCCATGGCCGGGGTACCATGGCCCTCTGCCACAACGGCAATCTGACCAACGCTCTGGAGCTGCGCCGCCAGCTGGAAAACGAGGGTGCCATCTTCCATGGTTCCTCCGATACCGAGGTCATCTGCTACCTCGTCACCCGCAACCGCCTGCGAATGGGCAGCATCGAGATCGCCATCAGCAAGACGATGGACGTCCTCGAAGGCGCTTACAGCCTCGTGGTCATGTCGGCCACTAAGCTCATTGCCGCCCGTGACCCCCGCGGTTATCGCCCTCTCTGCATCGGCACCCTGCCGGGCGGCGGCTACGTCTTTGCCAGTGAGAGCTGTGCATTGGATGCCGTGGGCGCGACCCTGCTGCGGGACGTGGAGCCCGGTGAGATCGTCATCACCGACACCAAGACCGGTGAGCTGCGCTCCATCAAAGACCACTGCGGCCGTCCCGACCGCCAGATGTGCGTCTTCGAGTTCATCTATTTCGCCCGCCCCGACAGCATCATCGAGGGCAGCTCGGTGCATGAGGCCCGCAAGCAGGCGGGCCGCTTCCTGGCTCAGGAGCACCCCGTGGAGGCCGATGTGGTCATCGGTGTGCCGGACTCCGGCCTCGATGCCGCCCTTGGCTACTCTCAGGAGAGCGGCATTCCCTACGGCATCGGCTTTATTAAAAATAAGTACATCGGCCGCACCTTTATCCAGGGCAGCCAGAAGCAGCGCGAGAACAGCGTCCGCATCAAGCTGAACGTCGTGACCAGCACTGTCAAGGGCAAGCGGGTCGTGCTGGTGGATGACTCCATCGTGCGCGGCACCACCTCTGCCCGCATCATCAAGCTGCTGCGGGACGCCGGAGCAAAGGAAGTCCACTTCCGCGTTTCGGCACCCCCCTTCAAATATCCCTGCTACTTCGGCACCGACATCCCCGACCAGAAGCTTCTGGTCGCTACCGGCCGCACGGTGGACCAGATCAACGAGATCATTGGCGCCGACACGCTGGGCTACCTCTCCACGGAGCACGTCGTCCAGCTGGCCCAGAACGCCAACTGCGGCTTCTGCACCGCCTGCTTCACCGGCAAATACGCTGTGAAGCCGGAAGAGGTGCTTTCCACCGATATTCATGAACGCCACCTGAATGACCGTCCCAAGGACGAGAAAAAGTTAGGAGAGTAACAATGGAAAAGAGCTATTCGGAAAGCTATGCAGCCGCAGGTGTGGACATCACCGCCGGCTATCGTTCGGTCGAACTCATGAAGCAGTATGTGGCCCGCACCATGAACGAGCACTGCATCGGTGGTCTGGGCGGCTTCGGCGGCCTGTTTGAGCTGGACTGCACCGGCTACAAGCACCCCGTCCTCATCTCCGGCACCGACGGCGTCGGCACCAAGCTGAAGATCGCCATGATCATGGACAAGCACGACACCATCGGCATCGACTGCGTGGCTATGTGCGTCAACGACGTCATCTGCGCCGGTGCAAAGCCGCTGGTCTTCCTCGACTACATCGCCTGCGGCCGCAACATCCCCGAGAAGATCGCCGAGATCGTCAAGGGCGTGTCCGAGGGCTGCGTCCAGGCTGACTGTTCTCTGGTGGGCGGCGAGACCGCTGAGCACCCGGGCATGATGCCGGAGGACGAGTACGATCTGGCCGGTTTCACCGTGGGCGTTGTGGACAAGGAAAAGATCCTCAATAACGAGACCATGAAGCCCGGCGATGTCATCATCGCCCTGCCCTCCACCGGCGTCCATTCCAACGGCTTCTCGCTGGTGCGCAAAATTTTTGACATCGACGGCGACCCCGCCGTCCTGAAGACGGTCCCCGCAGAGCTGGGCGGCAAGACCCTCGGCGAGGCCCTGCTGGCCCCCACCAAGATCTACGTCAAGCCTGTGCTGAAAGTGCTGGAGGAAGTGGATGTCAAGGGCATCTCTCACATCACCGGCGGCGGCTTCTACGAGAATATCCCCCGCAGCCTGAAGAAGGGCTGCTGCGCCCGCATCAAGAAGGAGGACGTCCGCACCCCGGCCCTCTTCCACCTGATGCAGAAGACTGGCAGCATCTCTGAGCACGATATGTTCAACACCTTCAACATGGGCGTCGGCATGGTGCTGACCGTCCCCGCTGAGCAGGCCGACAAGGCACTGGAGATCCTCCATGCCAACGGCGAGCCGGAAGCTTACCGTCTGGGCGTCATCGCAGAAGGTGAGGGTGTCGAGCTGTGCTGAACATTGCAGTGTTAGTGTCCGGCGGCGGCACCAATTTGCAGGCGCTGCTGGACAGCGAGGCCCGGGGCGAGAACCCCAACGGCAAGATCAGGCTTGTCGTGGCCTCCAAACCCGGCGTCTACGCGCTGGAACGCGCCGCCAATGCGGGCGTCGAGGGTGTGGTGGTCCGCCGGAAGGATTACGCTTCCAGTGAGGATTTTGACGCCGCACTGCTGAAAACGCTGAAAGAACATCACATTGACCTTGTGGTCCTGGCGGGCTTTTTGTCCGTGTTAGGCCCCAGCGTCATCGAGGCCTATCCCCGCCGCATCCTGAATATCCACCCCGCCCTCATCCCGTCCTTTTGCGGGCCGGGAATGTACGGCCTGCGCCCCCACGAGGCCGCGCTGGCCCGGGGCTGCAAGGTGACGGGCGCTACTGTCCACTTCGTCAATGAGGAGTGCGACGGCGGGCCTATCCTGCTGCAGAAGGCCGTGGACATCCTGCCCGGCGACACCCCCGAGGTGCTGCAGAAGCGTGTAATGGAGCAGGCTGAATGGAAGCTGCTGCCGAAGGCTGTGGCAATGGTTTGCAGCGGAGAGATAAAGTAAAAACTCCTTCCGTCACGCCTGACGGCGTGCCACCTCCCTCAAGGAGGGAGGCTTGAGGCTCCCTCTCCGAGGGGGCTGTCGCCGCAGGCGACTGGGGGAGTTCCGTAATAGGAGAATAACAATGGAGAAAATCAACCTGAACGAATATCTGGCCGCGAACGAGTACCCCGGCCGCGGCATCGCCGTGGCAAAGGCCCCGGATGGCCGTCAGATGTTCATCGGCTATTTCATCATGGGCCGCAGCGAGAACAGCCGCAACCGCGTCTTCGACCCGGTGCCGGAGCGCGGCGGCATCTGCACCATGGCTGCCGACCCGGCCAAGCTCGAGGACCCCAGCCTCATCATCTATAACCCCGTGCTGACCCTCGGCAAGACCCATATCGTCACCAACGGCGACCAGACCGACACCATCTTTGACGAGATGAGCCGGGGCAAGAGTTTCGCCGACGCCCTGCGCACCCGCACCTTTGAGCCGGACGAGCCCAACTACACCCCCCGCATCTCCGCTGTGGTGTACGCCGACGGCAGCTACCAGATGAGCATCCTCAAATCTGCCGACGGCAACGGTGAGAGCGTCCAGCGCTATTTCTTCGACTACCCCCAGCCCGTGGCCGGTGAGGGCCGCTTCATCAGCACCTACAAGCACAACGGCAGCCCCATCCCCAGCTTTGAGGGAGAGCCGCTCCGCTTCGCCTGCCCCCGCACCATCGGCGATTTCGCCCACGGCCTGTGGCAGAACCTGAACCCCGACAACAAGGTCAGCCTCTTCGCCCGGGTCATCGACCTGGAGACCGGCGAGAGCGGCGACATGATCTTCAACAAATACGACGCTGTGTGCAGCGACCTCGACGACCCCGAGGAGCCGGAGCTGCTGCCCGAAGAGCTGGAACTGCTCAAAAAGCTCGACGCCGAGGAAGAATAACCTAAGACACAAGGAGGATGCACCAATGAATGAACTCGCACTGAAGTACGGCTGCAACCCCAACCAGAAGCCCAGCCGCATCTATATGGAGGATGGCTCTGACCTGCCCGTCACCGTCCTGAACGGCAAGCCCGGCTACATCAATTTTCTGGATGCCCTGAACTCCATCCAGCTGGTCAAGGAGCTGAAGGAGGCCTGCGGCCTGCCCGCTGCCGCTTCTTTCAAGCACGTCTCCCCGGCGGGCGCAGCTCTCGGTCTGCCTCTGAGCGATGTGGAGCGGAAGATGTACCACATCGCCCCGGACATGGAGCTTTCGCCGCTGGCCTGCGCTTATGCCCGCGCCCGCGGTGCGGACCGGATGTCCTCCTTCGGCGACTGGATCGCCCTCTCCGACGTCTGCGATGTGCCGACTGCAAAGCTCATCCAGCACGAAGTGTCTGACGGCATCATCGCCCCGGGCTATGAGCCGGAGGCACTGACCATCCTCGCCGGAAAGAAGAAGGGCAATTACAACGTGGTCGCCATCGACCCGGCCTACAAGCCGAACCCCGTGGAGCACAAGCAGGTCTACGGCATCACCTTCGAGCAGGGCCGCAACGAGCTGGCCATCAACGCCGACACCATGCTGACCAACTGGGTCACCGAGAACAAGACCGTGACCGAGGAGCAGAAGCGCGACCTCATCATTGCCCTCATCACCCTGAAATACACCCAGTCCAACAGCGTCTGCTACACCGCAGGCGGCCAGACCATCGGCGTGGGTGCCGGCCAGCAGAGCCGCATCCACTGCACCCGTCTGGCAGGCCAGAAGGCCGACAACTGGCAGCTGCGCCATATGCCGAAGGTGCTGGACCTGCCCTTCCGCGACGATGTGGCAAAGCCCAACCGCGACAACGCCATTGATGTTTACATCGGCGACACCCCCGAGGACGTCATCGGTGACGACGTCTGGGCCGAGACCTTCACCCGTCAGCCCGAGCCGCTGACCGCTGAGGAAAAGAAAGAGTACCTGAGCCATGTCACCGGCGTCTGCCTCGGCTCGGATGCGTTCTTCCCCTTCGGCGACAACATCGAGCGCGCACGCCGTTCCGGCGTGACGGCCATCGTCCAGCCCGGCGGCTCCATCCGCGACCAGCAGGTCATCGACACCTGCAACAAGTACGGCATCGCAATGGCATTCTGCGGCATCCGGCTGTTCCATCACTAAAAAGCCTCTCCCTTTGGGAGAGGTGTCACCGGAGGTGACGGAGAGGGCAAGGACGCTGAGAAAAATCCGCAGGCACGGCGATAATATCGCTCTGACAAAGAGTCTGCCTATCGCTGTGCGGCGGCATTGTCGTACCGGGCTTGCCCTCTCAGGCGCTTGCGCGCCAGCTCTCCCAAAGGGAGAGCCTTCTGCGAAGGGAAAATGTCAGAAAAACAATAACCTGTTTGGGAGGTTATAAAAATGGCAAAAAAAATTCTGGTCGTTGGCGGCGGCGGACGCGAGCACGCCATCATCAAGGCATTGA
>OJSG01001320.1_pt1 | contig 16033 bp, 14 predicted proteins | sample 1599371 | NCBI WGS metagenome assembly OJSG01 (sample SAMN04168658, study PRJEB22393) | human gut metagenome | biome: human gut microbiome; feature: stool | host: Homo sapiens | collected 2014-03-24
AGGACGTTCGGCGAGAGCAGCGATGCCGCATGGCTGCCCTCGATGAGCCGCTGTTCGCGGTTGGAAGCCGTCATCACATAGTCGGCCAGCTGGGCCAGCGGGCCGTGGCTGTCACAGGTGATGAGCAGCACCGGTACATCCCGCCCTTTGGCGGCAGCGGACACCTCTTCCAGTCTGGCGCTCTGCCCGGAGGCCGAGAGCACGATGAGGATGTCTTTGGGGGTCAGCGTCTGGGCAAAGGCAAGGTTCTTCTCGTGGACTGCGCTGGAAACGCACCGCTTGCCCAGGTGACTGAACCGGATGGAAGCATCGAAGGCCACCGGCAGGCCGCCGCCCTCGGAGACCACCTCCATGACCTCGCAGCTGCGCAGCAGAGAGAGGATCTGCCGCAGCTGGCGGGTATCAATGGCCTGAATGGTGGCCCGCAGCTCCTCTTCGCGGTTTGCCAGAATGTTCAGAAGTGCCTGATGCAGCTCGTCCTGCCCTTCGTCCCGCATACGCTGGGCTTCCTGCTGCTCCATGGCGTCCCGTGCCAGCGCCAGCTGGAATTTGCGGTAGTTCTCGAATCCCAGTTTGTGGCACAGCCGGGTGACGGTGGCCTCGGACGAACAGCTCAGCCGGGCCAGTTCTGCTGACGTACACATCGACGCCCGCTTTACATCTGCAAGGATGCAGTCCGCAATGCGCCTCTCGGCGCTGTAAAGCTGGATGCCGGAACATAGCAGCGTTACTACGCTTCCGGGGGCTTCGCACATAAGTGATCCCTCCTCGCATTATGCGCAAGACGCAATTCCTTCTTGAGTTCTACTTGAGATTGTAGCAGTTTGAACGAAGAAAATCAATTCAAATTCCCATAAATTTTCGGGGTTGACGGAAATTGACTTTTTCTGCCGATTTTTGTATCCTGCACGGTTTTGCCGCACAAAGCGCAAAAAATGCCCCTCCGCGGAGTGCGGAGAGGCATCGGGAACCAAATATTCAGCGCAGCTTAGTGCAGAAAGGCGTTTCAGCAGCCTTCCTTCTCAGCCAGCTTGCGGCCCATCAGCACGCCCATGACGGAGGCCATCATCAGGCCGCGGGTCCAGCCGGAAGAGTCGCCGAGGCAGTGCAGGCCCTTGATGTTGGTGTCGAGGTTCGGGTCCATCTTGACCTTGTTGGAGTAGAACTTCAGCTCAGGGCTGTACAGCAGGGTCTCGTTGGCGGCAAAGCCGGGGACGACCATGTCCAGCATCTTGATGAACTCGATGATGTTGGTCATGGCGCGGTAGGGCATGGCGGCGGTGATGTCGCCGGCCACGGCGTCCTTCAGGGTGGGCTTGACGTTGGACTGGGCCAGCTCCTTCGCCCAGGTGCGCTTGCCGTCGAGGATGTCGCCGTAGCGCTGCACCATGATGTGGCCTGCGCCCAGCATATTGGTCAGCTCGCCCACCTTCTGGGCGTAGGCGATGGGCTGGTTGAAGGGCTCGGTGAAGTTGTGGGAGACGAGGATGGCGAGGTTGGTGTTCTCGCTCTTCTTCTCCTTAAAGCTGTGGCCATTGACCACGGCCAGGTCGTTGTCGTAGTTCTCCTGTGCCACGAAGCCGCCGGGGTTCTGGCAGAAGGTGCGGACCTTGTTCTTCCAGGGCTTCGGGTAGCCGATGAGCTTGGACTCATACAGCACCTTGTTCACCTTTTCCATGACCTCGTTGCGGCACTCGACGCGGACACCGATGTCCACGGTGCCGGGCTTGTGGGCGATATGGTGCTCTGCACAAATTTTCTCAAGCCAGTCTGCGCCGCGGCGGCCGGTGCCGATGACCACGGTGTCGCCGTAGACGGCGCGGGACTCTCCGTTGCCCTGACGCAGCAGCACGCCCTTGCACTCCTCGTCTTCGAGGATGATGTTCTCGCACTCGGTGGAGAAGAGCATCTCCACGCCGTTGTCAGCCAGATAGTTCTGGATGGCGAGATAGAGCTGCTGTGCCTTCTCGGTGCCGAGGTGGCGGATGGGGCAGTCCACCAGCTTCAGACCGGCGTGGATGGCGTTCTTGCGGATCTCCTTGATGTCCTCGCCGGTGTAGATGCCCTCCACATGGGGGTCAGCGCCGAACTCGAGGTAGATCTTGTCGGTGTAGTCGATGAGCTCCTGTGCAAACTCTTCGCCGATGAGGCTGGGCAGGTCGCCGCCGACCTCATAGGAGAGGCTCAGCTTGCCGTCGGAGAAAGCACCTGCACCGGAGAAGCCGGTGGTGATGGCGCAGGTGGGACGGCAGTTGACGCAATGGCCGATCTCGGCCTTGGGGCAGTGGCGCTTTTCCACCGGCTTGCCTTTTTCCACCAGCAGGATGTGCTTCTTGCTGCCGCGGCGCAGCAGCTCCACAGCGGTGAAGATGCCGGCAGGGCCGGCACCAACGATGATGAGATCGTACTTTTCCATAACTCTTTTTATCCTTTGTGTTGAATTGATTTTGGGTTTCGTTTTTCAGCAGAGGGTTAGTCTGCGGTCAGCGTCCTTGCCCTCTCCGTCTGCTCCCGCTGGTCGCATCCACCTTTCCCAAAGGGAGAGGCAAAAATCTTCCGGCAGGCCAGAGGCTCTCCCTTTGGGAGAGCTGTCACCGAAGGTGACTGAGAGGGCAAGCCCGCTAACGTTATTTGTCCTCCTGCTCCACCTCGGCGCTCTCATCCACATAGTCGAGCTCCACAGCGGTGGACTCCACATCTGCGTGGGAGACATCCGGGGCGATGACGCCGTCGCCGTTCAGATCCTGGCCGGTAATGGCTTCCAGCATGGACTGGGTCTCCGGATGCAGCTTTATAAAGCGCCGGACGGCCAGCATGGTGTACAGGGCGCTCAGCAGGTTCAGCGCACCTTCCAGGATGAGGATGAGGCCGATGGCCATCACCAGCGTCTCCATGGTGCCGAAGGGGTCCACCACCATCACGATGCCCAGCACGACGCTGAGCACGGCCAGCAGCAGAAAGATCTTCCAGCTCGGATACTCGCACCGGCGCAGCTCGAGAGCGTTCTGGATGCGGCCCAGACTGTCAAAGATGACGAACAGGCCGAACACGATGGGCAGCACCCGCACCACCACATCGCTGCGGATGATGAGGAATGCGCCCAGCGCCAGACAGACAAGCCCCGAGATGAGGGTGAGCTGGCTCTGGAATACGCCGCGCTCTACGACAAAATACCGCACCAGCTGCACTGCCGCGCAGGCCAGCACCACGCCACCCAGCGCATAGCAGACCACGTTGAGGGCCGTGCCGGGCACCATCAGCAGGAAGATGCCCAGCGCCAGATAGAGCAGGCTCATGAGGATAAGGTTCCACTTCAGCTTTTTTGCCATAGAGTTCACGTTCCTTTCAGGTTATACGGCCGCGTCCTGCTTTTCGGAGAGCGGGACGATGACGGTACGGTTGATGCGGGCCATGAAAACGAGGCTCAGCGCAAGGCTGACCACCTCCGCGATGATGAAGGCCCACCAGACCATGTTCACCTCGCCGGTGCGGCTCAGCAGCCATGCAGCGGGGATGAGCACCACCAGCTGACGGCAGATGGAGACGGTCAGGCTGAACACGCCGTTGCCCAGCGCCTGGAACACCGAGCTCAGCACGATGCCGGCACCCGCCAGCAGGAAGTGGGGGCAGATGATGCGCAGCGCCGGGACGCCGATGGCCAGCATGGCGTCGCTGGCGGCGAAGAGGCCCAGCAGCTTATCCGGCAGGAACTGGAAGATGCAGAAGCCCACCAGCATGATGCACTCGGCGTAGAAGACTGCGAGGCGGATGGTCTTTTTGACCCGCTCCGGCTTCCGTGCGCCGTAGTTGTAGCTGATGATGGGGACCATGCCGTTGTTCATGCCGAAGATGGGCATGAACACGAAGCTCTGCAGCTTGAAGTAGACGCCGAAGACGGCGACAGCCGTGGCCGAGAAGGCCATCAGGATCTGGTTCATGAAGAAGGTCATCACGCTGCCCACGCACTGCATGGCGATGCTGGGCAGGCCGACGGTGTAGATGCGGCCGATGGCCTTGGCGCTGGGCCGGAAGCCCCGGAAGCTGATCTGGATGTCGGGGTTCTTATTGAGGTTGAAGTACAGCGTCATGCCCGCGCCGCAGAACTGGCCGATGACGGTGGCCGCGGCAGCGCCGGTGGTGCCGGACAGGGCCTCGCCGCAGTAGCCGAAGATGAAGATGGGGTCGAGAACGATGTTCACGACAGCGCCCACCAGCTGGCTTATCATGCTCAGATGGGTGCGGCCGGTGGCGGCCAGCAGCTTCTCGCCCATGGTCTGGGTAAAGAGGCCGAGGCTGAGCACGCAGCAGAGCTGCAGATACTGGATGCCCTGCCGGGCGATGTCCATGTCCGAAGTCTGTGCGTAGAAGTAGGGTTTCATGCAGGTGAGGCCGATGACGAGGAAGACGGCGTAGCTGCACAGGGACAGGAAGATGCCGTTCTCGGCGGTCTGATTGGCCCGTTCCTGGTTCTTTTCGCCGAGGCTCTTGGACAGCAGGGCGTTGACGCCCACACCGGTGCCGACGCCCACGGCGATCATGACGTTCTGCAAAGAGAACGCCAGCGAAACGGCGGTCAGGGCGCTCTCGCTGACGTGGGACACGAAAATCGAGTCCACCACGTTGTAGAGGGCCTGCACCAGCATGGATACCATCATCGGCACGCTGAGCTTGATGAGCAGAGGGTTGATGTCCATGGTACCCATGATGTTTTCCCGCTCACCGGCGGGAGAGGATAAGGACTGCTTGTTTTCCACGATTTCTCCTTTTGATGTTGATAACTTGGGGATGCAGAGTTCTTCTATGCCGCAAACGTGGGCAGAGCGCAAAAGCACCCCACCCACGCAGCATCATTATTTATTTTGCCCCCTCCGGGGCGGCGGGCATCAGCCCTCCATGGCCTTCTCCTTGGCCTCTGCGGCGGCAAGGATCATCTTCACACAGGCGTCATGGCCCAGTGCGGCGTTGATGGCGAGGTCATAGTTGTGGGCATCGCCCCAGCGGTTCTGGGTGTAGTAGTTGTAGTAGGCGGCACGGTTGCGGTCGGTCTTGTCGATCTCGTCCTTGATGCCCTTTTCGTCCTTGGCCTGCAGCATGTTGTTCTCCTTGCCGTAAGCCAGACGCCACTCCTTGGGGGCGTAGACGAAGATGCGCAGCACGTCTTTGCGGTCGCGCAGGACATAGTCGCCGCAGCGGCCCACGATGACGCAGGGGCCTTCGTCGGCCAGCTGCTTGATGATGCGGCTCTGCAGGATGAAGACCTGGTCGCCCAGCGGAAGGTCATTGCCCATCGTATACAGGCTGTACAGCAGGCTGTGGGTGTGCCGCTTCTCGCTGGCGGCCACGGCCTCCTCGGACAGTCCGGAATTCTTGGCGGCCATCGTGATCAGTTCCTTGTCGTAGAGCTTGATGCCCAGTGCGCGTGCCACGTCCTTGGCGATGTAGCGTCCGCCGGTGCAGTACTCACGGCCCAAAGTGATGATCGTCTTTGCCATAATATGTTCCTCCCATGTTGATGATTTATCCCAAAAAGCTCTTGGCTGTGCTGCCTCTCAGGAGACAGAAGGCGCGGTGCTTTGGTTTGCTTCCGATAGCGGCAGCGCGGGCGGCGGAGGCGCAGGCAGGCGCACCTCTGCAAACTGCATGGTGCCGGTATGGTCCACGATGTAAACGCTGCACCGCCCGCCTGCGGCGGTCTGCTCGGGCGGGAAACGGAAGCCGCCGGTCCGTGTCCGCTCCATCCGCCGGAAGGTGCGGTGGGCTGTGGTGGCGTGGGCTACTCCGTCGTGGGGGCTGCAGGCCGCCCAGCCGGAAAATTCGGCCGGGAGCAGCTGCCGCTGGCCTTTCTGGGCCAGATACCAGCAGTCATCCTCGGCACTGTACACAAAGTCGCAGGAGACCCGCCGGGGGCGGTTGGCCTCGGTGTCCCGGGGCTTGGGGCGGAGAGCGATGGCCCGCCCGGTGAAGTAGCGGGCAAAATCCGTCACCGCCATCGTGCAGTTCACGGCCCCGTCGCTGTCGGCGGTGGGGTCGTTGAGCAGGACATAATCGGCGAGGACCGCGTCGTCGTGGCCGAAGCCCCGCAGACCCATCCAGACCCCGATGGGGTCCCGCTGGCCCCGGATGCGGCGCTCGATGCGCACGGCTACGGAACAGCCGTCGTGTATCTGCTCCCGCAGGTCCTGCAGGTCCATCCACGCCTGCCAGCAGGGAAAACCGCAGCAGCCCGCTGCCGCGGCGGCGAAAGCACCGTTGCTGGTGCTGCCGGTGGTCTTGTCCTCCATGACGTAGGCCACCTCTTCGGGCAGGATGTCCTCGCCCCAGCGGTTCATCAGGGCCGCCATCACCAGCGGCAGGTCCATGTCCCGGCCAAAGCTGGGGTCATGGGCCGAGAGGCAGTATTCCGGTAAGTACAGGCGGCGGTTGATGGGGTGGCCGCCCTGCTTATCCCACGCAAGGGGGCGGACCGCCGCCGCCAGCAGCCGGAGCGCCGGGGTGACTTTGTCGTCGTTGGTCGAAAGATTGACCTGAAGCTGGACGCCGGTGCCGCCGCCGGGCAGCGCCACCGTCACGGTGTCGCCCATCAGGAAGATGAGGCCGTCGTCGCTGTGGGTGCTGATGCTGGCCCGGGGGTAATCCGGCGCCCATTTGCCAAAGCTCATCCAGCCCGTCCAGCTGCCGCCTGCGTAGACGCGGCAGCGCACCTCCACCATCGTGTTCTGGGGCGCATGGGCGTTCCAGCTGACGTTCAGGTTGCAGAAGGCCGGCATGGCGAACTCGGGCGTCGTGTAGCTGCCGTATTGCAGGTACCGCCCGGCCACGCTGTCCAGCACGACGCTGCCGTTGTCCAGCGCCACATTATCGAGCTGTCCGCGGGAAAATGTCTCCGTGCCCTGCAGCACCAGATTGTTCCGCTGTTCCATTGCACGCATCCCCTTTCCGCGTCGGTGTGTCGTTTATTCCTCGTCGTCGCTGCGCTCCTCGGCCATCTCGGCTTCATACTCGGCGTCGTGGAGCCTGCGGATGTTCTCCTCGATGTGGAACACCCGGTCGAGGTCGCCGTAGACGATCTGGCTGGTGATCTCCACCTGGAACCAGAAGCCGAACACCAGCATGAGCAGCAGGCCCAGCGGCATACAGAGGATGACGAGGCCCCAGAACAGTACCGTCACGAGAGACGCAGCCAGTGCGTGGGGCAGGAAAGCGATCATGCAGTTGACGCTGTTCTTGAGCGTCTGGCCAAAAGGCTGGTCCAGCAGGACCACCTGGGGCCACATGTAGGAGAACAGCATGTGGAAGATGACGAGGTTGAGCACCGTGGCCACCCACATCCCCACGCCGACGTTGGTGCCGTGGTAGAGCAGGTTGAAGCAGAAGTACACGAGGAAGATCTGCACCGTGACCACGACGCAGTAGAGCACGCCCGGCAGGATGCTGGCTTTGAAGTTCTGCTTGAAAGCCTTGCGGTAGGTGGTCCACCAGTAACCGGCCTCATCGCGCAGAGCGCGCAGGACGGTGTCGTACATGCCTGCCAGCACCGGACCGGCCAGGATGCCGCCCACGGCGGCACTGAGCACCATGACGGGCAGGCTGTTCATCAGGAAACCGATGTACACCAGACAGATGACGGGCAGAAAGCCCAGACAGGTGAGCAGGTTTGCAAGGAACATCCCGCTCATATCCCGGCCTACCAGCTCGAAGAAGCGGCCTACGCCGGTCTTGCGGGGGGCGTCCTTTTCGACGCCCGGCCCGGACTTGAAATCGTTTGCAGAAGGGAACAGACTCATGTTGTGTGAATATCCTCTCTCGCTGTCCCGAAAGACGGCTTACATTGCACAGCACGGTTTTGGCAGGAAACGCCATTGTGCTGGCTTTCTGATTATAAATATACCCGGATTTTGTGGATTTTGCAAGCCGCAAAGCCCTCCAAATGTAAAAAAAGTATTTCCTCTCCCTTTTTGGGGCGGAGTGTGATACAATAGAGACGGCTTTTTGAGCCAGAAGGAGGTATCGCTCTGTGAGCATTTTCCGCACCATTGCGTTATTCGTTTATCTGTTCGGGTACATGATCGTCCATTACAGTGTGCTGTGCAAAGCCGAGCGTGCGCTGGCCGCAGGTGACACCGAGACGGTGCGCCAGCTGGTAAAAAAGCACATCCCCCATTGGAGCAAAGGCATCCTGAACGTCACCGGCGTCCGGCTCAGCGTCGAGGGGCTGGACAATATCCCGAAGGATGGCCCCTGCGTCTTTGTGGCGAACCACCGCAGCTATTATGACATCCCGCTGCTGCTGGCCGGCCTCGATGAGCCCTACGGCATCCTCGCCAAGGAAGAGCTGGGAAAAATTCCTCTGCTCAACCGCTGGATGAAGCTGCTGGGCTGCGTTTTCGTCCAGCGCGACGATGTCCGCGCCTCGGTGCGCGCGTTGAACGATGCCACCGCCATCGTGGAGAGCGGCCGGAGCTTCATCATCTTCCCTGAAGGCACCCGCTACAAGGGCGAAGAGGGCGGCGCCGGTGAGTTCAAGGCCGGTGCCTTCCGCATTGCGGTCAAGACCGGCGCGCCGGTGGTGCCGGTGGCCATCTCCGGCGCACGGGGCCTGTTCGAGGCCCACGGCAACCGGGCCACCCCCGGCACGGTATACGTCCGGGTGCTGCCGCCCATCCAGACGGCAGGCATGAGCCGGGCCGAGCAGAAGCAGCTGCCTGACGCCGTCCGCCAGACCATTCTGGCAGAGCTTTAAGACTTTGGAGGACACTGCCTCATGGCAAGCTACCGTTACGAGCGCGACATCGACCCGAAGGACATTGCCCCCCGCAAGGAAAGACAGTACACCCGCAAGGAGCGCTGGGCCAACTGGTGGGACTATAACCTGAAATGGGTCATCATCATCGGCATCGCCGCGGCTTTTGTGGCCTACAACTTCATCGGACAGTATTTCTTCGTCACCAAGCCCGATTATAACGTGGCCGTGGTGGCTCCCTACTATCTGCCCGAGGACACCGTGAACGCTTTGCAGGATGCACTGGCCGCCTACGGCGAAGACCGCAACGGCGACGGCAAGGTGGTCGTGACCCTCAACGTCTACACCCTCGACTACTCCGACACTGAGACCCAGACCGAGAGCGCCGCCTATCTGACCATGGCCGGCACCACCAAGCTGGCCACCGACGTACAGGGCGGCCTCAGCTCTGTTTTCCTGCTCTGGGACCCGGCGGGCTTTGAGGAGAGCACCGGCTCGCTGCGGTATCTCGACGGCACTCTGCCCGCCGCCGACAGCGACGAGGACTGGTGGAACATGGTGTACAAGTGGGACGACTGCCCGGTCCTGGCTGGCCTCGACCTCGGTGACTATGGCCCCGACACCACCCAGAGCAGGAGTGGTTCCAGTCAGGAGTATATGTCCCAGTTCTATGTGGGAATGCGGGGCGCGTGGAACAGCGGCACGGCGGATAACCTCGCCGGAGGCGAAGAATTCTGGCAGAAGCTGACCGAAGGCGCTGTCTCCACGGCAGCCCCGGAGGGCTGAGCCATGCGGTACCGTGTTCTCTCCAGGGGGAAGGCAAAGCATCTCAGCATCCCTGAAAAGCCTGCCGAAAAAACTGCATCTCTGAAGGCTGCCGACCTCGACAACCCCTATGGCCGGGTGTTCGGCACCCCCCGCAGCAGGGAAGACCTGCGCAAATAAGCAAGAACGCCCCCTCCGGCAATGCCGGAGGGGGCGTTTTGGTTGCAATCTCTTCGCGTTGACGGCCCCGGATTTGAAATATTATCTACCCTCAAAGAGAGCCGGGCTTGTTGTTTCCTCATCCGGGTTATGGTATACTTACTAGGTATCATCGCTGTAAGAATTGAAATTTTACCCAAAGGATGTGGAAAGATGGACACACTGGAACAAGCCCGCGCCGAGATCGACGCGGTGGACGCGCAGCTAGCCGCCCTGTTTGAGCGGCGGATGGCCGCTGTGCTCAGCGTCGCCCAATACAAACAGGCCCACGGCCTGCCGATTTTTGACGCCGCGCGGGAGGCGGTGGTGCTGGAAAAGGCTGCGGCCCGCATCCGGAACGCTGCCCTCCGGCCTTACTATAAAGACCATGTCCAGAACATGATGGATGTCGCCAAGCAGTATGAAGCCGAGGTGCTGGGCCGGAACCGCGCCGCCTATCAGGGCGTGGAAGGCGCTTTCGCCCACATCGCGCTGCGGGCGCTCTTCCCCCACGCGGAGGCCGTCAGCTGCCCGACGTGGGACGAGGTGTTCGATGCCGTCAGCCGGGGCGACACCGCCCACGGCGTTGTGCCGTTTGAGAACAGCCACGCAGGCGATGTCTCCGCCGTCCTCGACTTGTGCTACAACCACCCCGAGCTGTGGGTGGTGGACGTCTACGACCTGCCCATCTCCCAGAACCTGCTCGTCCTGCCCGGCACCCAGCTGGCCCAGCTCAAGCACGTTTACAGCCATCAGCAGGCCATCGCCCAGAGTGAGACGTTCTTAAAGCAGTTCCGTCTGCCCGCCACGGCCATGCCCAACACGGCCATGGCCGCAAAGTTCGTAGCCGAGTCGGGCGACCCGTCCAAAGCTGCCATCGCCAGCGCCGAGACAGCCGCCCTCTACGGGCTGGAAGTCCTCGTCCCCAGCATCAACACCGACGGCGACAACACCACCCGCTTCATCGTCCTCAGCCGCGAAAAGCCCACCGTGGGCAACCGCTTCTCGCTGCTGTTCACACTGGACAACAAACCCGGCAAGCTGGCTGAGGTCATCCAGGTCATCGGCCGCTTCGGCTACGACATGGAGTCCATCAAGAGCCGTCCGCTGCCCCATGTCCCCTTTGATTATTATTTTTACGTCGAGCTGGTGGGCGACCCCTCCGCCGACGAGACCGCCGCGCTGCTGCGTGAGCTGGACCATACCTGCCGCACGGTGCGGCTGTTAGGAGTGTATACAAAATGAGTGGATTTATCGGCACCAAGCTCACCATGAATCTGGGTGAGCGCAGCTATGACATCATCCTGAAAAACGGCGCACTGGAAAATCTGTACCAGTTTGCCCGCCTCGACCGCCGGGTGGCGGTGGTGACGGACGCAGGCGTTCCCGCCGAGTACGCACAGCGTGTGGCCGACCAGTGCCGCGACGCGAAGATCATCACCGTGCCGCAGGGCGAGGCCAGCAAGAGCATGAAGATCCTCGAAAGCGTCCTGCGCCAGATGCTGGAGTTCAACATGGGCCGCGGCGACCTCGTCATCGCCGTGGGCGGCGGCGTCGTGGGCGACCTGGCGGGTTTTGCCGCTTCCATCTATATGCGCGGCATCGACTTCATCAACTGCCCCACCACCACCCTCTCGATGATCGATTCCTCCATCGGCGGCAAGACCGCTGTGGATCTGGGGGAGACGAAGAACATCGTCGGCTCCTTCTGGCAGCCCAAGCTGGTCATCGTAGACCCCAGCACCCTCGCCACCCTGCCCCGCCGCCAGTACATCAACGGTCTGGCCGAGTCGGTGAAGGCCAGCCTGCTGGCCGACCCGGAACTGTTCGCCATCTTTGAAAAGGGCGACATCGACGAGCAGATCGGCGAGATCATCTACCGCAGCCTCCGTTTCAAAAAGAGCATCGTCGAGCAGGACGAGACGGAGCATGGGGTGCGCAAGGCCCTCAATTTCGGCCACACCATCGGCCACGGCATCGAGGCCGTCAAGGGCGTCAAGGGACGCCGCACCGTGGGCCTCTACCACGGCGAGTGCGTGGCTCTGGGGATGCTGCCGATGATCGAGTCCAAGGCACTGCAGAAGCGCGTCCGTGCGGTCTACCGCCGTCTGGGCCTGCCCCTGCGTACCGCCTACAACAAGGACAAGGTCTACGCCGAGATGCTCCACGACAAAAAGGCACAGGGCGGCCAGATCACCGTCATCAAGGTGCCGGGCCTGGGCTGCTGGCGCGCGGAGACCATCCCGGTAGAGGGCCTGCGCCCCCTGCTGGGCATGGAGGACTAAAACCATGAAAAACACCTTTGGCAGCGCATTGGCGCTGACCATCTTCGGCGAGAGCCACGGCAGGGCCATCGGCGGTGTGCTGGACGGCATGGCCGCTGGTGTGCCGGTGGATGAGGAATTCATTGCCGCCTGCATGGATAAGCGCCGCGCCCGTGGCGACGGGCTTTCGACGCCCCGCGTGGAGGCCGATAAAGTTCAGCTGCTCTCCGGCGTCGTGAACGGTCACACCACCGGCACGGCCATCGCCCTGATGATCGAGAACCAGAACACCCGCAGCGGCGACTACGCCAAGACGGCTGACCTTCTCCGCCCCGGCCACGCGGACTATACCGCCTACGCCAAATACCACGGCTTTCAGGACGCCCGGGGCGGTGGACACTTTTCGGGCCGCATCACTGCCGCGCTGGTGGCAGGCGGTGCCATCGTGCTGGGTGCGCTGAACCGCGCCGGCATCGACATCACCACCCACATCGCCCGCTGTGCCGGCATTTCCGATACGCCCTTTGCGCTGGACGATGCCGCCGCACTGGCCGCTCAGGTGAGCGTGCTGGAAAGCAGGGACGAGGGCTTCGCCCTGCTGGATGCTTCCGTCGAAGAGCCGATGAAAACGGCCATCCGTGCCGCCGGTTCGGAGGGCGACAGCGTGGGCGGCATCCTTGAAACAGCCATTCTCGGCCTGCCCGCCGGTGTGGGCGAGCCGTATTTTGACAGCGTGGAGAGCCTTATTTCCCACATGGCGTTTTCGGTGCCTGCCGTGAAGGGTATTGAGTTCGGCACCGGCTTCGGCTTCGCCGACCTGAAAGGCTCTGAGGCCAACGATGCCTTCCGCATGAAGGGCGATTCGGTGGTCACGGCCACCAACCACAACGCGGGCATCAACGGCGGCATCACCAATGGAATGCCTGTCGTCTTCCGCACCGCTGTCAAGCCGACGCCCAGCATCTACAAAGAGCAGGAGACGGTGGATTACATTGCAAAGCAGGACGCGCCCCTCTCCATTCAGGGCCGTCATGACCCCTGCATCGTGCCGAGAGCCGCCATGGTCCAGACCTGCGCCGCCGCGCTGGCTGTGGGCGATTTGATGACCGCCCGCTATGGCACCGCATGGATGGAGCGGCCCACCAGCTACCGCAGGGAGGGACTGTGATGGAATACGGACTCATCGGCTCGAAACTGGGCCATTCCTACTCGAAGATCATCCATGAGATGCTCTGCGGCTATCGCTACGACCTCTGCCCGCTTCCCACCGAAGAGGAAGCCCGGGCTTTCCTCACCAGGCGGCAGTTCAAGGCCATCAATGTCACCATCCCCTATAAGCGGCTGGTGATGGAATACTGCACCTACATCGACCCCCGTGCCAAGGCCATCGGCGCGGTGAACACCGTGGTCAACAAGAACGGCCTGCTCTACGGCTACAACACCGATCATCTCGGCTTTGCCCACCTGTGCGACGCCCACGGCGTCGATTTTGCGGGCAGGACCGTCCTCATCCTCGGCACCGGCGGCACCCACAACACCACCAGCGCCGTCGCCCGCGACAAGGGCGCGGCCAAGGTGCTCACCGTCAGCCGGACGCCCGACGCCGCCAAAGGCCAGCTCTCCTATGAAGAAGCCGTTGCCAGCGGCGCACACATCGTCATCAACACCACTCCCGCCGGAATGTACCCCAACGTGGGCGTGTGCAGTCTGGACGTGGCAAAAATGCCCGGGCTGGAAGCTGTGCTGGACGTGGTGTACAACCCCGATAAGACGGAACTCATCCTCCGGGCCGAAGAGGCCGGGGTCCCGGTGGCCGTGGGCGGCCTCGAGATGCTGGTGGCGCAGGCCGTGTACGCCGCCGAATACTTCCTCAGCCGGAAGTTCGACGACGCAGCAGGGGAGATCGGCCGCATCACTGCCGCACTCCGCCGCGATATGCTCAACGTGGCCCTCATCGGAATGCCCTCCAGCGGAAAATCTACCGTGGGCCGTGCATTGGCCGAGAGGCTGGGCAAAAAGTTCATCGACCTCGACGAGGAGATCGTCAAGGCCGACGGCCGCAGTATCCCCGACATTTTCGCCGCCGAGGGCGAGGACGGCTTCCGCGCGAAGGAATCCGCCCAGACCGCCCGCTTTGCCAAAGAGGGCCGACAGCTGCTCTCCTGCGGCGGCGGCATCATCAAGCGGGGCGAGAATCTGCGGGCGCTGCATCAGAACGGCGTCCTGCTCTTCCTCGACCGGCCCCTGGATGCGCTGACGGTGGGCGGCGGACGTCCGCTCTCGTCCAGCACCGAGGCGCTGAAAAAGATGGAGGCGGAGCGCCGCCCCCTGTATCTCGCGGCGGCAGACGCCGTTATCCCGAACAGCGGCACGGTGGAGGACGCCGTGACCGCCGCAATGGAGGCACTGGATGAAATTTTTAGTCATTAACGGCCCCAACCTCAACATGATGCACTTCACCGAGCCGGGTGTGGCCGGTCAGCTGGATTATAACGGTCTGCTGGATTACCTCGAGCTGTGCTGCACCCAGATGGGCATGGAAGTGGAATTTTTCCAGTCCAACCACGAGGGCGACCTCATCGACGAGATCCAGTCTGCCGCAGGCCGGGCCGATGGCATCATCCTGAATCCCGGCGGCTACGCCCACTACAGCGTCGCCATCCTCGACGCGCTGCGCCTCTGCGGTGTGCCTGCCGTGGAAGTGCTGCTCAGCGAGCCCGACGAGCACGAGCCCTTCCGCAAGACGGACATCGTCTCGTTCGGCTGTCAGGGCCACTTCATCGGTGAGGGCATCAGCGGCTATCTCCACGCTGCCGCCTATCTGGCCCAGCTGCTGCGGCTGGACGGCAGCGCACACACCCATTTAGTGATGTAAAAAATCGACTCTCTTCCGCTGGAAAGCGGAGCAAAGAGGGCGTGGAAAAGAAGGATAGAAAGGAAAGATTTTATGATCATCTCCACCAAAAAGGGTGCCCCGAAGGAAGAACTCGAGAAGATCGTTGACCGCTTCGAAAAGCAGGGCCTCGACGTCACCCTCATCACCGGCAAGGACTACAATGTCTTCGGCCTCGTGGGCGATACCACCAAGATCGACGAGCGCGACGTCCTCGCCAACCCCTGGATCGACAACGTGACCCGTGTTTCCGCCCCCTATAAGCGTGCCAACCGCCTCTTCCACCCGGCAGATTCCGTCATCGACTGCGGCGGCGTGAAGATCGGCGGCAAGGAGAAGATCGCTGTCATGGCCGGCCCCTGCAGCATCGAGAGCGAAGAGCAGGCCCTCCGCATCGCACAGGGCGTCAAGGCCGGCGGCGCGACCCTCTTCCGCGGCGGCGCTTACAAGCCCCGCACCTCTCCCTACTCCTTCCAGGGCCTCGAGACCGAGGGCATCCTTGACATGGTAAAGGCCCGGGAGGCCACCGGTATGCCCATCGTCTCCGAGCTGATGAGCGAGGAACGCATCCCCGAGTTCGAGGAGTATGTGGACGTGGTGCAGATCGGCGCCCGCAATATGCAGAACTTCCAGCTGCTCAAGGCTGTGGGCAAGATGCACAAGCCCGTTCTGCTCAAGCGCGGCCTCTGCAACACCATCGAAGAGTGGATCATGAGCGCCGAGTACATCATGGCCGGCGGCAATGAGCAGGTCATCCTCTGTGAGCGCGGCATCCGCACCTTCGAGAAGTACACCCGCAACACCCTCGACCTCTCCGCTGTGCCTATCATCCACGAGAAGACCCATCTGCCCGTCATCGTGGACCCCAGCCACGCCACCGGCAAGGCAAACCTTGTGGAGCCCATGATGATCGCCGCTGTCGCCGCCGGTGCCGACGGCCTTGAGGTGGAAGTCCACTACGACCCCCGCCACGCATGGAGCGACGGCGCACAGTGCCTGACCCCCGACGCCTTTGCGCAGGCTATGGCAAAGTGCCGTCAGGTCGCATGGGCTATTGGCCGGGATATGTGAGGAAAGAGGGCTAGCCCTCTCCGTCTTTGCTTCGCAAATCCACCTCTCCCAGAGGGAGAGGCTACAACGTGGCGGCTAGGCGAGAGGCTCTCCCTTTGGGAG
>OJSG01001349.1_pt1 | contig 15652 bp, 10 predicted proteins | sample 1599371 | NCBI WGS metagenome assembly OJSG01 (sample SAMN04168658, study PRJEB22393) | human gut metagenome | biome: human gut microbiome; feature: stool | host: Homo sapiens | collected 2014-03-24
TTCATCAGACCGCCGTCGGCGATGATCTTCTGGATGAAGGGCGGGAAGGGTTCGGCCTGGAAGGTCTTGCCGGTGGTCTCATCGGTGATGACGCCGGTATCAAAATTCACGCTGACAATATCGCCTGCGCTGATGGCGTCCACGGCCTCGGGGCATTCCATGATGGGCAGGCCGATGTTGATGCTGTTGCGGTAGAAGATGCGCGCGAAGCTCTTGGCGATGACGACGGAAATACCGGCGGTCTTGATGGCCAGCGGTGCGTGCTCACGGGAGGAGCCGCAGCCGAAGTTCCAGCCGCCCACCATGATGTCGCCGTCCTTGACGTTGTGGATGAAGTCCTTGTCAATGTCCTCCATGCAGTGGCTGGCCAGCTCCTTGGCATCCTGCGTGTTCAGGTGGCGGGCCGGGATGATGACGTCGGTATCCACGTTATCCGGGTATTTGAAAACAGAACCGTTTGCGTTGTTCATGGGTGACTCTCCTTTTCTCAGACCGTGCGGGGGTCGGTGATATAGCCGGTCAGTGCGCTGGCGGCAGCGGTAGCGGGCGAAGCCAGATACACCTCGCTCTTAACGTGGCCCATGCGGCCCACGAAGTTGCGGTTGGTGGTGGAGACGCAGCGCTCACCCTCGGCGAGGATGCCCATGTAGCCGCCGAGGCAGGGGCCGCAGGTGGGGGTGGAGACGATGCAGCCCGCGTCGATGAAGGCCGTCGTCCAGCCGCGGAGGATGCACTCCTTGTACACGGCCATGGTGGCGGGGATGATGATGCCGCGCACGCCCTTTGCGATGTGTTTGCCCTTCAGGATGTTGTAAGCGGCTTCCATATCCTCGAGGCGGCCATTGGTGCAGCTGCCGATGACCACCTGGTCGATCCTGATGTCCTTGCCCTCGCTGGCGGGGTGGGTGTTCTCGGGCAGGTGGGGGTAGCTGACGGTCGGCTCGAGGGCAGAGAGGTCGATCTCAATGGTCTTCTCGTACTCGGCGTCCGGGTCGGCCTCATAGAACACCGGCTCGCGCTGGCTGCGGCCCTTGAGATAAGCCTTGGTCACGTCGTCCACGGGGAAGATGCCGTTCTTGGCACCGGCCTCGATGGCCATGTTGCAGATGCTCAGGCGGTCGTCCATGGAGAGGGAAGCGACGCCCGGGCCGGTGAACTCCATCGACTTATACAGCGCACCATCCACGCCGATCATCCCGATGATGTGGAGGATGAGGTCTTTGCCGGAAACTTTCGGCGGCAGCTTGCCGTTCAGCACGAACTTGATGGCGGCAGGCACCTTGAACCATGCCATGCCGGTAGCCATGCCGGCGGCCATATCGGTGGAGCCAACGCCGGTGGAGAATGCGCCCAGTGCGCCGTAAGTACAGGTGTGGCTGTCGGCGCCGATGACGCAGTCACCGGCTGTCACGATGCCTTTTTCGGGCAGCAGAGCGTGCTCGATGCCCATCTGGCCCACATCGTAGAAGTTGAGGATGTCGTACTTGTTGGCGAACTCGCGGCACTGCTTGGACTGGGTCGCGCTCTTGATGTCCTTGTTGGGAACGAAGTGGTCGAGGACGATGGCGATGTGCTCTTTGTCGAACACGCCGTTGAAGCCCGCCTTTTCGAACTCGTTGATGGCGACGGGGGTAGTGATGTCATTGCCCAGCACGATGTCGAGCTTGGCGTTGATGAGCTGGCCTGCCTTGACCTCGGCGAGGCCTGCGTGTGCGGCCAGAATTTTCTGCGTCTGGGTCATTCCCATGGTTCATTCTCCTTTTGATACTCTCTCAAAAATCTCTCTTTATTTATTGTTGATCGCGCTGACCAGTGCATGGATACCGGCCACGATAATATCGGTATCGGTGCCTGCACCCCAGGTGACGACGCCGTCGCCCCACGCGAGGCCGACGTAGGAAGCGGCGCGGGAGGTAGAGCCTTCGTCCAGACTGTGCTCGGAGTAAGTTTCCAGGTGGAAGTCCATGCCGGTGGCGCTCTGGATAGCGTTTGCCACAGCATCCAGACGGCCATTACCCACCGAGGTGACCACCTTGCGCTGACCGTTCAGATCCAGCGTGACGGTGGCGGTGATGCCGTTGACCTGTGCGAAGTGGGCCTCGACGACAGACAGGGGCTTCGACTTGTTGAGGAAGGTATCCTCGAAGATGTGGAGCACTTCGCCTGCGCTCAGCTCCTTGTGGTTGTGGTCGGACACGCTCTTGACCTTGTAGCCCAGCGCCTCGCGCATCTTGGCGGGCAGGTTGTAGCCGTAGTTCTGCTCCAGCACGAAGCCGATGCCGCCCTTGCCGCTCTGGCTGTTGATGCGGATGACGTCGGCGTCGTAGGTGCGGCCGATGTCGTGGGGGTCTACCGGAATATAGGGGCAGGTCCAGCGGTGGTCGCCCTTCTCCTTGCGGTAGGCCATGCCCTTTGCAATGGCGTCCTGATGACTGCCCGAGAAGGCGGCGAACACCAGCTGGCCGGCGTAGGGAGTGCGCTCGTAGATGTGCATCCGGGTGACCCGCTCATAGGTGGCGCAGATGGCAGGCATATCGGAGAAGTCCAGCTTCGGGTCTACGCCGTGGCTGTACATATTCATGGCGAGGGTCACAGCGTCCACGTTGCCGGTGCGCTCGCCGTTGCCGAAGAGGCAGCACTCCACCCGCTGAGCGCCTGCCAGAACGGCCAGCTCGGCACAGGCGACGCCGGTGCCGCGGTCATTATGCGGGTGGGTGGAGATGATGACGCTGTCGCGGTACTTGAGGTGCTTGTCGCAATACTCGATCTGGTTTGCGTAAACGTGGGGCATGCTCATCTCGACCGTGACCGGCAGGTTGATGATCATGGGGCGGTCGGGGGTGGGCTGCATGATGTCCAGGACCGCGTTACAGACCTCAACGGCGTAGTCCACCTCGGTGCCGGTGAAGCTCTCGGGGCTGTACTCGAAGAGGAAGTTGCCCTCATACTCCTCGCTCAGCTGCTTGACCAGCTTTGCGCCGTCCACGGCGATCTGCTTGATTTCCTCCTTAGACTTGTGGAACACCTGCTCGCGCTGGGCGACGGAGGTGGAATTATAGAAGTGGACGACCGCACGGGGTGCGCCCTTGACAGCCTCGAAGGTGCGGCGGATGATGTGGTCGCGGCACTGGGTCAGCACCTGCACGGTGACATCGTCGGGGATCATGTTCTTCTCGATGAGGGTGCGGAGGAACTCGTACTCCGTCTCGCTGGCGGCCGGGAAGCCGACTTCGATCTCCTTGAAGCCAATTTTGACCAGCATCTGGAAGAATTCCAGCTTTTCCTCGAGGCTCATGGGGACGATAAGGGCCTGATTGCCGTCGCGCAGGTCCACGCTGCACCAGGTGGGAGCTTTCTCGATGTGGTCCTTCTTGACCCAGCTGTCATAACCGGCGGGGACCGGGTAATATCCCGGTGCGTACTTGGTAGCGTCCATCATTTTGTTTTCCTCCGTTTTTCTGTATCAACCTCTCAGTCTCGCTATCGCTCGACAGCTCCCCTACCGAGGGGAGCCTCTGGCGAAGAGGGAAAGCTCTACGGAATGCCAAGGCCTCTCCTCGATAGGAGAGGTGGCACGCCGTAGGCGTGACGGAGAGGTTGACTCCTTTTAGCAATTTAACAAACGAAAAGGCTCCCGTCTCTCAAAGGACGAAATCCCCTGAGAGACGAGAGCCTGTAATTTCTGTTACAGGGCACCCGTGGTACCACTCTCTTTGCTGTGCCAAGAGCACAGCCGCTCTGCACGATCGGCTTTTTGAGGCGAATCGCTGCCCTTATAACGGTGGGCTTCCGTCAGGGCCTACTGTCTGCTTCAGTCCTGCCGCTCAGGGGCCAGTAACCGAGACCCTCTGCACCGCCTTGCACCATCCGGCGGCTCTCTGCACGCAGAAGAAAATCGTTTTTTCCCCGTCAACGCATTTGCGCTTTGTTCAAAGTGGTTTCATTTTAGCAAAACCCGCCGCCCCTGTCAAGCAGTTTTGCTCACAACGAAAATGAAACGATTTCACATAAATAGCAGCATAAATTTTCAAAATTTGCGGGTGGATTCTATTTTTGTTTTTGTTGTATTATATCACCAACTATGGTAAAATAAAAATACCGCCCGAAGCGGCGGTATCCAGGTGCTGTCTGCATAAAAAGGTGGTCTAGCTTCCCCGGCAAGCTTCCGGGGGTGTGAAACCTTATTGTTGCTTCCCCCGGACGCAAACGCGAAAGGGGGGATGACTTATGACCCTGACGGAAACTATCGCATTGCTCGGCCTGCTGGGCGGAGCAGTCTTTGTTACCTTTCAGATCTCATGGGCTATCTTCAAAGAGATACATAACAATAAGAAATGACCGCCCCAGCCTTCCAAGCAAAGCGGTCATTCTTATTGTTTGACTTAGTCGAGGGAAGCTGACCATTGCGGACAGCACCTTCTTGTATGTTCAGTATAGTCAAAGTGATTTGATTTGTCAAGCGGACGGCCTCCTTGTTCCTCGGTTTTGTTAAGAATCTGCGAAGTTTTTGCAAAGTTCGCCTCGAAACGCTGGTTTCTGAAATAGCGTCGTGGTATGCTGTTTGCAACGTAAGGAGGGACCCCCATGAAAGAAGTCAAGACCCCCAAAAAGCCATTGGCTATTTACTACGCCATTGTATTACTGGTGCTGATGCTGCTCAACTTCGTGCTCGTGCCGTGGATGAGCGAACGGCAGGTAAAAGAAGTGGACTACGGCACCTTCATGTCCATGACCGAGGACAAAGACATCGGCCGGGTGGATGTGGAATCGAACCAGATCATCTTTACCGATAAAGACGAAAAGCAAATTTACAAGACCGGCCTGATGAACGACCCCGACCTGACCCAGCGCCTCTACGACGCGGGGGCCGAGTTTTCCAGCGAGATCGTCGAGCAGGGTTCGCCGCTGATGAGCTTTCTGCTAAGCTTTGTGCTGCCCATCGTCCTCTTCGTCTGGCTGGGCAATTTCATGAACAAAAAGCTCATAGAAAAGGCCGGCGGCGCGAACTCAATGATGTTCGGCGGCGTGGGTAAGTCCAACGCCAAGGTCTACGTCCAGTCCACCCACGGCATCCGCTTTGCGGATGTGGCCGGCGAGGACGAGGCCAAAGAGAACTTACAGGAGATCGTAGATTATCTGCACGACCCCAAGAAATACGAAGAGATCGGCGCCTCGATGCCCAAGGGCATCCTGCTCGTCGGCCCTCCGGGTACCGGCAAGACTATGCTGGCAAAGGCCGTGGCGGGCGAATCCAACGTGCCGTTCTTCTCCATCTCCGGCTCGGAGTTCGTGGAGATGTTCGTGGGCATGGGCGCGTCCAAAGTCCGCGATTTGTTCAAGCAGGCCAAGGAAAAGGCCCCCTGCATCGTGTTCATCGACGAGATAGACGCCATTGGCCAGAAGCGCAACAGCGGCCAGCTGGGCGGCAACGACGAGCGCGAGCAGACCCTGAACCAGCTGCTCACCGAGATGGACGGCTTCGAGGGCAACAGCGGCGTCATCATCCTCGCGGCCACCAACCGTCCGGATTCCCTCGACCCGGCTCTGACCCGTCCCGGCCGCTTTGACCGCCGTGTTCCTGTGGAGCTGCCCGACCTCAAGGGCCGCGAAGAGATTTTGAAGGTCCACGCCAGGAAAGTCGCTCTTGCCCCCGGCATCGACTTCAACACCGTGGCCCGGATGGCCTCCGGTGCCTCCGGCGCAGAGCTGGCCAACATCGTCAACGAAGCCGCCCTGCGGGCCGTGCGCGCCGGCCGCAAGAGCGTGACCGAGGCCGACCTCGAGGAGAGCATCGAGGTGGTCATTGCCGGCTACCAGAAGAAGAATTCCATCCTCACCGACAAGGAAAAGTGCATCGTGGCCTACCATGAGATCGGCCACGCACTGGTGGCGGCGCTTCAGAATCACTCCGCACCCGTGCAGAAGATCACCATCATCCCCCGCACCTCGGGCGCACTGGGCTACACCATGCAGGTCGAAGAAGGCAACCACTACCTGATGACCAAGGAAGAGCTGGAAAATAAGATCGCCACCCTCACCGGCGGACGTGCTGCCGAGGAAGTGGTGTTCGGCTCCATCACCACCGGCGCGTCCAACGACATCGAGCAGGCCACCAAGCTTGCCCGCGCCATGCTCACCCGTTACGGCATGAGCAAAGAGTTTGACATGGTGGCTCTGGAGACGGTGAACAACCAGTATCTGGGCGGCGACACCTCGCTGGCCTGCTCTGCCCAGACCCAGCGCGAGATCGACCAGCGGGTCGTGGAGCTGGTAAAGGCCCAGCACGAAAAGGCCATCAAGATCCTCACCGACAACCGTGCAAAGCTTGACGAGCTGGCGAAGTACCTTTATGAAAAGGAGACCATCACCGGCGACGAGTTCATGGCGATCCTTGAGGAAAAAGATCCCAGCGAAAATTAAAATAGGATCTCTGCAATAATCCAGCCGCCGTATCCGTATTCATTACAGATACGGCGGTTTTCTGATACGCCGTACCGCTGATAAAAGCATTTGGGATAAACCTCTCCGTCAGCGCATCAGCGCTGACGGAGAGGTTGACTCCCTACAACTACAGGAGGATACTACTATGAGACTGCTGAACAAGAACACTGCCCGCCGCGCTGCCGCTGCTGCCGCTCTGCTGACCATGACCGCCGCCATGAGCGTGGGTGCCTTTGCCGCCGACGCCGAGGACGCGACTGTTGCCGGTTATCTGCCCCCTCAGTCGTCCGAGGTCATGGTTCAGGGCGACATCGCCCTCCACTCTGACGTTCCGGTGGGGGAGGTAGACCCCAACTACGGCGGCTACGCTTCCCCGGTGGAGAACCCCATTCAGGGCAACGTGATGATGATCTCCGACGAGACTCCCCTGCCCTCTGACACGCCGGTGGAGAAGAGCGAAGCCCGCTACACCGTCAAGGGCCTGCTGGGCAAGCAGGTTCTCTACACCGCCCGTCAGGAAGGCCGCGTGCTGACGCTGGACGCCCCCGATGACAACGCCACCTTCCGCACCACCATCCTCGACATGCAGACCCTGATGAATCAGGGCGTAAGCACTCTGGTGCTCAAGACCGACAAGACTTCCACCACCCTGAACCTGACTCTGCTGTGCCAGGGACAGAAGCCCGGCACCCGGGTCACTCTGCGCCACCTCGGCAGCAGCGCTCACCTCACCGTGGGCTTCCGCGGCCGCCGCGACCTCATCGTTGGCCGATAAGCTTTTCCCTCTCTCCTCTTTGTTTTCCATAGATACTTTTCCCTCAGACGCAAAAGACCCCCGCTGCAAACGCAGCGGGGGTCTTACTGTTTATCAAATGGTTCCATCCGAGCCGTTCTCGCTCTGCTCCGATGCATAGAGCACCATCAGGTGGTTTGCGGATGCTTCGAGCTGGCTCTTGGCCTGACGGAGGTTCGCTTCTTCCGTCTCGTTCATCTTCTCGGGCTTATCCTTCCGCAGGCAGCGGCGGAGGTTGGCCACATCGGCTTTGATGCGGTTCTTCTCCTCTTTATCCAGCTCCTTCTTGCACTTGGAGAGGGCCTCGTCCACCTTGTAGGCCAGCACCTCGGCCTGATTGTGGAGGTCAAGCCGCTCTTTGCGGCGGCTGTCCTCGGCCTCGTAGGCGGCCGCGTCGGCCATGGCGCGCTGGATCTCATTCTCCGAGAGGTTCGTGCTGCCGGTGATGGTGATGTTCTGCTCCCGGCCGGTGCCGAGGTCTTTGGCCGAGACTTTCACGACGCCGTTGACGTCGATGTCAAAGGTGACTTCGATTTGGGGCTTGGACGAGAAGCTGGCCCGGATGCCGTTCAGCTTGAACTTGCCGAGGCTCTTATTGTCGCGGGCGAAATGCCGCTCACCCTGCAGGACGTTGATCTCCACACTGGTCTGCATGGGGCGGGCCGTGGTGAATATCTGGCTCTTGCGGGTGGGGATCATGCTGTTGCGGGTGATGAGGGGGGTCGCCACGCCGCCCAGTGTCTCGATCGAGAGGGTCAGCGGGGTGACGTCCATCAGCACAAGGCCCTGCGCCGCTGCACCGGAAGCGCCAGCCAGCTTGCCGCCGCCCTGCAGCAGACCGCCCTGCACAGCGGCACCCATCGCCACGCATTCGTCGGGGTTGAGGCTGTGGCTCGGTTCACAGCCCAGCAGTTCCTTCACCTGACGCTCGACGGCAGGCATCCGGGTGCTGCCGCCGACGAGAAGGACTTTGCCCAGCTGCGAAGCCGAGATGCCGGCATCCCGCAGTGCGTTCTGCACCGGGGCCACCGTCCGTGCCAGCAGGTCGCCGGTCATCATCTCGAACTGGGGGCGGGAGATGGTCAGATCGAGGTGGTGGGGGCCGTCCTTGCCCACAGCGATGAAGGGCAGATTGAGCTGGGCCGAGAGGGCGCTGGACAGCTCTTTCTTGGCCTTTTCGGCCTCTTCTTTCAGGCGTCCCATGGCGGCGGGGTCGCGGGAGAGGTCGATGCGGTCCGATTTCTTGAACTCTGCCACGGCGTATTCCACGATGCGCTGGTCGAAGTCGTCGCCGCCGAGGCGGGTATCGCCGCCGGTGGCCAGCACCGTAAAGGTGCCGTCTTCGATCTCGATGATGGAGACGTCGAAGGTGCCGCCGCCGAGGTCGTAGACCAGGATCTTCTGGGGCGCTTCGTTGTCAAGGCCGTAGGCCACAGCGGCGGCGGTAGGCTCATTGATGATGCGCAGGACGTTCAGGCCCGCGATGCGGCCCGCATCCTGGGTGGCCTTGCGCTGGCTGTCGTCAAAGTAAGCGGGGACGGTGATGACGGCCTCCGTCACCGGCTCACCCAGGTAGCTCTCGGCGTCGCGGCGTATCTTGGTCAGGATCATGGCGCTGATCTCCTGCGGAGTCAGGTCTTTGCCGTCGATGTGGACGCGGTAGTCGCTGCCCATATGCCGCTTGATGCTGGACACCGTCCGGCCGGAGTTGGTGGCAAGCTGGCGCTTTGCCGCGCCGCCCACCAGACGCTCGCCGTCTTTGGTGAACGCCACCACGCTGGGGGTGGTGCGCTCTCCCTCTGCGTTGGTGATGACGACGGGCTTGCCGCCCTCCACCACTGCCACGCAGCTGTTCGTGGTGCCAAGGTCAATACCGATCACTTTGCTCATTCTGGTCGTCCTCTCTGTTTTTGCGACGCGCATATTTTTCCTTCAATATCATATCGGTTCCGTATGACGATTTCTTAGAGCATTTGTAAAGATTTTGTGTTTCCGCTCATTCTCTCTCGAGCAGCTGGCGGATGACGGCTTCCGTCTCGTCCAGCCAGCTCTGGGCCGTCCCGTCCCCCTCTTTTTTGCGGACGAGGAAGCCCTGCTTCGCCTCAGCCAGCTGAGCCAGCGCCTTTTTGCGGGAGATGTACTGGGTCTCATACTGGGCCACCCGCAGGCAGACCTGCGGCATATAGGCGATGTCGGGGGTGGAGGCGCAGAGTTTCTGAGCCTTGCGGTAGGCCCGCAGAGCCGCACCGGCCCCTTTTCCCTGCACCATGGCATCGTCGCCCAGCGCCACCCATGCGGCCACATCGCCGGCGTCGGCAGCTTTTTTCCAGAACTTGCGGGCCTGTGCAGGGCTCTTGCGGCAGCCCCGGCCCTCGTAGAGCATCTCGCCCATCATGGCAAGGCCCTCGGCGCAGCCCTCTTCGGCAGAGAGCTGATAATAGTGCATCGCGTCGTCCCAGCGTTCCTCGGCCATGGCATGGTTGCCGGCCCGCAGCTCCGCTTCGCCCGGCTCATCGGTGTCGTGGCTGGCGTGGAGCAGACCGTTCAAAAGCGAGCAGTCCAGCGTGGCAGAGCTGGTCCACGGGTCGATGACCACGCCGTCGATGCTGTCGGAATCCAGCGCCATCTGCATGGCGGAAGCCAGAAGCCGTTCCGCCATGGGGCGGCTGGCCGTGCCTTTATCGGCCTCCGCCATCTTCACTGAGGTGAACACCGGCAGGTAACACCGGCCCTTCTGGGTACGCAGGGTCCAGGGCTGCAGGTCTTTCGCTTTCTCCGCCGGGACAGGATGCTCCGCCCACGGGGCGGCCCCGTCCGGCTGGTCGGACGCAGCTTCCAGCGGCACCAGGACCCTGGTGTCCAGCTCGAGGGCATAGTTGATGGCGTTCATCAGCGCCCAGAAGCTCTCCTCGTTCTGGCCCTTATAGAGCGCTGCCACAGCCCGCTCTATCGCCGGACAGCCCGTACCCAGCGGCCCGTATTCCGGCAGCTTTTTGCGGTCTGCCGCGCCCACCGGGCGCAGCCGCAGCCGTGCCGCACCATCTTTTGCCATTGCATCCACCATTCTTTCCGTTGAGATTCCCTTCCAGTATAGCAGGATTTTCCGGTTTTCTCAATCTCCGGAGCCGAAATCTGCTTCCAGAGCCGGTTTTCTTCGGCAAAAACATAGCATTCCTGCTGGGAGTGCGTTATAATAAGGAGCGTCTCGACTAAATGGATCAAAGAAAGGGAGTATCGAGCCTTGAACAAAATGCTTCGCTATCTCAGCGACTACAAGCGCGAGAGCGTGCTTGCACCGCTTTTCAAGATGCTGGAAGCTACGTTTGACCTGTTCGTGCCGCTTGTGATGGCCGACATCGTCAACGTGGGTATTGCGGCCCACGATTTCCACTACATCCTCGTGCGGTGCGGCATCCTGCTGCTTCTGGCCATCGTCGGCCTCGCGTGCAGCCTGACGGCCCAATACTTCTCGGCCAAAGCCGCCGTGGGTTATTCCACCGGTCTGCGTCATGCGCTGTTTGAGCACATCCAGACGCTGAGCTTTTCCGAGATGGACACCATGGGCACCAGCACCCTCATCACCCGGATGACCAGCGACGTCAATCAGGTGCAGAGCGGATTGAACCTCTTCCTCCGCCTGTTCCTGCGCAGCCCCTTCGTGGTGATTGGTGCCATGATCATGGCCTTTACGGTCAACTTCCGCGCCGCCCTCATCTTCGTGGTGGCGATCCCGCTGCTGAGCGTCGTGGTCTTCGGCGTCATGGTCATCACCCGGCCGCTGTATAAGTCGGTGCAGACCCGCCTCGACCGGGTTCTGGGCCTCACCCGCGAGAACCTGACCGGCGTGCGCGTCGTCCGCGCCTTCGACAAGGAAAAGAGCGAGGTGGACCGCTTCGAGGACGCCAATGAGCTGCTGACCAAAATGCAGCTCCACGTGGGCCACATCTCCGCCCTGATGAACCCGCTGACCTACGTTATCATCAACCTCGCCATCGTGGCGCTGCTGTATGTAGGCAGCATCGAGATCAGCATCGGCGGCATGGCCTCCGGCGACGTCATCGCGCTGGTCAACTATATGAACCAGATCCTGGTCGAGCTGGTCAAGCTGGCCAACCTCATCGTTCAGGTGAGCAAGGCTCTGGCCTGTGCAGGCCGTGTGCAGGCGGTTCTGGACACAAAGCCCGGCATGGAGTTCCCGGCTGAGCTCACCGGCAATGTTCCGGCGGAAAAGGCCGGCGACGCCGTCCGTTTCGACCATGTGAGCCTGACCTACAAGGGCGCAGGCGCACCCAGCCTCTCCGACATCAGCTTCACCGCCAAGCGCGGCCAGACCATCGGCGTCATCGGCGGCACCGGCAGCGGCAAATCCAGCCTCATCAGCCTCATCCCCCGCTTCTACGACGCCACCGAGGGCAGTGTGGAGATCATGGGCCGACCGGTCCGGCAGTACCCCCGCGCCGACCTGCGCGGCAAGGTGGCTGTGGTCATGCAGAAGGCCCAGCTCTTCGGCGGCACCATCCGCTCCAACCTGCTCTGGGGCAGCCAGAATGCCTCCGACGCCGACCTCTGGGCTGCGCTGGAAACGGCACAGGCTGCGGAGTTCGTGAAAGCCAAGCCCCTCGGCCTCGACGAGCCGGTGGAGCAGGGCGGACGCAACCTCTCCGGCGGTCAGAAACAGCGTCTGACCATCGCCCGCGCCCTTGTAGGCAAGCCGGACATCCTCATCCTCGACGACAGCGCCAGCGCACTGGACTACGCCACCGACGCGGCCCTGCGCAAGGCTCTGGCCGCTCTGCCGGGCGATCTGACCGTCTTCATCGTCAGCCAGCGCGCCGCCAGCCTGCAGCACGCCGACCAGATCATCGTGCTGGACGATGGCCGCATGGTGGGCCTTGGCCGTCACGCCGAGCTGCTGGAAAGCTGCCCGGTCTACAAGGAAATTTACGAGAGCCAGTTCAAGAAAGGGGATGCGCAGAAATGAGTGCAAAAGCAAAAAGCAAGCTGACCCCTGAACAGCAGAAGGCCACCATGACCCGGGTGCTGCAGAAAATCAAGCCCTACGGCTTCTTCGTGGTGTGCAGCCTCATCGTGGCCGCTGTGAGCGTGGCGGCCCAGCTGTATATCCCCATCCTCTGCGGCAGCGCCATCGACATGATGCTGGGCAAAGGTGCCGTGGACCACGCGGGCGTGCTGCGCATCATCTACGAGATCATCGTGGTGGCGGTTGTCGCCGCCTTTGCGCAGTGGCTGCTGAGCGTCTGCAACAACCGCATCACCTTCGCAGTCAGCCGTGACCTGCGCAACGCCGCCATGCGGAAGATCCAGACCCTTCCCCTCTCTTACCTCGACAGCCATCCTTCCGGCGACATCGTGAGCCGGATGGTGGCCGACGTGGATACCTTCGCGGACGGCCTGCTGATGGGCTTCACCCAGCTGTTCTCGGGTGTGCTGACCATCCTCGGCACCCTGCTCTTCATGCTGCAGCAGAATGTCCCTATCACGCTGGTGGTGGTCTGCATCACCCCGCTGAGCCTCGTTGTCGCCAGCTTCCTCGCAAAGCGCAGCTACAAGTATTTCCAGAGCCAGAGCACCGTGCGCGGCGAGCAGACTGCCCTTGTCAACGAGATGATAGAGGGTCAGAAGGTCGTGCAGGCCTTCGGCCACGAGGCCCAGAGCCTCGAGGCTTTTGACGAGGTGAATGGCCGACTGCAGAACGTGAGCCTGAAGGCCATCTTCTTCTCCAGCATGACCAACCCCGCCACCCGCTTCGTCAACAACATCGTCTACGCAGGCGTCGGCCTCGTGGGCGCGATCTATGCCGTAGCCGGAGGCATCACCATCGGCCAGCTGAGCATCTTCCTGAACTACGCCAACCAGTACACCAAGCCCTTCAACGAAATTTCCGGCGTCGTGACCGAGCTGCAGAACGCTCTGGCCTGCGCGGCCCGTGTGTTCGAGCTGCTGGACGCTGAAGACCAGACCCCCGAAGCGGAGAACGCCGCAAAGCTCGTGCCGGACGGCCACGTCCAGATCGAGGACGTCTCCTTCCGCTATCTGCCCGACCGCCCGCTCATCGAGGGCCTGTCTCTGGACGTCAAGCCCGGCCAGCGCATCGCCATCGTCGGCCCCACCGGCTGCGGCAAGACCACCCTCATCAACCTGCTCATGCGGTTCTATAATGTCAACGGCGGCTCCATCAAAGTCTCCGGCACCGACATCCGGGACGTGACCCGCGCCTCCCTGCGCGGCAGCTACGGCATGGTGTTGCAGGATACCTGGCTCCGGGCCGGCACCGTGCGGGAGAACATCGCCTACGGCAAGCCGGACGCCTCCCTCGACGAGGTGGTGGCTGCGGCCAAGGCAGCCCACGCCGACAGCTTCATCCGCCGCCTGCCCGAGGGCTACGACACCGTCATCGCCGAGGACGGCGGCAACATCAGCCAGGGCCAGAAGCAGCTGCTCTGCATCGCCCGCGTGATGCTCTGTCTGCCCCCGATGCTGATTCTGGACGAGGCCACCTCCTCCATCGACACCCGCACCGAGGTGCGTATCCAGGCAGCCTTTGCCCGGATGATGCAGGGCCGCACCAGCTTCATCGTGGCACACCGCCTTTCCACCATCCGGGAGGCCGACGTCATCCTCGTGATGAAGGACGGCCACATCGTGGAGCAGGGCGACCACGATACCCTGCTGGCGCAGGGCGGCTTCTACGCCAAGCTCTACAACAGCCAGTTCGAGGGCGTGGAGACTTAACGCTTCAACTGATAGCAATTCAACTTTTTAATGCAGCAACGGTAAATTGCATATCGCAAAGATGCCGTTTGAATGCTGCACTAATTTCTTGACTTGCGATAAAATTTGCGATAAACGATTTTGGGAAGGAATATAATCGTGTCGAAAGATGAATATTTGATTACAGATCCACCCCTTAAAGCGCTGACTGTTTTTGCGATGCCGATGATCCTTGGCAGCTTTTTTCAACAAGTATACAATATGGCCGATTCCATAATCGTTGGTCAATTTGTTGGCTCCTCGGCACTTGCGGCTGTTGGTGCTTGTGCTGCACTGACCAATGTTTTTATTTGTGTGGCGCTTGGTGCTGGTGTGGGCGCAGGTGTGCTTGTAAGCCGCTGTTTTGGTGCAAAAAATTATGGTAGAATGAAAACCATTGTGTCAACGTCCCTGATCAGCTTTTTGATCTTAAGCGTTGTCCTTGGTGTCTTTGGCTTTTGCTTTTCCCATTTCATGATGAGCGGATTACAGACCCCTGCCGATATATTGGAAGAAGCAGTATTGTATCTGCGTGTCTACTTTGTGGGTTTCCCGTTTCTATTCATGTACAACATTCTTTCCACCATGTTCACTTCCATCGGTGAATCCAAAATTCCGTTGGGACTGCTGATATTCTCATCTATCCTGAATATTTTTATGGATCTCTGGATGGTGGCTGGTCTTGGTCTGGGGGTGTTTGGTGCAGCCCTTGCGACCTTGATCGCACAAGGAATTTCTGCCGTGTTTTCGTTTTTGATCTTTCTGTCTCGGATGCGGCAATACAAGAGCTCCTTTAGCAGGTTCGACCGGCAGGAGCTGTATTCCATGCTTCGCATTGCGGTACCATCGGTTTTGCAGCAGTCCACAGTGTCTATCGGTATGATGATCGTGCAGGCAGTGGTAAATCCCTTCGGCACACAGGCACTTGCCGGGTATGCGGCAACGATGCGGGTAGAAAATGTTTTTTCGCTGATCTTCGTATCCATCGGCAATGCAGTTTCGCCGTTTGTATCCCAGAATCTTGGCGCAAAGAAAATTGAGCGTATCAAAAAAGGTTATCATGCTGCACTGGTGTTGGATCTATGCTTTGCAGTTCTTGCTTTCGTGGTCATTGAAACACTGCACACACAGATCTCCTCGTTGTTCCTGGGAAAAGACGGAACCGCGTTGGCCTATCAGGTGTCCGGTGATTATATGAGATGGCTTGGTTACTTTTTCATCTTCATGGGCATCAAGATGGCAACCGATGGCGTTCTTCGCGGACTTGGAATCATGCGGCCGTTTCTTATTGCAAATATGGTAAACCTTGCGATCCGCTTGTCTGTTGCTTTGATTTGTGCACCGCGTTTTGGCATTGCTTTTGTTTGGCTTGCAGTCCCGGCAGGTTGGCTTGCAAACTTCCTTATTTCCTATGCGGCGCTCAGAAGATCACCGTTTCTGTTGTAGTTGATTCATTGCAGTTTCAGCTTACAACAAAAAATGAGATAGGCAACCCCTTTCGGGGAAGTCTATCTCATTTTTTTCGTTGGGGCTATTTTGCAACAGTCCCTTTTTCATTTACTGTTTTACTTTGCCCTCGCCGTCCAGAGCTTCTTCCAGCGTGTGCCATGCCAGCACCGCACACTTGACCCGGGCGGGGACATGGGC
>OJSG01001360.1_pt1 | contig 15585 bp, 13 predicted proteins | sample 1599371 | NCBI WGS metagenome assembly OJSG01 (sample SAMN04168658, study PRJEB22393) | human gut metagenome | biome: human gut microbiome; feature: stool | host: Homo sapiens | collected 2014-03-24
TCTGCCGCACCTCGCTCGCCGTATCGGCACTTAGAATTATGCGGTATTGCCTTAATTATTACCCTACCGTTCCCGCCAACAAATGCAACCCAAGCCCCGCCGCGCCGCACAGGCACATCGTCAAAATGGGGTTCCACTTATATTTGCGCAGCAGGATAAACGCGGCAAAAAAGCTGCCCGTGCCGATCCAGTCAATGCTGCCCAGCCCCAAGATTCCGTTGGGGAACACCACGATCCCCAAAATCGAAAGCCCTGCCCCCAGAATCAAGGCAACCACCGCCGGTCGCAGACAGGCCAGCACGCTCTGCAAAACCGAAAGATCCCGCCAGCGCCGGTAACACCACGCCAGCAGCGAGACCAGCACCAGCGCGGGGGTAATGCACCCCAGCGTGGCGATCACCGCCCCCGGCAGCTGGGCAATGCGCAGCCCCACAAAGGTGGCGCAGTTGATCGCAATCGGGCCGGGCGTCATTTCGGCAATGGTAATCAGATTGGTGAATTCCTGCAAGGTCATCCAGGGGTGCAGCTCCACAACCTGGCTGCGAATCAGCGGCATGGCAGCGTAACCGCCGCCCACGCTGAACAGCCCCACCTGCAAAAAGCTGAGATATAACTGTAAGTAAATCATCCTCACACCGTCCTTTTGCGGGCCAGCGCAGCGCGCACAACCCCAAACAACGCTACGGCCAGAATGATAAGCACCACATTGACGCCAAAAATGTAGTTGGCCGCAAACGCTGCTACCATCAAAAACAGGGATACCGCCGAATGCGAGGCAATGACCTTGCCGCCCATACTGCACACAACGTCTAAGATGACCGCCGCAACCCCGGCCTGCATCCCTTTCAGCACCAGCGCCACATACACGTTGGCGGCAAACACATTGTAAAAATAAGAGATGATGGACAGGATAACCATGGGCGGCAGAATGGTGCCCACAACGGCAGTAATCATGCCCAGCAGCCCTTCCACCTGCCACCCTACCAGGATAGCCGCATTGACAGCGATGGCACCGGGGGCGCTTTCCGCCAGCGCGGTCATATCCAGCATTTCCTCCTCGGTGATCCAGTGCAGCTCGTCCACAAATTTCTTTTTCATCAGTGTCACAATCACAAACCCGCCGCCAAAGGTAAAGCTGCTGATGTAAAGTGTGCTGAAAAATAATCGGCAAAGCCTTGCCGCGCGGTTATGCTGATTCATTTTATTTTCCACCTTTTGCTGTGTAAATTGTTCAAAACTTTTGCCTGCCGCGCAAAGCCCACCCCCGCGCGGCACTATGGCTATCATACAGCAGAAAGACTTATATGTAAAATAGTATTATTTCATTAAAACCATGCTGGTTTTGCATGGTAATGCCCTGCGGTATGGCTTGATCTGCCGCCAGTATGGAAAACAAAAACAAGTTATCCACAAAACAACCCGGTACCTGTTGAAACTTTCAACGAATATAAGGCTGTTTGTCTGCTGGGGCAGGCACCCCAAATAAAGGCGGAACAGAATTCTTACCACCAAAATGTATGGAAAAACAAATAGAACTGCACTTTTTTGCAATTTTTGTTGACAGGGCAAATAATATATGATACACTTTTCTCGATTTTGAAAGACGAATCGTGTTTGCAAGAGTTTTTCAAAGCAATTTACCTACGGACCGCCCAACAGGGGCGGGCCGGAATACTGACATTTGAAATGCCGCAGCGGCGAGCGAAAAGTGTAAGCTGCTAAGAGAAAAGCGCAGCGTTATACGGATTGTATGACCGAGCATTTTTTCAACACAGATTGCACTTTGCAGCCGCTGATGTGACGTTTCAGGCGAAGCCGGAAATGTTAGTGTTCCGACCCATGGCCATACGGACAGCCGGGTCCACTGCCGATCGGCAACTTTAGTTGTCTTATTGATTGAGTTAAAAGCTCAAATTTTATAAGTTGGTTCCTTTACAACCATGAAATTGCGCAGTCAGCTGCGCAGACTTGTGAAACGGTCAATAAAGAGTAGTAAAAGTAAGATTGCTATATAGACTCTGACACGCTCATCCTTTTTGAATCATGCCACATTCGCTCTCCCGGTAAACACGCCGGGGGGATTTGGCCTGTGGCAAAATTTAAAAAGCTGGTTTCAAACGCAAGTCTGCACACCCGTGTAAGGCTTGCGTTTTTTGTTTTGCCAAACGGCACTTCCCAAAGGAACCGCGAACGGAGGTAAACATGAACGGTGAGAAAAAACGCGCCCGGTTGGACCAGCGCCGCGCCCCCATCCACGAAGCGCTGGAAAATTTCCGCCAGATGCGCGTGGTTCCCTTTGATGTGCCCGGTCATAAGCGGGGACGCGGCAACCCGGAACTGACCGCCTTTTTGGGCCAGCAGTGCGTTGGGGTGGATGTGAACAGCATGAAGCCGCTGGATAATCTCTGCCATCCGGTATCCGTCATCCGCGAAGCGGAGGAACTGGCCGCCGATGCGTTCGGCGCTGCCCACGCGTTTTTGATGGTGGGCGGCACCACCAGCTCGGTGCAAAGCATGGTGCTGACCGCCTGCAAGCGCGGGGATGAGATCATCCTGCCCCGCAACGTGCACCGCAGCGTGCTGAACGCACTGGTGCTCTGCGGCGCTGTGCCGGTGTATGTCAACCCCGAAGTGGACCAGCGGCTCGGCATCAGCCTGGGCATGAAGCGGGAACAGGTGGCCAAAGCCATTGCCGAGCACCCCAACGCGGTGGCGGTTCTGGTCAACAACCCCACCTATTACGGCATCTGCAGCGACCTGCGCGCCATTGTGCGGATGGCCCACGATGCAGGGATGCTGTGCCTGGCTGATGAAGCCCACGGCACCCACTTTTACTTCGGCGGCGGCCTGCCGGTTTCCGCCATGGCAGCCGGGGCGGATATGGCGTCGGTTTCCATGCACAAAAGCGGCGGCAGCCTGACCCAGTCCAGCCTGCTGCTGACCGGCCCCAATGTCCACGCTGGCTATGTGCGGCAGATCATCAACCTGACACAGACGACCTCCGGCAGCTATCTGCTGATGTCCAGCCTGGATATCTCCCGCCGCAACCTGGCCCTGCGCGGCCGCCAGGTGTTCCACCAGGTGGCAGATATGGCCGAGTATGCGCGGGAGGAAATCAACGCCGTGGGCGGCTATTACGCCTTTGGCAAAGAGCTCTGCAACGGCAACTCCGTGTTTGATTTTGATACAACAAAACTCAGCGTCCACACGCTGGATATTGGCCTTGCAGGGATCGAAGTCTATGATATCCTGCGTGATGAATATGATATCCAGATCGAATTTGGTGATATCGGCAACATCCTGGCCTATCTTTCCATCGGTGACCGCCCGCAGGAGGTGGAACGTCTTGTCAGTGCCCTGGCCGAAATCAAACGTCGCTACCATACCGACGGCGCGGGCCTGTTGAGCCAGGAATACATTGACCCCGAAGTTGCCGCCAGCCCGCAGGAAGCATTCTATGCCCCCAAAAAGAGCCTGCCCCTGCGCGAAACGGAAGGCATGGTTTGCAGTGAGTTCGTCATGTGTTATCCGCCGGGTATCCCCATCCTGGCGCCGGGCGAGCGCATCACTGCTGAGATCCTGGATTATATCGAATACGCCAAAGCCAAAGGCTGCAGCATGACCGGACCGGAAGATCCTGACATTCTGCGCCTGAACGTTCTGGCCTAGGGTGTATCTGAAAAGCCGAAAATTCAGTCTATTACTACAAACACAGCCGGATTATGCGTTAAAAAGCCTTGGGCAACACCGCACAATTCCCGCCTTACGGCTTAAGCACCGCTCCGGCGGCTGCGGCACGGCATCTGCCGCACCTCGCTCGCCGTATCGGCACTTAGAATTATGCGGTATTGCCTTAAATCCTGCTTGTGTTTGCGAAATATCCGTCATTTTCTTTGTTTTCAGATACACATTAAGAAGGAGGTTTGTACAATGGAAATGTGGTTTTCGGAATTTCATACCCCCGATGTAAAGCACAGCATCCGGGTCAACCGCCAGCTCTATTCCAAACAGAGCGACTACCAGCGCATTGATATTTTTGAAACGCCGGAATTTGGCCGGGTGCTTACGCTGGACGGCAATGTCATGCTGACGGAGCGCGATGAGTTCATTTACGATGAAATGATCACCCATGTGCCGATGTCGGTGCACAGAAGCGCAAAGGACATCCTCGTCATCGGCGCGGGCGATGGCGGCGTTGTGCGGGAACTGACCCGCTATGACCGTGTGGAGCGCATTGACCTGGTGGAAATGGACCCCCAGGTTATTGAAGCTTGCCGCGCCTACCTGCCCGGCAACGCCTGCCGTATGGATGACCGCCGCGTGCATATCTATTACGAAAACGCACTCAAGTTCATCCGCAAGTGTGAGGATGAATATGACCTTATCATTGTGGACTCCTCCGACCCGTTCGGCCCGTCGGAGGGGCTTTTCACCCGCGAATTTTACGGCAACTGCTATAACGCCCTGCGCGATGACGGCATTATGGTAAACCAGCAAGGCAGCCCTTTCTATGCCGAGGATGCCACCGCCATGCAGCGCAGCCACAAGCGCATTGCCAGCACCTTCCCCATCAGCAAGGTGTATCAGGCGCACATCCCGACCTTTGCTGCGGGCTACTGGCTCTTCGGCTTTGCCAGCAAAAAATACCACCCCATCAATGATATGGACAGTGACGCCTGGAATGCGCTGAACATGCGCACCCGTTATTACACCACCCGGCTGCATGTCGGGGCGTTTTACCTGCCGGCGTTTTTGGAAGAGATGCTGCGCGAAGTGGAGGACCGTTGATGCTGCACCGCAATGTAGAAAACTTTATCGGCTGTGACAGCAGCTACCGTACCGCCGGCATTGTGCTGTACGGCGCGCCGTTCGATTCCACCACCAGCTACCGCCCCGGCGCACGCTTTGGCCCTGCCGCCATCCGCCACGAAAGCTATGGCCTGGAAACCTACAGCCCCTATCAGGATAAAGACCTGACCGACTGCAACGTGTTTGACAGCGGAGATCTGGAGCTCTGCTTCGGCTCCAGCGAAAGCGCTCTGGTGGATATTGAATCCCGCGCGGCAGAGATCCTGCGGGATGGCAAGCTGCCCCTGCTTCTGGGCGGTGAACATCTCGTCACGCTGGGGGCTGTGCGGGCTGCCGTGAAAAAATACCCCGACCTGCACATCGTCCATTTTGACGCTCACGCCGACCTGCGGGATGACTATCTCGGCGCACAGCTCAGCCATGCCTGTGTACTGCGCCGCTGCCATGACCTTTTGGGCGATGGCCGCATCCACCAGTTCTGTATCCGCAGCGGCGATCGGGAAGAATTCCAGTTTGCCGCCCGCCATACCGATATTCACAAGTTCGATTTCACCGGTCTGCAGGAATTGACCGATTGGCTGTGCCAGGCAAATGTGCCGGTTTACCTGACAATCGACCTTGACTGCCTGGATCCATCGGCATTCCCCGGAACCGGAACCCCCGAAGCGGGCGGAGTCAGCTTCTTGCAGCTGCTGGGAGCCATCCGCACCGTAACCAAAGCAAACATCATCGGCGCGGATGTGAACGAGCTGGCCCCCATGCTGGACCAGAGCGGCGTTTCCACCGCAACTGCCTGCAAAGTGCTGCGTGAGCTGCTGCTGGCGCTGGACTGATCGAAGATCTGTACACCCTACATTGAAATAAAACATAAAGGAGTACCATCATGAGCAAAGTTCTTGTTATCGGCTGCGGCGGCGTGGCCAGTGTAGCCATCTCCAAGTGCTGCCAGGTCAGCGATGTTTTTACCGAGCTGTGCATTGCCAGCCGCACCAAGTCCAAGTGCGATGCCCTGGCGGCAAAGCTGGCCCCCAACACCAAAACAAAAATCACCACCGCCCAGGTGGATGCCGATGATGTGCAGCAGCTGTGCGATCTTATCAACAGCTACAAGCCTGATCTGGTCATGAACATTGCCCTGCCCTATCAGGATCTGACCATCATGGATGCCTGCCTGGCCTGCGGCGTCAACTATATGGACACCGCCAACTATGAGCCGGAAAATACCGATGACCCGGAATGGCGCGCTATCTATGAAAAGCGCTGCAAGGAAGCAGGCTTCTCCGCCTACTTTGATTACAGCTGGCAGTGGGCCTATAAGAAAAAGTTTGAGGATGCCGGCCTGACTGCCCTGCTGGGCTGCGGCTTTGACCCGGGCGTTACCCAGGCTTACTGCGCTTACGCCGCCAAGCATGAGTTTGACACCATCGACACCATCGATATCCTGGACTGCAACGGCGGCGACCATGGCTATGCCTTCGCCACCAACTTTAACCCCGAAATCAACCTGCGCGAAGTTTCTGCCCCCGGCAGCTATATGGAAAACGGCAAGTGGGTCGAGATCCCGGCCATGAGCATCAAGCGGGAATATAACTTTGACCAGGTCGGTCAGAAGGATATGTACCTGCTGCACCACGAGGAAATTGAATCTTTGGGCAAGAACCTGCCAGACGTCAAGCGCATCCGCTTTTTTATGACCTTTGGCCAGAGCTACCTGGACCATATGCGCTGCCTGGAGGATGTGGGAATGCTCTCCACCACCCCCATCAACTTTAACGGTCAGGAAATCGTACCCATCCAGTTCCTCAAAGCCCTGTTGCCGGACCCCGCCAGCCTGGGCCCCCGCACCAAGGGCAAAACCAATATCGGCTGCATCTTTACCGGCAAAAAGGACGGCAAGGATAAAACCTACTATATCTATAACGTCTGCGACCATCAGGAATGCTACCGCGAAGTCGGCAGTCAGGCCATCAGCTACACCACCGGTGTGCCTGCCATGTGCGGCGCCTTGATGATGCTGACCGGCGAATGGACCAAGCCCGGCGTATATACCGTTGAGGAGTTCAACCCCGATCCGTTCCTGGATGCGCTGGACAAGTACGGCCTGCCCCGCAGCGAAAACCATAACCCCGTGCTGGTGGATTGATGAACCAGCGGGATATGCGGCCGCCTTTTGCGGCACTCGGCGGAACCATCCCGCCGGAACTGGAAAAACTGCCTACCCCCTGCTACCTGCTGGATGAAGACGCCCTGACCCGCAACGCGGAAATTCTGGGCGGTCTGGCCCAGCGCACCGGCTGCAAGGTGCTGCTGGCCCAAAAGGCATTCAGCAATTATGACTGCTACCCCCTGCTGGCGCCACACCTGGCCGGTACCGAAGCCAGCGGCCTGTTTGAAGCCCGCCTGGGTGCGGAAGAGATGCCCGGCAAGGAAGTCCATGTGTTCTGCGCGGCCTACCGTGCGGACGAAATGGATGAACTGGTGCAATACGCGGACCATATCGTCTTTAACTCCCCCGCCCAGCTGGCAAAGTTCGGCCCTGCCGCAAAAGCGGCAGGCAAAAGCGTGGGGCTGCGCATCAACCCGGAATGCTCCACCCAGGACGGCCACGCTATTTATGACCCCTGCGCCCCCGGCAGCCGCCTTGGCACCACCCGCGCCCAGTGGAACGCCGCAGTAGCGGCGAACCCCGCGCTGCCCAATTTGCTGGATGGCCTGCACTTCCACACCCTGTGCGAGCAGGACTCCGATGCGCTGGCCACGACGCTGGACGCTGTGGCCCAAAAATTCGGTGATCTGCTGCCTCGGATGCAGTGGCTCAACTTTGGCGGTGGGCACCATATCACCCGCCCCGGTTACGATATCGCCATGCTGGAACGCTGCATCACCCGCGCCCAGCAGGACTGGGGCGTGACGGTCTATCTGGAACCTGGCGAAGCCTGCGCCCTGAACGCGGGCTTCCTGCTCAGCCGCGTGCTGGATGTGGTGCAGAACGGCGATACAACCATCGCCATTCTGGATGCCAGCGCCGCCTGCCATATGCCGGATGTGATCGAAATGCCCTACCGCCCGCCGCTGTTTGCCGCAGCCGAACCGGGAGAAAAGCCCTGCACCGTGCGCCTTGCCGGGCCGACCTGCCTGGCCGGGGATGTCATCGGGGATTACGGCGTGGACGCCGTTCCCAACGTGGGAGATCTGCTGGTGTTCGGCGATATGGCAATCTATACCACCTGCAAAAATAATACCTTCAACGGCATGCCTCTGCCCGCTATCTTTGCCCGTGCCGCCAGCGGCACCACCCGCAGCATCGTGTCCTTCGGCTACGAAGATTTCAAGTACCGATTGGGCAAGAGATAAATAAAAGAGTAAAATGAGCGCCCCCGCCCAACAAAGTCTTGTTTGGGCGGGGGCGCTTGTGCAATCTTTTGACAATGTATTGTCGCCGACTTGTGTTGCAGACCAGATATCAAAAATATAAGCCCACCGAAAGTGCCAGCACAACCGCCGTCATGCCCGACGCCTTGATGACTGAGTTGACGCCGATGGAACATAGCCAGAACATCGTGGGCAGCTGTTCTTTCCGCGTTTTGGGCAGGACTTTACCCAGCAGCGTGCCCGGCAAACTACCTGGCAGCACCGCGCAAGACGGCTCTCCCCACAAAAAAGGCACTGCCGTTTCCCGGCAGCGCCCCAGTGATTATTGTAATTAGCGTTTACATCGTAAACTGGATTGCACAGAAAGCTGCGTAAATGGCCAGCAAAATAATACCCTGTGCGCGGTTCATCTTACCTTTGACGAGGGCAGGTACTGTCATGATCAGCATGACGGCCAGCATGACCGGCAGGTCTAACACCAGACTGGAGTTTACTCCGAACAGCGTCGAGCTCTGCGGGATGGTGAACGGAGCCAGCGTAACGGAAACACCGCTGACCAGCACGAGGTTGAAGACGTTTGCGCCGACGACGTTGCCAACGGACAAATCACTGTGACCTTTAATCAGCGAAGTAATGGCCGTGACCAGCTCCGGCAAAGAAGTACCCAGCGCGACAAAGGTCAGGGCGATGACGCTTTCGGGCACGCCCAGCGCTTGGGCGATCAGCGTACCATTATCAACGAGCAGATTTGCGCCAACGGCGATGACCGCCGCACCGGCGACCAGCAGGATCAGCGTCTTGGACAAGGGGATCAGCTCTTCCTCTTCGGCGTGTTCCTCAGCGGGGGCGTTCTTCATCTGCCGGACGTTGGCGACCATGTAGGCCACGAACATTGCCAGCATGATAAAGCCCATCGGGCGGGTAAATTCACCGAAGCCGTAGGCAGCCACGCAGTAGATGGCGGCGGCGATAAAGAAGAAGATAACCGGCGTTTTCAGCGTCTTGGGGTCAACCTTGCCAGGGCGCACGGCAATCGTGATGGCTGCGATCAGCGCCGAGTTGCAGATGACCGAACCGATGGCATTGCCGTAGGCAATCTCGCCGTGGCCGGAAACCGCCGACATCGTGGAAACCATGACCTCCGGCAGCGTTGTGCCGATGGAAACGACCGTCGCGCCAATCAGCAGCTCCGGCAGGTGGAAGCGCCGCGCCAGCGCAGATGCGCCGTCGACGAACCAGTCGCCGCCCTTAATCAGGAACAGCAGACCGACGATAAAAAGTAAAACAGGTACTAACATACTTTTCCTCCATATTTCTATTCTTCGCGTAAAGTGTGCGCCGGTGTCGGCGCATCACTGCGAAACGTCTTCAGCACGGACAGCCCCATAGGCAGCGCCAGCGCAAAAGCCAGCAGATCCGCGGCGGGCTGGGCGTACTCCACGCCTGCAAGCCCTAAAAGATTTGGCAGGATAAAGACGACCGGGATCAAAAACAATCCCTGCCGCGCGGCGGCCACCACCGATGCTTGCCACGCGATACCGATGGTTTGCAGCAGCATCGTACACAGGACAATCCAGACCGTCAGCACCAGCGTCAGGCACTGCGCACGCAGCGCCGCTGTACCGATAATCACAACGTCGGCATCATCCCGGAACAACTGGATCAGCTGCGGTGCGAAAGTGAAGGCCAGCACCGACAGCGCCGCCACCGTGCCACAGCCCAGGCGGATGCAGAAGTAGAACGCCTGCCGCACGCGGGTGCGTTTGCCTGCGCCGTAGTTTGTGCCGCACACTGGCTGGAAGCCCTGCCCAAAGCCAATAAGCGCCGAGTTTGCGAACATCGAGATACGGTTCACAACGCCCATCGCAGCAATGGCGGCATCCGCCGCCGCACCGGTGCTTGTGTCATATAGCGTACGCGCTCTTCCGCCGCCATAGCTGTTGTTTTCATCGTTGTACCTCCTTGCCGCAGCACTACTATTGTACCGCAGCCGGGCAGGCAATGCAACGAAAATCGCTGCTGTTTACGCATAAAACCGGGGGCTTTGCGGCGGCCTCCGGTTTTATGGTTTTCGTTTACTTCTGCATGATGTGAATTCCGGCATACAGTTGTTTCTTTGCTGTTGCATAACGGGGTTGATAAAATTTCCGTGGCGGACTTTGTTGGTGATGACCCTGCAACCCTTGACCGTTACTATGCCCATCTTATCAATGATGGGAGGGTACAGGCAGCAAACGCAATGAATTCCATCATTGGCTTTGCCGCCACGGAAATACCGGCTGAATAAAAAATTGACTTGTTACCACGAAAAAAGAAAAAGAACGGTAAAACCTGACGCTCTACCGCTCTTTATATGGTTGCGGGGACAGGACTTGAACCTGCGACCTCCGGGTTATGAGAAATCCAAAATTTGTGTGTCACAGTGCCGTTTTGGTGAGTTTGGTGGTATTGCGTACCAAGGCTCGGAATAGATTCTGTCCCATGTGTACAAAAAGGTGCTATACGGTGCTGACCCGTTCCAAACCCTTTTGGGGGCAGTTTTGGGGGCGAATTCGTGATACGGATTCTCGTCAGTATCGCTCAAATAAATGCGCAGCTTTGGTATCATTGAGAAATGCAGATACCTACACCGCAGGGGTCTCGCAAGTGAAAAGCCCTATGAACCAGTATATAAGTTTTGTTCTCCATCAATAAGTTGTACACAAGCACCACTCCGCGGCACTCCTGCACACCGCCCTTGTCGCCGCGAGAAACGCCCCGATTTGCGGGAGTTCGCAGCCTATCGGCGCAGTGTACCGTCCCGCTAAATACCGCCCCAAAATCCCCGCTTTCCGGGGATTTTTTATTTTACCACAAAGGCTTTTACCTAGACTGGATTTCCCTGTACAGGTAAATCCAACACAAATAAATACTAAATAAAATACTAAGATACTATCGTATCCTATCCGTAAAACACAAAAAGCAGGATTTTTCCCACTGTGGTTTTGCTGCGATTCGTACAACTTAACACCAGCGAGTACAACTTACGATTGCACACAGTTGCTATCATGCGATATAATTTATTTGTCCACTTCGTCAAAAGACGTTCTTCAAGACTTTTTCAGTTAGATAACGGTAAAAGTCGTTGTATTTTTCCTGCGGAATCGGTAGGGAAAACGTCATAACGACAAGGGCATGACCGCGATTTTCAGCGTGGTAGGGCGGGTGTATGTGCGAGAAAGGATTCTCGGCAAAGCAGCAGCGCTCATAAAACATTTTGCGGCGGCAGGCAATCGCATCCATCGGCGGATCGATTTCCAAAATCAAGGTCTTGCCGAATTCCGCCAGCAGCTCCAACGTCCGCTGCCCATAATGATGATTTCTCAAAGCCGGCAAAATGCAAAAATGCTCGATATACAGATACTCTGCGGTTTCCCAATACAGCACCAGTCCGACAAATCGTTTGCCGCTGTACACCGTCGTAAAGTTGTAAAATTCCTCTCCTAAAATACACTCTTGGGACGGTGCTTCGCGTTGCTCATAGGGCGGGGAGCTTTTTTATACAGTGCCATCGTCTGCGTATACATCGGGTGTGCGGCAGAGGTCACACATTCTAATCGCATACATTCGTTCCCCATACTTCCAGTTGTGTCAGCGCCGGGAATGGGCTAGGGTCGTTGGCCTTTTTTAGATTGTCCAGCAGCAGACTTGTGATGACGGCGCCGCCCAAATCAAAGCGCTGCTCCTTGCCTTCGGGGGATTTTTCCAGCGTAAGAATCCGTGTATCTCCGTTTGAAAGCGTGACTCTCGCGCTTTTCCACCACGCATCGTGGGGAAAGTCCGCGCGGGTCGTCAGCACCAATGTATCTGCTCTGACCGGGCGGCCGAATTCCAGCGTCAAGCACGCTTCCGGATCACGGTTGATGCCCCAGCTTTGGTAAGGGTAGGCACCGTGGCTTTCGGGGCAGATGATGCCATCAATGGCATTGCGGGCGGCAAAAACGGCTTCCCTCCGCGTTTCCACATTGGCCCATGTGTGGGGGTAGCAGGACGTATTGCCGTGGCAGTCATAACCGTTGCGGGCCAGATTGCGCGGTGCTGCGATCTCCTCAGTCCACGCGGACCGTGCCGACAGATAGTGCATCGGTCCGGAAAAAGCTCGCGGGCTGTAACTGATTCGCGCTTCCGCAAAGGGAATTTCCAGCGTGAAAGAAGTTTCTTTCATGTAGACAAATTCCTCATTCATGGCATCGTCCAGCCGGATGGCATAGTACCCCGGTTCCGGCACGGTCATGGTAATACTATCGCCGGGTGCGTAGGCTGCCGGGTAGACAAGGTGGTTGCAGGCTTGCGCCAGTGTTGTGTCGCCGTTTGTGATTTTAAGCAATATATCGTTCATTCTTTCTTTCCAATTCTCAGCGTGACAGTGAATGGATGCTCGGCGGGCAGGGTCAGCACTACCGATTGAAAACCACCCACAGGGTTGAACAGGCGGCGGAAGCGGACGGGTGTGCCGTACTCCGGCGGCAGGGTCAGCGGGCGGTCTGCCTGCACGGTCAGGGCAGCGGGACCGCTGCCGATGCGCACGGTGTTGACATCCTGCCACGCAACATTTTCCCCCTCCGGCGAGATGACGGGCAGGATAAACCTTGCGTCCGCGTCCTCACTGTGACCCGTCACGGTAACTTTTCCCGGCATTACAGAAACGGCAAAATCGTACCATCCGGCGGCGTCTTGGGCCGCAGTGCGCAGTCTGCCGCCTGCGCTCGTCTCATTTTTGTCCACAGTCAAAGCGGCAGTCAAATCGTTGCTGCTGCAATAGGTTTTACCGTCGCGGCGCAGTTCGATGCGCGGCGTGGTGCAAATGTCAAACTGCCAGCGCGGCATCTGCATATTGTTCGGCTCGTTCTGGCGATAAGGGTCCATACTGCCCGCCAGCACCGGACCGCGGGCGGCGTGCCACAGCAGGGACACCATACCGCCCGTGGGGTGACCGCCGGGCAGGTATTCATAGTCATACCCCGTCACAGTCGCGCGCCAGTTGCCTTGCGCGATGCGAACCGTATCGATGGTAGGATAATACCGCGTGTCGGCCGCTGTTTCAGAGGGCAGCCGGGGTAATGCCGCCGGGAACTGACAGCCGTCATGCACAAGCGCCGCCACGGACTTGGCATGGCAGAATGTGTGATGGATGCAAGCGGGTTCCACTGCTGTTCTATACATCGGTCCGCCGTACAAAAGACCGTCATGAGTGCATTGCTTCAGCAATTCCAGATTTTTCTGCACAGCGGCGGCAAACACCGGGTCATGGCGGCTCAGGGCCGCAAAGCCCGCAAGGCATCCATCTGAGGTGCGGCTGCCCCACCAACACCACTTGTAACTGCGGCTGCCGAAGCTATTATCCCACCCGCCGTCGGGCAGCATAAAGTTGAGGTGCTCCCGTGCGGTGCGCAGCACAGCGCGGCCTACATCCTCATCCCCGGTCAGTTCAGCGTACAGAATCAGCGCAGGCAGCGATTCTTCCGCATTATAACCAAGATCCACCGGGCGGCAGTTCTTGGGCGTTACGGCTGTCATAGGGTGACCTTCGCCGTACAAAAGACCGTCCGCCGTAATGTGTGTCACGGCAAAGTCCGCCAGTTGCTTTGCCTTGGCTGCGAATGGCTCCCCACCTAAAAGGCGCGCGGCCAGCGCCATTGTGTAGGCGCAGGTGATGGGGTAGTTGACATTGCCGCCGATCCTTTCAATATTTTGGCAGAGATACTCCGCCATCTCGGCAAAGCGGGCTGTCCATGCATCGCGGTCGGCAGCGGGCAGCTTGTCCCCGTACCAAAGCAGTGTTTCCCCCAAGGCATTTGCGTAAAATACCGTGATGCCGTTCCAGCTGCTGTTCGTGTCGTTGTTCATGCTGCTGTCGGGGCGGCGCATATTGGCCGACCATGCGAACAGCTTTTCCGCCGCATGCAGACAGCGCTCGTCGCCGTCGGTCTGCCACTGGGTCACCAGCGGCAAAATCGCATCGGCACTGCGGCCATGTACCCGCATACAGGCCGGACAGAGCAGCCCGCCGTCCAGCCGGGTATCGCCTGTGTCATGCAGCTGATATTTGAGCATCGCGTCGCACCAGCGGCGCAGCAGAGCTTTGTGCATGGTTCAGCCCTCCGGATCAATACGAATCGTGCGTCCATCCGCGCAGGAGATCTCGATTGCATTGCCTTTGCGCGTAGCAAAAGGCTTGCCTGCGAAACCGCCGTGTTCATCGGAATCCGCCGGGCGGGCGTAGAAAGCGTCCACCAAAATATGCGTACCGGGCTGCAAGGTGGCTTTCAAATAGGGCACAGCGCAGAGGTTTGCCATCAAGTTCGTGTTGGGGAAAGTGCGCACAAACTCGGTCTGTGCGCCGCCCAGCAGACTGACCGCCGCCGTGCAGCCCCACGGCAGGAACACCGCCTTGCCGCCGCTGACGTCCTCGACCCGCTGCAGCAGCACCTTGCCGTCCTCGGCTCCGACACGGCTGGTGAACGGTTCCTCGACCGAAAGAGCAAAACCGCCGTCGGCAATGTCTACGGGCGAAGTCGTCACAATTTTATGCACACGCACATGCCAGCTGCCGCCGCAGGGTACGACCCAGCTCTGCGCCGTGGTGCCGGGCAGCAGGGTATAAGCGGCGTAGGTGTAAGTGTCCGTCACGGCAAAGTCATCCGTGCCGTAACGCATACGGTAGAAGTTCATCCCTGCCGGGCTGGCAGCCAATGTGTTGTCGAACGCGCCATCCTCCAGATCGGTGCCGCGGCCAACACTGAAGCCAAAGCGGTTGGAGTAGACAAACTTTTCATACTTGGCGCTGATGGCCCCGTGGTTCATGCAGTGCTGCCCCACCGGGAACACCGTGATATGCCCGCCGTCGTGGCAGACGAGCATATGTGGTTTGTCCTGCCGCTGCTGTGCCGGGTGCGGAACTGTTGCATCGGGCGCAGTCCAGAACGGATGATCGGCGGGCAGCGCCAAAAACAGGAACGCCTTAAAGGCCCAGTATGGGCTGCCGGGGGCGTTGTACCGCTCGCTCATGAGCAGGTTCGGGTATTGGTAGCCGATGGTCAGCACGCCCGCCGCGTCGGTGATGGGGTATTGAAACCAGTGGTGCAGGTTGGTCAGCACGGTATGACGCACCGCACCCCATGGGATGCTTTCATTCTGCGCCCCTGCAAACGCATAGGCCGCAAAGAATGCCGCGTGGGCGAAGCGGTAGGTCAGGCTGCGACCAAACGGAAGCTCCGCGCCGTCATCGGAAAACCACTGGATGAAATCCCCGGCAAATTCGCCGCTGCGGGTCTTGAGCTTGGTCGCGTAGCCATCGGCATCCAGCGGGGAGAGCGCCGACCAGATGAGTGAGTAAAAGTGCATGGCAAAGGGGATATAGTAATC
>OJSG01001364.1_pt1 | contig 15565 bp, 13 predicted proteins | sample 1599371 | NCBI WGS metagenome assembly OJSG01 (sample SAMN04168658, study PRJEB22393) | human gut metagenome | biome: human gut microbiome; feature: stool | host: Homo sapiens | collected 2014-03-24
GGGCTGGACGGTGTAGGGGGTGTCGGACAGGTTGGTCAGCCCCACCCGGATCTCCCCCCGGTAGTCGCTGTCAATGACGCCCACCCCGTTGGAGAGGGCAATTCCGTGCTTGATGCCCAGGCCGGAGCGGGCGAACACCAGGGCCACATACTCCGCCGAGGGCAGGGCGATGGCGATGCCGGTGGGGATGCTCACCAGGGCGCGGGGGGCCACTTCCACCGGTTCATCCACGCAGGCGCACAGATCCATGGCCGCCGCGCCGGCGGTGGCGTAGAAGGGGTAGGGGATGTCCTTGCCGATCTTGTCCGATACGGCCTTGATCTTCAGCTTCATGGGGTTCACTCCACATCTCGATAGTATAGCCCGCGGGTGTACTCGTTGGGGGTCCAGCTCCCCTGCTCCAGATAGCGCTGGGCCACCTGCACGCACTCCCGGGGATTTTCGGTGGTAAAGAGCAGCCGCTGGGCCCACAGGCCGATGCGGCGGTAGTCGGCGGCCCTGTCCGCCAGGAAGAGCTTCTGGGAGTTGAGCAGCTCGTTGCGGCAGCCGGGGGCGCTCACCACCGGGAAGCGGGCGCCCTTCCGGTCGGTGAGGATATTGGTGTTCTGGCAGCCGCAGGAGCCGGTGCGGTTTCTGATGATGCAGTTCTCCATCAGCATCAGGGGCAGGCGGCCGTAAGTGATCAGCTCGGTGTCCAGGCATTTGGAGAGGTCGCGGATCTGGGCCAGCTTCAGCTCAAAGGAGAGGGTGGCCGACTGGAGGCCCAGCCGCTTGTACTCCTTGAGGGCCTGGGCGTTGTAGATCTCCAGGCCGAAGTCCCCCCGCAGGGTGAAGCCCAGCTCCCGGGCGATGGGGAACATACCAAGGTTGCCCAGCAGGGCGTCTTTTACCCCCAAAGCGCGCACCTGCTCCAGCTTTTCCCGCAGGCCGGGGTACTCCCGGTCCCAGGCCACCCGGGGCAGGCTCACCCCGATGGAGGTGTGCTCCGTGCCGGCGGCCTTCTCCAGGTGGGCGGCCAGCTCGTCCAGCGGGACGTACACCAGGGCGGGCCCCAGGCGGAGCAGCTCGTCGGTGAGCTGTTCCGCCCTCCGCACGGAGATGGTCAGCACCGGCTCCTCCCGCCGGTTCTCATAGCGGGCGCCGGCGTGGTACTCCCCGGCGCGGCGGCGGGGCGGCTCCTGCCTCTGGACGGAGAGCTTCTCCAGGGCCTCCCGCCGCAGGGCGTTGAGGGCGGCCAGGGGGAGGGACAGGTTCTCCTCCACCAGGGCGCGCACCTGCCCGCAGCGGTAGGGGGTGCCGCCGGTGCGGGAGAGCTGGGTGGTGACCGCCTCCGCCGTCAGGGGGCGGGTGCGGGCGGCCTCGGGCACCGGGCCCTCCACCGTCGCCACCCGGCCGTCCGGATCCTCCACCCCCACGCGGGCGGGCTCGCCGGGGCGGAGCATGGCGTAGAAGGTGACGGGCACCCGCTGGGCCTCCCCGCTCTGGTAGGTATTACGGGCGGCGGCGAAGAGCTCCTTCGGCTCTCTGGTCTCCTCCCGCACGCCGAACATGTCCGGCCCCTGCTGATCCAGGTAGTAGCCCTGGGTGAAGCCCTGGCGGGAGAAGGCGGCCCGGAGCTGCTCCAGCTCCTCCTCCGTCGGCTCCCGATCCTCCTTGATGGCCCGGGCGTAGATGCCGGTGACCACGGCCACGTACTCCGGCCGCTTCATGCGGCCCTCCAGCTTGACGCAGGCCACCCCCATCCTGCGCAGCTCCCGCAGGTGTCCCGCCAGGGACAGATCCTTGAGGGAGAGGGGGTAGGCGTCGGCCTTGTCCATCCAGCCGTACTTGAGGCGGCAGGGCTGGGCGCACAGGCCCCGGTTGCCGCTGCGCCCGCCGATGACGGAGGAGAGAAAGCACTGTCCCGAGTAGCACATGCACAGGGCCCCGTGGGCGAAGACCTCGATTTCGATGGGGGCGCGCTGGCAGATGTATTCAATCTGATCCCGGCTCAGCTCCCGGGAGAGCACCGCCCGGGTGAGGCCCAGATCGGCGGCCATCTTCACCCCGTCCAGGTTGTGGAGGGTCATCTGTGTGGAGGCGTGGACGGGCAGATCGGGGGCAACCTGGCGGAGCATCCGCAGCACGCCCAGATCCTGAATGAGCACCGCGTCGGCGCCGATGGCGCTGGCCTGGGCGGCCACCTCCGCCGCCTTGGGCAGCTCCCGGTCGGTGAGCAGGGTGTTGAGGGTCAGGTAGACCTTTGCCCCCCGCAGGTGGCAATAAGAAACCGCCGCCGCAAACTCCTCCTCCGAGAAATTTTTCGCGTTGCGGCGGGCGTTAAAGTCCCCGTATCCCAGATAGACGGCGTCGGCGCCGTTCTGAACAGCCGCCGCCACGGCCTCCATGGACCCGGCGGGGGCGAGCAATTCCAGCATAGACGGAATCCTCCCTGGCGGGGGCGGCCGAAGCCGCCCGCTCCGCTCTCTTACTTCTTGTTCTGCAGCTTGAAGATCTCCCGCTTGGCCTCGGACAGCTCCAGCTTCATCTTGGTGGCCTCCTCCAGGTACTCCTTGAGCTGGCGGCGCAGGTTCTCGGCGGCCTCCACCTCCTTGAAGTACTCGTCGGCAATGTTGACCGCCGCCAGGATGGCCCCATCCACCAGGGACACATGGGCTCCGCTCAAAACCTCCTCCACCTTGGCGTCCACGTGGGCGGCCACCTTCTCGGTGTAGCTCGCCTCCTCGGTGCCCACCAGCGTATACTCCTGTCCGGCGATGGTGACGGTGACACGGTTTTTCATGGAAACCCCTCCTGACCATAGTGATTTAGGATTCGGACATTATACCAGGAAGCATCAGCGGAATGGTATAATGCGCTCTGTTTTTCGGTTGCCCCGCAAGGGGCGGGAAAAACGGCTGAAATGCAAGTGTAATAGCCGCTTTGCGGCTATTATACCATAGTTCCGCCCGGATGAGAAATGAAATCTTCATGAATTTTCATTTTCCCGCCCGGACGGCAACCTGTGCCGCTGCTCACGACGGCTCCGCGCTTTCTGTCACGCTCTGCCTGTTCGCGACGCGGTCACTATTCCCCGCTCCGCCGGAAATGCCGCCGGGCTTCGGCCGGCCTGTTTTCCGGCCTGCGCGGCTCACTGTGCCGCGGCTCACGACGGCTCCGCGCTTCTGTGTTGTCACGCTGCGCGCCCTCCGCGACGGGCAACTGCTCGTCCCTCCGCAAAAAACACCTTGCGCCTGCGGCGCAACTGCTTTTTCGCCTGCGGGTCTCGCTGTTTCCCTGCTCCCGGGCGCTCCGCGCTTCTGTGTAGGGGCGGCCCTTGTGGCCGCCCGCGGGCGGGTGTGGGCACCCAGCCTGCATTTTCTCCCTTCCCATATGGCCGCGGCCCCGCTTGCCCCTACGCCGCACGCCACGCAGGGGGCCGATATCCACAGTATACACCGCGCGTAGTTTTATGCTATAATAGGCGGGAGACCAGAGAGGAACGGGGGATTCACATGGCCGAGCTGCTGCTGCCCGGTGACATTCTATCCATGACGGCCCGGGCGGCCGACCGGCTGATGGGCGCGGGAAACGGGGACGCAGCGCTGCTGTACCTGTGGTTGCTGCGCCGGGGCGGACGGCTGGAGCCGGAGGCGGCCCGCCGGGCGCTGAAGTGGGACGTGCCCCGGCTGGAGGCGGCCCTGTCCGCCCTGGTCGGGCTGGGCCTGGCGGACGGCACGGCCGCGCCGGAGGCCCCCGCCCGGATGGAGCCGGAGGGCCCGCCGGAGTACACCGCCGCCGACATCACGCGGGAGCTGGAGGACGGCGCCTCCTCCTTCCCCGGCCTGGTGAACGAGGTGCAGCGGCGTCTGGGCAAGATCCTGTCCACGTCGGACTTGAAGAGCCTGTACACCCTCTACGACTACCTGGCCCTGCCGGCGGAGGTGATCTGCCTGCTGGTGAGCTGGTGCGTGGAGGAGTTTCAGCGGAAGTACGGCCCCGGCCGCAAGCCCCGCATGAGCCAGATTCAGAAGGAGGGCTTCGTGTGGCGGCGGCTGGGGGTGGACACGGCCCAGGCCGCCGAGGCCCACCTGAAGAAGCAGGCCCTCTACCGCAGCCGGGAGGGGGAGATTCTCCGCCTGCTGGATCAGCCGCCCCGCCCCCTGGTGGAGAAGGAGCGGAAGAAGGTGGCGGCCTGGACGGACATGGGCTTTGCCGACGAGGTGCTCCGCCTGGCCTACGAAAAGACGGTCTACAAGAAGCAGAAGATGGACTGGGACTACATGAACGGCATTCTGTGCGGCTGGCACCGGAAGAACCTGCACACCCTGGCGGAGGTGGAGGCGGGCGACCGGCAGCGCCGCCCGGCGGCCCAGCCCGCCATGCAGGGCCGCCCCGCCGCCCCCGGCGAGGCCGACCAGCGGGTGCGGGAGGATTTGGAGCGGATGCGGGAGTTCCTGCGCCGCCAGCAGGAGACGGAGGGAGAGTAAGCCATGGGATACGAGCAGAGCGTCCTGCGCCGGGCCACCGCCCGGCTGGAGGCCCAGCGGAAGGCCCGGGAGGAGGCGCAGGAGCGCCTGCGCTCCGAGATTTACACTAAGCTGCCCCGGGTGGCGGCCATCGACCGGGAGTTGCGGCGCACCATCACCCAGATCATCGCCGCCTCCCTGCGGGACGGCAGCGATCCGGTGCCCGCCATCGGGGTGATCCGGGATAAAAACCTGAGCCTCCAGGCGGAGAAGGCGGCGCTGCTGACCGAGCACGGCTACCCCGCCGACGCCCTGGACGACAAGCCCGCCTGCCCCAAGTGCAGCGACACCGGCTGGGTGGGGGCCAATATGTGCGCCTGCCTTAAGGCGCTGTGCACCGAGGAGCAGATCAGGGAGCTGTCCAAGCTGCTGGATCTGGGGGAGCAGTCCTTTGACTCCTTCTCCCTGGACTACTACTCCCCCCTGCCCTGGCCGGGGGAGTCCCTCTCCCCCCGGGAGAACATGGAGTTTATCTTCGACGTGTGCTCCAGCTATGCCCGGAAGTTCGGCCGGTTCTACTTCCGCAACCTGTTCCTCACCGGCGCGCCGGGGCTGGGCAAGACCTTCCTCTCGGCCTGCATCGCCCGCACCGTGTCGGAGAGCGGCTTCTCCGTGGTGTACGACACGGCGGTAAACATCTTCACCCGCTTCGAGGAGCAGAAGTTCGCCCGGGACCGGCTGGAGGCTGGGGAGGCCAAGGACGAGACCCGCCGCTACCTGGGCTGCGACCTGCTGATTCTGGACGATCTGGGCAGCGAGCTTTCCACCCCCTTTGTCCAGTCCGCCCTCTACACCCTCATCAACACCCGCCTGACGGCGGACAAGCGGACGGTGATCTCCTCCAACCTGACCATGGATCAGGTGCGCGCCCGTTATACCCCCCAGATCGCCTCCCGCCTGGAGGGAGAGTACCGCGTGCTCCCCTTCTATGGGGAGGATATCCGGCTGTTGAGAAAACAGACGCTATAAAATCAGGCAGAGGAGTGTCAACACTCCTCTGCCTGATTATTGCCTCCGAAGCAACTTATTTTGTTTTAAAAGATCTCGCAAAGATAATGGCACCTGTAATACCAAGCACAAGTGCGATTGCACGATACATCTGCAATCGCTCAAACAGCTCCGGTACGTAGCGGAATTCCGGGAGGTACAGCGTCGTAGCTATCAGATTGCCGCCGGTCAATAGGATGATTCCGACAATCCTCTGTGCCAGCTTCTTTGGATTTCTGTGTTTCATTGGCCAAATTCCTCAAGTCGGGATCCTAATTGTGATGCCGCTTGGATAGGTACCTAAACTGTATGTTGAGCTACGTCCATCTGGCAAAGTAACTAATATCTTTCTGCTTATTCCACTATTTGTAGGAATATAGCTTACTTGATATTTTAGTCCTAGTCTAGGTACCATATCAAGTTCATATTGGGTAGGACTTTCTGTAGAGGGCACTCCTCCATCTCCAATAAACGACCACCCAATATTAAGTGCAGTCCCAATCGTTTCAGCTCCTTTCAATAGGGCCCCTATTTCAATTGATACAAATTCTAATGTGGCAAATGTCACAGCCCAACTAATTGTCTTACCCGCATTATATTTATCAAGTTCCGCCTGAGTCCAAACAAATGGTTTCGAGGTAATTTGTTTTACCAACTTACTAGCTACTTTTTCCTCATCTTCATAGACCGTTTTAATTCTGGAATTACCTGTTGTATAGTTTGCTGTTATAACATAGTTAGGAGAGAAATGCTTTACATCCACAGTGATTGTCTTTGTAACTGTCCTATTAGAGCTATTGTAATAAGATGCATTTTTAGGTGTTTCAATAGCGCCTGCCCGTTTGCTAGGAATTAACTCTACCTTATAGTACAGTGTTTGGTTTGCTGGAATCTTAATAGTAAATGAGAGTTTCCCGTTACTAGGATTTTTGATATTTGTTATTAGGCTCGAATCTTTAACGTGATTAATTTGTACCCCCTTTTGCTCCAGATCAGTTAACATTTCCTGTGACGGGTCTTCATGCGCTGGATATTCCTGCTCGACAGGCGCCACTGCGGCAGCCACTACAGACGAACCGATGCTCAATAAAATGCTAAAGGTCAATAGATATGCAGTAATTCTTTTGATTAATTTCATATTTTCCCCTTCTTTCATTGAATGCCTCGGTTGACGTTTGCCGGCTAAATCCTCCCTCTACGCGCAGGCTGAGGCCTCTTTGTGTTTTGTGTTACAAGGAAAACCACGCATATTCTCTGCAAGTCCGATAAGAAGCCGTCTGAGGGGGAATCTCTGGAACCTCCTCTCCCGCATTGCCATCGTAGTATAACCGCACAAAAACTTCCTTACATTTCCCTTAAGTTTGGTTTAAGATTGCCAGTTCTCCCCTCATCCGCCCCTCCGGGGCACCTTCCCCCAGGGGAAGGCAGGGTGGGAACAGAAAAGCCGCCCGCCCCAAAGCGCGGGGCGGGCGGCGATGATGGCGTCCTCGTCCAGCACCTCGCCCCGGCCCAGGCTGCTCATGTGGGACTGGGTGGACTCCAGCCCCATAAGCACGTTGGCCTTGGACTGCTCCCGGGCCCGGTCCAACTCGGCCTGGGTGACGCCGTGCTCGGTCGGCTCCCGGATCACGGCCAAAATGGTGTCCAGCGCCTGTCCCTCGGTCTCCCGCCCCAGGGCGGTGTAGACGCCGAAGTAGCCGGTATCGTCGTGGCAGGTGCCGTAGGAGTAGATGGAGTAGCAAAGCCCCTTCTGCTCCCGCACCTGCTGGAACAGGCGGGAGGACATGCCGCCCCCCAGGATGGAGGACAGGAGCTGGAGCTGGAACCGCCGGGGGTCGGCGAAGGACAGGCCGGGGAAAGCCAGGGTCAGGTGGTTCTGCTCGATGGCCTTCTTCTTCACCACCACCCCGGGCACATAGGCGGCGGCCCTCGCAGCGGTGTGGGGCCGCGCCTCCAGGCCGGCAAAGCGCCCGGCCAGCTCCGCGGCGTCGGCGTCGGTAAAGCTGCCCGCCAGGGCCACCACGATGCGGTCGGGCCGGTAGTGGGCGCGCTGGTACGCCCGCAGCCACGCCCCGTCCATCTTGTCCAGGGTGGCCTTTCGTCCCAGGATGGGCCGGGCCAGGGGGGAGCCCTTGAATACCGCCCCGGCCAGCCGCTCGGCGCAGAGATCCTCCGGGTTGTCCTCGTACATGCCGATCTCCTCCAGGATCACCCCCCGCTCGGTCTCCACGTCGGCGTCGTCGAACCGGGAGTGGAAGAACATGTCGCACAGGATGTCCGCCGCCCGGCCTAGGTGGGTGTCCAGCACCCGGGCATAGAAGCAGGTGCACTCCTTGGTGGTGAAGGCGTTGATCTGGCCGCCCACGGCGTCCATCTCCTCCGCCAACTGGGCGGCGGTGCGGCTCCGGGTTCCCTTGAAGAGCATGTGCTCGATGAAATGGGCCGCCCCGTTCTCCCCCGCGCTCTCATGGCGGGAGCCGGTCCCCACCCAGATGCCCAGGGAAACCGAGCGCACCCCCGGCACATGTTCCGTCAGGATACGCACCCCGTTGGGGAGCGTCTTTTTTTCATACATCAAACCATTGTAACCTCGCACTTCTCTATATTTTCGCGCTTAGTATGGACAAATACCGTGCCGTTTACGCCCCGCGCAGGGCAATCAGGAGCAGTACCACCGCCGTGATGGCCAGGATCAGCGCCAGGTAGCCCACCACCTTCTTTTTCATGGCCGCGCTCTCCTTTCCTGTTCTCGTTTGGGTTACAACACTATATCACATTCCGTCCCACTTGTCAGCCGGAAAATCCGCGGGAAAAACAGCAGGCCGGGCGGGGGCTCTCCTCCGTCCGGCCTGTATGCAGAATGTCCTCCCGCCGGGCTGGACTGCCCGGCTTCAGCACCAGGCAGCCAGCAGCTCCTTCAGCTCCTCCTGCGTGCGGATACAGGCATCCCAAAGGCCCTCATCATCCGCTGGGTATGGAGAAACCCGCAGGGTGCGCGCTCCGGCCCGCAGGCCGGCGTACAGGTCGCCGTATCCCTGGTCCCCCACAAACAGCATCGCGTCAGATGGTATCCCCCAGCGGGCGCTCCACCCTTCCATACGTTTCGGAGTGGCGTGGGGCTTCTCCGCGTCAAAAATCTGCTCGTCAAAGCACCCCAGCAGCCCCAGCCGGGCCAGAAGCGCCTCTCCTCCCTCCCGCCTGGAATTTGAGCACAGCACAAGCCGGATGCCGCGGTCCCGCAGGCGGAGAAGCCGCCCGGCCAGCACCGGATCCGGTTGGGGGCCCACCCCGTCGGTCAGCAGATCCCGCCGGGCCAACTGGAACCGCTCCCAGAACGCCTCACCGTCCCAGCCGATACGCCGGGCCAGGTACATGGCCAGGCTCCAGCCGTCGGAGATATAGGACCAGCATCTCCGGTCCAGCCAGGGCGAGGGGTCCGGACGCAGGAGTGCAGCCTCGGTGGGCACAGCCAGCAGCGCGGTGGCCGGGCCAGGACACACCCCCCATTCCTTGGGGGCAAACCGGCCGCAGCGGAAGGCCGGATTGCCTCCCGCCAGCACCCGGCTCATCTCCGCCTTTACAGACCCGGTCTCCTTCTCCCATGGAGTACCGGCAAAGTAGTAGTCGATCATTCGCAGGTAGATACGGTCGTCGTGGTAGAGCGTGCCGTCCAGATCAAAACAGACAAGCCCCGGGGCAGCCTGTAACCCTCTTCCCATCAGGGCCGCACCAGGGCATCCACCGGATGCCCGTCCATTCCTATGGGTTCCAGCCCCAGCAGACGGAGGATGGTGGGCGCGTGGTCAATGAGCCTCCCGCCGTGGATTATCCTGCCGGATACAGCATTGGGCCCGGCAACGATGAAGGGGGGCTTGTCCCCCTTCCAGGGCAGGTGGCCGTGGGTGGAGACCGATGGCTTGTATTCCTTTATGTCGTTGACACTGGTGATAAGCTGCTCCCCATCCAGGGCCCTTCCAAAGCACACCCGGTCGCCGGCTTCAATGACAAAGTCAAAATCGCCGGTCAGGTGCATCTGCGCGGCCTCCTCTTTGGTAAAGATCCGCTCCAGGTATTTGGGGTACTTCTTCTGTTGCTCCAGCAGGACGCAATACACCATTTCCCGGTCCACCTCCGGCCGGAGATAGATGTGTGCGCTGAGCGAACAGTTGGCGGCATAAACCTGATAGTCTGCCAGGGAACCGTCCTCCGCGGTCTGGAGCCAGCCCAGCCGGTGGAATAGGGCGTTCAGATGGAACATCTCGTCGCAGTAGAGCTGACCGTGGTCGCCCAGCAGCACAATATTTGTGTTCTCCACGCCGCCGGTCTCCTCCAGCGCATCCAGCACAAGCCCCATCTGTCCGTCAATAAAGCGGAAGGCGTGCTCCAGATCTCCGTGCACGCCCAGGCGGTGGCGCTGGTGGTCAACGTAGGACAGGTGGAGCAGCATCAGGTCGGGGCGGTGGGCCCGGATAATGTCGGCGGCGCACTTTGCGGCGAACTCGTCCATCTGTGGCGTCTTCATCCAGCGGAGCATGTGCTTATTGGCCTCAAAAATCTTCGCCACCGCAGGGCTGTTGGCCCTGGTAAACCACGGTGTCGGGTCATCCTCCTCCCGGGGGGCCCAGATCTCGCCAATATTGTACTCCGCTCCTGAGGCGCACATGACGGGCCAGGTGACGGTAGAGGCAGTCAGCCCCGCCTGTCTTGCAAAATCCACCACGGTAGGCACCTGAATGGCCTCCCGCCACCAATACCAGTCCATCCGTCCCTTTGCAAAAAAATCTGGAATCTCATTATTGTTGATGCCAGTCCGGTCCGGCCAGCAGCCGGTGGCGATGGTAGCATGGCAGGGATAGGTTAAGGTGGGATAGATACATTCGATATCCGTAATCCAGGAGGCATGCTCCATCACGCGCCCCAGGTTGGGAAGCTGCTTCAGCACGGGGATATCCGCTGTGATCAGCGCATCAATGGAGACCACTAGGGTGCGATTTGTCATGGGGTCCTTCCTTTCTTAAGTACGGTCCTGTTGGGCCTCTTCCTCTTTCATCAGCGCAACGAGCTCCCGCTCCCAGCGCTCGGTCTCCTCCAGCTCCTCCGCCGTAGCCCGGACCCCCGGCCGGACACAGGCGGCCTCGGCCAGGAAGTGGTCGATGTTCCGCCCCCGCTCCTGGCCGGTCAGCGTGTGCATGTCATACACATAATCAGGCAGGGGAAAGGGGTCTCCCCGCCGTATGCGCCGCTTAACCACACTGGCAAGCACGCTGGAGCCCCGCTCCTTCCGGCAGGCGCACAGATAGCGCACCGCGTGGACGAAGAGCAGTTGATAATCGGAGCTGTCCCGGGAGAGCTCCCGGCTGCTGCGGTGAAGGGCGTCCACCACCACTGGGGCCATGGGCTCCCCCAGGCCCACGTCCTCGGCACTGATCACCAGCAGCCGTCTCCACAGGTAGGCGGTCAGCTCCTCCCCGGTCAGGTAGAGCTCATAGGCAGCCCGCACCGCCAGCTCCGTCTCCCCCCGGCGGATAAATTTCTGGAGGGCGGATATGACCTCGTCCCCCGGGTGTCCGCTGGGAGTTACGATGTCATGGTAACAAATTGGTATCATGTCAGGTTTCCTTTCTGCGCGCCCGGGCCGGGACACGGGACCGCGGCAGGGCGGAGGCGGACGCCCCGCCTCCGCCCTGCCCAAGTCCGCTTCAGTTGGCACCGACGGTCTGCTTCAGGTTGGCCAGGGCCTGCTCCGGCTCCATGCCGTTGTCGGCCACCTCCTGCATCATGGTCTTGACGGCGCTGTTGACGGCGCTGGAGGTGGTGGTAGCATTGGTAAACACGGGCTCATAGAAATAGCGGTCACTCTGCTCTACACCGGCCCGCATGTACTCGTGGCCGTCGGCCACATAGGCCTCATAGGCCGGATCCTCCGCCACGGACTGGCGTATGGGCAGATAGCCGGTGTTTCCGGCAGCTACCGCCAGGTTGGCGTCATGGGAGGTCATAAACTTGATAAATTCATAGGCCGCATACATTCTGTCCTGATTTCCGTCCTGATTCAAGGCGATAATGACATGGCCGGCGGACAGGTTGGCGGCGGTATCCTCGCTCACCTGAGGAACAGGGGCGGTTCCCCAGTCCAGCTCGGGATTTTTGTCTGGGATATAGCTGGCCTCCACGCTGTCGCCGATATACATGGGGATCATCTCATTGGCAAAGGGCCCGGAGAAGAACTGATCCTCCCCCGCAGTACGCCAGATACCCTCATTCACGTTATCCTGCCACATCTGAAGCACCTTCAGGGTAATGTCGCTGTCCTCGGTGGCAAAGTACAGATTGCCGTTCTGGTCGGTGTAGCGGCCGCCGTTTTGGAGCAGCAGGGTCATAAAGCTGCCTGCCAGGTTGTCCCAGCCAAAGGCGGGCGCGCCGGTAATGTCTCGGATGGCGCGGCAGGTTTCCACCAGCTCGTCCCAGGTGGTGGGAACACTGAGTCCGTGCTCGGCAAAAAACGTCTTGTTGTAATAGAGCACCTCGGAGTAGGAGTGGATCGGCAGGGAATAGATACCCTCCTTGGCATAGCTGGAGTTCGCCTCCCGCAGCCCTTCAAAGATGTCCTCGTAGTCGGTCATGCCCACATTGGGATCTGTAATATAGGGCTCCAGGTTAACCACATAGTCGGTCTGGAGGTAGTCGGCCACATAGGGGCGCAGGGCCAGGGTCACATCAGGGGCGCTGCCCGCCTTGATCGCGCCCACCACGCTGGAATAGAGCTCACTGCTGCTGCCGTTAAAGGTGGGGACCACGGTAATACCCTTCTCGGCACCTATCGTTTCATTGAACTCCTCCACCAGCCCTTCCAAAACCTTCAGGTGGTTCTGATTGGAGATGGAGTGCCAGAACTGGAGTTCCACAGGGCCGGAAAGGGTACCCAGTTCCCCGGCGGGGGTTTCGGCCCCGCTGGGGGCCGGTTTGCTGCCGCAGGCCGCCAGGGAAAGGCCCAGGGCCAGGGCAAGGCTTACGCTGATGAGCTTCCGTTTCATCGAAAATTCCTCCTTCTTTTCTTTCGTGCCATATGCTTTCATTGTGTTATTCAAAGCCCGGCAGGCCGGGCAGGATCTTAACCCTTGATGCCGCCCCGCGCCACGCCGGCGATGATCTGCTTTCGGAAGACCAGGAAGAAAATCAGCATGGGTACAATGACGATCGTAGCGCCGGCCATCTGCAGATTTACCTGGGAGCTCACCGCATCCCGGAAGTGGAGCAGACCGATGGGCATAACCCGGTGGGCATCGCTCTTGGTGACCATAAGGGGCCAGACAAAGGAATTCCATTGGCTGATAAAGGCCAGAATTCCAATGGTGGCAATGGCATTCTTGTTCATGGGGATCATGACTTTCCAGAGGTAGCGCCAGTCGCTGCAGCCGTCCACCTTGGCCGCTTTGTAGAGGATGGAGGGGATCTGCATAAAATACTCCCGCATCATATAGATATAGAAACCGCTGGCCACCGTTGGCAGAATAATGCCCTGAAAGGTGTCCATCCAGCCCAGCTTGGAGATCGTGATGAAGTTCTGGATGATGAGCAGCTCTGCGGGGATCATCATGGTGGACAGGCAAAGCAGAAACAGCAGCTTTTTGCCCCGAAATTCGTAAATGGTAAAGCCGTAGGCAGACAGCACGGTAAGCACCAGGGTAAGGAGGGTACCGCCGCCCGCCACAATAATGGAGTTGCGCAAATAAAGGCCAAAGGGGGCGACGGCAAGAGCCTCCGTGTAATTTTCAAACTGGGGCACCGCAGGGAACAGGGTTGGCGGGATGGAGATGGACTCCGGCAGTGTTTTCAGGGAGGTAAAGAGCATCCACAAAAACGGGAAGATCATGACAAAGGCTCCAACAGTCAGAACGGCGATCTTGACCGCCTTGCCCACGTTCTGTTTCATATCCGACCCTCCCTTATACATAGTATACAAACCGCTTGGAGACCCACTTCTGAATCACCGTCAGGGCCAGTACGATGGCCAGAAAGATGATGGCCGCCGCCGAGGCGTAGTGAACCTGTCCCCGGTTGAAAAACATGTCATAAATATAGTAGACCATAGTGATGGCGCTGTTTCCAGGCCCAGCGCTCTCCCGGCTGAACATGGCATAGACCTCGTTGTAGGTCTTAAAGGCATGAATGACCGAAACGATGGTGACCATCCAAAACGTGGGGGAGAGCAGGGGCATGGTGATGCGGAAGAATATCCGGTGCGCTGGAGTGCCGTCGATCCGGGCGGCCTTGTAGTACTGCTGGTCGATCTTTTGCAATCCGGCCAGGAACAGGACAATCTTAAACGCCATACCGTTCCAGATGGTAAAAATGGTCACCGCCACAATGGTCAGGTTGGGATCGGACAGCCACTTCTGTGGCTCCAGCCCCAAAAACTCCAGAAAAAAGTTGATGTAGCCGTATTCCGAGTGGAAGAGCCAGCGGAACACCAGGCCGATGGCCAGGGTGGAGGTGACATAAGGGAGAAAATAGAGTGTCTGAAACAGTCCCTTGGTCCGAAGCAGGGAATTGATGAGCAGGGCTGCCCCCAGGGAGAGCACAATCGTGATAGGTACGCCCACCAGAACAATAAACATGGTGTTGCGCACGGCCAGCCCGAAAGCGGGATCCTGAAGCACGTACCGGAATGAATTGAGGCCGAATCCCGTGCCGGTGTCGGTAAGGTACACGTAACTCTGGTAAAACCCCATCCGAAGCGTCATGAGGATGGGGTAGACCACAAAGACCGCCAAAACCGCAAAGGCAGGGAGCAGATACAGATATGCCTTGGCGCTGCGCCGGGTGTTGCCCAGCGGATTTTCTGCGCGGGCCGGCTTGGGGCTCCTCATCCCGCCACCTCCGCATCCAGCCGTGCGCCGGTCTCCGGGTCAAAGAAATAGACCAGGCGAGGCTCCAGGGTCAGCTCCACGGCGTCGCCTGCCGCCACACCGGCGGTGATGTCCAGAATGGCGCGGGCCCGCTCCCCTGCCAGTGAGAAGGTAACCAGCAGATCCTTGCCCCGCATCTCCACAGCCTCAGCCGCAGTCCGAAGCCCCTGCCCCAGACGCCACGCCCCAGGCCGGATGCCCACCAGGACCGGCCCATCCGCCGCGCCGCGCACCCGGAGCATGTAGTCCTCTGCCAGACACACCGTTCCGCCGCACACGTCCAACCGAAAGAAATTGATGGGGGGATTCCCCAGAAAGCCTGCCACAAAGCGGTTGGCGGGATTCAAATACATCTGTTGGGGTGGACACTGCTGCTGCACCACGCCGGTCCTCATCAGCACGATCTCATCTGTGATACTCATGGCCTCCTCTTGATCATGGGTGACGAACACGGTGGTGACGCCCGTCTCAGTCTGGATGCGGCGAATCTCTTCCCGCATCTCCAAACGCAGGCGGGCATCCAGATTGGAAAGGGGTTCGTCCAGCAAGAGGATATCAGGCCGCTTGACCAGCGCCCGTGCAATGGCCACCCGCTGCTGCTGGCCGCCGGAGAGCTGGCCCGGCTTGCGCTTGAGGAGATCCTCGATCTGCACCAGTCTGGCCATCTCCAGGGTACGGCGGCGGATCTCCTCCTTCCCCTCCTTGTGGTTGACCAGAGGGAAGGCGATGTTTTGCTCCACCGTCAGATGGGGATAGAGGGCATAGTTCTGAAACACCAGACCAATGCCCCGCTTTTCTGGGGGCAGGGCCGTCACATCCCTGTCTCCAAAGAAAATCCTTCCGGAAGTAGGCGACTCCAGCCCTGAGATGAGGTAGAGTGTCGTGGACTTTCCGCAGCCGCTGGGGCCGATGAAGGCAGTGATGCTGTTCTGCGGCACATCCAAAGAGATGTGGTGGAGGGCCTGGAAGTCTCCGTAATACAGATTGACATCTTGAATGGAAAATTTGATCGGTTCACTCATTATTTTTGCTCCATTTTCAATTTTGCCGCCAATTTGGAGGCGGCCAGGTTCACAGCCAACACCACCAGGATCAAGATCGAACCGGTGGCAAAGGCCATCTGCCGGGAGTGGGGGAGCCCTTCGTTGGCCAGCATGTACA
>OJSG01001374.1_pt1 | contig 15461 bp, 10 predicted proteins | sample 1599371 | NCBI WGS metagenome assembly OJSG01 (sample SAMN04168658, study PRJEB22393) | human gut metagenome | biome: human gut microbiome; feature: stool | host: Homo sapiens | collected 2014-03-24
CCATGAACAAGAGAACAGAGAGTATTAGGCTCAAACACCTGCAAGACATTTATTATGAGAAATTACAGGGAATAGCCTACGATGTGTACGACGAACAACTGCACAACCTGATTATCCGTCCCGAAGAACTGGATGCGGATATTCACCGGTATTTTCGTCACACGCAACCCTCCCTGCAAGATTTCTACTCCCACTACGCGTCGCAATGGGAATACTTTCATGAAATGGATGAAGCATCCGACACCAAGTTTCTCCAATTCCTGAAAAACAGCGCCTACCCGTTCTCGATGAAATATCACCTGGTAGACCTCAACGTAAAATACTACCTCCAGCGTTTTGACGCAATCAGCCCGCGCTCTAAAGAATGGAAAGCGTTGCGGACTCTCTTCTTCGACAAATGGCACACACTGCTCTCGAACAACGAGTTCAACTATCAGATGGAACATATCGAGCGGCTTTGTGATGATTTCTACCGTCTTCAGCTATCACTTGCCAAAAACCTTCCGGTGCGTGGCGGCTCACGCCTCGTCTGGTTACTCCGCAACCATAAACAGATAGCAGAACAGATTTTAGAATACGAAGAAACGATCAAACGAAATCCCGTTATCCGTGAACTGGTAGAAATCTTGGGCAAGAAACACCAAAGCAGCCGGAAACGTTTCAAAATGACTGCCGGTATTCATCGGGAACAAATTATATCTCATGCCACCCGAAGCGATATTACAGGTATTTGCGAAGGAAACGACTTAAACAGCCTTCTTCCCTTGGAATATTGTTATCTGGCCGAAAAAAGTCTGCAACCCATTTTCTTTGAGCGTTTCATTGAGAAGAGATTGCAAGTCATCGACTATCAATCACACGAAAAGCAAACCATCAACGACAAGAAAACAATAGGGAACGAAGTTTCCGAAGAAGCCGAAGGCCCTTTCATTGTTTGTCTGGACACTTCCGGTTCCATGGCAGGCGAACGGGAAAGAATCGCGAAATCCACCCTACTTGCCATTGCCGAACTGACGGAAGTGCAACATCGAAAATGTTACGTCATCCTGTTTTCCGATGATATCGAGTGCATTGAAATCACAGACTTAGGCAGCAGTTTCGATCGCCTGGTCGATTTCTTATGCCAATCCTTTCATGGCGGAACCGATATGGAACCTGTCATCACGCATGCTTTGCGAAAGATCAGCGAAGAAGGATATATGGAAGCGGACATTATCACCGTATCGGACCTTGAGATGCGTCCTGTCGATCAACTACTATCCCGGACCATCGAACACGCAAAAGCGAAACAGACAAAGATGTACGCTATTTCTTTAGGTGGCAAGAGTGCCGAGACCAGCTATCTGAAATTATGTGATAAATATTGGGAATATAGCATTCAAAACGCCGAAAGTCTTAATAAAAATAGAATCGAGGAATCAAATATTTAATCAATGTTATAAAACATCTCTTTTTTCTTGTTTTATTTGCAAAGTTGACAGAAGTCCGTATATTTGTACTGTGTTTTTCATAGTATTAGATTTAAGGTTAACAAAAAGATTGGCTGTCTGGGATAGATAGCCTTTTTTTATGTCCTTTTCTTACGTCAAATATACTGTCACTATCCCATCCGGATGTTTACCCTATCCCATGAAGATACCGTCACTATAATAAGCGGATAGCGTCAATATGTTTCAAGTTCCCATTCCATCGATAAAAATTAAAAGCTTTCGAAAAAAAATTCTTCCGTTTAACATTTGAAACATAGCAGGTTATCTCATTTTACAAAAAATAGGTAAAAAAAATCTTGCTAAAAGATTTGCGTAGTCCAAAAGTTCCCCCTATATTTGCACCGCATTTGAGAGAGAATGCGGGTTCAAGGAAGTTTGGGTGAGTGGCTGAAACCACCAGTTTGCTAAACTGACGTACTCGTAAGGGTACCGGGGGTTCGAATCCCCCAGCTTCCGCAAAAAATCTCAATATAAAAAAGAGCTAAGTTTTAAAGACTTGGCTCTTTTTAATCTATCAAACTCCGGTGGGTTCGTCTAACGGTTAGGACACATGCCTCTCACGCATGTAATACGAGTTCGATTCTCGTACCCACTACACAACGAGGAAATGAATCAATTCATTTCCTCGTTTAATTTATACACCTCAAAAAAAGATTCTTTATCAATCCTCAACCTAATTCTCTCTTCCCGTTTCTGTCCTGCCAGATTCAAGAATAAATTGAAATATAACTGACTGAAAGAAAGGCCGGAACGGTTATAAGTAATATCAAATGTCCAAGTCCTACGGAAAGAGTCAAAAGCAGCAAATGGCTGCTCACCACCTTTACACATAAACACTTCGGGAAAAGACGCAGGCGGATAAGGTTGAAATAAGCCAGCCAATTGCACATAAATGTAATCAATCATCCATTCATCTCCTGCCAAAGCAAGCTCTCCTTTTAAACGGAGTTTAACCGCATACGCAGCAGTTATATCAGGAGAAGTATAAACAGGTATCTGGCTCTCCGAGGGATAGTCACCATTCTTATATCCCAGACTCATTGTCAATCCCGATTTACCGATTCCGTTAAATCCGTCAGCTTCCTGTCTCGCCAACTGATTCTTCAGATCAATCATAAACGTCAGTTTGCCAAGAGTTGGATCTCCCGGATACTGCGCCAGCGTATCCAGCACATAATCCTCCTCATTATAACTCCCGGCTACCAATTCTCCCTTTCCATCTTCCAGAGCGACACCACCCCTTTCAATATCTACATTGCCTACCGGATAATAAATCGCATCATCATCCTTCGCACAGCCAAAAACGCATAGCAGCAATACTGCCAATCCTATTATCTTATTCATAATCTTTTCTATATCTTGATTTAATAACAAATATACATCTTTTTTGTGCTGCAATTGATTTATATCAACCGTTTTTAGTATTTTTGCACACACCAAAACAAAAAAGACATGGATACATTGTTAAGAGAAACTGTAAATGCCGTTGTAAATTCCCGCTTTCCGGAAATGAGTATAGAGGGAAGACGGCAGATAGAAAGTATACTGATCCGTGAAGAGTTTCCCAAAGGAGCCATTGCATTGAATGAGGGAGAGGTCGCTCACGAGATTGTATTCGTCGGTAAAGGTATGCTCAGACAATACTACTACAAAAACGGGAAAGACGTTACCGAGCATTTCTCTTACGAAGGATGTATCGTGATGTGCATTGAAAGCTTCTTGAAGCAAGTACCTACCCGGCTTATAGTGGAGACACTGGAACCTTCCATTATCTACCTTTTCCCCCGCGACATGATACAGAAGCTGGCGAGAGAAAATTGGGAAATCAATATGTTTTATCAGAAAATATTGGAATACTCTTTAATTGTATCACAAGTCAAAGCTGATTCCTGGCGCTTTGAATCCGCCCGCGAGCGCTATAATCTCCTGCTCGAAACACATCCGGAAATCATCAAACGCGCTCCTTTGGCATACATAGCCTCTTACCTGCTGATGACACCGGAGACCTTGAGCCGCGTACGCTCCGGAGTTTTGTAAACACATTATCGGTTCTTCCGATATTCTTTGGGAGACATCCCCGTATAATGCTTAAAATATTTCCCGAAGAAGGACTGGTTGGCAAAGTTCAAGCGGTCGGCTATCTCCTGTATATTCATGCTTGAGGAGTTCAGAAGTGCTTTTGCTTCCAAAATCACAAACTCATCTATCCACTCGCCCACAGTCTTTCCGCTCACCTCCTTCACAACTCCGGAAAGATGTTTCGGTGTCAGACATAGCTGGTCAGCATAAAACTTCACACTACGTTCTGATTGATAAGATTCTACCAGCGTTTCATAGAAACGTTCAAAGATATATTCTTTCCGGCTTTTCGACTTCACCGAAGCAGTGGCTGCAGGCGCATGATTGTTAAAGATATTGCACAGTTCAAAAAAGAAACCCTGCATCAGTCCGAGCACGACCTCCCTGCGATACAGATCCCCTTTACTCCTCAACCTCTTTCTGATAAACGTATGATATTCCTGCACCGTGCGCTGCTCGTTCGGAGTCAGGCTAAAACAAGGATAATCTTTCAGATAGAAAAACAATGCAAGCAGATTGCCTACTTTAGGCAATGTCTCCAGCAAACTCTTGGATACCGCAAAGAAGATTCCCTTGAAGTCGGGACTAAACTGCCGGTGTTCTATAATCTGACTCGGCAGGGCTATCACCATCCCTCCCGAAGATAGTTGAAAATCCTGCAGATTAATATTAAAAGTACCCTCACCTTCCAGGCAAAGTCCTATTGTCAATACCTCCAACTTGCTGGGACCACTATATAAGGAAATAACGCTCTCCGAATCGAAGAGCGCTATATCATTATCAATGACATCAATGCTATCAACATCTATATGCTTAGAATGAACTACAGAAGAAATACCTACTTTAGGAACATTTTGAATATCCATACTCTCTCTTTTTGCGACAAATATACCAGCAATAAATCAGATATACAAGCCAAAACAGAGTATCACCAGACAAAATGAACATTTTTGGCTACTTATTGACCACCCCGAACAGATATTCAGCGTCACGCCGGGCAGCAGGAACAGTCCACTCCTCCGGAACGAATTTCCACTGATTCAACGCTTTCGGATTCATTCCCCCCTTCTCCTCAATGTAATTCATCAGATAAAAACGAAGATCCTTATCAGTAGAGAAAATGATACGGTCTTTCAATTTCTCTTGAGGAATGCCCGAACCTTTTGTCAACAATTCACCGCCACCATTACCACGATAAGAATTCAACGCCACTTTATAAATCTTATTTATATCGAAAGGAGAGCCATCTGCCATACTGACAATCGTAATCTTCTCCCCTTTCGGTTTAGTAACATCCACCGTATAGATTATGCCGGAAGCCGAATCAAAGTTAAAACTGAAATTCTGGAAAGAAGCCCTGTCCTCCGCACCATCCCGATGTTTTTCCTTGAACCACAGCAAATGGTCGTCCGGTGATTTCATCCGGTTAGTCCACATGAAATAAGACATCTCCAGAAAATCCTTGATTTCTTTACCGGACAAAGTCATCACGTACAGCATATTTTCATACTTATATAAGTTGAACATATCACTGACGAACACATCCCCTTTCTTAATTTCCGCATCGAATGAAAGCGGCGCTGCAAAAGAAATGTCGGCTCCCGTGATATCGAGCTGCAAAGTATGTATCAGATCGATGAAAGCGGAAGGACCAAAGAAAGAAGGATGCGTAGAGATATCCTCAGTAAACGTACCGATTTTCTTGGACACAAACTTCCGCACAGCCTCATACTGCGGAGCGAAACGTTTCATAAAATCCTCGCTGACACCATACTCCTTTGTCTCCGTCAATACCCCTTGAATATCCTTGCTCAGTACCTTGCCATCCTTCAATTTCAAAGTGATGTCGACATTGGACAGCACCACTCCGTTGCTTGCCGGATCAATAACCAACACCGAATCTCCGGCAACATTCATCACCTTCTTACATTCGCGGGCATGATCATGTCCCATCAATACCACATCGAATCCCGGAATATTCTTTGCCACATTCAGAGACGCATTCTCATTATATTTACCGGACATCTTAAACGCATCCTGTCCGGCATGGAACAACCCGATTACCACATCCGGATTCTCCTTTGCACGGATTATCTTCATCCATTTGCGAGCCGTCTCCTCCATATCGTCAAAACGAAGCCCTCTCCACAGATTTTCCGAAAGCCAGGCAGGAATGGCCGGTGTTATCATCCCCAAAACGACGATCTTCACCCCGTCCCGTTCCAACATTTTATAAGGAGGAAGATGAGGTTTCCCCGTAGACGTATCAATGATATTGGCTCCCAGTACGGGAAAGTCACAGGTTCCAATCCAACGGTCGAATACAGCACGTCCAGTTTCCACATCATGATTCCCCATATTGCCCGCATCATATTTCATATAATTCATCATCTCGGCGCAAAGATGCGGAGACACGGTATCTATATAATTATAGTAATAAGCGGTAGGCTGTCCTTGCAGAATATCCCCATTATCCAGCAGTATCAGATTATCTTTATACTCCCGGCGTTCCTTCTCAATAAATGAGTATATCCGGGCCAGACTCCCTTTCCATTCCTGACGGGTTATAAAATTGTAAGGATAATAATTTCCGTGTACATCACTTGTCTGTACAATCTTCAACTTCACTACCTTTTCCTGTGCCGCAACGGACAGTGCCAGACAGAAAAGCCAAGCATAAATCAATGTTATTCGTTTCATTCTTTTTCTATTTTTAGAGGATGCGAGAATACGAACCGTGCCCCGCCTGTATAGTCGGGATCAATCCATATAGCTCCCTTCCACTTAGATATGATCAATTTACAGATAGACAACCCCAATCCGGTTCCCTGAGCATACTCATTCAGTTTCTCAAAGCGTTCGAACACAAGTTTCTGTTTTTCTTTCGGGATACCGCATCCGGTGTCAGTTACCGAGAAAACCGCCATTCCCGTTTTTTCATCGACAGAAAAGTCCAATGTAATCTTCCCCTTTTTCGTAAATTTATCAGCATTCGACAAGAGATTGATAATCACCTGCTGCATACGCTGTATATCCGTCTCCATCCGGTACGTCTCAAAAGAAGTGGTAAACAGAAACTGATTATCCGAAGATTGCCGTGAAAAACTAACGGAAGCAACCACCTGCCGACACAACAGTACGATATCACACTCCTCCCAAGTCAGCGTCACCCGGTTAGCCTCCAGTCGCGAAAGGTCAAGAATATCATTAATCAGGCGGAGCAGTAAATCTGAATTAGTCTTGATAATCTGAAAATAGGACTGACGTTCCTCCTCCGTACTTCCTTCCACAGCCAACACATCCGAGAATCCGACAATTGAGTTCAGCGGTGTACGTATCTCATGACTCATGTTCGCCAGGAAAGCACTTTTCAAACGGTTGGACTCTTCCGCCCTGTCTTTCGCCACACGCAAATCTTTGTCCGATCTCAACAGTTCGTCTTTCAACCGCTTCGTACGGAAATAATAAAAGAGAGAAATAAACAGCCCCAACACCAAGACAACAAACAAAGTGCAAGCAGACCATATCTGATACGTATACTGCTGATAGAATGAAACCGGCTGATTGATGAGCTCCACGCCAAAAGGCAAAGCCTTCGGATCCAGTCCCCATTCTTTCGCTTTCCGACTGTCCATCACAGCCTTAGATTCCATAATCTGCAGATGTTTCTCCGTGCTGCCGGACTGATTATCCATCCGGACAGATTCCATAGCCATCTCTTCTCCCACTTTTCGATAATCGGGCAATACGCCTCCTATCGCCCAATGTCCCAGACTCACCGATGAAGGTGTAAAGGTAGGAATGGCAGGAGCCGCTTCCATCATCGCATACGTGGCGTTCCGCATAAAATACCCCTCATTCATGTCCACCCTCCAAGTACCCACCATAATAACAGTATGCTCCGGCAAATGCCGCAATTCCTCTACAATCGTATAAATGGTATGTTTTCTTCCGTCCAACAGAACAAGATCCAGATCGGGGAAATTTTTCATTTCCTTTCGCACCAACGCTTGCATCGTGACGCCGCCATACGTATTATCCGAGATAAAAGCAATATGTTTTGTTTCGGGATAGAACGCACGAATCATACGCACATTATCTCCTATATTATAATGATTGATAAATCCCGACTGCAATTCAGGAATATCCATATGATCTTCAAAGATATCTACAGATTCGGGCAACCAGCTATCCAAACTTCCGACAGTATCTTCCGGCAATATCACGACATTGCTGCTGACCAGACTACACATTACCGGAACTTTCACCCGCATCGAATCCCTCTGAGACAGATAAGCCGCCCACGCCTCCTGTCCTAACAATATTATTTGTGCCGGTTGCTGCTTTCCCCCCTGATATTTAGCAAGGATTTGTGTCATCATACCACTCCATAAAGGAGCTTCCGAGAAACTCTTGCAGTTCATATTCTCAATAATAATATCACGTTTCCCTCCCAGTTTGGTATATCCCTTCATATAATCGGAAATAGTAACTGAAGTCTGATGGGCAGCCGGATTATAGGAACAAATAATTAGAATAGGATTCATATCCTTAGAGGTTGCAAAGACCTCCATTGACAGGGATAGCCAAAGGAAGAAAGCAAAAAGACATCCTGAATATCTGGGCATAGTTATGCAGTTTTGATGTGCTTACTTATTTATTTAGGTTGCAAATATAGTAAAACTTGTCGGTTTTAACGGATTAATGTGTATTTTTGTCGCTCATTTATTCTCAAAAAATACAATTTATGGAATTATTTCACAAGATGATTTCCGGACTGTCAGGCATATCGGAAAAACAAATAAGCAGTACCCTCCACCTTCTGGGTGAAGGCGCTACGATTCCTTTCATCAGCCGCTACCGCAAAGAAGTTACAGGCGGACTGAATGAAGTTCAGATAGAACAGATCAAAGAGCAACATGATAAGTTGTGCGACATAGCCAAACGGAAAGAGACTATTCTCGGCACCATCACCGAACAAGGAAAACTCACCGCCGAGCTGGAGAAACGTATCAACGACACCTGGAATCCGACAGAACTGGAGGATATCTACCTCCCCTACAAGCCCAAACGTAAGACACGTGCCGAAGCCGCCCGTCAGAAAGGGTTGGAGCCGCTTGCCACCCTACTGCTATTACAGAGGGAAAACAACCTGAGCGCCCGTGCCGCCTCATTCGTCAAGGGAGAGGTAAAAGACGTGGAAGACGCGTTGAAAGGGGCTCGCGATATCATAGCCGAGCAAGTGAACGAAGACGAACGTGCCCGTAACGCCGTCCGCAATCAATTCAGCCGCCAGGCGGAAATCAACGCTAAAGTAGTTAAAGGCAAAGAAGAAGAGGCCGCCAAATACCGGGACTATTTCGATTTTTCCGAACCTTTGAAACGCTGCACTTCCCATCGCCTGCTTGCCATCCGCCGTGCCGAAGCCGAAGGGCTGCTGAAAGTGTCCATCACTCCGGACGACGAGGCGTGCATCGAACGTCTGGAACGCCAATTCGTACGTGGTAACAATGAATGCAGCGAACAAGTGAGCGAAGCTGCTATCGACGCCTACAAACGCCTGCTTAAACCTTCCATCGAAACGGAATTTGCCGCACAATCAAAAGAGAAAGCCGACGACGAAGCCATCCGCGTCTTCACGGAGAACCTCCGCCAACTACTCCTTGCCGCCCCATTGGGACAGAAGCGGGTACTCGCCATCGATCCCGGTTTCCGTACCGGTTGCAAGGTTGTTTGTCTCGACGCTCAAGGTAATCTGCTGCATAATGAAAACATTTATCCTCATCCTCCGGTTGGCAAGACCGGTGAAGCTGCTTCGAAACTCCGTAAGATGGTCGAAGCCTACCAGATCGAAGCTATCTCCATCGGCAACGGAACAGCCAGCCGCGAAACGGAGGACTTTATCAACCAACAGACATTCGACCGTCAGATTCCCGTATTTGTAGTCAGCGAACAGGGGGCCTCCATCTATTCGGCTTCCAAGATCGCCCGCGACGAATTTCCGGACTACGACGTGACGGTCAGAGGAGCCGTTTCCATCGGCCGCCGTCTGATGGATCCGTTGGCGGAATTAGTCAAGATAGATCCCAAGTCCATCGGAGTCGGTCAGTATCAGCATGATGTAGACCAGACGAAATTAAAGAAAGCGCTCGACCAGACCGTAGAGAATTGCGTAAACCTCGTAGGAGTGAACCTGAATACAGCCAGTAGCCATCTGTTGACTTACATTTCCGGATTAGGTCCTCAACTGGCGCAAAATATCGTCAACTATCGTGCCGAGAATGGAGCCTTCAACTCCCGCAAAGAACTGATGAAAGTTCCGCGTATGGGCGCCAAAGCTTTCGAGCAGTGTGCCGGGTTCCTCCGTATTCCCGGAGCAAAGAACCCGCTCGACAATACGGCCGTGCATCCGGAAAGTTACCATATTGTGGAACAGATGGCAAAGGATCTGAAATGTACTGTCAATGAGCTGATAGCCGACAAGGAACTCCGCCGGAAAATCAATATCTCCGATTACGTCACTCCCGTCGTCGGCCTGCCTACCTTACAGGATATTATGCAGGAACTCGAAAAGCCCGGACGCGACCCGCGAAAAACCATCAAAGTATTTGAGTTCGACAAGAATGTACGTACCATAGCCGATTTGCGCGAAGGCATGATTCTTCCGGGCATTGTAGGAAACATCACCAATTTCGGAGCTTTCGTCGATATAGGTATCAAGGAGAACGGTCTTGTACACCTCTCCCAATTGGCGGAACGTTACATTTCCGATCCTACGGAAATCGTTTCCATCCACCAGCACGTCATGGTCAGAGTGATGAACGTAGATACCGACCGCAAACGGATTCAACTTAGCATGATCGGTGTACCGCAAGACTGATCGCCGTTCTTTTCTCACCCCACCAGATAATAAGAACAGTAAACAGAATCATCAGTACCGTGCAAATGAGCGAGCCTTCAAAACCGAAGACTCCGCCATTCAACACATTCTTTTCGGGCATATTCAGTTTCAACATAGTAGACACAAAATTGTTGCCGCTCACCTGATAGCCCAAAACCGGACCTTGTATCCAATTCCAGAAAAGATGAAGGGAAATCGGGAAACAAAGGTTCCGCGTATATAAATAAGAAGCACCCAGCAACATGCCTGCCAGCAAAAGGTTGATCATCGGCAAGGCATTTATTTCAGGATTAAAAATATGCAGGAATGCGAATAACGATGCCGAGATAAACAGGGAAAGGAATTTATTCAGACGAGTATGTAATAAACGTCCCAATATATAGCCACGCATCAGAATCTCTTCAAACACTGCGACAAGCAGGAAAAACACCCACGCCCCCGCTAAATCCCAAGCCTTGAACTGAAAACCGACTACTTCCACTTCGCCCATAGCCAACGACAGACCGAAGCCTACCACATACAACAGGACAGCCATCAGAAACCCGTACCACAACCCTTTCGTATGTCCTCTGACGGACAGCCCCAAGTCAGAGAACGGACGGCGTTCAAAACGTAACATGATAGCGGCGGCAGTGAGAACAGCCAGCAGCATACTGCTTTCCAGCAGAATATACCCCACCAATCCCGGATGACGGGCCTCCACTCCAAGCACCATCGACAAGAATCCTCTCGCCAGCGTGCCATACAATCCCATAAATATGAAAAATATTCCTATAAACAATGGGATACACGCCCATACAGGAAGTCTCTTAGGTTCTTTTTTCTCCACAATATCTTCTGCCGTCATTTTACAATTTGTTAATCCACCTGCAAAATTAGATATAAAACATAAAAAAACATCATATAATTTCGTTTTTTCCTATATTTGTCAGAACAAATTCGCATGATTATGAAAATTAAACTACTATTGATAAGCTTTTTATTGGCAGCCAACGCTTTAGGAGCAGTAGCACAAGTGAGTAAAACTTATTATGTAAGCAAACCCGGCACACTTATTTCCATGATGACGGAGGATGAAGCCAACGCCGTCACCCATCTCACCCTGACCGGTAAGCTGAATGCAGAAGACTTCCGACATCTGCGTGACGAATTCGCCAGTCTGAAAGTACTGGACATCTCGAATGCCGAGATCAAGATGTACAGTGGCAAGGCGGGCACTTACCCCAACGGAAAGTTCTACATTTATATGCCGAATTTCATTCCCGCATACGCATTCTCAAATGTTGTAGACGGAGTAACCAAAGGCAAGAAGACGCTGGAGAAGATAATACTTTCGGAAAAAACCAAAAACATAGAGGATGCAGCCTTCAAAGGTTGCGAAAACTTGAGAATCTGTCAGATTCGCAAAAAGACAGCTCCCAATCTGTTGCCGGAAGCGTTGGCGGACAGCGTTACCGCCATCTTCGTACCTCTAGGCAGCAGCGATTCTTACCGTAATAAGGACAGATGGCAGAACTTCGCTTTCATCGAGGGTGAACCGGTAGAAGCAACCCTGCAAGTGGGACTGATGGGCAAATTGGAAGAAGAGATTCTGAAAGCCGGATTACAACCTAGAGACATCAATTTCCTGACTGTAGAAGGCAAACTGGACAACGCCGATTTCAAACTAATCCGTGACTATATGCCGAATCTGGTAGCGGTCGACATTTCAAAAACAAACGCAACGGCCATCCCCGACTTCACTTTCTCACAGAAAAAATACCTGCTGAAAATAAAACTACCCCGCAATCTGAAATCCATCGGTCAACGTGTATTCAGTAATTGCGGCCGTCTGTGCGGCACATTGGAACTTCCCGCCGGTGTGACGGCTATTGAGTTCGGCGCATTTATGGGATGCGACAATCTTCGCTATGTAGTGGCTACCGGAGATAAGATTACGACCGTCGGAGACAGTTTGTTTGGCAAAGGAGTGCCGAGCAAGTTGATTTATAAGAAATAAATGATTCTAACAACGATAATGGCGGTATCTCTCATGGGGATACCCGTCGCTGACGAGCCCAAAGACTCGGTGATGCGGAAAGAGGCAGACGCGTTCATGGCACGGATGAGTCCGACGCTGCAGCCCACACAGCGTGACGCTATATTTACAGCTATCAACGGAAATACGAAGAAGTTGGAAAATGTAAGAAATGCGCGTAATGGCCAACCTACTTATCCCGCAAATGTAAAAGTGACAGAGCCCGCCGGTAATCTGAGGCTTTACACCCCTACCACTTCCACCAACAATACATTGCTTATCTATCTGCATGGCGGAGGATGGACAATCGGCAGTTTGAACAGTTGTGCCCGGTTTTGCAGCGAAGTCTGTTCGAGAAGCGGCATAAGTGTCCTCGCTGTTGACTATCGTTTATCCCCCGAACACCCTTATCCGACACCGCTTGACGATTGTGAGGAAGCGATCAGATTTGCAATAAAGAATGCAGCCCGTTGGGGATGTTCTCCCAACCGGATAATGGTAGGCGGTGATAGTTCCGGCGGCAATCTCGCCATTTCTTCCACATTGAGAATGAACGAAGGGGATATAGCGGGGCTTTTGCTTTTCTATCCCGTTGTGAAGGCATGGAATGACCATAGCCCTTCATGGCAGAAGTACGACAAGGGATTCGGGCTGGACGGAGATTTAATGGAGGCGTTCAACCAAAGTTATGAGCCATCACCCGATAGGATACACAATCCGGAAATATCCCCCATGTCGGCCACAGACAAAACCTTGAAAAAACTACCTCGTACACTCCTTATCGCAGCCGGACGAGATATCCTGGCTTGTCAAGGGAAAGAGTTTATCGACCGTATCACCTCTCTTGGCGTGAATGCTACCCGACTCGAATTTCCCTCGGCAGTGCATTTGTTTATCACTGTGCCCGGTCAAGAAACAGCTTTCTATGAAGCGGTGAAGCATACAGTGGAGTTTCTTGGCAAATAAAAAGTAATCAAAACTCAACTATGGAGATAAAAACAGCTGTTTTCTTACAAAATAACAAATAAACGAATAAATAAGTGGCTTTAAAAATGCCACTTTCATCCGTTTTCCGTATATTTGCTTCGATATGAATTAAAGAAGGGAATCGCAATATGATGAAACAAATACCATACGGATTGACGGATTTCGGACGCATCCAAAAAGAAAACTATTATTATGTGGATAAGACGATGTTTATCGAAAAGATAGAAATGCAGCCGTCTTATCTCTTCCTCATCCGCCCCCGACGCTTCGGGAAAAGCCTCACGCTGGCGATGTTGGAGGCGTACTATGATGTCCGTTACGCTGACCAGTTTGACGAATTGTTCGGGAAGCTGTATATCGGGCAACATCCCACACCCATACATAACCAGTTTCTCATCATGAGATTCAATTTCTCGGAGGTAAGCTCGAATATCAATGAGGTGGAGGAATCTTTCCGGATGCATTGCTGCGGGAAGCTTTCTGATTTTGTTTACAGGTACGAACATCTGCTGGGAAAAGACATCTGGAAAGTGCTGGATGAAAAAACAAAAGAAGAGCCCGGCGCTTTTTTGTCAGCCATCAACACTTACGCCACCCGCAAGGGGAACATCAAAATATATCTACTGATCGATGAATACGATAATTTCACGAATACCATCCTATCGACTTACGGAACGGACTTATATCGGAAAGCGACGCATGGCGAAGGGTATATCCGGAGGTTCTTCAATGTAATCAAAGCCGCCACGACGGGAATGGGTTCCGCCGTCAACAGACTGTTTATCACGGGAGTAAGCCCGGTGACGATGGACGACGTGACAAGCGGATTCAACATAGGAACGAATATCACAAACGATCCCTGGTTTAACGACCTGGTGGGGTTCAGCGAGAAGGAGCTGCGGGAAATGCTGGCCTATTATAAGGAACAAGGAGCTCTTTCCATGTCGATAGACGACACGGTGGCAATGATGAAACCCAACTATGACAATTATTGCTTCAGTGAAAATAAATTAACGGATTGCATGTTCAACTCGGACATGGTGCTCTATTGCATGAAGTCATTGATATTGCACGGAGTCAAACCTAAAGAGATTGTAGATCCGAATATCCGGACGGACTTTAACAAGCTTGCCTACCTCGTACGTCTTGACCACGGACTGGGAGAAAACTTCTCCGTCATCAAGGAGGTTGCGGAAAAGGGAGAAATAATAACCGAAATTGTCACTCATTTCTCCGCGTTGGAAATGACGGACGTAAGCAACTTCAGGTCGCTGCTGTTCTATTTCGGGCTGCTTTCCATCAAAGGAGTCGATATGATGGGACGTCCTATCCTGCACGTGCCTAACCTGGTGGTTCGAGAACAGCTGTTCAATTTCCTAATTCAAGGATATGCCCGTCATGAAATATTCAAGCTCGACGTGAACAGGTTGCTCACGCTGTTTGAGAATATGTCCTTCAAGGGAGAATGGAAACCGTTGTTCGAATTTGTAGCAGAGGCCATTCGGGAGCAGAGCCGTATCCGAGAATATATAGAAGGGGAAGCCCATATCAAAGGATTCCTACTCGCCTATCTAAGTATGTTCCGCTATTATCAACTGTATCCGGAATATGAAATGAACAAGGGATTCGCTGATTTCTTCTTCAAGCCCAGTCCGGCCGTACCCGTATCTCCACCCTACACTTATCTGCTGGAAGTGAAGTATGCGAAAGCCGGTGCTCCGGAAAAGGAAATAAGGGAGCTTGCCGATGAAGCGCGGGAGCAGCTGATCCGTTATAGCAAGGACGAATGTGTGGCGGAAGCCCGTGAGAAAGGGAAACTGAAACTGACAACGGTCGTATGGAGAAGCTGGGAGCTGGCGCTGATGGAAGAGGTAGAATAACAGAGGGTCAGTTCATTCATTCAAATGAACTGACCCTCTCTTTCTTTTAAGTGGTCACTTATTTGTCTCCGTACATCTTCGCCCGCAATTCCTTAATATGGTCGGAA
>OJSG01001405.1_pt1 | contig 15089 bp, 17 predicted proteins | sample 1599371 | NCBI WGS metagenome assembly OJSG01 (sample SAMN04168658, study PRJEB22393) | human gut metagenome | biome: human gut microbiome; feature: stool | host: Homo sapiens | collected 2014-03-24
TTAAACACGTGTATAAGAGAATGGAAGAATTAGAGTTGTCGGAACAATGCAGGCTGGGAAACAATCAGGCCCGCAAGGAACTGTATGAGCAGTATGCGGGGCGCATGCTTGGCATCTGTCTTCGTTATACCGGCGACCGTGATACGGCCCAGGATCTGCTTCACGACGGCTTTATAAAGATATTCGATTCTTTCGACAAGTTCACCTGGCGAGGTGAAGGCTCCTTACGAGCCTGGATGGAGCGGGTAATAGTCAATACGGCTTTGCAATATCTTCGGAAAAATGATGTAATGAATCAGTCGGCGCCTTTGGAAGAATTGCCCGAGAAGTACGAAGAACCAGATGTTTCGGATGTAGAAGCGATACCACAAAGAGTATTGATGCAGTTTATCGAAGAACTTCCCGCAGGATATCGTACAGTGTTTAACCTTTATACGTTTGAAGATAAATCACACAAAGAAATCGCTCAGGTATTAGGCATTAATGAAAAATCGTCGGCTTCGCAACTGTTTCGTGCGAAAAGCGTGTTAGCAAAAAGAGTAAAAGAATGGATAATGAATAATGGATAGATATGGAAGAGAAAGAATTATGGATGAATAAGTTGAAGGAGAAGCTCGAAGATTATTCGGAGCCGATACCGGCTTCCGGTTGGGAACAACTGGAGAAAGAGCTTATGCCTCCTGTGGAGAGGAAGATATATCCTTATCGGAAATGGATGATGGCGGCTGCGGCTGTTATATTACTGGCTTTGGTTTCTTCTGTAAGCCTGTATTTTCTGGGTACGCCTGCCGCTGACGAAATACGTCATACGCAAACCCCTGCATTGGCTTCCGTACCGGACGCATTGCCTGCGGTGCAACAGCCGGATGCGCAAGGTGCAACGGCAGATCCTGTGTCGCGTCCTATGCTAAAGACAGATAGACTGGCGAAAACAGAACACAATATTTCCGAACAAAATACGTATACTGATCAACCTGTTATTCAGAATGAAGATGAGTTTCCGGCAACAGATGATAAGATTGATAATGGAGAAAAAGAGGAGACAAAGCTAGTGAAAGACGCGAATGCTGGTCAAAAAAAGCAAGCGTTGGAAACGGAAGAACCTAGAAACAACAGACCCCGCCGTCCTTCGAGCAGAGATAAATATCATATCCCGACAGAAAAGAAATCTTCTCAAAAGGGAACTTGGTCAATGGGGTTTGCCGTCGGAAATTCCGGAGGTGCTTCGACGGAGGTAGGGGGAGGTACCCAATATCTGTCTCGAGTAAGTATGGCTGCTGTTTCTAACGGCTTGATGAATATACCGGAAGATAAGACATTGGTGTTTGAAGACGGTATACCTTATCTGCGCCAGGCAAAGCAGGTGATTGACATTAAGCATCATCAGCCTATTTCTGTGGGAGTGTCTGTTCGTAAAAGCTTGGGTAAAGGGTTTTCTGTTGAAAGTGGATTGACCTATACACTGCTTTCTTCGGATGTAAAACTGGCGGATGGCAATCAGGAAGTGGAGCAGAAACTACATTATGTCGGCATTCCGTTGCGTGCCAACTGGAACTTTTTGGATAAAAAACTGGTCACTCTCTACGTTTCCGGGGGCGGTATGATAGAAAAATGTGTGTATGGAAAACTAGGCTCCGAGAAGGAAACTGTTAAACCTTTACAATTCTCCGTATCTGGTGCAGTCGGCGTACAGTTAAATGCGACGAAACGTATAGGTATCTACATGGAACCCGGTGTTGCTTATTTCTTTGATGATGGTTCGAGCGTACAGACTATCCGCAAGGAAAATCCGTTTAATTTCAATATACAGGCAGGTATCCGATTTACATATTAATGAAAAACTTTTCTATAAACTTATCGACATTGGTGGATATTGCTTGGGTTACTCTCGCTAAGTCGTCTTTATTATTCGGGTGGGTCCGACCAGTCGAAAGATAAGCGTAGTTCGGGCGGAAGTTAAGATGGGACGCTGAGTTTTGTGACTGTTGCTTTTGACGAACGTATTACATTTCTTTCTGCATTCATTCTATCCCGCATTATGTGATATGACGGGATTTCTTCATGGACGTGCCAGAGGGTGGCCGAGACTTTTGTCTGCTTCCGGACGAAAAAAATGCCAGTATCTATTGACATTGCCTGTCGGACACTGGCTTATTATGATGTGGCTAATTTGGCTCAAAAGATTAAAGTACTGGGATTTTATTCGTATGGCTATAATGACAACACTTGTCCACCTACCACGGTGACGGCCGCGTTGAATGTAATTACAGCCCCGAAAACGATTGTGGTAACTCCTGTTTCCGCTCATTGGCGTTTTGAGGAAACCAACCGTAAATCTATTGAATGGATGAAAAAGCGTATTAATTGACTACTACCGTAGTGAAATACTTTTTGAATACCTCCGTAGCTTTTTCAAGTTGTTCGGGGGTATTTTCTTTTACGTCTTTCAGCTTGTATTCCTGTTCCATTGCTTCGTACTTGTGTACGCCCAGAGTATGATAAGGAAGGATCTCCACCCGTTGAATCATCTTATACTTTCCGAGAGCTTCTCCCAATTGTCGGATGTCTTCTTCAAAATCGCTGTATCCGGGTACTAGCACATAGCGGAGCCAGAAAGGTTTTCCGTTCTCTTCCAACCAGGTTGCCGTGCGGATTGTCTGCTCGTTGCTTCTTCCGGTCAGCATTTGGTGGCGGGCAGGATTGAATTCCTTAATATCCAGCAATACGAGGTCTGTTAGTTGGAAAAGTTTCTCTACGTCTTCATTCCAAAGACCGCCGTTGCTGTCTATACATACATGAATCCCTTTCTCTTTCAGTTCGCGAACCAACGGAACAAGCGCTTTTGCTTGGAACGTAGGTTCTCCACCGGAGAAAGTGATACCGCCGCGTTTTCCGAAAAAGGGACGTTGACTCATTGCCATGCGGATGATTTCTTCCGGTGGAGTAGGTGTACCTCCTTTTCCGGCTATCGTGTCGGGATTGGCGCAATACAGGCAGCGGAAATTGCAACCTTGAAGAAAAACGACGAGCCGTAAACCCGGCCCGTCGAATGTTCCCATACTTTCGTATGAATGTACGTTTATTGTCATATAAGAGTAGATAAGATTACATACGTTCGTGGAAGCTACGGCTGATTACTTCCAGTTGGTGTTCACGACTCAACTTCACGAAGTTTACAGCATAGCCGGAAACACGGATTGTAAGCTGCGGATATTTCTCGGGATGTTCCATCGCATCATAAAGCATCTCGCGGTTCAGAACATTTACGTTCAGGTGGTGAGCGCCTTTGGTGAAGTAACCGTCCATCATTGTAACGAGATTTTCAACGCGGTCTTCTTCGGTAGCTCCCAATGATTTCGGAACGATAGAGAAGGTGTTACTGATACCGTCTTGTGAGTCGCGGTAACGAAGTTTTGCTACGGAACTCAAAGAAGCGATAGCACCGTTCTTATCTCGTCCGTGCATCGGGTTAGCACCCGGAGCGAAGGCAACGCCTTTGGCACGTCCGTCCGGAGTAGCACCTGTCTTCTTTCCGTACATCACGTTGGAAGTGATGGTCAGCAGGGAGAGGGTAGGACGGGCATTCTTGTAAACCGGGAGTTTCTTCAATTCTTCGCTGAAGAAATATACGAGGTCAACGCCAAGGTGGTCTACCTTGTCGTTATCGTTTCCGAAACAAGGGAATTCGCCTTCAATGTCGAAACCTTCTGTCAGACCTATATCGTTGCGGCGGGCAGTAACCTTTGCGTATTTGATAGCTGACAATGAATCGAGCGCAATAGAAAGTCCGGCTACGCCGTAGGCAAGGTTAATGCGCGGGTTAGTATCTACGAGTGCCATTTGAGCCTTTTCGTAGTAATACTTATCGTGCATATAGTGGATGATGTTCATCGCTTCGTTATAAACACGGGCAATTTCGATCAGAACCTTCTTGTAGTTGTCCATTACTTCTTCAAATTTCAGTGTGTCGCTGGTCAGTACGGGAATATTCTTCACCATGACTGTACCTGTGTTTTCGCAACGTCCACCGTTGATAGCAAGCAACAGAGCTTTTGCCAGATTACAGCGTGCACCGAAGAACTGGATTTGCTTGCCTATCTCTTGGTAAGATACACAGCAGGCGATTCCGTAGTCGTCAGATTGACGTACTTCACGCATCAGATCATCATTTTCGTACTGAATAGAAGAAGTGTCGATGGATACTTTAGCACAGAACTCTTTGAATCCTTCCGGCAGTTCGGGACTCCACAGTACGGTCAAGTTTGGTTCTGGTGAAGGGCCGAGGTTGTACAAGGTTTGCAGGAAACGGAAAGAAGTCTTTGTCACTTTGGTACGTCCGTCGTTGAAGCGTCCGCCCAGAGATTCGGTTACCCAAGTAGGATCACCGGCAAAGATATCGTTGTATGATTGCATACGCAGATGGCGTACCATGCGTAGTTTGATAACAAACTGGTCAATTAGTTCCTGTGCGAAAGATTCGGTGATCGTTCCCTTGCTCAATTCATATTCCATGTAGATGTCAAGGAAAGAAGAAACGTTACCCAGTGACATTGCAGCACCGTCTTGCTCTTTTACGGCAGCAAGATAAGCCATGTATACCCATTGAACAGCTTCTTGGGCGGTATATGCGGGACGGCTCAAATCGAGTCCATAGTATTCCCCCATTACTTTCATCTCTTTCAAGGCTTTGATTTGTTCTGCCACCTCTTCGCGCAAGCGGATACGGGCGTCAGTCATCGGACCGGTGAGGTTGCGCAGATCTTCTTTTTTAGCTTCAATCAGTCGGTCGATACCATAGAGAGCCATACGGCGGTAGTCACCGATGATACGTCCGCGAGCGTAGTTGTCGGGCAGTCCGGTGAGGAATCCCAGAGAACGGAACGAACGGATTTCTTCGGTATATACGTCGAACACTCCATCGTTGTGTGTCTTGCGGTAGTGGGTGAAGATATCTTTCACACGGTCGTCCACTTCCACGCCGTTTTCGTGGCAAGCCTTGCTTACTACGTTGATACCTCCGAAAGGCTTGATAGCACGTTTCAGAAGCTCGTCTGTTTGCAGACCGACGATCAGTTCGTTTTCTTTGTCGATATATCCGGCCTTGTGTGATGAAATGGTAGATACAGTAGCGTTATCAAGCGAGCGGACACCGTTGTTTTTTCTTTCTTCTGCCAGTGCTTCAAGGCAACGGTTCCATACGGCTTTTGTACGTTCGGTAGGTCCTTCAAGGAAAGAAGCGTCTCCGTAGTACGGAGTGATGTTATGACTTACGAAATCTCTGACGTTGATTTCGTTGCTCCAAAGACCGTCTTTAAAGATCTTGTTTAATTCCATAAATGATAAAATTAGAGGTTGTAGTTATCCTTTTCTTTAGAGCGCACAAAGTTACAATCATTTTTCATATAATCGGCATAAATATGCCCTATTTTATGCTTTTCAACATAAAATACCTGGATATTGCTATCTTTTGGAAACCTTCGATTGTTTTTTTCGTGAAAACTCTTGCATGTTTAAAATATCTTCGTACCTTTGCACCGCTTTTAACAAAAAGCACTTCTGAAAAGAAGTTTTGGAGAGGTGGCAGAGTGGTCGATTGCGGCGGTCTTGAAAACCGTTGTACTGCGAGGTACCCGGGGTTCGAATCCCTGTCTCTCCGCAAAACCTACTGGACAAAACAGGACAGTAAGTGGACAAAAACCTACAAATCAGCGATTTGTAGGTTTTTTTATTGCCTATAAGTCTTGTTTCCAAGACAACAAAAGGACTATAAAAGACATAGTTTCGTTACTAAATCGTTACCTATTCCCTACCGGACAAAAACGGTAACGATTTGTCCCGAAATGACCGCAGGAAGTCCGAATTTGTCCACCGTCTATCTATCTCACATTTAACAAGTTATTAGTAGTTTTGCAACTTAAAAATGTGAGGTTATGAAGAGTACATTTAAAGTCCTTTTCTATTTAAAGAAAGGCTCTGAAAAAAAGAACGGTGAAGTTATGATTATGGCAAGAATTACCATTGACGGTAAACTTTGCCAGTTCAGCACAAAACAAAGTATTTTGCCTGATAGCTGGAATATCGCAGCAGGAAAAGCCAAAGGTAAGGATGCAGGTAAAATCAATGCTTTATTAGATGATATAAAAGCATCCTTAAACAATATCTACCACGAACAACAACGGCGTGACAATTATGTAACAGCCGAAAAGGTGAAGAATGAATTTTTGGGACACAGTGAGAAACACGAAACCGTCCTTACCCTTTTCAAAAAGCACAATGATGATGTTAAGCAGTTGGTCGGCATATCTAAAACGATTGCTACCTACCGTAAATATGAAGTGACCCGCCGCCATCTTGCCGAGTTCATCCAAAGCAAATATAATGTATCGGATTTTGCGATAAATGAAATAACACCGATGTTCATTACAGACTTCGAGTTATATTTGCGTACTACCTGTAAATGTGGTTATAACACGACCGCCAAGTTCATGCAGTTTTTCAAACGTATCATCCTGATTGCCCGTAATAATGGCATCTTGATAGGCGACCCATTCGCCAGTTATAAAATACGTTTGGAAAAAGTGGATAGGGGTTACTTGTCAGAGGATGAAATAAAAATCATCCTTAAAAAGAAGATGGTTTCTGAACGTTTGGAAAACGTCAGGGACTTGTTTATCTTTTCCTGCTTCACAGGTTTGGCTTACATAGATGTTGCCAATCTTACGCAAGATAATATTCGTAAATCCTTTGACGGTAATTTATGGATAATCACCAAACGTCAAAAGACTAATACGGACGTAAATGTTCCTTTGCTGGATATTCCCAAAATGATATTGAAGAAGTATAAAGGTAATTTGCCTGATGGTAAGATACTTCCTGTAATCAGCAATCAGAAATTAAATGCGTATTTGAAAGAAATTGCGGATGTTTGCGGGATTAAAAAGAACTTGACATTTCACCTTGCAAGGCATACTTTTGCCACGACAACTACGCTTGCAAAAGGTGTACCCGTTGAAACTGTTAGTAAGATGCTGGGACACACCAATATAGAAACCACACAGATATATGCCCGCATTACCAATAACAAGATAAGTAACGATATGCAGGGACTTGACAAGAAATTTGTCGGCATTGAAAAAATCTACAAAGAAGTATCTATGAAATAGGTATATAGGGGAACTTATCACAATTTGTGATAAGTCCCTTTATGCTTCCAATTACTCACCATTAAATAATAACATTATGGACTTACAAATCATCCAAAACAAAATCTTTGAGGTCAGAGGTTGCCGGGTCATGCTCGATTTCCATTTGGCAGAACTTTACGGAGTGCAGACAAAAGCCTTGAAACAAGCAGTAAAGCGTAATGAAAAGCGTTTCCCCGGCGATTTCCGCTTTACCATGACGAAAGAGGAATGGGACGAACTGGTCACAAATTGTGACCAGTTGCCGGAGAGCCTGAAACACAGCTACATACTTCCCGATTGTTTCACCGAGCAGGGAGTAGCGATGTTAAGCAGTGTACTACGTAGTCAGACCGCCATAGACGTGAATATCTCCATCATGCGTGCTTTCGTTCTCATGCGGCAAATGGTTATCGGTTATGAAGAATTGCTGAAACGTATAGAGGAACTGGAAATAAGCACTGATGCACAATTCAGCGAAGTTTATCAAGCATTGACCCAATTATTAAGCAAGCCCGAACCGAAGCCACGCAAACCGATAGGATATAGAACCTATGACGAATAATTGTTTCAAGGTATTCGGTTGTCTAAGGGGTGTCTCAACGATACCCCTTTTTCAGTTCCCTAAAGTAATGTATCTCAATCACAAATTTTAGCAAAGTTACAGCCCGGTGGGGACAAATACCAAATCCGAGCCGTTCCGGTTTTCTAAAAAATCTCCACACCTTCGGGTCGTATTTTTTGAAAAGATTAGGTTGAAGTCCCCGCCAAACTGTGGGTGTCCGGCAAAATTTCTTATTGTTTAATTTAAAATTCAAGCGTTATGAAAACAACAGAATTTGCCATGCCGGAAATCACTATCTCTTATAAAGACAATGTAAAAGCATCCGAAAGAATAAAAATACTCTCTTCTGAAACTTCTTATTCTTACTTAAAACCTTTCTATTCCGAATGTATGGAACACCACGAAGAAAGTTATGTAATGTTCCTCAATCGGGCAAACAAGGCTTTAGGCGTTTCCCTTATCTCTAAAGGCGGCATGACTGAAACTGTAATGGACGTGAAAATCATCCTGCAAACCGCCTTAAAAGTCCATGCTTCGGGCATAATCCTCTCACATAACCACCCATCGGGCAATCTACGTCCGAGCGAACCGGACAATCAAATCACCTCAAAAATTAAAGAAGCCTGCAAGGTCTTGGATTTACACCTGTTAGACCATATCATCCTGACAGAAGAAAGCTATTACAGTTTTGCAGACGAGGGGCTTTTGTAAGCCCTTTTTTTGTTCCTTAAATTTAAAATAAAACCATTTTTCCAGTTTCTCCTATTGTAAACCATCCTCTTAGGCAGTCCCCAGCCGGAGCAGTCATTCTCGTATCACATAGGCAAAGGTATTTCCGTGTTCTTCACGTCTTTGCAAGGTCAAGCCCTAAAGGGTTTAAATAAAAATCTTCCTGTTGTACTTCGTCCAAAGAGTATTTTTCTTTAAAATCTTGCAAAGCCTAAACACTACCCTTTAAAGCCTATATGAAACGAAAACGACCGCCCCGACCGGAAACGCATAAAAAAAAAGTCAGATTTACGAGAAACAGGAAAAACGGTTATGAAACTCAACTCCCTTACCTCTCAAATCCGCATAAATTTTAAAAGACACAGAATTATGGAAGCAGTAACATTATCAGAAGCAAGAGTTTATGTAGGTACTTACAACAAGTATAATAACGGTTCACTTTTCGGCAAGTGGTTAGACCTTTCCGACTATTCGGACAAGGACGAATTTATGGAAGCGTGCCGGGAACTGCACAAGGACGACCAAGACCCGGAATTTATGTTTCAGGATTACGAGAATATCCCGGAAGCCCTGATTTCCGAAAGTTGGCTTTCTGAAAAGTTCTTTGAGCTTCGGGATGCCATCGAGAAACTAAGCGAAACCGAGCAGGAAGCGTTTTTCGTATGGTGCGACCACCACAACAGTGATATAAGTGAAGAAGATGCGGACGACCTTATTTCTTCTTTTGAGGACGAATATCAGGGAGAATATAAGGACGAGGAAGATTACGCCTATGAAATCGTAGAGGAATGTTACGACCTGCCGGAGTTCGCAAAGACCTACTTTGATTATTCGGCTTTTGCCCGTGACCTGTTTATAACTGATTACTGGATGGATAACGGCTTTGTTTTCCGTTGCGCCTGATTACTAACCGGGTGGAGCAATCCACCCACAACACACCAAGACAATGAAAGTATATAATAAGATAACGACTTTTTTACGATGGTTTATACTTGCTTTTATCATCTATCAGGCAGCCACCAGCACCGCCGGAATGTGGATAGCCCTAATCATAGGCTTTTTTATTATCCGGTTCGTTCTCCGGTTGTTTATCTCTGCCGTTTACTTGTTTTGTATGGCTTTTATTTTCATTGTCCTGCTTTCACTTCTGATTATCTGATAACTCATTTTAAATTATAACAATATGGAAAGTTTAAACAAAAACGGGGTAAGCATTACCCAAACACCGGGAGAAGAAAAATATGTAAAATGCTGTTTAGGCGCATTTAGGGGACAAATTTATTATCAATATGATTACCGCCATACAGACGGCGAACTGTTCAGCACCCTTGCCAAAACACTTGACGAGTGCCGCAAACGGCGGGATGAATGGATGGCGGAAAAAGAAAAGGTACAATAACAACTAAAAAGTTACATTTATGAAAACGACAGAAGTAAATAAAAGGATTATCGGCAGACGTTGCAAGTGCATATTTACGGGCTTACTGGTAACGGGTATTATTGAAGCCGTAGAAGAAAACGAACATTCCGTGCAGGTGAAAGTACGTTTCGACACGCCGCACCAGTGGGGGGATGAACTTTATTCCTATGACTGGTCTTTCGGACGTAAAACAGACGGTTTCGGGTCTTTGAAATATTTGGAACTGTTGCTCGACAAAACGACATTCGATGCAATGATAGTTACTTTCGGCGACCCCATCAGCACACTGGACGGTATTTTTGAGGATGTGAAAACATGGGGTGTCTGTTCCCTGAAAGGCTGGATAGATAGCTACGAAAGCACCCGTTTCACGTCCATAGACATAGACAAGGCAGTTATAACGAGTGAATATAATATGGAATGTGTAAAAGAGTGGTTGGAACATAACACCCTCATAAAGAACATTATAATCGGTTAATGAAGAACGGCGGCAAATGCCGCCGCTACTTTCTTTCCGTGAGCCGAAGCGGACAAAGAAAGATAGCAAAGAAACCGTTTACTATTCCCTATTAAAGAAATTACTATATTTAAGAATTTCTTTTGTAAATAAATCTTTCCTATGAAAAGAAATTTCTACAAATTTCTTAAATGACTGATATTTTGTAGGATAGTCTTTTATAACATCAACAGCAGTAGGATATTTTTTATTTTCGATAGATTTATAATTTTTCCAATATTTATTAATCATATCTTTAATAGAAAACCCTTTTTGTGCAAAAATCCCTTGAAATAACGCAATGGTATCTATACTTATGATAGTAAGTTCTTTAATATACGGATGTATAATGTTTCTTTTAGAAAGTTCTTCTTTAAACCAATTATTGACAATAGCGTTTACTCCAGTCAGTGAAAATATATTGTTATGTGTAACTATTATTGGATATATGTAGCAATTTTTCCTATTATATTTCTTATCGGGGTATTCTTTATTTAAAATCTTCTCGATATTATTAATTAATTGATTGATAGCCTTATCTCGACTTTTGTTGTTACTATTTGTTTCTATAAAAAGCTCTCGGAGCTTCTGAATGAATTTGTCTATGTTACACTCTTCTAAAATATCTTTACCTATTAGATTATCTTTACACTCAAATAGAAATATATACTTCCCATTACGTATATAATAATCAATATCGCCATCTTGCAAATTCTCATAATTCAACTGAATATACTTATTTCCAAAAGCATTTGATAATAATTGATTTGTCAGAGACCTTTCTGAAAATTCTAAACCAATATAGCTTCTAAAATTCTTTATATAAAACAGTGCCTGTGTTTCTTTAAAACTATTATTTATTTCTTTAAACTTGAAATATAAACTTTGATATACTTTTTCACAAAAAAACTCCTCAAATATTATTTTGTATTCATTATTCTCGCTTTGAATTATAGGAGTATTTTTTAATGCCGTGTAATCTTGATTATCATCCCATCCATATTTTTGCAAGCAAAATTTATTAAGAAAATCTTTTTTCTTAATAAAGTCTTTATCTTCTTCGGATATAGAGACTGTAATAAAAGGTGTTTCTAAATTATGCTCATGTATTAGCATACCTATCTGATGAAGATATATGATATAAGTTTTCCACGTAGATATATTATAGAATTTTTCAAATTCTTTTAAATGGAAAGGAAGATTTTTTTCGCAAAACTCAAAGAATATACATGCTTTGATAAGTTGTACCAATCTTAAATAAACAAGATTTTCATCTATGTAACGTTCATGCTCTAAAGCATTATGAAGCATTATTTCTTCTATCTCATAATCCCTTTCTTGTAACGTCCTTTCTTCATTACTTTTTTCATTAAGTAGTAAATATGCTTTTAAAACATTAACATTCTGTTGACTTTCAGAAATACTACTATTTAGAGTTGTATTTTTAAAAGCATACTCAAAAAAATTAAGACTGGTTCTAACGTTAATGATACACGAAGAAACCCCATTTTTTTGTCGTTTTTGAGTTATTGTTTGATATAAAGAGTTGAATAGTGCTTTTTCTTCCTTTGTTAGGAAAGCCCACAAGACATTTTCCTCTTTGTATATCTCATGTACTGTACTAAGTGATAAAAGTTTTATAGCATAATCAATCAAAGTATCTCGCTTAATAGGAGATAGATAACAATCTATTGTTTTTGCTTGTTCATTAAACAAGTCACTATATGTTAATATATTATTTATTATACTCATGTTTATTTTGATACATTGCTTAAAGTAAAGCAATCCTTTTTAATTGGGCAACTAATTGCAATAAAAAAGTCTGTGAATATCCACAGACTTTTTATTCTTTTATTCTAATTCCCTGCCCCATAGTTCCACATCAGTGGGTGCATTACACAAACTGTAAATCGAGCAGAGCCAAGACACCATCAGAAAGGCGAAATAGATATATGCCGCTGTTTTCATTCTTCCTTGTTGTTATCGTTATTGAACGAAAAGGTAAGCTGTTGTATCTGCCCGAAGCTATCCTGAAAATACACATCTACCGTTTGCTGGTCGGTGGATGCAGAGGTATAGTAAAGCCGGAATGTTTCACCCGGAAGCGGGTACAGGGCATTCGGCAGTAAAACCGTCCCATCGGACATTTTCAGCGTTCCCGCCCCGTCCGGCTGGAAATAGCGGATGAAATACTTTGTTTCCTCAAACCGCCCGTCCCGGTGAAGCTGGCAGCGTATTTCTGCCGTTTCACCTACCTTTAATTTTTTCGGAACAGGCATCGTTTCGATACTGAACGGGTAAGACTGCTGTATATCCACGTTGTCACTACACGCACCCACCAATAACAAGGCAGCCACCATGTAGCACCCTGTTAGCATCTTATAAATTACATTTCTCATATACATTATATATAATAGGTTAGTTTATCACATTATAAATTTTAGCCCCACGCCAAACTGTGTATGGAACTTTCCGACTGAAGAACCGAACAGGCATCTTTCCCGTGCGTTAATCAGGAACACCACCCGGTCAGTAATGTAACTTTCCAGTTCCAGCGTCAGCGCACCGCCATAAACAAAACCGTCCTTATCGGTCAGGGTCGAGCCATCGGGCAGCAATTTATCCCCCCAGTTGCTTGTTTCATACCCGGCAAGTGCGGACAATCCCAGCGAAAGAAAAAAGGTTTTCTTCCGGTCGGAAAGGAAGTTCATATAGTAACCGCCCTCACCTGTAAACTGGCTGACTGGTATCTGCAAATCTTTGTAGGGGTAACGCTTTTCGAGGTATTCCCCGCCGACAACCCACCTGTTCCCGTTTTTGGTATAGGTGGAAAGAGCCGCCCCGAAATAATAGGCGAAATCGCTTTTACTGTTCCAGTGAACACCGTCCGCCATGCCGCCCGTAACCTGCAAGCCTTTCATTCCCGGCAGACATCTTTGTGCGTGTGCCTGGTTAAAAGTCAGGCACAGCGCAAAGAGGGATATAATACAACATATCCTTTTCATGTTCATTTGATTTTGAGTTCGTTAATCACTTTGGCTGCCACTACATCCGAATTTTCCACCCGGATAGTTTGGTGTCTGCCCCCGTTCTTTTCCACCAGTTCAATTACTAATATCTTATCGTCAGGGATAGTGAACTGTGGAACGGTGTACACGGTGCGGACGGTACTTTTACCACCGATAACCAGTATCTCGTTATAACTTCGCACCGGGTCGATAACGGTTTCCTGAATTGCCGTTCTTTTGGCTACTTTCTTATCCACAATCTTGAAGCGGATAAAATCGGTATCAAACGGCACATTTGAACTGTTCCTTGTTTGTGTGTGGAAGTAGAACAGCCCGTTATGCGAATAAATGCCCTTTACCAAGAACTGCACCCCGAACCGTTTGCATCCCAAATGCTTTATTTCCCGGTCATTGTTCTTGTAGATGGACTGCATAATCAGCTTTACCAAAAGCGGGCTTTCGTTACCCAGTTCACGGAAATAGATATTCATCCGGGTATGGCTGAAATCCGTTGTGTCCTCATTCTCCAAGAAGTCTTTCATTTCGATGTTCAGCATTTCCGGTTCATGTGCGTATTTTGCATTGAAACTGTAAAAGCTGCCATCCTCACAGATAACGGAAAAATTTGTTTCACCGGGAAAGCCCTCTGTTGTGGCTTTCACCCTGACAACATTTTCCGCCCCGTCCGCTTTTCCGGCAATAATGTAGTTACTGCCTAAGTCCACGTATTTAACGGCAGACGGGAAAATGATATGTACCGTTTTGGCGAACGTCACCTGTACGCCGTAAGGTGTCACCATTTGGCGGTAAGGGAGCTTCTTTGTAATGCCCTGATACAAATCGTTACTTTGTGCTTTCATTGAAACCACGCCCAAGAGTAGGGCAAACATGATAATTAACTTTTTCATTTTGGATTGAAATTTTTATGGTTGATAAATAAATTACTGTTGTTTGGCGTAAAGCATCACCTGATAGTTCGCTTTCAGGTGTACTTTTACCGTTCTGAACTTCTTGGCAAGGTATTGCGAACCGCCTTGCATCAAGCCCCTTGTAATATCCATTGCGACCTGCTGCCCGGCACTTTGCGCAAATGAAATGCTCGTACCCAGTCCCGCACCGATGTTCGCCATCGCTTCCTTTGCCGCTTCCTGTTCCAGTGACGAGGGAACGGAAAGCCCCTTTTGCCCGTCACTGTCGTAAACGGCAAGTTCCACCGGAATGATGTTACCCGCATATTCGAGCGAGGACACCAGTATGTCGAGCCGTTCCCCCTGCACTTTGGCACTTCCTGAAACAAGGCTGTTTTTCGGGACAATCACGTTCCCCGCCTGTAACGGTTCTAACAGCCGGAGCTTGACGGTCTGCCCGTCCATAAGTGTTTGGTCGTTATGAACACACGCCCGGATAGTGTTTTTTCCTATCGAATAACCACTGCCGACCGCCGTATTAAACCCGTAATTGCGTGGCTTGTTGTATTCGGCGACAAATTCGGCGTTGCTCATGGGCTGCTGCAATCCTGAAACCGTCCTGTCCGATACCGATTTTACAGGTGTGGCATTTCCTTTGCCCTGAACAGATGCGGACGGTGCGACCTGTGCAATCTGTCCCGGTTGCGGTGGTACGCTTTGCCCGTTCTGTCCGTTCATATACTTTGCCGCCAGTTCGTAGGATTTTTCCATAAGAGCCACCT
>OJSG01001420.1_pt1 | contig 14954 bp, 15 predicted proteins | sample 1599371 | NCBI WGS metagenome assembly OJSG01 (sample SAMN04168658, study PRJEB22393) | human gut metagenome | biome: human gut microbiome; feature: stool | host: Homo sapiens | collected 2014-03-24
GGTGAGGGAAATGTCTGTTTCTGATTTTGAGGCCAAAGCCGCATCGAAATGACGGAGACTGCGGCTTTGGCCTCAAAATCAGAAACAGACATTTCCCTCACCCGGAAAAAACGGACGGCGGGCATTATGCTGGCGCTGCTGGTAGTGCTGATGGCATGTGTGTTCAGCACACTGGACAACGCCGTGACCCTCCGCCATGCGGGCGGGACGGATATCGGGCAGTGGCCCCGCCTGTTGCTGGCGCTCAGCGGCCTCGCCGCAGGCTTTGTCTTCGATATCCGAAAGCGGAAGTATATGGGGCTTATCATGTACTGCGTGATGATGATGTCGGTTCTGTCCATTGTGGTACTGAACCTGGGCGCTCCGTTCCTGATTGGACTGGTGGTCTTTTACCTGTCCTCGGGTTTTTTCGTTGTCTTTTTCACAGCGGGCTTTATGGAGCTTTCCCGGCATATGCGCCTGCCGTCGCTGTGGGCGGGCATGGGCCGCGCCATGAATAACGTGAGCGCCGCCCTGATCGCCAGCGGATCGGTGGCGCTGCTGTCCACCGGCAACAGCCTGGCCGCCATTGTCATCGCCCTGGTGCTGTTCGTGGCGGTCAGCGTTGTTATGGCTGTGTATACCGCCCGCATGAACGCCGTCAAAGAACCCAAGGAGCCGCCTGCTTCCCAAAAGTCGGACGAAGAGCGAAGGGAGGCGTTCATCGCAAAATACGGGCTGACCGAACGGGAATGGGATGTGTTCTCCAAGATGATTTCCTCGGACAGCAGCGCCCAGGAGATAGCCGACTGCCTGTTCCTGTCCAAGCGGACGGTGGAACGGCATATCTCCGCCCTGTACGAAAAGACAGGCACAAAATCCCGCATCACTATGTACCTGCTTTACCGCAACGATTAACATACTGGCTGACACCCTGCTTTCTCTCCGGAGAGGCAGGGTGTTTTTGTGTGCGGTAACGAATTGTCCTGATGAAAAATATCGTTTTCCCCATCTGAAAAATGAAATTTACGCCATTCGGCATCCGCGAAAGGAAAAATCAGGAAAGAAAAGCACACCTCATCCCCTACTTGGAACGATTAGAAGTTATGCATATATAAAGCCTCAAAATAGTTGCTTTGATTTATATAATATGCACAAGTGGCGGTTCACCGCCACTTGTTTTGATACGATTGGCGGGGTTTACGCATAGACAATCCGGCCTCTTTTCACCTAAAATGAGGACTTAGGAATCTACTTCTTCCCGGCGTCCGCCACGATTCCCCAAAAATTCAGGAGGAAAAGAAATGATGGAATACGTTCAAAGAGAACTTCCCTATGTGCGCTCCTATGTCCTGCGCTCGGTGTATGGTATGCTGCGGCAGGAAGGGATTGCTTTTGGGGAGGAAGCGCCGGGAAAGATTATTGCCGAATGCAGAGCAGACGGAACAGACGTCTCCCTTTCCATAACGGCGGAGGAAAAAGCGTTTGGAACTGAACAGACGATTTCACTGCGCCGCCCCTGCGATGGAATGTCAAAGCAAAATGATACTGCTTTTCGGAATCTTGCCGTGTGACTGATGGGTCGGCACTGCGGTGATGTGCAGGAGAAGTTCTCCGCTCTGTATGGCGATTAAAACGAAAGGAGAGAAACGGAATGCGTCAGGTGAAAAGGCTCCTTCCCTATGTCCGGCGGTATGTGCAGATGGCTGTTTACGATGTGCTGGACGCGGAGGGGGCGGAATACTGGAAGAATGAAAGCGGCGCGGTGGTCGCCCGGCTTTCGGTTTACGGGAACGTCAGCACCTTCAGCCTTTCGGCGGAGATATGCGACACGGGAACCGGACTGACGGTTTCCGTAAGTGATCCCTGTCCCGGCCTGTCGGCCAAGGGAGAGGAACGGGCGGTGACCGCCGTAGCCGATATGGTCGCCCAGTACCTTGAGAACGAGCTGATGATCAACCGCCGCTGTTTCGTGCAGGATCGGCATTATGCTGTGTAAGGAACAGCGGCCGGCCCCAAGCGTGAAATTCTGTCCGAAATGCAGGGCGCCGCTCTCCCGCAGAGCGCTCCAGTGCGATAAAGGGCAAAACGCCGTCTATATCGTTCTGCTGGTCTCCTGCGGCGTACTGGGAATACTGGACTGCAGGCGGAAAAAGGTGGTGGTCGAGGAATAAGGCTGAGAGATAAAACAAAACCGGCAAAAGCGCCTGCAGGCGGGGCTTCATGCAAAACCTGTCCCAGGCAGCCGGCAGGAAAAATTTTTAGAAGGGGCGCCCCTTCTATCCTTTGCTTACACCAAAGGATAAACAATCTTATTTGACAAGGAGGAAACAATCATGAAGCGAAAATTACTTGCAGGTTTGCTGACGCTTTGCATGGCGGCGGGAATGGCCGTACCGGCAGCCGCAGCCACTACGCCTGCTGAACAGGAGCCGGGCGCTGACGGCCCGAAATACACACACGTAGACCACGTTTTGAATGAGGATACGCCTAGTACCAACATGGATATACTGGTTATGCCCGGCGAGAGTTTCACCGCACAGCCCAACATGGACATTCACAAGGGCAATTGCGCGTGTATCACGGCGGACTATCAGTATTGGAAGTATGTAACTACGGTTCAATTCATGAATGCAGACCTGTATTTGGGATATGTTAATATTCCTAATTCTAATTACAGTGCTCATGAACCGAGGTATGTAAGTGATGGCTATTTAACAACCAGCACGCCGGATTTGTCAAAGCTGGAACCCATAACAAAATATTATGACAATGCGATAAAGATTGCCATTGAAAACAAGTTATTAGAGATCGACCCATCAGCCTATGGGGAAGAAGAATATAGTAATTTACAGTCCGCTTTGGAAGCGGCATGCGAACTTCCGGGGCATACTTTCAATGCAGGATATGTTAACAATACTGGTTTACCCATGCGTTTAGACGCTTGTTATGCCGGCGGTAAAAAACTCGATGGCGAGGAAGTGGGCACAGAAGGCTGCGGACACGTCGGTCATGGGCCTGTACGATCGATGTATGGCGGAGGTTTCTCTCAGTTCTATGTTACCTTTTATGAGCCTTATTACAATATAAACTATGAAGGCGTGGAAAACTATTTTACCGAGGAAGAATTGGCGGATTTGCCTGACCGCTATTATATCCAGCGGGAAGAGCAGCAGATTGTTCTGCCAAATCCTGTTCGGCCCGGCTATCATTTTAAAAACTGGAGAGAATCAGGGTATGATACAATTATTGGTTCGGGTGAAACAAAAACGGTAAAAGACGGTAAAACCTTTATAACCTTTGATTTTGAAAACGTTTTAAAATACGGGGCAGGGGACCTAAACTTGGCGCCAATCTTTACAAGAGGCTGTACGGTTACTTTCAATCCCAACGGCGGAGCATTGAAGGACGGGGAAAAAGCTGTCCGTGAAATTGACGAGACAGGCACAGAAGACAGCAAGTTCTTCGATGTCAGCACAGTAGCTCCTGTGCGTGAGGGTTATATCTTTGCGGGCTGGTCTTTCTCGCCGTCTGGCGAACGTAACAGCATAATTGCAAACACCGCAAATTCTGACTGGTTTGCCGATTGGGAAAGCTATTACCGCAGCTTACAATACGGTGAAAACCCCGCTTCCACCAGTATCTATGACATACAGCTTTATGCTGTGTGGGAGAAAAATGTTACCGAACTGACCAACTCCGACACCAACGTTTCCATCTCCCTGACCGACGGTGTGCCGGAGGACGCGACCCTTTCCGCTGATACTATCGCGCAGGAAAGCGTACTGGGAAGCCGTCCGGAACTGAAAGAGGAGCTGCCGGGCCTGCTGTCCATTTACGACATCAGCGTCCGCCAGAATGGGGAAACCCTTGAAATCAAGGACAATCCCATGACGGTGAAAATCCCGCTGAACGACCACCTGAAAGGCTACAAATACTATCAGGCGGTGTATCTGGGCGACCCATTGGAACGCTTTGACGCGGTGGTGGAAGGAAACTTCCTCGTGTTTGAAACCGACCATTTGAGCCAGTACGCAATCCTTGGTTCTAACCCCACCGACCCAACTGACCCCACTACTCCAACAGATCCCACCGATCCGGCTGGGCCGACTGACCCGACCACCCCGACAGACCCCGCTGACTCGGCTGACCCAACCGACCCAGCCAAACCCGAACAGCAGGGCAAGCCTTCTGAGCAAATAGAAAGCCCCCAGACCGGGGACAGCAGCAATATGGCGCTGTGGATCAGCCTGATGATGGTTTCCTGCGGCGGATTGCTGGGGATGCTGTTCTACAAACGGAAAAAAACAGCGGCCGGGAAATAAGGCTTAAAGAAGGTTATTCGTTCCGCCCTGGCTGCCTGAACCGGCGCACCGGGGAACGGATGGCATAGAACACCGAGAAAAAAGGGGGGGGGTGACACACCAAAAAGAATGATCAAACCCGTGTATTCACATAAATGTTATCTTGAAAGGAGAAAAATCAATCATGAAACTAAAGCGCAAACTTCTTGCAGGACTGCTGACGCTTTGTATGGCTGTTGGAATGGCTGTGCCGGCGTTTGCGGCGAACGGCCCCTCGTCCGGGGACATGAGCGCTGCATGGGTGCAGCTGTATGATAGCAGTGTAGAAGAACCCGATGGCTATGTACTTTATAGCAACGGCGGCGAGGCTGACACGGTGGAGGGCGCTGTCTATGACAAGGCTACCAACACCATCACCCTGACAAACTACAACCACCCGGAAATGACCCTTGCCACCAACGAGATGGGCGACGATTTGAAGCTTCATCTGGTGGGTGACAATCATATCGCCGAACTGGTTGTATGGGGCTTCGGCTGGGGCGGCAATCTGGAAATTACCGGAGACGGCTCCCTGACCATCAATGAAAACAAAACGTCTCAGACTGCGGCGATCCGCTTTATGGCCGAGGGAACACCGGGTCTGCTCAAGGTCGGCTCAAACGCTTCTGTGACAGCGTATAAGAGCGCAGGTGAAAACACTTATTCTGCGGCCTTTGTATCGACAACATCCTCAACCCTTCCCTTCACAGGTAATCTGGAAACAGAGCTTGCCCTGACCGCCAATTCCGGCATCGAGGGGGAGACCACCGAAAGGGAAAATGTCATATATGAAAGTAACTATGTTGCTCAAGACTGGAAGGTTCTCACCAAGGGCGAGGACGGAAAGAAATACGGCGTTAATTACGGAACAATCTACACCGGCAGCGATTTAACAAACGGCAAGCCTGTGGGCTATATCCACGAGCTGGTGAAGGTGGAAGGACTTCCTAGCCAAAAAGAATATCTTGCCGTTCAAATTGCTACCGTTGACGGACTTGAAAAGGACGTTCTGCCTGAGGGATATACCGACTCAGGGGAAACCATCAGCGCCAAAATAGGCGATATCAGCTCTATGACAGTGCTGATCAAGGACGGGCAGAGATTTTATTGGGGAGTAGACCCGAATCATTCCCAGTGGTTGGTCTATCAGACCGCCGTTGATAACGTAACTGCGGAGGATTGGGGTCAGACAACCCTGACAAAAATTGTAGTGCCTGTGGCTGGAGAAGGCGTCAGCGGTGCGACCGAAGAAGATATTCCGGCAGGCTATACCACCAACGTGGTAAAGACCGGCATGTATAGCTACTACTGCACCAATGATGTGATCAAAGTATCCCCGTCCGGGACTTCTACCGATCCGGGCACTGATCCTGGAACAAAACCTGGTGAGGATACTGGCGCCAAAGATCTGACTGCTTCCGAAACCGGTGTTTCCATCTCCCTGACCGATGGAGTGCCAGAGGGTGCAGAGCTTTATGCCGACACCATTGCACAGGAAAGCGTGCTGGAAAGCCGTCCGGAGCTGAAAGAGGAGCTGCCGGGCCTGCTGTCCATTTACGACATCAGCGTCCGCCAGAATGGGGAAACCCTTGAAATCAAGGACAATCCCATGACGGTGAAAATCCCGCTGAACGACCACCTGAAAGGCTACAAATACTATCAGGCGGTGTATCTGGGCGACCCATTGGAACGCTTTGACGCGGTGGTGGAAGGAAACTTCCTCGTGTTTGAAACCGACCATTTGAGCCAGTACGCAATCCTTGGTTCTAACCCCACCGACCCAACTGACCCCACTACTCCAACAGATCCCACCGATCCGGCTGGGCCGACTGACCCGACCACCCCGACAGACCCCGCTGACTCGGCTGACCCAACCGACCCAGCCAAACCCGAACAGCAGGGCAAGCCTTCTGAGCAAATAGAAAGCCCCCAGACCGGGGACAGCAGCAATATGGCGCTGTGGATCAGCCTGATGATGGTTTCCTGCGGCGGTGTTATAGGTATGGCGGTTTACAGCAAAAGAAAAAAACTGCATGCTAAATAACAGATGATTGAGATTTCATCTCATTGACAACATCAGTTACAGGCGGTGACGGCTTAAAAACCGCCACCGTCTTTTTTGTGCTAATTTAAGCGATGGAACTATTAACAATGAAAAAAATTATAATTGTGGCGGTATGCCTGATAATTGCGGCTTTATCTATTTATAAAATTTCAGGGTATTTGCTGGAAATGCTGGAAAGCCAAAATTTGAACGATTCACTTACGAAGGAAGCAGTAATGAAACTTCCACAGGACGCTGAAAGCAACCAGTCGGAACAAGAATCTGTACAGGAAACTGCGCCGATCATAGTAGATTTTGAGGTTTTACAGACAGAAAACAAGGACATCATCGCATGGCTGCACTGCCCCGATACCAAGATAAACTATCCGGTGGCGCAGAGCGAGGATAACAGCTACTACCTTCGTCGCCTGCTGGACGGCTCTTGGAACACGGCAGGGACCATTTTTATGGACTACCGCAACAGCGCAGATTTTTCAGACCGGCATACTGTGATTTACGGACATAATATGAAGAATGATACAACGATTTCGTTGTCCATCGCCATATCGAGAATGTTCTTTCGGGGATCAGTCATTCCGACCTGCTGTTCAAGTGCCTTGTCCAGTGTGCTTCGTACAATGGGGTTCTTGTAAAAAAATCCTCTCGACAATCCTGTCTTAGCAATCAGCTTCGGAATCGTTATTTTCTCTCCCTCATCCAGCATTTTAAAGATTGTCTTTTTAGCAAGTTCAATCTTGTCCGCACTGCTCTTTCGGTTACAGGCGACCATCTTTTCGTATTTGCTCATATTCATCCTCCCATCCGTCTAAGTTGTTTAATATTATCGCCGAGAGCTTCTGCCGTGCCTTTCGGGTTTCATCGGCAAGTAGTTGATTGCTCATCTTGCGATAGTATTTTACATTCCGGACACTGCTGTGTCCCAGCAACTTGGCGATAGTCCAATCATCCAGATGCATTTCTGTCAGCTTTACGCCGTAATAATGCCGGTAGATATGTGTGCTGAATCCGAAGAGCTCACCGTTGTCATCCCTTAAGTCCTTGTCGTAAATCATCGCCGTGACTCGATATTGCACTTTGGTATATGGCATAGCGTGTGCTGTATCTTTATCATCCACGAAGATGTAAGGGGTATCCCCGTATTTTTCTTTGGTATAATCAATTGCCATTTGGATTAAAGCTGCAAGCTCTGCACTGATTGGTTTTTCATAAGGCTTTGTTTTCATTTGCCGGATTCGGATAATGATTTCACCGTTTTTTTCCGACAGGCAGTCGGGAGCGAGCGTCAGTGTATCAGAGATTCGTGTGCCGAGCATTTGATGGATAATCATCAGCCTTGCAGTCTGCTCATCCAGCTTGACAATCTCCCGGTTGAGGCGCTTGAGTTCTTCGTCCGAATAAGTTTTGAAGGCTGCTTTCGGCGTCTGCGGAATATCTCTTGTAAGAAACAGCCCGATTAAATTCGGATAATCACACATCTGACCGATGCTTTCCAGCAGGCAGCGCAGGCGGTTTAGGTCTGCATGGAAATGTTTGGTTTCCGTTGCCTCTGTTTTGAGGTAGGTAAGATATTCTTCAACCACCTTGCGGCTGATGTCCTTGCAGGACTGGATGTCTGGCTGCCGTTCTTCAAGATACCGTGACAACCTCCGCACTGCTGTCAGTTCTTTTATCACGCAGGCGATGGCTTCGCTTTGCAGGTTGAGGTAGATGCCTTTTTTCACTTCCTGCCGGATACCGTCCTGCGATATCTTTGTGAAGTTTAAGGTTCGGACTCTCTTGATCGGATTGGCTCTGAACTCGATGCCGAGCTTATCAAGCTCCCAGATATCCTTTTCTTCTTCCTGGCGGTTATCCGTTGAGAGGAATTTCAACATGCGTTCAAGGTAGGATATTTCCCGAGCCTTTACCATTAAGGTGTTTCCGTTGATGGCGGTCTGTCTTTTATATAAAGGCATCTGTTCCTTGAACATCCATATTTTAAACCGCTTTATCCATGCCTCTGCACTTATGTCATGCAGGCTCGAACCGGGTTTGGCAGTATCCTGTAAAAACCGGCACACCTTTTTGAACTGCTGCAGGCCGTTATACAGCCTCGTTAAACAGACCTGCGTGCTTCGCCACTTTATAAAATCCGTTATTTCCTCACGCAGCTTTGATGCCGGTATCGGTTCTAAGTCGTAATATGGATTTTTGTTGATCTGCTTTTTCAAGAATTTCGCTTTCTCTGCCTCGTCATATAAATCCCATAAATAAATCCGGTTATCCATCTGTCTTTTCACCTCTTTTCATGCAAGCCGCCAGACTGTGCCGGCTGAAGTATTCCTCGCTTGCTTTTTCAATTTTCTTTGGCATATAGTCGATATACTGCTCGGTCATTTCTTCGTAGTCATGACCGAGGTAATCACGGATACTCTGCAGCGATACGCCCGTGTCGTAAAAATAGGTCGCTATCGTATGGCGGTAATCATGGGATTTGAACACATAGCCGCCGTTCTGAATGTTGTTGAGTTCGCAGTATTTCAACATATTGTAGCGGAAGGTTGACTTGCAGTATGCGCCGCCTTTTGCATTTTGGAATACATAATCATCCGCTTTGATGCCATGCTTTTTCAGATAAACCTTCGTTAGCTTATACAAGGCGTCCGGAATCGGGATTCGCTTATAAGTTCTCATCTTTATCTGATACACCTGAATCCAAGCGTCCTTGCCCTGTATGTAGTAGGCGTTGCCCTTTAAGGTGCATACCTCGCTGATGCGCAGGCCGACTCCCCAAAGGTGCAGGTACATGATCCTTATCGTTTCGGGGAAACAGCAGAGCTTTTCGAGAATTTCATCCGCGGCCTCTTGAGCTACACTCCGGTCAAGATGCCGTGGGATTATTTTCTTCAGACAGCATTCTGCATCGAAGGGTATCCGTTCAATGTACTGCCGAACCTTGAGAAAATTGAAGAAGTGCTGTATGCACATGACATTCTTATTGTAGGTTTCAGCTTGTACCGATCGCTGTCGCTGTTTTTTGAAGTAGTCATCCATCTGTGCCGGAGTCACCGAGCATACATCCTCATTTTCATCTTGGCATATATCGTTCAGAAAATTTCGGATAGCAGAATGTTCTCCGCGAATCACACTCACCGACAGGTTGGTGATGCCAAGTCCGTATCGGATGTATTTTTTCAGTAATTCCCGGTTTTTCTTATGCGTAACTTCTGTGAAGGAGATTGAGGATACCGGACTTGCCGCATCCAGCCTTTCTGGCTGTATCTGAAAACGTTCCATGTACCAGACATGGGCATTCCAGTTAATCTTTTCGGTCTGCATGAACAGTGCTTTTCGGCAAAAACTTATGATTCCGACTCGGTTGCAGGGTTTGAGCCGTTCACTGTCAAGGCCTTTGAATTGCTGTTCCTGCGCCAGCTCCATCTGCTCGATGTCATCGATTTTTTCGTCTGCGCAGAAATCGTACAGTTCTCTCAGTCCTAACAGATGCTTGCGCCTTGTTTCAAAGGCTGTGTCATTTTCTAACGCATAGTGCAGGATATCGAAAATCTGCCTTTTCAGCTTCTCCGGTACAGCCCGTGTAAAATCCCATGCCAATTCGTGTTTCTTCGTGGCTTTTCGGAACATCGCCCGGATGTCCGGGTTGGGATGATACAGCAGGAACAGGATTGTGTTCTCATAATTCGGACGGACAGGTTTTCCATCCGCTGCAATGTGGATTTCTTTACTTACCGAATACTGCTTTATCCTATCAAACGAGACCAGATAGTGACGATATTCTGCCGAGTCTGTATGATCTGGCAGCCATTTTTCAAACCTTACCCTTGCCGGATAGTCAAGGTCAGCTATGGTTTCCATGTCTTCGCTCACCATGAATTCAATCACTTTGCCTTTATACGGATTTTTGACTTCGGAGGTTTCTTTCTGCAGCCGTGCTTGCAGAATCGAAGCGTCCTGTTGTGTTTCAACCTGTTTTAATGCAAGCACCGCCATTTCATTCCACATCCTTTATAGCAAATTCTTGATGCCGTACAGATCCGAGTGCTTCTCATAAAATTCCCGGCTTGCTTCCATGAGCTGATCGTCCAGTATGCCGAGATATTTAACCGTTGTATCAAGATGCTTGTGACCGAGGGCTAACTGTATCAGTTCCAGCACCCAGCCTGAATTCCGTCTTGATACGGCGTAGTATCTGCGGAGCATATGAGGAGTCAGCTTGATTCCTGTTTTCTTTTCCATCCGTTCCAGCATATCGTAAACGCTTTCCACCCTCATCGGTCTGCCAGCGGTCTTTCCTTTTATATTGATGAACAGCAGATTCTGATGCTGGAGCAGACTCCGGTATTCCGACAGATAATGCATAAGGAACTCGAAGGTGTCGTTGCTTATCTTCGCTGAACGGTATTCCGCATTCTTGGCGCGGGCATCGTTATCGTTATCATCCCGAAAGTACACCTTGAGGTTATGCTGTTTATAATCAATATCTTTGGTATAATCCAAGCCGAGGATTTCTCCGATGCGGAAGCCGGTTTCTGCTATCAGCAGGAGTAGAAGCTGGTCACGGATGTTGGTGCAGGCTTGGAGGATATCAACGATTTCAACCTCGTCTGCCGCACGGACATCCCTGTCTTTTTCTTTCATATATCCCTTATATTTGGATGCTGTTGTAGCTGTGGAGGATCATCGCTTTGAACAGCATTGGGGGATTGACCTGATTGCAATAGGACGAGCTGCATGGAATAATCTGATTTCATGGAGCTTGAGAGAGGGTGGAAGTACAATCACCCAGCAGCTTGCCAAAAATATGTATTTCACGCAGGAAAAGAGCTTCATCCGAAAAATTGCAGAGATGTTCATGGCGTTCCGTTTGGAAAACACCTATACAAAAGATAAAATTTTAGAACTCTATGTTAATTCTATATATTTCGGTGATGGCTACTATTGTGTTCGGGATGCCAGTCGAGGATACTTTGGAAAAGAGCCTATTGATATGACTGGATATGAGAGCACCCTATTGGCAGGTATCCCTAACGCACCATCCGTTTACTCATTGACAGCAAATCCTGACTTGGCAAAACAACGCCAACAATATGTTATTCAACAGATGGTGAGATATGGTTACATAAGCGAGGACGAGGGAAAAGAACTGTCGCAGTAAGGAGGATGAAATAAGAATGAAAAAATACTTGTTGTAGATGATGACTTAGATTACTTAGCGTTTTTAGTTACTGTTTTGGGAAAAGAATTTGAAATTTATGTAGCATCTGGTGTTAAAGAAGCCTTACAGGTGTTGGGAAATATCGAAATTGATGAAATTTGCTCCGATTATAGCGAAGGATGGCACCGGCTTAGACTTGCTTAGAGAAATACGTCAAAAGGATTTGACAACACCATTCCTGCTTATGTCTGGTGGTGATGATAAGAGGCTCGAAAAAGAGGCTAAGCAGTATAGCGGGGGATTTTGTTGTAAAACCGATTATGACTTCTTGTCGAAGGTGCGGGAATTAGTAAATATTGAAACATGATATTTCTATCATCTGCCAAGCGACAGTAAAAGAAAACCCCATCATGCATAGAGAAAAAATGAGAAAGTGTCTGCGGGAGTTCGTATTATTATGGTGAATAGCAAGTTTAGGGGAAACGAATGAAAATCATTATCGAAAAACTGAAAATTGCTACTAAAATTCTAATCATGTGTATTTTTTTCATTACTGCATGTATTTTTTTCATATTCTTAAGTGTATGTGAAATATTGACAAGCGCTTTTATAGAATGGACAGACGGAGACTCAAATCTTTAGCTGGAGGAGGAATGAATTGAAAGACGAATTTGTAGAATCTTTTTTTGCAGAAAGTAATACGAATATCAGCACAGCTTTCAGAAAAGCCTATTAATATACCAAGTTGTTTCTGTGTAAGATGATTTTTCTTTCTTAAATGCTTTAGTTTTTCTCCGAATGTAATCATAGTGATGTTTTCCCTTTGTCTACTGATTTTAATGATCTGGGTGCCGGTAATAAGCCGGCACCTGTTATAAATCTTTTTCTATTCTCCTGTACTTCCAAAAGCATGGGTTCCCCGCTTGTTACCGAGATTAAATACAAAGTCTGCAATGATCACGGGTGTGATGACAAGCTGCCCGATCCGCATGTCCTTTGAGATTGACTGTCTGAAATTACTGATATTGCTGATGATCGCATGGATCTCTCCGCGATATCCGGAGTCTATAGGAGGCAGCTCACAGACCAGTCCTTTTACTGCCATGCTGCTTCTCGGAAATACAAAGCCGGCATATCCGTCAGGAAGTTCCAAACCAAATCCAAGAGGCACTTTTATAATCTCCCCGGGTTTTAAAGTACAGTCAAAGGGAATATATACATCTGCACCTGCATCATTTGCGTGCAGCCTGAGGGGAGAATGTTCCGGAACCAATCCGAAGTCAATCAGCTTTATTTTCATTCTGTTTCACCTCCGGTCAGATATGGATAATCCTGATGAAGGATCTCATGAGGAAGGAGAAGTCTGCTGATCGGATGACCGCAGGACATTTATCCCGCTGACAGTATGGATATGCCATACTTGTTCGTGAAGAGTTCAGTTGCCTTGAATTTATCATGAACAGGGACACGATCAACTGGATTCTGAAAAAACTGAATACAGGAGGTCGAATATGGAGCATTTACCAAAGAAAATCCATCAAAACGGCATCAGCTACACGCTGGTGGGAGACTACTACATCCCCGATCTGGAGCTGCCGGAGGAAAGCCGCCCCATTGGGCGGTGGGGCCGGATGCACAAGGCGTTTCTGCAAGAACACCGGCCCGGCCAGTACAATGCACTGCTTCTGTCGGAAAAACTCTGGACATATCTTGCTGACCTGAACGAACAGGCCGCTGACCGGCTGGCGTGTATTGTCTCGCAGATGCAGGAGGCAGAGGGTGTCACCGAGGAACTGAAAGCCCGTGACCAGCTTGCGTGGGTCGGGGGCATGAACAGCATCCGCAGCCGGGCAGAGGAAATCATCCTGTCTGAGATGATTTTTGTCTGAGGGAGGTGGGCGCATGATTCTGGAAGAAATGTATAACGGCAGATTTTATCCCTGTGAAACGGTGGTCGCTGATTCATCGAGGTTCAAGCAGGCAGTCAAAGCCAGTGCCGCCCTGATGGACACTTTATCTGAGCGTCTGAGCAAAGAGGACTATGCACTGGTTGAAGAACTGCGGGAGCAGGTGGCAATCGCTCAATGTGAGGAAAACGAAAGCCACTTCAAATACGGCTTTTCGGCGGGGCTGCTTGTCCAGCAGGAAGCCCATGCGCAGATGTCGCAGAAAAACAAAGAATAGCATCTTCAATAGTGGCTGTTCCCAAACTGGGAACAACCACCACAACAGAATACTGCTTCATAAAAGCCATTTGCCAATCAACCGGCGGATGGCTTTTTTGCCGCTCCCGGATATGGAAATTTTACTTCCGCTTACGTCTGGCCTTGCGGTTGGGCGGGATGGGGCTGGCCTTTCCTCTCATATTGTTGGGGCTTTTGAGCTGCTTGGACAGGCTCAGTATCCGCAGGAACGCCGAGAAGTCCTCCGAGGAAATCTTCTCAAAGGGTATCTGCAACTTATCGCAGAACTCGTGGATCAGCATTTCTGTATCGCTGCCCTGTCCTATGGCCTGCTCAAATTTTTCCTTCACATCATCCAGCGTGGGCTGCGGGTCGGCGGTGGTCTTGTCCTTGCGGTGTGCTTCCCGGATGTCCCGGACGATGCTGTCCAGATCATCGTGCATGACGTGGCTGTAAAAATCGCTTTCCTGCACCTGCCCCAGTTCCAGCGTCCGCATATAGAGGTCATCTTCTCCGGGCGCATATTTGCTCATGACGGTCTGCCGGGTGGCCTCCAACACCAGATTCATCTGCTCCACCCGCATATTGGCGATCTGGTCGATACAGATTTCCATATCTATCATCAGCCGCCGGAAATTCGGGTGGGTAGCCAGTTCGCAGAGAAGCCGGTTGTTGATTTTGCCGCTGCTCAAAAGTTCCACCATATCATCACTCAGATGCAGAGATTGAAGTTCTGTGTTTGGGTGATTTTTATTTTCCGTCAGCCCCATCAGATAGTCGGTGGACACACCGTAAAAGTCCGCCAGCGTTGCAATCGCAAACGGGCTGATGTCCTTGTAGTCATCGGTTTCGTATTTTCCCAGCGCGGATTTAGACAGGCCGGTCTGCTCCGCCAGTTGTTCCAGCGTCAGGTGCTTGTCCACCACCCGCAGGTCTTTGAGCCGCTCCGGGATTGTCAGCTTTGCGTACATCCAAAGCCCCCTCTCTCGTTATCGTTTTTCAGTGATTACACCCATTATAGCACGATTCCATAAGCGTGGAAATATGCGGATTTCGGGCGTTTTTCCGACGTTTTGGATATACGGGAAAGGGCCTATTTTTTCGGTAGACTGGTTCTTGTAGACAGGCACAGAACCTTGAAAATCGAATGACCGGCTGCAAGGGGTATGGCCTTCGGGGAAGTGACGCCAGGACAGAAATCGAGCGCACCAAAGAGGCCGATACGCCGG
>OJSG01001447.1_pt1 | contig 14595 bp, 9 predicted proteins | sample 1599371 | NCBI WGS metagenome assembly OJSG01 (sample SAMN04168658, study PRJEB22393) | human gut metagenome | biome: human gut microbiome; feature: stool | host: Homo sapiens | collected 2014-03-24
CGCCGGTCTCCTTGGTGTACTCAGCGGCCAGATCCTGCCAATCCTGATCCTGCTCGGGCTTGAAGTTCAGGTAGTAGACCTTGCCGGCAGCTGCGGGAGCGGCAGAAGCTGCGGTAGAACTGGCGGTGGAAGCAGCGGTGCTGCTGGAGGAACCACCGCAGGCAGCCAGACCGAGGGCGGCAGCAGAAGCGCCGGCGACTTTCAGGAAATTACGACGAGAGATCATTTTTTTCATAATTGTTCTCCTTCTTCATCATGTGATATACACATTCCGCCTGGCAGCGGAAATGAGACGAAATAAATCAGACAGCCCTTACGCTCTCACCGACCTGCAGCTCAGGCTGGAGGGTGATCTTCTGGGCCGGGGCGCCATGCTCGATCTGCCGCACCAGCAGCTCGATGCTCTGGAGCGCGATCTGCTCGCCGGGCTGGACGATGGTGGTCATCACCGGCACACAGTAGCGGGACATCGAGATGCCGTCGAAGCCGATGACCGATATATCTTCCGGCACCCGGAACCCGGCGCTCACCAGCGCCCGGATGGCACCGAAAGCGATGACATCGCTCATGGCGAACAGGGCGGTGAACTCGGCCCGGCGGGCCAGCAGACTGTTCATGGCGTGGTAGGCAGACTCGAAATCGTAGTTGGACAGGCCGTAGAGCCGGTCGTCAAAGGTGAGCCCGGCATCCTCCATGGCATCCTGTGCGCCGAGGCGGCGCATCCGACTGGGGTAACTGGTGGCCGGACCACCGAGAACTGCGATCTTCCGGTGGCCCTGCGCGATGAGGTGGGAGACGGCGGTGCGGGCCGCAGCCCGGTCATCCACGCCCACCATCGAGAGGTTCGGGAAATCCAGTTCGTCGGAGACCAGCGTCGTCAGCACCGAGGGGACGGTGATGTTCGCAAAGCCCTGCTGGAAGTTGGCCACGCTGCCGCCGAGGAATATCATGCCTTTGGGCTTTATCTCCCGCAGGATCTTTTGGGCGGCGTCTATCTCGTTGGCATTCTCGTCCAGGTAGGAGACGATGCCGCTGTACCCGTAAAGGGTCGCGGCCCGCTGCAGCTGAACGAGGAAGTCCGAGAAGAAGAGGTTCCGGGTACCCTTGACCACAAAGACGAGGCTGCGGGACTGCTGGATCTTCAGCTGCCGGGCGTTGGTGTTCGGCACGAAGCCCGACTCCCGCATCATCTGAAGCACCTTTTCTTTCGTTTCGGGACGCACATCCGGCCGGTCATTGATGACGCGGGAGATGGTGCTGACGGAACAGCCGCTCAGACGGGCAATGTCTTTGATGGTCATGTTCGGCATCCCGGGAAGCACCTCTCTTTCGGTCGAAGTTCTGGTTTTTACTGAAATCGTGCGGGAACGATGTCGGGAACGGTTTCAGTGACTATAGTATGGCATAATTTGTGGAATAAATCAATAACCCTGAAACACTTTTGGCAGAATTGCATAACAAATCGACCCTCCTTTGTGCAGGTTGATTTGCCCGCAGAGCGAAAAGCAAATTGATTTCCGGTAATTCCCGGTACACGTCAGAATCTCCCGGGACGACCGTACTCTTTTGTAACTTTTAGAGCAAAAAAGCGCGTTCTCATGCAGGATGGATACAAGCTGAACCGACGGGCCGGAGCAAAAATAAGCCGAAAAAATCCCGGTATCCCTGCCGCCGGAGCGGAAAGGATACCGGGAATGAGATCTCTGGGGTCTACTCGGCGCGCAGGGCCTTGACGGGATTGCACTTGGCTGCGCCGCGGGCCGGGATGATGCCGGCCAGAATGGTGAGCAGGGTAGCCAGTGCCACGAGGAAGAGGGCTGCATCCACGGGCAGGGAGGCAACGAGGGTCGAAGTGCCGGAGACTTTCTGGATGATGATGTTTCCGGGGATGAGCAGTATCTCGCTGAGGACGATGCCCATGACGCCCGAGCAGAGGCCGATGATGAAGGTCTCTGCGTTGAACACCTCGGAGACGTTCCGCTTGGAAGCGCCGATGGCGCGCAGGATGCCGATCTCCTTCCGGCGCTCGAGGACGCTGATATAGGTGATGACGCCGATCATGATGGAGGAGACGACCAGCGAGATGGAGACGAAGGCCACCATCATGCTGCTGATCATGTCCACGATCTCGGTCACGCTGGTCATCAGGGTACCCACGAGGTCGGTGTACTGCACCATTTTTTCGTCTTCACCCTTTGCAGACATCCCGGCGTTGTAGGCATCCAGCTTTTCCAGGATGATGGCCTTGCTGGCGAAGTCCTTCGGATAGATCTTGATCTGGCTGGGGGCGGCCTCGTCCGCGTAGCCGAAGGCCGTCAGGTTGGCCTCATAGGTGGCGGAAGAGGAGCGGAGGGTGGAGCGCATCAGCTCGGTCAGCTCGGAGGCGGTCATGTTGAGCTGGATGGCCTTCTGGAAAGCCGACGCGTCGATCTTGATGGCGCTCTCCATCTGGCTGCTCAGCTTGCCGATGTTCTGCTGGATGGCCGTCTTGAGCTGGGACTGTATCTGGTCCTGGAAGGTGACGATGCCCTTCTGGATGGCGGCGTCCAGCTGGCTTTTCAGCACCTCTGTGATTTGGTCGGAGTAGGTCTCCATCACGGTCTGGATGGTGGTCTGCAGAGCGCTCGAGAGCTGCCCCTGCAGCTTGTCCGGGTCAACGAGGTCTTTCATGGACTCGGCCATCAGCTTCTGGAACCGCTCGGTCTTGAGGTAGGCAGAGAAGCTCCACTTCTTGAAGTTGAGGATGCCGTTGCCGATGATATACTTTTTATAGTCCTTGAAGATCTTTTGCACGAGCTCCTGCAGAGCCTCCGGCGAGACGGAGAGGTCCAGCTCTGCAAAGGCGTCGCTGAGGTCGATGTCGGGCAGCTCGTCGATGTCGAGGGAAAAATCCGAGAAGTCGATGAGGCTGCTCAAATCGAAACTGCCGCTGCTGAGGTCAAAGGCACCGTTCAAATCGAAGTCGAGGGCATCGGCATCAAAAGAGAAGGCATTCTTGAGGGTGTTGGTGTCGATGGAGAAGAGGCTGGTCAAATCGAAGTCGCGGAGACTCTCGGCCTTGCCGAAGCTCTCGCCGGTGAGGACGTTGGTGGCGGGGTCGGCCATCTGCTGTTTCACGATGTCGCTGTCGGCAGCGTCTTTCATGACCTTCTCGGTCAGGGAGGCGGGGTAGGCGATGCCGGAGGTGAGCATGGAAGCGGAGGCGGTGTAGTCCGGCTGGACGATGCCCACGATGGTGATGTCCTCGCCGTTCTCCACCAACTGCTGCATATAGTCCTTGTCGTCGGCCTTGCTCTTCCAGATGCCGTAGGTGTCGTCGTAGACGTAGGTGTCGGCGCTGTTCACCAGCTTGAACTTCAGGCCCATCAGCTCGTCGTAGCTGTAGGTGCGGAAATCGCTGGGGACATCGACGTTCTGGTTCTGGGCAAACTGCTGTATCATCTTGTCCAGCTCGGCGGAGTCCCGCAGACCCATGGAGTAGAGGGCGTAGTCGGTCACAGTGCCGTATTTGCTCAGCACGGCGACACATTCGGTGGGCTTTTCGGGCCAGCGGCCGGCCTTGACTTCGTACTGGGACTTATAAAGGTCACTGTTGGCGGGCAGCTGATAGAAAACGCTGGTGTTGCTGCCCATGCTGTTCATCAGGCTGCTGGTGACGGAGGTGGAGCCGGAACCCGAGCTTCCCAGACCCAGCATCGAGAGGGTGGAGTCCGGGTTGACCTGATGCACACTGCCGTCGGCGTCCTGCCGGTAGATCTGGGGCGAGACGCTGTAGGAATACTCGATGGAGGTGGCGTCATCCGCAATGGTGGACTCGTCGCTGTCGAGATATTTCTTTAAGGAAGTGAGGTCGTTGGACGTCAGGCCCGACACCATCTTGGTGATGAGCTGGCGGACCGAGACCATTCCCTCCACGCCGCCGGAGGTGTCCTTTTTGCCGTCCTCGTCGGTGGGCAGGCCGGTGGCTGTGGTGCCGCCGCTGCTGCCCGAGGACAGAAAGCTCGTGATGTCCACGCCGCTGCTCAGGATCTGCAGCGGGTATTCGCTCAGGGTGGAGCGCTCCATGTCGGCGATGTAGGCGTTGACGCCGGTGGACAGCGAGATGATGAGGGCGATGCCGATGATGCCGATGCTGCCCGCGAAGGCTGTGAGCAGGGTGCGGGCCTTTTTGGTGCGCAGGTTGTTGAAGCTCAGGGCCAGCGAGGTGAGCCACGACATGGACGAACGGCCCATGTTCTTATGGATGGGAGGGGCAAGCTTTGTGTCGTCCGGCTCGAAGGGGCGGGTATCGTCGGTGATGGCGCCGTCCCGCAGACGGACGATGCGGTTGGCATACTGCTCCGCCAGTTCGGGGTTGTGCGTGACCATGACCACGAGGCGGTCTTTTGCCACATCCTTCAGCAGCTCCATGACCTGGATGCTCGTCTCGCTGTCCAGTGCGCCGGTGGGCTCGTCGGCCAGCAGGATGTCGGGGTTGTTGACGAGGGCGCGGGCGATGGCCACGCGCTGCATCTGGCCGCCCGACATCTCGGTGGGGCGCTTGTGGAGCTGGTCCCCGAGGCCCACCTGCCGCAGCGCCTCGGCGGCACGGCGGCGGCGCTCAGCGCCCGATACGCCCGAGATGGTCAGGGCCAGTTCGACGTTGGCGAGGACGGTCTGGTGGGGGATGAGGTTATAGCTCTGGAACACGAAGCCGACGGTGTGGTTGCGGTAGGAGTCCCAGTCCCGGTCGGTGTAGCGGCGGGTGGAGATGCCGTTGATGATGAGCTCGCCGCTGTCGTAGCGGTCGAGGCCGCCGATGATGTTGAGCAGCGTGGTCTTGCCCGAGCCGCTGGGGCCGAGGATGGCGACAAATTCGCTGTCGCGCAGGTTGAGGCTGACCCCGTTGAGCGCTGCCTGTGTCAGATCGCCGGTGGTGTATTTCTTTTCGATATTGATAAGCTGAAGCATTGGCCTGCCTTTCCGGCAGCAGAACGGGGAAGTGTCTGCTGGCCTATTCCGCCCGGCATTTGTGGACGGAGAGGGAAACATAGTATCTGCTTGATTTTATCAGAAGAATATGAACAATTTATGTCGTAACGGGTGCCAAGTTCTGTGTTTTCTGCCGAAGGATGGAAAAGCGCTGCATCCTGCGCGGAAAAGCGTCCCAAATCAGGAGAATGCGGCAGATGTGTCTTGATTTTTGGAGCGGTTGATGGTATTCTTGAGACAGTATCCATGTTAATATCTTCAGTGTTCCAAAATTCGACGAAAACTGACGCAAATTTGTCGTTGCAACTCCTTTCGACGCTCCATACAATTTTATACAGTATCGTATAAAGTGGCTTGTCCGGCATAAGTGGAAGGGCCGGACAGATGGGGCAAGGAGGATGCAGAATGAAACAGGATATCCCGTTGGTGAGGAGATTTTCGACGCTGGAACCGTATCAGGAGGCGTATACCCTTGCCTGTTCTCTGGAGACGGAGGGACAGGGCTGCTGGCTGACCGTGAGCCGGACAAAGGCTCCGGACGACCCGGCAGACACAGCCCGTACATGGGTCCCGGCCCCGGAAGAGGAGTGCGGACGGCTGCTGCAGTTTTTGTATGAGAATTCGGTCCAGCCGGAGCTGTGGCAGGATGTTATTTCCTGCTGGTATCCGCAGGCGAAGCAGGTAGAACACCTGCAGGAAGGGAGGCGCGTCGTGTGAGCTATGAGGAACAGGACGTCATATGGCGCGTAGCGCTGGCCAGCTATGACCCCAGAGAGATGCGGGTATGGACACGCTATCTCGAGGAGCGCAACCCGGCCATCCGCTGCACGGGCTACCGCAGCAGCCGGCCGCTGCTGGAACGGCTCGAGCAGGGCGATGTGGACGTTCTGGTGCTGGGCGGCAGACTGGAGGACATGGACAGCATCCAGTTTCTGCCCAGGATACGCGGCCTTGCCCGCAAGCCTCTGGTGCTTCTGCGGGACGACGGACGCAACGAGAAGTCGGCTGTGGAGAGCCTGAGTCAGGAGGATGCATGCTACCTCATCCGTCAGGCCACACTGGAAGATATGCTGCAGGAGCTGCGCGCCCCGGCCCACCGCCCGGCGGAGAGCCTGGAAAAGCGCTGCGAGCGCATCTATCGCAGCTGGGGCGTGAGCACCTGCGACGCCAACAAGCGCTACCTGACCGGTGCGCTTCGGGTGATGATGGGCTCCGACCACCGTCTGGCCATCCGCAAGGAGATATTAGGGCCGGTGGCGGAGGAATACGGTCTCACCGTTGCGGCTGTGGACAGCGCCCTCCGGCGGCTGCTGGAGACGCTGGACGAGACCGGTACCCAGACATGGCGGGATTTTCGAAAAGAGTATGGCTTAGAGCGCAGGAAGGTGACCATCGGCCGCCTGCTTTATGCGCTGGAAAGTAGACTGAGTCAGCAGTGAGGTGCTGACCACACGACGCGGAGGTAGAGCAGAATGCGCAGGCGAAACGATGGAGCAGGAGCCTCCCCTCAGGAGGAGTTTGGGGATGTGTGCTTCCATGCCCTTGGCATCATCGACCAGAACCGGGAGTATCTGCAGATGCATCTGCTGGCGTCGGCCGACCTGCCCACCCGGCAGGCACTTTCAGACATCCAGATAGAGTCTGCCCGGCTGGACCGCACGGTACGCAATGCCATAACACTTTATCAGCTGGAAAATGAAGAGCTGAGCGAGCTGCAGCCTCTGGACCTGTGCGGTCTGCTGGAAAAGGCGGGGCGTCTGGCCCCGGACATCCAGCGGTCGCTGGAAATAACGCTCACGACGGAGAGCGGGGGCATCGAGCACTGCGCCGTCATGGGCGTCCCCGATGAGGCCGAACAGCTGCTGCTCCACCTCATCTCCAACGCGCTGCGGGCCTGCGATGCAGGCGGCAGGGTGTGGGTGAGCCTGAAACAGAAAAAGACGGGCGTCGCGCTCCGGGTAGAAGACAACGGCTGCGGCCTGATGGAGGAAGACCCCATCGAGAACAACCGCCGCTTCCTCAGCGGCGCAAAGCTGGGCCTCCGCATCTGCAAGCTTATCTGCCGCCGCGCAGGCTGGAAGCTGACGCTGACGGCCCGGCCGGGCGGCGGCACCCGGGCGCAGGTGGTGTTCCCGCTGGCCTCCTGCGAGGACATCCCGCCGGAAATGGAACTCCACTCCGACGAGGAGAACGACATCCGCGCAGCGCGGTTCGCAAGCCGGGCGGCACAGGAGATCCTTCTGCTGCGGAGATATTGAACGAGACAAAAAGGCATCTGCAATGCGGCCGGGACGGCGCAGCGCAGATGCCTTTGCTTTGTGTGCGGGACAGGGAAGAGAGCAGAAAAATTGACAGACGGTAAAGAATCTTAGTAGAAACAGCCCGAAATTCACAGAAAAGTTTGCGAAATTAACAAAATGTTTAACTTTGAAAGGTGATTTTACTGTTTTTAAGGTGTAAAATAATCCCGAATGATTGATTGTCAGCCGGATTTGGTTTATAATACCCATGTATGCGAGTCTGAAATTTGATTCGTTAGCAAACAACTTCTGCCCGGGCCGGAGAGCCCTGTGTGCAGAGGGAGAGTGCATTGTCCTTCAGGAGGAAAAACAACTGTGAGAGTAGGTCTTGACATCGGCAGCACTACCATCAAATGCGTGGTGCTGGATGAAAACGATACCCTTTTATATTCGACGTATGAGCGCCACTACAGCCACATTCTGGAAAAGGCGCAGGAGCTGCTGCGCCGCATCGACGCAGAGCAGCTGCATGGCCGGAAAGCGCTGCTCAGCATCTCCGGCTCCGCCGGCATGGGCCTGGCCGACAGCTGCGGCGTGCCTTTCGTGCAGGAGGTGTTCTCCACCCGCGTGGCGGTCAAAAAGTTCGTCCCTGCGACGGACTGCGTCATCGAGCTGGGCGGTGAGGATGCAAAGATCCTGTTCCTGACCAACGGCACCGAAGTCCGCATGAACGGCAGCTGCGCCGGCGGCACGGGCGCTTTCATCGACCAGATGGCGACGTTGCTCAAGATGGGTGCCGATGAGATGAACAAGGCGGCCGAACAGGCCACCCGTACATACACCATCGCATCCCGCTGCGGCGTTTTCGCCAAGAGCGACGTGCAGCCCCTCATCAATCAGGGCGCAAAGACCGAGGACATCGCGGCCAGCATCTACAAGGCCGTGGTCAACCAGACCATCGCCGGTCTGGCACAGGGACGCCCCATCCAGGGCAATATCCTCTATCTGGGCGGTCCGCTGACCTTCAGCACCGTGCTGCGCAAGAGCTTCGACGAGGCACTGGGCGTCACCGGCACCTGCCCCGAGAACAGCCTGCTCTACGTCGCGCTGGGCGCTGCCCTCTACGCCGACAAGGAGTTCGTCCTCTCGGACGTGGCCGCTGCGCTGGATGAGTACGCCGCCACGGCGACCTACGCCAGCGAGCCGCCCCTTTTCGCCAACAAGGAAGAGTACGAGGTATTCCATGCCCGCCATATGTCCCACAGCGTGCCGCGGGTGGCGTTCAGCGCCCAGTGCGGCCCGGTGCATATCGGCATCGACTCCGGCTCCACCACCGTCAAGCTGGTGGTCGTGGACGAGCAGAGCCAGATCCTCTACACCAACTATCAGCCGAACCTCGGCAACCCGCTGCCCCTTATCCGGCAGCAGCTGCTGAAAATCTATAAAGAGCACCCCGGCCTCAAGGTGGCCAGCGTGACCACCACCGGCTACGGCGAAGAGCTGGTTAAGAACGCCTTCCGCTGCGACTTCGGCCTCGTGGAGACCGTGGCCCACTTCACGGCAGCAAAATACTTCATGCCGGACGTGGACTTCATCATCGACATCGGCGGTCAGGACATGAAGTGCTTCAAGATCGAGGATGGTGCCATCAGCAACATCTTCCTGAACGAAGCCTGCTCTTCCGGCTGCGGCAGCTTTTTGCAGACCTTCGCGCAGGCACTGGGCTACGACGTCAAGGAGTTCGCGGCCCTCGGCCTCTTCGCCGACCGCCCCGTGGACCTGGGCAGCCGCTGCACCGTCTTTATGAACAGCTCGGTCAAGCAGGCCCAGAAGGACGGCGCGTCCATCGAGAATATCTCGGCGGGCCTGTCCATCAGCGTCGTCAAGAACGCGCTGTACAAGGTCATCCGTGCGTCCAGCCCCGAAGAGCTGGGCCGGAAGATCGTCGTGCAGGGCGGTACGTTCTACAATGAGGCCGTCCTCCGCGCCTTCGAGAAGGAGATGGGCGTCGAGGTCATCCGCCCCGACATCGCCGGTCTGATGGGCGCTTATGGTGCGGCCCTCTTCGGTCTGCGCCAGTGCCGCAAGAACGGTCAGACCACCTCCGCCATGATGAGCGAGGAAGAGCTGGAGAGCTTCGACCAGAAAGTCGTCAGCGTCAAGTGCGGCGGCTGCGGCAACCACTGCCAGCTCACCGTCAACACCTTTGCCGATGGCCGCAAGTTCATCTCCGGCAACCGCTGCGACAAGCCCGTCACCGGCAAGAGCGAGGACAACAGCCTCAACCTCTACGCCTACAAGCAGCAGCTTCTGGCCGGCTATAAGCCCGTGGCCGGTAAGCGCGGCTCCATCGGCATCCCGCTCTGCCTGAATATGTATGAACTGCTGCCCTTCTGGCACGCCTTCTGGACAAAGCTGGGCTTTGCCGTCCACACCAGCCCGGTGTCCAGCCGCGGCCTCTATCTGGCCGGTCAGGCTACCATCCCCAGCGACACCGCCTGCTTCCCGGCCAAGCTCAGCCATGGCCACATCAAGGCCCTGACCCAGATGCATCTGGACGCCATCTTCTACCCCTGCCTGACCTACAACATCGACGAGGGTCTGGGCGACAACCACTACAACTGCCCCGTCGTGGCCTACTATCCCGAAGTCCTCGCCGGCAACTGCCCCGAGCTGGAAGGCCAGAAGTTCATCTACGACTACGTCGGCATCCATCGCCCGAAGGATTTCGTCCACAAGATGGCGAAGGACGTGCTGCCCAAGTATTTCGGCGGCATCTCCGAGAAGGAAGTGCAGGAGGCTGCCAACGCCGCCTACGCTGAGTATGAAGCCCACATGGCACAGATCCGGGTCAAGGGCAGCGAGATCATAGATGAGGCCCGCCGTCAGGGCAGGCGGATCATCGTGCTGGCCGGACGCCCCTACCATGTGGACCCGGAGATCAACCACGGCATCGACCACCTCATCACCCGCCACGGCGCGGCGGTGGTCACCGAGGACAGCATCTCCAACCGCGTGGAGAAGTTCCCCACCAGCGTGCTGAATCAGTGGACCTACCACAGCCGCCTCTATGCCGCCGCCAAGTACTGCACCACCCAGAAGGATATGGACCTGGTGCAGCTGGTGTCCTTCGGCTGCGGCGTGGACGCCATCACCACCGACGAGACCCGCGAGATCCTGCAGGAGGGCGGCAAGCTCTACACCCAGCTGAAAATTGACGAGATCACAAACCTGGGCGCTGTCAATATCCGCCTGCGCAGCCTGTTCGCCGCGCTGGATGAGCGAGACGAAGATAAGAAGTAACATAGGAGGAACCTATGGAATACAATTACCCCAAATTCACCCCGGAGATGAAGAAAACTCACACCATCCTCATCCCCAACATGGCCATCACCCAGTTCCGCCTGCTGGAATACGCCCTGCGCTACGACGGCTACAAGTGCGAGATCCTTGGCAACTGCGGCAGCGCTGTGGCGCAGCTGGGCCTGAAATATGTCCACAACGACACCTGCTATCCGGCACTGCTGGTCATTGGCCAGTTCCTCGACGCGCTGAACAGCGGCAAGTACGACCTCGAGCACACGGCCCTGCTCATCACCCAGACGGGCGGCGGCTGCCGTGCCTCCAACTACATCCACCTGCTCCGCAAGGCGCTGGTCAAGGCAGGCTATCCGAACATCCCGGTGGCCAGCCTGAACTTCTCGGGCCTCGAGAAGGACAGCGGCTTCCAGATGACTCTGCCTCTGGCCCGCCGGGCCATCGCCAGCGTGTTCTACGGCGATATGCTCTGCGCCCTGCGCAATCAGGTCGCTCCGTATGAGAACGAGAAGGGCGCTGCCGATAAGATGGTAGACCTCTGGGTCCAGCGTCTGGGCCGTGTGCTGCTGGCGGGCAAGGGCTTCACCTCCCGTGAGATGAAGCACACCTTCCCCCTCATCGCAAAGGACTTCAAGTCCATTCCCGTCACCCGTGTGCCGAAGGTCAAAGTCGGCGTCGTGGGCGAAATTTACGTCAAGTACAGCCCGCTGGGCAACAACGACCTGCAGAAGTTCCTCGAGAGCCAGGACTGCGAGGTCAACTTCCCGGGTCTGATGGGCTTCGTGCAGTACTGCATCTTCAACATGGGCGAGGACCATGTCCTCTACGGCGGCAAGCTGGCCATGAAGATGGGGACCGACCAGCTGCTCAACTGGCTGGACAGCGTGGAGCGCTCCATGCTCAAGGCCGAGGCGGACGCCGGTTTCTACGCCCCCGGCCCCTTCAAGGAGCTGGTGGAAAAGCCCGAGGGCATCATCTCTCTGGGTGCCAAGATGGGCGAGGGCTGGCTGCTGACGGCTGAGATGATCGAACTGGTACAGGGCGGTTACGGCAACATCGTCTGCGCACAGCCTTTTGGCTGCCTGCCGAACCACATCGTGGGCAAGGGCATGGTAAACAAGATCCGCGCGATGTACCCCAGCGCCAACATCACCCCCATCGACTACGACCCCAGCGCCACCAGGGTCAATCAGGAGAACCGCATCAAACTGATGCTGGCCGTAGCAAAGGAGCGTCTGAACGCCCCTGCCGAGGCGAAGTCCCTGACCGCCGAGGAGATCGCGGGCGGTGCGCCCAGCCTGTCCCACGTCTGAGAAACTACAGAAGAAACAAAGAAGCCGCACGGTACAGCTTTTCGCTGTACTGTGCGGCTTTTCTTATGCGCCGGAGCGCTTATTTCTTGTGATACTTGCGGTCTTCCTGCTCATAGGCGGGCTCGCAGGTGAGGTACATCCCCAGACGCTTGATGGTGTCCGTATCCACGCTGGACAGGATGACCGTGGAGTGCATGTCGCAGCCCTTGAGCTTGGAGAGCTGCTGCAGAGCGACAGCAGCCGTCTCATTCTCGGCGGCAGAGCTGGACAGCGCGATCAGGATCTCATCGGTGTGCAGGCGGGGATTCCGGCTGCCGAGGTAGTTGGTCTTGAGGGTCTGGATGGGCTCGATGGCGCGGGCGGAGACCAGGTCGATCTCATGGTCGATGCCGGCCAGCTTCTTGAGGGCATTGAGCAGGGCAGAAGAGGCTGCGCCCAGCAGGGGACCGTTCTTGCCGGTGACGACGGTGCCGTCCGGCAGCTCGATGGCGGCAGCGGGTGAGCCGCCGGTGCGCTCGGACACGGCGTGAGCCTGCTTTTCCACGGCACGGTCGCCGACAGCCAGACCGGCCTGATTCAGCAGCAGCTCCAGCTTGAAGATCTCACTGTCCACGTTCTTGCCGGTCTTGTGGTCGCAGAGGGCCTTGAAATAACGGCGGATGATCTCGTTGCGGGAGGCCTCGCGGCAGGCTTCGTCGTCCACGATGCAGTTGCCGGCCATGTTCACGCCCATGTCCGTGGGGGACTTGTAGGGACTCTTGCCTGCGATGAGCTCGAACATCGCGTTGACCACCGGGAAGATCTCGATGTCGCGGTTGTAGTTGACGGTGGTGACGCCGTAGGCCTCCAGATGGAAGGGGTCGATCATGTTCACGTCGTTCAGGTCGGCGGTAGCGGCCTCGTAGGCGAGGTTGACCGGGTGCTTGAGGGGCAGGTTCCAGATGGGGAAGGTCTCGAACTTGGCATAACCGGCCTTGACGCCCCGCTTGTGCTCGTGGTAGAGCTGGGACAGGCAGGTGGCCATCTTGCCGCTGCCGGGGCCGGGGGCCGTGATGACGACGAGGGGACGCTGGGTCTCGATGTAGTCGTTCTTGCCGTAGCCCTCGTCGCTGACGATGCGGGCTACGTCGTTGGGGTAGCCGGGGATCTTATAGTGGCGGAAGGTGCGCACGCCCACGCTGTTCAGCTTGTGCTCAAAGGCTTCGACCTCGGGGGCGGCGGTGTACATGGTCACGCAGACGCTGCCCACGAACAGGCCCATGCCCTGGAAGGCGTCGATGAGGCGGAGAACGTCGAGGTCGTAGGTGATGCCGTAGTCGCCGCGCACCTTGCTGCTGATGATGTCCTGCGCGCTGATGACGATGACGATCTCGGCCTGCTCCTTAAGCTGCAGCAGCATCTGCAGCTTGGAGTCCGGCTCAAAGCCCGGCAGCACGCGGGAGGCGTGGTAGTCGTCGAACAGCTTGCCGCCAAACTCGAGGTAGAGCTTGTTGTCGAACTGTGCGATGCGCTCCCGGATGTGCTGGGACTGCATCTGAAGATATTTCGCGTTGTCAAAGCCTTTTTTCATGGAATGCTCCTCTTCCTGATCTTACAACTTCATCTCCGGCACGTCGGTGGTGCGGCGGGCCGAAGTATCACACAAACACCTTATAGTATAGCATACGACGGGCCTCGGCGCAATTATTTTTTGAAGGCTTCCTCGTGCTCCAGGTGCTCAAATTCTTCCAGCTCCTCAATGTCCTCTTTCAGGAACATCAGGCAGAAGCTGATGAAGAGCAGCAGGCAGGACAGCCAGATGGCCCGGCTGCCCATGGGGGCCAGTGCAAGGCTGCCGAGGCCGGCACCCAGCGCGAACAGGAAGATGATGGCGAAGTAGTGAAGCGCCTTGCCGAAGGCTTTGGTGCTGCCGCCCACCAGCCATGCGCAGAGGGAATCCATGCCGCTGCGCAGATTGCCGATGCACATGGTGCTGGCGAAGGCATAGCCGTTCACCTTGCGGAAGGATTGTACCTGCATGGCGCAGGAGAAGGAGACGAGGGAGTTGGCCAGAAGATTCAGCTCCTGCGGCAAAAAGCCCACGACGAAGAGCAGCAGGATCTCGAACAGCACCACCAGCTGACGCCAGTGGAGCCACTGCATCCGCTTGAGCTTGAGGCGGATGAACTCGGCCACAAAAATGCCCAGCGCAAAGGCGCAAAGGGGCATCAGGTAGCGCAGTGCCTCGCCCCACTCGCCCGCAAACAGCTTGACGGCCATCAGCACGATGTTGCCGGTCTGGGCGTTGGCGAAGACCTTGCCGCGGTATAAATAGGTATAAACATCCTGTAAGCCGCCCGAGACGGAGAGAAACAGAGCGGTGATAAAAGCTTCGGACATCTGTCCGTGAGGTTTGAGAGATGGCATAAAAGCTCCTCCTTATATCCAGAAAATAATTCCATGCCATACTATAGCGCAAAACCGGCGTTTTGTCAAAAACTGCGCCATATTTTTTATAGATAATGACGATTCCGGGCGGGTATCGCAGGATGCGCTTTGTTTTGCAATGCGGCGCAGACTGTGGTAGAATATCGCTAACGCGATATTCTAGTTTTATGCGCAACGCCTCGCCGCTTGCTCCTGCGGAGCTGCACGGCAACCGGCTTTGGATGCGCAATTATACCATTTCACTGCGTTCATGGTATAATGTCACACACAAAAAACAGCTTTTCAGGAGAAGGAGGGGCTTTCTGTATGCCCAATATCATCGAGAT